>Ga0208034_1000723_pt1 | contig 24045 bp, 31 predicted proteins | sample June2015DPH_8_10_FD_184699 | JGI IMG/M metagenome (GOLD analysis project Ga0208034, IMG submission 184699) | Peatland microbial communities from SPRUCE experiment site at the Marcell Experimental Forest, Minnesota, USA - June2015DPH_8_100... | ecosystem: Environmental > Terrestrial > Soil >...
ACTATGGCATCAAGACTGTTGGAGTGACGACACCTTACGATTGGTATGTTCTACAAAACAGTCCAAATACAAAAGCTACAACAGTCAAGGATTATGATGGACAAATTCACCAAATTGATTTGAAAAAATGGTCCGTCCTTCCAAACTCTCAATTCAACCTTGTGAAGAAACGGCTTGCCAAAAATGATGAGGAAAAATGTGAAATACTTTATTCACGGTCTGCATATGGAACAGATAAACTTAACATGAGTAATACGCAGCACGGAGACTTTATCTATCCTTGTGTTTATTCTTTACCACAAACTGGTATACGATTGTTTTATTCCAATACGAATAAAAATGGTCATTTCGGAGTACCTAAAGTTATATTCAAGACCAGATTGGCGCAAGTTATTGTTGATGCAACCGGACAATATGGATTGACACAATTTGCTTTTGGGATAGTAGATAAACCAAAAAATCTACCAAAAATTAAACAGGCGATGGAAAGTGAAAAGTTTCTTGATTTTTGTAATGCCTTTCGTTTTGGACATGATATATATGATGCCGCTTTCATCGCTCTTTTCCGCAAAGACTTCTGGAAGGAGTTCATTTAAATGATTGCTCCTGTCACCAAAGAAGCCAGAGCCAAGCGAGTAAAGGCAACCGCAGAAGTATTCACACCCGACCAATTGGTATGTGAAATGCTTTCCAAGTTGCCGAAAGAAATGTGGAAACCAAACAAAACCTTTTGTGATCCGGCTGTAGGAAACGGTCAATTTTTGGTTTGGGTTTTAATTAAGAAATTAAGTTTAAGACATGATCCAACTAAAGCCCTCCAATCACTTTATGGTGTGGATATCATGGCTGATAATGTCAATGAAACCAGATTACGGCTTCTCAAAGTTTTGTGTGTGGGCAATTATAAAAAAATAACCAAAGAACATATTAAAATCGTATTGACTAACATTATACACATTCCGGCCGGTAGTTTGGATTACGACTTTCAATTCGATCACCAGCCCAATCAAAAAGAAATTAATAAATGGATGAATGCCATTTACCATTTCAAAGGTATTGGTCTTTTCAAAACATTTGACCCAATTACGGGAAAACATGATATTCATATTCCAGATGAAGGTGAACTTAGAAAATGTTTGGCAATTTTAAATAATCGCACAACAAAGGAAATATTATGATTGTACCACTTACTCACACATTTCTTTGGCGGTGTAAAGACCGAGATTCCTTATTAAAAGGATGTACCAAATTTAATACGTTTTGTACTCGATTGGAAAACCAAGCCAATGCTTACTTTCCCATTGTAGAGAATGATACGGAAGTTATAAAAGAACTCCAAATAAACGAAATTAACAAATACAAGGGTGATGGTTTCGAATTATTTGTGGAAGCAATGATTCGCCTATTTCCTTGTGATAAACGGTTGGCTCTTATTGAAGATTATGAGGTAATAACAGGTCAAGATGTTGGTGTAGATGGACATGGTATGTCTGGTTATAACAACAAACCTATCACAGTGCAATGTAAGTACCGGCAACATGATTGCGTGCTCACTGCTAACCGGGACCATTTGACCAATTTCACATCTGCATCTTTAATGCACTATAATGTGGATCAAGTACCAGATCCAATAACGCACAAACTGAATCTGGTTATTATTACATCTGGTGATTCACTTAACTTTTTTACAGACCATGAAATGTTTGGAGAAAAAGTTTATGCGATTTGCCGAAATGATATTAGATCTCTGGTAGATAACAACAACACTTTTTGGAAGTCTTTTGCGGCCAGTTGGAAGGATTCATTAAAAAAATATAAGGCTTGACTTCCATTCTAAATACTGCTGATAAACACTCAATAAACCATTTGACATCCAGCGGCCCTTGTGATATGATGTAATTGAGGTTGATTATATGTGTGACTTCGCGTCATTTGTCTTAACGAAAGATAAGGTTTTTTGGTCCGATAACTCCGATTCCCATACCGATATTATTAAGGAATTTGGACTCCATGAATATGGAGCCAATGGACCTAATATCCTTAAAGTCGAAATTATTCCCAACACCAAAATAAAATCTCTCCGGGATTATGACAATTGGAATTTTATAATCGACCAGGATATTATGCCGGAATGGTATAATAAAGACCTGGATGAATCCAGGACTCGAAAAGCTTTAAAAATCCGGTTTGCTAAGGATTTTAAGGTCCCTGGATATTTGGATCTCACTGGATATACCGGACTCAAGAGCCTTCCAAGTAACTTGAAGGTCCCCGGATCTTTGGATCTCACTGGATGTACCGGACTCAAGAGCCTTCCAAGTGACTTGAAGGTTGCTGGATCTTTGGATCTTAGAGGATGTACCGGACTCAAGAGCCTTCCAAGTGACTTGAAGGTCCCTGGATATTTGAATCTCAGCGGATGTACCGGACTCAAGAGCCTTCCAAGTGACTTGAAGGTCGGTAGATCTTTGGATCTCACTGGATGTACCGGACTCAAGAGCCTTCCAAGTAACTTGAAGGTCCCTGAATCTTTGAATCTCAGCGGATGTACCGGACTCAAGAGCCTTCCAAGTGACTTGGAGGTCGGTAGATATTTGTATCTCAACAGATGTACCGGACTTAAGAGCCTTCCAAGTGACTTGAAGGTTGCTGGATCTTTGAATCTCAGCGGATGTACCGGACTCAAAAGCCTTCCAAATAACTTAAAGGTCGGTGGATCTTTGTATCTCACTGGATGTACCGGACTCAAGAGCCTTCCAAGTGACTTGAAGGTCACTGGATATTTGTATCTCCCAGAACATTTGAAATAAACCAATCAAAAAACTTGTGGTAGAAATATAAAAGGAAAATATGATGCTAAAAATTAAAGTTAATGATTCTAAAGGAACTATGAAAGGTAATGATATTCCTGATGGTACAATTTTTACAGGATTCATTGGCCTCCATGAAGAACAATTGATGTTTAAAGTTGGAGAAAAAATATATTCTTTAGATCCAATAAAGACTCCTTTAGGGAAAGACAATTTCTGGACAACAGAATATATTATAGTTAAAAATTATAAAGAAATCCGAGAACTAATTGCCAACACATAAGGAATTCAATATGGAAATAATTTCAAAAATTACAATTGTCGAAGAAATATACAAAACAACCTCATTGGTTTATGGTCCATTTCCAAGAAATACAGTATTTATGGGAAATATAGGAATCTATAAAGGACCCTTTTTAGTAACCCATAATTATAGTGTAGTTTGTTTAGAACATCCAAATGTCACTTGGGAAAATAATTCTAAGCTTTCCTGGGAAAATTTCGAAGTGGTGAGTCTCGAAATTCATGTATTACGCCTTCATTAAAAATCAATTTAAAGACGCTAGGTTGCGGCACAAGGGCTTCACACTCTGGTTCACGGGCATGTCCGGAGCAGGCAAGAGCACCATTGCCGGGCTGATCGAAACTGGCGGTCCGCGCCGCCCCCGAACATTTTTAACTTGGGATCAAATCCGTAATGAATTCTTTTTGTCTTTAAAATATTCTTGACTTCCAAAACTGAATCTGTTATACTCTAAATGTATGACAGAAAGAAAGGAAAATTCAAAATGTTTGTTACCATTGAAAAAGAGACTATAAAAGAGGAAATTACCAAAGCAAGCACCATTCCTCATGCAACTGTTTTTACTGGATCAATCGGTGATTATGAAGATAAAATCTTTGTAAAGATAGAGGGGAATATTTATTCTATTGACCAGGATATTAAAGAAGTAACTGATCGAATGCGTTATTGGGCAGATAATGCGCCTGTAAAGAATTATCGTCCGGTAAAATCTATGAAAGTGTTGATTTAATCATGGTTGAAATTATAATTAAAGAAGAATCTAAAATAATTAAAATACTATCTACTGATATTCCAGATGGTTTCTTTGTTGGTCGTATTGGCAACATGGCAGAGACCACTTTATTTCTTAAAATGGATAGGAAAATTTTCTCTTTAGATGATACACAATATTTTCTTGGGAGTGATTCTGGTAACTATTGGTCTGGCACAGTAGTTTTTGATTATAAACCGGTTAAAAAAATTGTGGTAAATGTATGACACTTTATGAAGAATTATTATTTGCGGGAATAGAAATTGATCATCATGAATCTGATCTCTATTTCCCAGTGTCGCCTCAAACAACGGAAATATTAAAGCGGCATCATAAAGCATTCGAGATTGCCACTTATTTTATAAACCAAATAAACTACCAAACTTGGTATGAAGTTCCTTTTAATTTTCAACCTTTTTGGGAACAGAAAGCAAATGATGTAATAATGGATTCTAAATTTTTGAATCCTTCCAAAACATTTGAAATAAACTGCGAAAATTTTACTCCAGTAGAATCTAGAAATCAAAGTTATTCCACAATAAGTTTCAATTAAAGACGCTAGGTTGCATTTCTTCAAAAGATGATAGTTTGATACGATATTGTATGGAGAAATGCAACCTGCGCGTCGCCTACGCGAAATAAAGCTTATTCTACAGTAATTATAAATACTCTCTGAGGGTATTTTTCTATGGAACCAACTAGTCGGGCAGAATTTCTCCAATATTGTTTAGGTCGGTTAGGAGCAGGTGGTAGTGTTACTAATCCATTTTCTGGAGTAATTAATATTGAAATGACAACATTTCAAGCGGATAATTGTATTGATGATGCTTTAACTATGTGGCGCCAATACCATTATGATGGAACCTATCGGACATATTATAAGCAATTGATAACTCAAGATATTTTAAACCAAATGTGGGTACCTTGTCCTGATAATATTATGACCGTCAATCGCGTATTAGAAATTGATACCGATAATCTTTCCATTTTTGATATTAGATACCAACTCCGTCTTCAAGATTTTTATAATTTTTCCAATGTTTCAATGCAACATTATGTTATAACTTTAGAAAAACTCCGTTTAATTGATTGGTTAATGAATCCTGAACCAACCATTTCTTTTAACCGTTTATCGAATAGAATTTATTTAAATGCCGATTGGCAATATAGGATAATTCTTGGTGATTATTTAATTTTTGAAGTTTATGAATGGTTAGATGAAAACCAATTCAACAGAATTTGGGCCGATATTTGGTTAAGAAATTATACAACTGCTCTTTTACGGCGCCAATGGGGTGCCAATGTAAAGAAATATAAAGGAGTTGCCACTTTAGGTGGAATAGTTTTAGATGGTCAAACCATTTATGATGAAGCCAAAGATGAAATAGAAAAATTAGAAGAACAACTCCACGCCGATTACCAAATACCTCCACGTATTTTTATTGGTTAAAATGTTTGATAAAAACCTAAATAGTAATTGGGATATGTTTACCAAAACCGAACGTCAAATGTTTTGTGTAAATCATAATATCTCAATTACAGATAGGGAATGGTATTGTCTTTCTTTATATTTACAACTCCAATTAAAAGCCGCAGGAATTAATTCACCCAGAATTAATACCAAATTTATCCAACTAGAAGAACCTACTCCATAATAAACCACTTAACTTTTATAAAATATTTGTTAATATTCATACATTATTTTGATGAAACGACTCCTGGAATATAAAAATAACTCTTGACAACCATAATTGAATGCGCTATACTATTATTATTTAAGGTGATCTAATGACAATAAATATGCTAAAACCTGAAAGGATTTTAAGCCAAAGAATGGTAATGATCGATAATGATTTTGATCTTCGTTGGTGGACTTCCACCAGAAATATCATTTTTGCAACATTATGGCATGTATTAAATCCTAATAAAATGGAACATTGTTTTTTAGAAGGAACAACGGTCCCGGAAAATGATGATGCTTTTTATCTTTCAAAGGATAATTAGAAAATGCCTTATAAACTTATAGCTATTGTGGTTACTTGTTTTATTGCTATTTTGTTTTCTTGGGTGATGGAAGAAAAATAAACAAGAGGCCCTTTAGCTCAAATTGGTTAGAGCGGCAGACTCATAATCTGAGGGTTAGAGGTTCAAGTCCTCTAAGGGCCACCAAATTTAAAAGTTCTAATAGAACCAAGAGGATTTATATTATGGCCACAACAACAATGACAATTAAAGGTCATTAAAATATTGAAAGAAATGGAATCTTTATAGTGTAATTGAGGTTGATTAATATATGTGTAATTTTGCATCATTTGTCTTAACGAAAGATAAGGTTTTTTGGTCCGATAACTCCAATTCCCATACCGATATTATTAAGGAATTTGAACTCCATGAAGATGGAACCAATGGACCTAATATCCTTAAAGTCGAAATTGTTCCTACTCCAAAAATAAAATCCCTCCGGGATTATGACAATTGGGAATTTAAAATCGACCAGGATATTATGCCGGAATGGTATAATAAAGACCTGGATGAATCCAGGACCCGAAAAGCTTTAAAAATACGGTTTGCTAAGGATTTTAAGATCCCTGGATCTTTGGATCTCATTGGATGTACCGGACTCAAGAGCCTTCCAAGTAACTTAAAGGTTGCTGGATTTTTGAATCTCTACGGATGTACCGGACTCAAGAGCCTTCCAAGTGACTTGAAGGTCGGTGGATCTTTGAATCTCACTGGATGTACCGGACTCAAGAGCCTTCCAAGTGACTTGAAGGTTGCTGGATCTTTGAATCTCACTGGATGTACCGGACTCAAGAGCCTTCCAAGTGACTTGAAGGTCCCTGGATATTTGGATCTCCCAGAACATTTGAAATAAACCATTTGACATCCGGCGGCCCTTGTGATATGATGTAATTGAGGTTGATTATGTGTCAATTTGCGTCATTTGTCTTAACGAAAGATAAGGTTTTTTGGTCCGACTCCGATTCCCATACCGATATTATTGAGGAATTTGAACTCCATGAATATGGAGCCAATGGACCTAATATCCTTAAAGTAGAAATTATTCCCACCCCCAAAATAAAATCCCTCCGGGATTATGACAATTGGGAGTTTATAATCGACCAGGATATTATGCCGGAATGGTATAATAAATACCTGGATGAATCCAGGACTCGAAAAGCTTTAAAAATACGGTTTGCTAAGGATTTTAAGGTCGGTAAATATTTGGATCTCCGCGGATGTACCGGACTCAAGAGCCTTCCAAGTGACTTGAAGGTCGGTAAATATTTGGATCTCCGCGGATGTACCGGACTCGAGAGCCTTCCAAATGACTTGAAGGTCTCTGGATCTTTGTATCTCATTGGATGTACCGGACTCAAGAGCCTTCCAAGTGACTTGAAGGTTGCTGGATCTTTGAATCTCACTGGATGTACCGGACTCAAGAGCCTTCCAAGTGACTTGGAGGTCGGTAAATATTTGGATCTCACTAGATGTACCGGACTCAAGAGCCTTCCAAGTAACTTAAAGGTCCCTGGATATTTGTATCTCACTGGATGTACCGGACTTAAGAGCCTTCCAAGTGACTTGAAGGTCGATGGACATTTGGATCTCACTGGATGTACCGGACTCAAGAGCCTTCCACGTGTCTTGAAGGTCACTGGATATTTGGATCTCCCAGAACATTTGAAATAAACCATTTGACATCCGGCGGCCTTTGTGTTATAGTGTAATTGAGGTTGATTATGTGTGAATTTGCGTCATTTGTCTTAACGAAAGATAAGGTTTTTTGGTCCGACTCCAATTCCCATACCGATATTATTAAGGAATTTGGACTCCATGAATATGGAGCCAATGGACCTAATATCCTTAAAGTCGAAATTTTTCCCACCACCAAAATAAAATACCTCCGGGATTATGACAATTGGGAATTTAAAATCGACCAGGATATTATGCCGGAATGGTATAATAAAGATTTGGATAAATCCAGGACTCGAAAAGCTTTAAAAATCCGGTTTGCTAAGGATTTTAAGGTCCCTGGATATTTGGATCTCAGCGGATGTACCGGACTCAAGAGCCTTCCAAGTAACTTGAAGGTCCCTGGATATTTGGATCTCAGCGGATGTACCAGACTCAAGAGCCTTTCAAGTGACTTAAAGGTCGGTGGATCTTTGGATCTCAGCGGATGTACCAGACTCAAGAGCCTTCCAAGTAACTTGAAGGTTGCTGGATATTTGAATCTCTATGGATGTACCAGACTCAAGAGCCTTCCAAGTGACTTGAAGGTCGGTGGATCTTTGTATCTCCCAGAACATTTGAAATAAACCATTTGACATCCAGCGGCCTTTGTGATAATGTATAAGTGTCTTTAAATTTATTGAAATAAATGAAATGATATGAATATCCTTTATGTAAAAAATGAAAACCAAGTGGCCTTATTTGAAAATGAGATTAAAGGACAAATATCTGATGGTATGTGGGAAAATGCATCACCAGCAAACCATTGGAAGGTTTGGTGTAATACTACCGCAAAGGTAGAATCTAATCTTTTTGGTCGCCGTTTCCGAATTTCTAAATGCAATTATAATCTCCAAACATTAGTTGACCTGCTTGGAAAGCGAATGCGGCTTTATGTCGCATTATCTCATATTACATCCAATATTGAATTATTGGAATACTTATATGATTTTGTTGGGGAATTTCGAGGTATTCCTCCGTATCAAGGAGAATATTGGGATAAAATCCGTTCTCAATTGGCAGGATATAACCCTGAAAATATCAATAGATTGGTAATATCTGAATTAGCTCAATATAGTACCAAAAATCTCCGAGTGGATTTAAAACAACTTTCAGATGCAATGAAAACGGTAATAACGTCCTAATTCAAGAATGGATGAAAGCGGAAAAAGATGAAAATGGATTATGGCAACCGGTTGATCCCAAGAAACATGAAAGGGGTGCTATTCCAATTCATAAGGAGAAATAATGAAAATTCTAAAATTTATCCTATGGCCTATTTTTAGCTTTTGGTATTATAATTTTTCTAACAAATTATTGTGTAATTAAAAATACCACAAAATAATCCTTGACCTTCAGGCGTAAATATGTTATGATGGGGTTGTAATTGAGACTAGCGGAGATTAAAACCGCTAAAATTTGAATGAGGTAAAGAAAATGGCTTTTAAGAGAACGGAAAAGAATCCTTCCCTATTTCGGGCAATTGCGATCTCCGCAGACCAGATGGCTGTGGTCGAGGCGATCAAGACTTTTCGCAAGGGCGAGACCATTTTGACGCGGCCGCAACTGATGGAAGCGAATATGGCTCTCTATGAGCGTAAGTTTATGCCGTATTTTATCAGCAAGAACCTGGCTTGCAAGACCAAGACTCGTGGTGTGTTCGATATTAGCAAGCTGAAGGTTGCGGTTGGTTCGGTTATTTCTTCGGAAAAGCCGGCTAAGAAGGTTCCGGTCCAAAAGAAGGTAGTTGCCAAGAAAGAAAACGCTCCAAAGCGTGAGCGTAAGCCCAAGAAGGAAACGCCGGTCGAGACCGTTTCCGAAGTTCCCGTGGGTGTCGAACTCGAATCCGCGGAGTAATTTAACCTTTGTATGATGGAAGCTAGCCAACTGGTAGCTTCCATCATATATTTTAAACCCAGAGAAAACCAGTGATTACTGGGAAATTTTTATGAAACCATTAACACATAAGGAAGCATTAGATGACTAGTAAAGGAAATCAGACAATCAACCAACAATCTGCCACTATTGCGGCCAATTTATTGGTTCCATTTGGTTGGATAATTCCTTCTAAAATACAACGGACAAACCTTGCGGTATGTTTTGCCGAGAAAAATAAAATCCTATATGGTCGAGCATTTGATGTGGTAAAATTTCCATCTAAATGCGATTTGAATAATCGTGCGGATATCAGCCAGCACCTAAAGAAAATTAAATGCGCGGAAGTTAAATTCTACAAACCGTGCCGAAATGAATTCTAATTTTGATAAGGATTTTTTTGGAATAACTAACGCGGAAATATTAGTAGCACAATCTCTTGGTGAACAATTCTGTTTCCTTTTTGTTAACACCAAAACAAATGCAGTTAAGGAAATGAGTTTACACCAATTATTTGCCAAAGCAGTGAAAATTTATCCTACAATGTCCATACACTTTTAACTTGACATTTGAGGGTGAATGTGATATGATGTAGTTGAGGTGAATTCTATGCGAAGATTGATTATGGTATTGATGCTGGTTGGGGCCACGTGGGGCGCGTGTTGGGGGCAAACTCCAGAATATACCTTTGCTCAAGAACAATGGGCCGGATGCCAGCGCCATTTGGATTCTTTAAATGCTACTTTAGAGTCCAAAACTCCATATGAAACCATTAACACATAAGGAAGCATTAGAAGCAATCGCTAACCATTTCGAGTTAAGCAATTTGGAAGAGGATCATTCTGATATGATTGTTGTCCAAATTGCATGCCGAGCTTTAGGTTGGACAATTAACCGAAATAATTATGGTGAAATCTATTACACACATATGGATGTATTTGGAGAATAAAATGTGGAATAAAACGGTTTTAAAACCTTTGCCGGGACATATTTCAAAAGAAACGGCCTATGTGGTTGATGATTAACCTTATGGGTTCCGTCTCCGTTGCAAAATTCGATATTGGTTGGAATATCGAGAAGGTGCATCATTTGGTTTTCGCCTTGTAAGCCAAACAACCAATCCTAAGAAACCAGGAACCTATTGGAATGCACCGAAATATAAGCACATATTGTAGGCTCGGTATTATGGGCTTGAATGAGGAAAATCATGTCACATGGACTGGTTGTTCCATTTACGATTTTGATGATTTGGAACAATTTTATGAAATCTATGGACCCTCTTTCAATTCGGATCAATTAGCGGTTTATAAGGCAGCTATTGCGGCACGTGAACGGTATAAATCTCGAAATCCAAAATATACCATAACTGTGACCGAACTAACTCCGAAGGTATAAAAATGGAAAGTGAAATCTATATTTCATTGGGTGGCACAGATGTTGCCTGGGATGGAACATTTTGTGCCACTGGTGTTTCTGATAAAGGAACAGTGAAAGAAATTTCCAATATCTACGATCCTCCAATGGATAAAGCAGAAGCGGCAATTGATGCTTTGGATAAGTTTATAACCGAAGCCATTAAAATTATCAATTCTCAAACAATGGTTAAGCCGAAAGTATTACCATTAGTTTATCCACCCGGCGCATAATAAACCACTTGACAACCCATCCGGGATTCCTGGCAAAGTCGCGTTATTATAAGCGATTTTTGTTTACTTCCATTCCTGATAATGCTATACTCCTTTATATGAAACCTTTCAGAATTAACATCAAATCACGAAAAATGCTTCCAAATATCAGCGATGAACAAATGGAGGATTCAAATGAGTAAATCATTGAATTGGGAAATTGTCCGTAAACGTTATGCCAAACGCATGGAAAAATTGGCAAATAAAATTGCTACCGAATTGCGTGAATTGGGCAATGACATAATTGGTCCATATATTATGTATTATGAGGATTGGAATATGGTTGCACTCCCATCTGGTGAAAAAGTCCTAGAAAACGGAGTAGATATTACAATTAAACTTTTTGATTCCTCGGATTATGATGAAAAGGTTGGATTTAGTTTTGGTATAGATGTTGTTGAATGTGGAGGTAGAATTTTGGGTGGATTTCATCCTTATAATTATACCGAAAAATGTTGGTGTTATACTTTTCCATCTCTTCAAGAAAGATGGAAATTGATTGAAAAAGGCACTCATGGCAAAGATATTGATGCTTTGTTTCCGTGGAGAATAAAACCATGCGAAGCGATAATGAAATTATTCCCACCACCAAATCGGTAGATATTTGGATCTCACTGGATCAACGCAAAGACACAATCGCCAATGCGCTCCAGCTGCCGCGCTGGATCATATCGACGCAATCAACGCAACGACCGAAACTCCGACGCCTCTTGGCATAATCTACGTGAGCGGCGAGCGCGAATGGTTCGCGGGCAGCGACGCTATGTACCGCAGCGCAAAAGCGATTGCACACTATCGAGATGCAAACTAAATCCACCTGCGAAGCCGCTGCGTAGGTTCGATTGTTTTTAGCCCTGCATACTTAGTACTAACTCTACTGGAGAAATGCAACCTACGCGTCGCCTACGCTAAATAGAGCTTATTCTACTCGACGCGAAACGCATGTCAATATAGTTCTATTATGGAACTATATTGACAAGACGGCCAGCTTGACATCCAGCGGCTCTTGTGATATGATGTAATTGAGGTTGATTATATGTGTGACTTCGCGTCATTTGTCTTAACGAAAGATAAGGTTTTTTGGTCCGACTCCGATTCCCATACCGATATTATTGAGGAATTTGAACTCCATGAATATGGAGCCAATGGACCTAATATCCTTAAAGTCGAAATTTTTCCCACCACCAAAATAAAATACCTCCGGGATTATGACAATTGGGAATTTAAAATCGACCAGGATATTATGCCGGAATGGTATAATAAAGACCTGGATGAATCCAGGACTCGAAAAGCTTTAAAAATCCGGTTTGCTAAGGATTTTAAGGTCCCTGGATATTTGGATCTTAGAGGATGTACCGGACTCAAGAGCCTTCCAAGTGATTTAAAGGTTGCTGGATCTTTGTATCTCACTGGATGTACCGGACTCAAGAGCCTTCCAAGTGACTTAAAGGTTGCTGGATATTTGAATCTCAGCGGATGTACCAGACTCAAGAGCCTTTCAAGTGACTTAAAGGTCGCTGGATATTTGGATTTCAAAGGAATACCTATATGATGATGGAGAATTTCGAGGTATTCCTCCGTATCAAGGAGAAGATTGGAATAAAATCCGTTCTCAATTGGCAGGATATAACCCTTTGAAAATATCAATAGATTGGTAATATCTGAATTAGCTCAATATAGTACCAAAAGTCTCCGAGTGGATTTAAAACAACTTTCAGATGCAATGAAAACGGTAATAATATGAAAAGACTAGGTTATTGGAATTGTCCTATTCGAGAATATACGGCAGATGGAGAATCTGTAGGTCGGTGTTGGTATTATGTTGGGTGATTCTCATATTTGCCCAAGACATGGTGATGTAACTCAAGCACTTTTCCATTATCAAGAAACTGGTGAATTAACGGATGAAATGGATTTAAATTTAGAAAAAGATTTTTCTTGATTTCCAGTTCAATTTATGCTATAATGTAGTTGAGGTGTTAAAGATGAAAAGTTTTCAAGTGATGATTCTATATTTTGCAGCGGCATTTTTATGTTCCGCTAATACAATTGTTGATGTAACTTTTAATGGAGCCAATCCAAATGGTTACAATAATGGAGTTGATTATGTTGGTCCTTATAGTTTGACTGTAAATGGTGATAGTGTTTTTGCACCATGTATCAGTTTTGCAGATAGTGTATATCCTGGTGAAACCTGGGAAGCAACAGAAGTTACTTTTGAAAATTCAACTCCTACTGTTGATTTCGAGGAAGCCTGGTTATCAGAACAATTTAATGGTAATGAGAACCAAAATGCTTGGGTTGCAATCCAGCAAGCTATGTGGGATCTTACTTTTAGTGGATCTCCTTTACCATTTACCGATTCAGCAACAGACACTTGGTTGTCAGAAGCTGAAATTGAATCTAATTGGGATACTATAAATGGAGAAAATTTCTATCTTTTGGTCCCCGTAAATGGTTCAGAAAATCCATCTATTGATGGAACTCCACAAACTTTTATAGTCCATGATGCTTCAGTTCCAGAGCCTTTACCTGAACCCGCAACCTTCATTCTCTTTGGTATCGGTGGTGTATTGATCGCCGGTGCTCGTAAACTCCGTAAGAGTTAATTGGAAACCCTAACTGGAGGGGCCGCGTGGTCTCTCCATTCTATTATGAGGATATAAAACGGATGAGACGATTTATTTTGGCACTTACTCTTGTTTTTACCATGGTTGGTTTGGCTGCTGCGAATACCATCCCTGTTGGTACTCCTGGTGCTACTCCTGGTGATTGGTCACAGCAATTCAATGAATCCGGTGTTGGTAATTTTGACACTGTAGTTGTTTCTATGGTAACTGCGGGTGTTGATTTTGCTGTTCCTGGACAAAATGGTTTCAGTGATGGTAGTTATGTTAATACTGATTTTGGTCCAGATTATTCAAGCGCAACTGGAAATCCTACCAATAACCTGAACTGGAATATCAATTTTGTTCCAGATTTAAATGTTCCGCTTTCATTCAATTTCTATGCTTATTTGAATGAAAATGGTGTGGAAGTTCAGGTTGATTCCGCAAATGCTTCTTGGAATGGTAATGGTTGGGCTATTGGTACCGCAACTGTTGCCGATCCTGGTGGTTCTGTTCCTGAACCTTTAACCCTCTCGCTGGTTGGTCTGGGTCTTTTAGGACTTGCCTATAAACGGCGAATCCGTAGTTAATTAATTCTCCTTAATCTTGGAAGGGGCCCTACCAGGTCCCTTCTCTTTTTATTTTCTTGACAACCAAAGACGCTTGTGATATGATGTAAGTTGAAGTGAATTATGATGATAGAATTAATTGGTATTTGAAAGGAAAATATATGGATAGTAGTGTATTTTTAGTTTTGTTTTTAGTTGGAGTGGTGTTAGTCTTTATCCCAGCGAGCATTGCCAATTCCAAGGGATACAATGTATTTGGTTTTTTTATATTTGGTGTCTTTCTTTGGCCCATCGCATTGATTGTGGCGTTGTGTTTAGATACTAAAGAAGAAAAGAAAATCCAAACCGCCATCGATACTGGACAAAGCAAAAAATGTCCTTGGTGTGCTGAAATAGTAAAGCTTGAAGCCAAGCTATGTCGGTATTGTGGAAAAGATTTTGGCCCGATCTAAAAACAGCATTTTCGTTAATTTCCACTATCCGGAAGTCTTTGAACTATAAAGACTTCCGGGTCCATTATTTTTCGTTTTATTCGAATTGACGCTATACACGCGGCCTCATTAAAATTGAACGAAAACATCAAATCCAAAGTATAAATACCATCATGACATTTTGCCCATTCGCAGTACAAAAACCAATTTCTAACCACTCTTGGCCCGGTACTCTCGCGGCCAAAAAACTCATAGTTCTCCATATTACTCAAGGACCTACCGCCTCATCTGCTTGGTGGTCTTGTTATAATTCTGTCCATCCAAATAGAACAAGTTTCCATTTTGTGATTGATGTTGATGGCACCATTTGGCAAATTGTACCTCTTGAGGATATTGCATGGCATGCTTCCCAAGTAAATTCTACTTCCATCGCCATCGAACACGCGGCCATTTGCGGAAAACAACCACCCACACCCGCCCAATATACCTCATCCGCAAAACTTGTGGCTTGGCTTTGTATCACATTAAATATTCCATGTGATGCTGACCATATTCTTCCACATTCGATTGCCAGTCCGAAAGATGCCCATCCACTTTGCTGTAACGGAACCGAGCAATTACCGGGCCTCAATTCTAATCAAGTAATCGCTGCTGCTAAACTACTATTGAACGCGCCCGACGCGCCCACGAGTCTCTAATGCGTAAATAGAGCATATCTACAGAGCACATAGAAACACATATTGCGCGTGGGCCGCATTATTCGCTTGACTTCCATTCTAAATAGTGCTATAGTAGAAATATGAAAAAAGAAAATCAGAATAATAACCAGCCTCCTTGTTTAAGACAACACCAAATGGAAGCGCTTACTGAAATCCGTAAGGTCATTCTTCAGAAAAAAGGTAAAGGACGGATTGTTTTACCTACAGGAACCGGAAAAACTAGAATCGAAATGGAAACGGTGGATCTGATTATAAAACAATCCAAAAATAAGTGGCCTGGAGTCCATGTGATTCTATCACCTCGGATTCTTTTGGCATATCAACAGTTGGACGAATTCTTGAAATTCTTTGGTAGTCGTGGAATAGAATGTGATTACCGTATTGTTAATTCTGGTGGTTTAAATTCAAAACCATATGAGGAAGAATTACTCAGATTTGGTTTTGAACACCCGGAAGAAATTAGTAGTGGTACGAGTAAATCTGCTATTAAACAAAAAATAATATCGGCTAAAAAGAAAAATGTTCCGTTACTCATTTTCTCCACATATCATTCTGTGAGGCGTGTTAATGATGCGGCAAAAGAATGTAAAATTAAAGTCCAAACCTACATCTTTGATGAAGCCCAATATTGTGTAACCAATGGGGAATTTAAAAATGTTCCAAACTTCCCTTCGGCATATAAATTTTTCTTTACAGCTACCGAGAAAACGACCGATGACCCAGATGGATTAGGAATGAATAATGAAACCAAATTTGGCAAATTAATATTCACTGAAAAACCTAAAACTATGATCGAACGCGGAGAAATGTCGTCGGTTGCACTCCATTTGGTAGGAATAAGAGGACAAGAAATTGTAGATGATGGATCAACAATTATCTATGAATCAATGGCAAGAATGGTTATTGACGCATTTGAAAAACATCGGAATGTAATAAAAGGTTATTTCGCCCCAGATAAAATCGGTCCAAAAATGATTGTGGTTTGTGATAAACAGGATTCTCTGAAAGGAATCATGAAATCCCAGGCTATGAAACAATACAAGATGGACAATGAATCCATTAATCTTTGTGCTTTATCATCTGATTTTGGAATTGAAATTAATGATGAATGGTCCTGGAAAGCTAGTAATTCTAAAAAAGAGGAATTACTAGTAAAACTAAGAGAATTAAAATCCGAAGATGAAGTCATCGTGTTGCATGTAGATATGATTGCTGAAGGTTTGGATGTTCCTGGTATTACTGCAATTATGCCTTTCCGGAGTTTAGGTAAAATTAAATTCTTACAAAATTTAGGACGCGGAACAAGATTAATTGATGTTGACAGGCACCGACTTTATGATTTTGAAATTAATCCGGAGGATTGGAAGAATTATGTAAAACCATATTGTTGGTTGATACTACCAGTCTTATCGGCAAATTATTACGATCAAAGGCGGCGATATACGGACTATATCAATATATTACGGTCTTGTTATGATTTTGAATCTAGTGATTTGGTTATTATTGATAGTATTGTAGCACCACCAGAAGAGGAACCGATGAAAGATTTGGTAGGACAAAAAGAACGCCGGTTCTTAACAGGTAAAGACTTGATTGAAGAAATTATCCATAGTATTGAAGATGCGGCAGCAATGACCGAATTTATGGATAATGAATTTTCTTTTAAAGGTATGTCAACAAAGAAACAAATTGAATTATTACAGGAAATTTACCGGAGTGAGCCATGAATAATACGACAGTGGAATTTTTTCGTAAGCACATAAAAACTCCGGGTGGTGTTGAAAGATTCATTCAACACTTAATGCAAAACGGACAACAGAATGTCCATACTCCATTTTCATTGTGCCGAGAAATGGTTGGAAAACTATCTGAATATACGACCGTTTCGGATAAGAAAATTGTGGTCTTATTAAATACGGAATTTCTACATGTCTTAATAACAGATTTTGGTGGCATACCGGAAAATATTACGATGATTGTGGATAATCCTGTCGATTTCGAATTTTGTAAACTGCAATATGGAATGAAACCGGGAATTAATCTGTTTGAAATAGACATTAATAAAACAGTCCAAACTGGTATATTACATACCAATCGGAAGGGAAATGATATGAAATATGACTGGCAAGATATGAAGTTTGATTGTGTGGTGATGAATCCGCCGTATCAGGCGCCAAGAATTAATAAGAAAAAGGGAGTAGTTGCTGGTGGATCATTTTTGTGGGATAAATTTGTTCAACCTGCCATTGGTCTAACAAAGGAAAATGGTTATATCTGTGCTGTTCATCCTCCTAGTTGGAGACATGGCAATACTAAGCGATTACGCCAATTGCATAAGGTAATGACTTCCCTACAGATGCAATATTTGGAATTGCATTCCGTAAACGATGGTCAAAAGGTTTTTGGAGCATCAACGCCTTATGACTGGTATGTAATGCAAAATCATTTAAATACAAAAGCCACAACAATTAAAGATTATGATGGGCAAATCCACCAAATAAATTTGAAAGATTGGTCATTCCTTCCAAATTCTCAATTCGACCTTGTAAAGAAAATCCTTGCCAAAGATGGTGAGGAAAGATGTGAGATACTTAATTCATACTCTTATCCCACTAACATACCACAACCATGGATGAGTAAAACGCAAAATGTAGATTTTCAATATCCTTGTATTCGTTATATACCACGGGATGTTAATGCGTTACCACAATTATGGTATTCCAATACAAATAAAAGAGGACATTTTGGAGTACCTAAAGTTGTGTTTCATCCTAAGTCAAACCATCTTATCGTTGATATAACCGGACAATATGGTATGACACAATTTGCTTATGGTGTAGTGGATACTCCTAAAAATTTATCAAAAATTAAACAAGCGATGGAAAGTGAAAAATTTTTGGATTTTTGTAAGGCTTTTCGAGTAGGAAATGCGGATATGTATGATGGTAAGTATATCGCCCTGTTCCGCAAAGACTTCTGGAAGGAGTTCATTTAAATGATTGCTCCTGTCACCAAAGAAGCCAGAGCCAAGCGAGTAAAGGCAACCGCAGAAGTATTCACACCCGACCAATTGGTATGTGAAATGCTTTCCAAGTTGCCGAAAGAAATGTGGAAACCAAACAAAACCTTTTGTGATCCGGCTGTAGGAAACGGTCAATTTTTGGTTTGGGTTTTAATTAAGAAATTAAGTTTAAGACATGATCCAACTAAAGCCCTCCAATCACTTTATGGTGTGGATATCATGGCTGATAATGTCAATGAAACCAGATTACGGCTTCTCAAAGTTTTGTGTGTGGGCAATTATAAAAAAATAACCAAAGAACATATTAAAATCGTATTGACTAACATTATACACATTCCGGCCGGTAGTTTGGATTACGACTTTCAATTCGATCACCAGCCCAATCAAAAAGAAATTAATAAATGGATGAATGCCATTTACCATTTCAAAGGTATTGGTCTTTTCAAAACATTTGACCCAATTACGGGAAAACATGATATTCATATTCCAGATGAAGGTGAACTTAGAAAATGTTTGGCAATTTTAAATAATCGCACAACAAAGGAAATATTATGATTGTACCACTTACTCACACATTTCTTTGGCGGTGTAAAGACCGAGATTCCTTATTAAAAGGATGTACCAAATTTAATACGTTTTGTACTCGATTGGAAAACCAAGCCAATGCTTACTTTCCCATTGTAGAGAATGATACGGAAGTTATAAAAGAACTCCAAATAAACGAAATTAACAAATACAAGGGTGATGGTTTCGAATTATTTGTGGAAGCAATGATTCGCCTATTTCCTTGTGATAAACGGTTGGCTCTTATTGAAGATTATGAGGTAATAACAGGTCAAGATGTTGGTGTAGATGGACATGGTATGTCTGGTTATAACAACAAACCTATCACAGTGCAATGTAAGTACCGGCAACATGATTGCGTGCTCACTGCTAACCGGGACCATTTGACCAATTTCACATCTGCATCTTTAATGCACTATAATGTGGATCAAGTACCAGATCCAATAACGCACAAACTGAATCTGGTTATTATTACATCTGGTGATTCACTTAACTTTTTTACAGACCATGAAATGTTTGGAGAAAAAGTTTATGCGATTTGCCGAAATGATATTAGATCTCTGGTAGATAACAACAACACTTTTTGGAAGTCTTTTGCGGCCAGTTGGAAGGATTCATTAAAAAAATATAAGGCTTGACTTCCATTCTAAATACTGCTGATAAACACTCAATAAACCATTTGACATCCAGCGGCCCTTGTGATATGATGTAATTGAGGTTGATTATATGTGTGACTTCGCGTCATTTGTCTTAACGAAAGATAAGGTTTTTTGGTCCGATAACTCCGATTCCCATACCGATATTATTAAGGAATTTGGACTCCATGAATATGGAGCCAATGGACCTAATATCCTTAAAGTCGAAATTATTCCCAACACCAAAATAAAATCTCTCCGGGATTATGACAATTGGAATTTTATAATCGACCAGGATATTATGCCGGAATGGTATAATAAAGACCTGGATGAATCCAGGACTCGAAAAGCTTTAAAAATCCGGTTTGCTAAGGATTTTAAGGTCCCTGGATATTTGGATCTCACTGGATATACCGGACTCAAGAGCCTTCCAAGTAACTTGAAGGTCCCCGGATCTTTGGATCTCACTGGATGTACCGGACTCAAGAGCCTTCCAAGTGACTTGAAGGTTGCTGGATCTTTGGATCTTAGAGGATGTACCGGACTCAAGAGCCTTCCAAGTGACTTGAAGGTCCCTGGATATTTGAATCTCAGCGGATGTACCGGACTCAAGAGCCTTCCAAGTGACTTGAAGGTCGGTAGATCTTTGGATCTCACTGGATGTACCGGACTCAAGAGCCTTCCAAGTAACTTGAAGGTCCCTGAATCTTTGAATCTCAGCGGATGTACCGGACTCAAGAGCCTTCCAAGTGACTTGGAGGTCGGTAGATATTTGTATCTCAACAGATGTACCGGACTTAAGAGCCTTCCAAGTGACTTGAAGGTTGCTGGATCTTTGAATCTCAGCGGATGTACCGGACTCAAAAGCCTTCCAAATAACTTAAAGGTCGGTGGATCTTTGTATCTCACTGGATGTACCGGACTCAAGAGCCTTCCAAGTGACTTGAAGGTCACTGGATATTTGTATCTCCCAGAACATTTGAAATAAACCAATCAAAAAACTTGTGGTAGAAATATAAAAGGAAAATATGATGCTAAAAATTAAAGTTAATGATTCTAAAGGAACTATGAAAGGTAATGATATTCCTGATGGTACAATTTTTACAGGATTCATTGGCCTCCATGAAGAACAATTGATGTTTAAAGTTGGAGAAAAAATATATTCTTTAGATCCAATAAAGACTCCTTTAGGGAAAGACAATTTCTGGACAACAGAATATATTATAGTTAAAAATTATAAAGAAATCCGAGAACTAATTGCCAACACATAAGGAATTCAATATGGAAATAATTTCAAAAATTACAATTGTCGAAGAAATATACAAAACAACCTCATTGGTTTATGGTCCATTTCCAAGAAATACAGTATTTATGGGAAATATAGGAATCTATAAAGGACCCTTTTTAGTAACCCATAATTATAGTGTAGTTTGTTTAGAACATCCAAATGTCACTTGGGAAAATAATTCTAAGCTTTCCTGGGAAAATTTCGAAGTGGTGAGTCTCGAAATTCATGTATTACGCCTTCATTAAAAATCAATTTAAAGACGCTAGGTTGCGGCACAAGGGCTTCACACTCTGGTTCACGGGCATGTCCGGAGCAGGCAAGAGCACCATTGCCGGGCTGATCGAAACTGGCGGTCCGCGCCGCCCCCGAACATTTTTAACTTGGGATCAAATCCGTAATGAATTCTTTTTGTCTTTAAAATATTCTTGACTTCCAAAACTGAATCTGTTATACTCTAAATGTATGACAGAAAGAAAGGAAAATTCAAAATGTTTGTTACCATTGAAAAAGAGACTATAAAAGAGGAAATTACCAAAGCAAGCACCATTCCTCATGCAACTGTTTTTACTGGATCAATCGGTGATTATGAAGATAAAATCTTTGTAAAGATAGAGGGGAATATTTATTCTATTGACCAGGATATTAAAGAAGTAACTGATCGAATGCGTTATTGGGCAGATAATGCGCCTGTAAAGAATTATCGTCCGGTAAAATCTATGAAAGTGTTGATTTAATCATGGTTGAAATTATAATTAAAGAAGAATCTAAAATAATTAAAATACTATCTACTGATATTCCAGATGGTTTCTTTGTTGGTCGTATTGGCAACATGGCAGAGACCACTTTATTTCTTAAAATGGATAGGAAAATTTTCTCTTTAGATGATACACAATATTTTCTTGGGAGTGATTCTGGTAACTATTGGTCTGGCACAGTAGTTTTTGATTATAAACCGGTTAAAAAAATTGTGGTAAATGTATGACACTTTATGAAGAATTATTATTTGCGGGAATAGAAATTGATCATCATGAATCTGATCTCTATTTCCCAGTGTCGCCTCAAACAACGGAAATATTAAAGCGGCATCATAAAGCATTCGAGATTGCCACTTATTTTATAAACCAAATAAACTACCAAACTTGGTATGAAGTTCCTTTTAATTTTCAACCTTTTTGGGAACAGAAAGCAAATGATGTAATAATGGATTCTAAATTTTTGAATCCTTCCAAAACATTTGAAATAAACTGCGAAAATTTTACTCCAGTAGAATCTAGAAATCAAAGTTATTCCACAATAAGTTTCAATTAAAGACGCTAGGTTGCATTTCTTCAAAAGATGATAGTTTGATACGATATTGTATGGAGAAATGCAACCTGCGCGTCGCCTACGCGAAATAAAGCTTATTCTACAGTAATTATAAATACTCTCTGAGGGTATTTTTCTATGGAACCAACTAGTCGGGCAGAATTTCTCCAATATTGTTTAGGTCGGTTAGGAGCAGGTGGTAGTGTTACTAATCCATTTTCTGGAGTAATTAATATTGAAATGACAACATTTCAAGCGGATAATTGTATTGATGATGCTTTAACTATGTGGCGCCAATACCATTATGATGGAACCTATCGGACATATTATAAGCAATTGATAACTCAAGATATTTTAAACCAAATGTGGGTACCTTGTCCTGATAATATTATGACCGTCAATCGCGTATTAGAAATTGATACCGATAATCTTTCCATTTTTGATATTAGATACCAACTCCGTCTTCAAGATTTTTATAATTTTTCCAATGTTTCAATGCAACATTATGTTATAACTTTAGAAAAACTCCGTTTAATTGATTGGTTAATGAATCCTGAACCAACCATTTCTTTTAACCGTTTATCGAATAGAATTTATTTAAATGCCGATTGGCAATATAGGATAATTCTTGGTGATTATTTAATTTTTGAAGTTTATGAATGGTTAGATGAAAACCAATTCAACAGAATTTGGGCCGATATTTGGTTAAGAAATTATACAACTGCTCTTTTACGGCGCCAATGGGGTGCCAATGTAAAGAAATATAAAGGAGTTGCCACTTTAGGTGGAATAGTTTTAGATGGTCAAACCATTTATGATGAAGCCAAAGATGAAATAGAAAAATTAGAAGAACAACTCCACGCCGATTACCAAATACCTCCACGTATTTTTATTGGTTAAAATGTTTGATAAAAACCTAAATAGTAATTGGGATATGTTTACCAAAACCGAACGTCAAATGTTTTGTGTAAATCATAATATCTCAATTACAGATAGGGAATGGTATTGTCTTTCTTTATATTTACAACTCCAATTAAAAGCCGCAGGAATTAATTCACCCAGAATTAATACCAAATTTATCCAACTAGAAGAACCTACTCCATAATAAACCACTTAACTTTTATAAAATATTTGTTAATATTCATACATTATTTTGATGAAACGACTCCTGGAATATAAAAATAACTCTTGACAACCATAATTGAATGCGCTATACTATTATTATTTAAGGTGATCTAATGACAATAAATATGCTAAAACCTGAAAGGATTTTAAGCCAAAGAATGGTAATGATCGATAATGATTTTGATCTTCGTTGGTGGACTTCCACCAGAAATATCATTTTTGCAACATTATGGCATGTATTAAATCCTAATAAAATGGAACATTGTTTTTTAGAAGGAACAACGGTCCCGGAAAATGATGATGCTTTTTATCTTTCAAAGGATAATTAGAAAATGCCTTATAAACTTATAGCTATTGTGGTTACTTGTTTTATTGCTATTTTGTTTTCTTGGGTGATGGAAGAAAAATAAACAAGAGGCCCTTTAGCTCAAATTGGTTAGAGCGGCAGACTCATAATCTGAGGGTTAGAGGTTCAAGTCCTCTAAGGGCCACCAAATTTAAAAGTTCTAATAGAACCAAGAGGATTTATATTATGGCCACAACAACAATGACAATTAAAGGTCATTAAAATATTGAAAGAAATGGAATCTTTATAGTGTAATTGAGGTTGATTATGTG
>Ga0208034_1000727_pt1 | contig 23900 bp, 19 predicted proteins | sample June2015DPH_8_10_FD_184699 | JGI IMG/M metagenome (GOLD analysis project Ga0208034, IMG submission 184699) | Peatland microbial communities from SPRUCE experiment site at the Marcell Experimental Forest, Minnesota, USA - June2015DPH_8_100... | ecosystem: Environmental > Terrestrial > Soil >...
GGCGTCGATCCGAGAGCAGCTCGGCCGAACCCGTAGGTCGCAAGGGGACCTCCTTTCGTCAGGAGGTCTATTATTGCATTATTTTATGTGAAGTCAATAAGGCTGGCGCATGGTGCTTCGGATTTCCTGTATAATGAGTTTGCAATTGGGTGCGGTTTGCCGCCCGCGACGTGCGGCGGCAATCTCGCGATGGGCCACACTCAATCGAAGAGTGAATTCCAGGGAGATACGTTTCTATGGCACAGCGAATGGTGAAGTGCGTGAAGCTCAATAAAGAACTGCCCGGTCTTGACGAAGCTCCGTGGGCGGGAGAACTGGGCCAGCGCATCTACGATAACGTCTCCCAGGAAGCATGGAACCAGTGGCTCAACTTTTTAAGGATGTTGATCAACGAATATCGCCTGGTGCCTTCGACGAAGGAGGCCCAGGACTTCATCGCCAACCAGATGGAGCAGTTCTTCTTCGGCGAAGGGTCGGCGCATCCGCCAGGGTACGTCCCGATCAAGTAAGGCAGTGGCTAGTGGTCATTGGTGAGTGGCTAGCTACTCACCACTCGGCACTCACCACTGCATTTCCCATTTCGAGGAGCCCTATGCGATTACAGGTTCACACCCTCTTCAAGGTTTTGGGAGTGGGAGCTTTCTTGCTCATTTTCAGTCTTACACTTCCGGCCAGGCCGAAGCCTGACGACGGGGGCGATCTCTTCAAGCAAAAATGCTCGATGTGTCATGGCGTCGACGGCAAGGGGTATCCGGCCCTGAAGACTCCTGACTTCACGGATCCCAAGGTGCAGGCTTCCCTGTCGGATGAAAAAATCGTGGAGACCATCAAGAATGGGAAGAAGGGCACGGCGATGCCGGCCTTCGGGGACAAGCTGAGTGACGAACAGATTCATTCACTGGTCACTTACATCCGTTCGCTCGCCAAAAAGTAACCCCCGTGGCCGGCAGCGACCCTTCACTTTCCATGCGGCTTTGATAAATAGTGTTGCGGTGAGTTTATCTCGCCGATGGCGGCGTAAGGCCGCCTCTACAACAATTTGCCCCACTCCTCATTCGCCCCTTGCTAAGCTGGAGTGATGGGGGTAGCATCAATTTCAAATTCAGACCGGGAGGTCGGGATAAGCTAAGAATTGAACGCGCCGCCGGAATGCATCGTAGAGCTTCGTAATGTCAGCAAGCGCTACGGGGATCACGCAGCCCTGAAAGATTTTTCGCTCACTGTACACCGAGGCGAATTCCTGACGCTTCTCGGCCCGAGCGGAAGCGGCAAAACCACGCTGTTACGCCTGGTGGCGGGATTCGAATTGCCGCAGGATGGTCAGGTCCTGATTGACGGGCACGATGCTTCCGCCCTGCCCCCGTACCGACGCAACGTCAACACGGTCTTTCAACATTTCGCACTTTTCCCCCACCTCACCGTTTTCCGCAACATTGCATTCGGCCTGGAGCAGAAGAAGGTGGCGCCGGAGGTGATTCGCAAGCGAGTGGGCGCCATCCTGGAAATGGTGGAATTGCCCGGCAAAGAGGATCGCTATCCGCACCAATTGAGCGGCGGCGAAAAGCAGCGCGTGGCGTTGGCGCGAGCGCTGGTATTGGAGCCCGCCGTGCTTTTGCTTGATGAGCCGTTGGGCGCGCTCGACCAGAAACTTCGGCAACAAATGCAGGTGGAATTAAAACGCCTGCACGCCCGCCTGGGCATTACCTTCATCTTTGTGACGCACGACCAGGAAGAAGCCCTGGTGATGTCTGACCGTGTTGCGGTGATCAACCATGGCCGCCTTGAGCAAGTGGGCTCGAGCGAAGATATCTATGAACGCCCGCGAACGCGCTTTGTGGCCGACTTCATGGGAGTGGAGAATTTCTTTGCGGTGAGCTGCGTAGCGCACACTCCAGAAGGCACTCGATTTGAGATGGAGAATGGGCAGGCCCTATGGGCCGCAAACTCCGCCAACCTCTCCCAGCATTCGCCCGCCACGCTGGCCGTGCGGCCGGAGTGCGTGCACTTGACGCACTACCCTCCCGCCGGGAATGGGGGCCCGCTGAATTTGCTGGAGGGCGAACTGGTGGAGTCGATTTACGAAGGGGGAAGGCGACGGTGGGCGGTGCGTGTATCCAGCGGCCAGCGCGTGGTGGTGCGCGACTCGAGCGCCTCGCGCGAGCCGTTGCCTAGCAGTGAAACAATAGTTTATGTCTCGTGGGACGCCGCACGGAGCTTGGTCTATCCGCGCGATGGAACAGGGCAGGGCTGATAGAGTTTAGCAACACAATAATTCCGATTACCGCAGAGATGCGGGGGCGCAGAGGTTCAAACTAGAGATCCCTTTCTCGGTCCCAGCGCGTCAGCGGTATATGCGGAATTCTTCTAAGAGCTTCGAAGGTCGTGGGAGCACGCCGCAGACTAGCGCGTGACCGCGCCACAAGGAGGGCAGGGTGAGCATCGAAAAAGTAGTCAAAACGGACGCGGAATGGAAGCAGATCCTCACCCCGGAGCAGTACCAGGTAACGCGTCACGGGGGCACCGAGTGTGCCTTCACCGGCCAATTTTGGGATTTTCACGAAGACGGAGTATTCCGCTGTATTTGTTGCGGAGCTGATCTGTTTTATTCCCAAAAGAAATTCGAATCCGGCACAGGCTGGCCGAGCTTCTGGGATGCGGTGGAACCCCAAAACGTCCAACTCAAAACTGATACGAGTTACGGGATGAGACGAACGGAAGTGCTTTGCGCTCGATGCGACGCGCACCTCGGGCACGTGTTTGAAGACGGCCCGCCCCCGACTCGCCTCCGTTATTGCATTAATTCCGTGGCGCTCAAATTTGTAAAAAGTGAATGAGAAGCCGCCGGCCGTTTGACTCCCCACCGATGCCGCGGACCTCTTCCGCCCATGGAAGGAGGCGTCATAGCCCTTCAGTGGCTCTCTGCGGCAGGATCGATGGCGCCCAAATCCGTGAGTTGCTTTTCCAAATCCGCAAGGGCGTTTTGAAGCATCTCTCGATGGCGTGGGTGCCGGCTTGTCTGCATTTGTTGTTGCAGGTGAGCGCGAGCCAGCAGCAGGGTTTCCTTCTTGCGCAGGGCTGCGGCCATTTCCGGGGTCAAACGCTTCCTGTCGGGTTCCGCTTGCTTCGACCGCGCGGTTTCCATCTGCGACTCAACCGATTTGCTTTCCCAACCTCTGGCCATTTCTCTCCATAACGATAGACTACTCGCTTCTGAGCGTTTCAGCAATCATCATGGGACGGGGGAACTCGGGGGCAGCGCAAGGGCTCTCCTTCTTTTCAGAGAACTTGCCGGGGACCTGAGGCCAGTCGATGGAGTCGGAGCTGCGTCTCTACCTGTAAGGCGCCTACGGGACGCTGGGGCCTGAAGTTGAAAGCGTCTTTGTTACGACCTCCGAGTCCGCTGTCCCCACATCCTCGGAATTGCCGTTCGAGATTCGCAATAGCTCGGCATGTGCCGCGATCGAGTCCCTTCCCGGATTCAACCGAACACGCGACGAAGCATGCACCCGGAGGGACTCGTTCGGAACAAGCACGATGAAAGTACGAGGGTTGTCGCTCCGGCCGTAAAGCTCCGCACTGGTGCCCACGGACTCGATCTTGAATAGATGACCCGTCTGTTGGTCTTTCGCGTACTCGCTCCTGATCGCATCTGAGGTCAGCCATAGAGTCAGGACAGATGTCCGCTTCTCGATATCTTTAACAGAGGAGGGCAATCTTATTGGTTCGGTTCCGACATTGGTAATTACGAAATCAACGAGCATCGTTCCGTCGGGTCGCAAAGCGGTGGCTGGGACCAACAATTCAAGTCGAATGGGCAGACCAGCAGAGTGGCCTGGGGAAGCGGAGCCCGGTGAAGGGCGACGGCCGGGTGGCGGCGGTGACATCTGCTTGGTCGCATCTATGGTCAGGAGGTCTTGTGCCGCTGTGACAAATCCCACGCTCAAACCAGAAACGACCAGTAGGATAAGGAGTGGTCCAAGTCGGTTCATATGTTTCCTCGCGAGACTGGTCGCGGGTGAATTACTCGAACGGCTAAAGTATAGCTCCATTCGGGACACCGAACATACCGGTGCGATGCCCCACCAACTTCGCTTTTCTGCGGTTGCAATCGATCTATGGTTCATTTATCGTCTAGCGCGCAACCAGACGTTTGCTTTTTGGCGCCGTTATGATCGCGGTTAGGCTCGAATCGATCGTCGCAGAATGTCGGTTCAAGCCCTGGGGGAGAAAAATGAGGTTTCTGATTCGAATCGTCCTGGCGGGAATTATCGTCGTAATCTCATCCAGCCTTTATACCGCACAGGGTCAGTCCTACAACCTTATGCCACAGCCGGCGGAACTCACGCCGGGCTCGGGCCGCCTGGTGATTGATGGCGGCTTCCGAGTTGCGCTCGACGGCTATCAGGAACCGCGTCTGGATGCTGCTGCCGTCCGCCTGATTCGCCGCCTTTCCCGCGAAACCGGAATTCCCATGAGCGACGTTCTCGAAAAGGATCCCGGCAAAGCGACACTGGTGATCCACTGCGATCATGCAGGTGAAGCAGTCCAATCCGTAAAGGAAGATGAGTCCTATCAACTCGAAGTCACGCCCCAGCAGGCTCGCCTTACGGCGCCTACCCCGGTCGGCGTGCTGCATGGAATTGAGACCTTTCTGCAACTGGTCGATCTCGACGCGCAGGGATTCGGCGCGCCCGCGGTGCGTATCGCGGACCGCCCACGGTTTCCCTGGCGGGGATTGATGATTGATGTCGCGCGCCACTGGATTCCCGAGGAAGTCGTGAAACGCAACATCGACGCCATGGCGGCGGTAAAGCTCAACGTGCTGCATTTTCACATGACGGACGATCAGGGCTTCCGTTTCGAGAGCAAGGTATATCCCAAGCTTCAAGGAATGGGCTCGGATGGCCATTATTACACCCAGGCCCAGATAACAGAGTTGGTTGCCTACGCGCGCGACCGCGGCATTCGCGTCGTTCCCGAGCTGGAAATGCCGGGCCACTCCACCAGTTGGTACGTGGGGTATCCGGAGCTCGCGAGCGGTCCCGGCCCTTACCAGATCGAGCGCAGATGGGGCGTCTTCGATCCCACCCTGGACCCGACTCGCGAAGAGATTTACACCTTTCTCGATGGCTTGATTGGAGAGATCGCCGCGCTCTTCCCCGATGAGTACTTCCACGTGGGCGGCGACGAGGTGAACGGCAAGCAGTGGGATACGAACCCGCAGATCGGAGCTTTCAAAAAGGCGCATGGGATGAAAGACAACGCCGACCTACAGCTCTATTTCAATCGTCACCTGCTACCGATCGTCGAGAAACACGGCAAGAAAATGGTTGGGTGGGACGAGGTTTTCCATCCCGACCTCCCCAAAGATATTGTCGTGCACTCCTGGCGCGGGCCGGAGTCTCTGGCCAAGACGGCGCGATTGGGATACATGAGCATTCTCTCGAATGGCTATTACCTCGACTTTGCGCTCGCGCCCGCAGAGTACTACAAAGTCGATCCCCTGGCCGGCGCCGCGGCAAGCCTGACGCTCGAGCAGGCCGCGCGCATCCTGGGCGGTGAGGCCACCATGTGGAGCGAGTTCACACCGCCGGAAAACATCGACTCGCGCATCTGGCCCTCCACCGCCGCCATCGCCGAAAGGTTCTGGTCCCCACAGGGCGTGAAGGATGTGGATTCTATGTATAAGCGGCTCGAAGTCGTCAGCCGCGAGCTCGACTGGGTGGGCGTGACGCACCTCTCCAGCTACCCGCAGATGCTCGCTCGTCTGGCGGAGATGCATTCGCCAGAAACGCTCAGAACGCTGGCTGACGTGGTGGAACCCGTCAAGCATTATGAACGCGAGGCGGCACGGGAATACACTAGCCTGACGCCCTACAATCGCCTGGTTGATGCCGCGCGGCCGGAGAGTGAGCAGGGCCGGATTTTCGCCGGTATGGTCGATCACCTGAGCGCCAATAAAGTCGCCGTTCGCAGGCAGCTCCTCACCTGGCGCGACAGCCGCGAGGAACTCCTACCCATTCTGCAACAGTCGGCCCTGCTCAAAGAGGATATTCCGTTGGCGGAAGACCTGTCCGCGGTGGCAAGGGCCGGCCTGGAGGCTTTAGATTATCTTGACTCCGGCAAGCCCGCCCCCCAATCTTGGGTCAAGGAGCAGATCGTGCTGTTGGACTTGGCCGCCAAACCTCACGCGGAAATGCTGCTGATGATTGTGGAGCCTGTGCGTAAGCTCGTGGTGGCAGCCCAAAAAGGTCTAAGTTAGAACGGGAAGGGAGAATATGGCGCCCCACGCGCGCGGAGGGATATTGAAATGAGCGGGATCTGCCCCACGCGGTGGATCAATGCACTGTGCCTTGTGGCAATGGGATACTTGCTTCTGGTAGCTCCCGCGCCCTGCCAGGACAATAACCAAATCCCTCTCTGGCCCTTGGCGGCGCCGCTGGCCAAGGGCGCGGGCCCGGACGACAGTCCGGCGTTTCTTCTCTACCTGCCCTCCTCACACCAGCCAACTCCAGGGGTTGTCGTCTGTCCGTCAGGCGGCTACAGGTCCTTATCCTTGGACCTCGAAGGCCGCCAAGTGGCGGAGTGGTTGAACAACCTGGGCATTGCCGCCTTTGTTCTGAAATACCGGGTTGCACCGACGTATCGTTACCCCGTGCCGCTGCTCGACGCCGAGCGCGCGCTTCGCTACGTTCGTTCCAATGCCTCACTCTATAACGTCGCCCCGGATGAGATCGGCATCATGGGCTTCGCCGCCGGAGGCCATCTGGCAGCCCTGGTGGCGACGCATTTCGACGCGGGCAAAGCGGCTCCCAGCGACAGCATCGACCGGATCAGCTCGCGCCCGGACTTCCTGGTTCTCCTCTATCCCATGATCACCTGCTCCGAGCCATTTCGAGATGCGCAGTCGTGTGCCAATCTGATGGGAGACCGTCCCGATCCCAGCCTCGCCGCCCTGGTCTCAGACGAGAAGCACGTGACGCCGAAAACGCCGCCCACGTTTCTCTTCCACACCTACGACGACGCTACGGTCCCGATGGAGAACAGCCTCGCATTCTTCACCGCGCTGCGCAAAGCGGGGGTGCCCGCCGAACTCCATGTTTATGAGCACGGTCAGCACGGGGTGGGCCTGGCAAAGGACGATCCGGTGTTGACCACTTGGACGATGCTGCTGGAGAATTGGTTTCGAGTGCGCGGTCTGCTTCCCAAGAAACTGTTGCCGTAGAAATAGGCCCTCAGATTTCGCTCGTCAGCAACTCCTCCCTCGGCAGGGCGAAGGCAGCAAACACAAACGCGCAAGTCAGCTTTGGGCGCAGATTATGGAAATGATCTTGCGAATCGCTTCCTCGAATACTTTTTGCGCGGGCAGAAGGCTCAGGACAAGGAAGCCTTCGGAGGGAAAATCGTAGAAGTGTCCCGGATGGACAGAGACGCCCGCTTGGGTGAGGGATTCCGCCGCCCAGTCTTCATCGCTGCGCGTGGAAGGCACCCTCAGAATGGCATACCAGCCGCCTTCGACCTTTAACCTGCTTACCGACAAATCCGGTTTAAGCAATTCATCGAGCTTGCGCAGATTGGCTTGGACGCGCTCCAGTATTTGCGATTGAATGGCGTGCCGATGCGAGAGCCACTGGGGCGCAGCCAGAGCCACGGGCGCGCTCACGGAAAGGTAAGTGTCGGCAATTACCTCGAGGCGCGCTTGTGCTTCGGCGCGCAATTCCGGCGGGCCACTCACGACAATCCAACCCAGCTTCATCTGCGGCAAAGCGGAGGTTTTGGATAGCCCGCTGAGCGTGAAGGTGAGAGCCTCCGAGTTTTTCGCGTGGGTCACCACTCGTTCCACGTCAGCGCCGAATGCATAATCGGCAAAGACTTCGTCGGCGATGATGGCCGCCCCGCTTTGGTGACATTTCTCGATCATTCGCGCCAGTTCGCGCTCGTGAATGTAGGACCCCGTGGGGTTGTTAGGATGGACGACCAGCGCCGCCCGCGTGCGCGAATCCCACCGCGAAGCGAGAGCGTCCAAATCCACTTGCCATCCGTCGTCGTAAATCAGGGGGTAGGGAATAACCTCAACATCATTCAAGGCGCCGAGAAAATCGAAGAGGGGATAACTCGGCTGCGGCGCCAGGATTTTGTCGCCGGGGTTGGCGAGAAGCCGGAACACAAACGAGTAAGCTTCGCTGGTGCTGGCGGTGAGAAAGATTTGGTCAGGGTCAAGGCAAACTCCGCGCTCGGTATAGTACTGCGCCACGGCCTCCCGCGCCGTGCGCAAACCACGCGGGTCCGGCTCATACGTAAGCGCGCGGGGATTGTGGAGCGGGGCGAGAATCTCCTCCACGTCGAGCGTGAAATCGCAGCGCGTAGGATTGGATTCCGTCAGGTCAAGGATCGGCAAGCCGCAGGCCCGGCGGTCGCGCAGAAGTTCAGAAAGGCGATTGGGGGTTAGCGACCAGTTGGTGCGGGATGAGAACATGGGTTAAGAGCAGGAGTCAGAATTTAGAAGCTGGAAGTGAGAAGAATCGTTTCTCCAAATTTGTCCAAATCAGGCTTTCCGTACGCCGGCATTGTGGATAGCCCAAGAATGCCCGACACTGCCCGCTACTGCCAGGAGCTTTGGCGCAGCGCCAAAATGTCGATTTCCCAGGGTCTGGGATGATCCTTTTGACCTAACCTGCGACTACTTCCTGTCACCTGATTCTCAACTCCTAGGAGCGTGTCGGAAATAGCGTTTTCTCGACGAAGAATCAATAACTTACAGACAGTCGAATCTCGCTAAGTTGTTGATTCTACGTGCAGCGAAATCTATCTCCGACACGCTCCTAGCTTCTCACTTCCAACTTCTGTTTTCTCCTAGTGTTTCGCAGCGCCGGAAGCGGTCCGGAGTTGATGGGCGTAATTATGGCACACCAGGCTACAAGAGTTCGTCGCGCGGTTGTAAGAGATCGGAGTCGCGCCGTTGGGGGCGACGACGTTGGCATCAAAATTCACCAAGCTATCGCCCGAAATGGTGCCCGATTGGGCGCCCATTCCGTGGGCAGTGTGGCATGCCGAGCAGGAGAAGCCATCCTGTTTTACGTGGCGGGCGTGCTCGCTGAAGCTGGTGTTATTCATGATCTGATTGAGGTCGTGGCACTTGGCGCACAAAGCATAGGGGCCGCCGCTCGGGCCGCCCTGGGCGCTTAAGTTCGGGTTCGGAAACAGATTCGTAACTGGCTTGCCTGGAAGCGACGCCTGACTGAACTCGTACCGGCGTTCCATGATGTGCGGAAAGATTGACCCATGCGGTCCGCTCGGTCCCGAGCCGCCGAATTCCCGATTGTCGTCGCTATTGTGGCAGTCGGTGCACAGGATGCGGGCGCCCATACTGCGCCCCATCGTCCTGCCGTCAAGATTCAACTGGTTGGAGCGAAGGCTGGGTTGCGGGTACGGGCTGCTTCGATCGTGAAACACCGGATGACTTGAGGGGGCAAACGAGCTGAATTCCGGGATAACATTCAGACGGTCGCTGACAACAACCACTCGATAGGGTAAATAGCCGGAATTGACGCTCAGTTTCTTGCCCGTGTTCGCCCCATGACAGCGCAAACAATTCTCATATTGGTTCGCCGCCGGACTGACCACGGTTTTCCCGTCCGTTGCACTGATCCCCATTAGCATGGTCTGCGAAGGACGTACGGTGGGCGCAGCGGGAAAGGAAGTGACCCGATTGGCAGAGTGCGGATTATGGCAGTCGACGCAGGTAACATGAAGGTTTTGATTCAACAGCACGGCCTCATTGGCGCGGTGGGGCGTGTTCCCTACCGAAAACGCATGACCATATTTAGGCGCCACCATTTCAGCAAGAACATTGGAGATGGCGGGAGAGATATTCGAGCTGCCATTGTGGCAGACAAGGCAGGTCTGGTCGTCCACCGCGCGCAGCAGCGAGTTCTGCCCCTGGACGTTATGCTGAGCGTGGCACGACGAGCAACCATTCATGGCCACAGTGGCATAAGGCCCAAGGGATACCTGCCTCGGGGTTGTGGTAGCCCGGCTTGAATCCCCCGTGTTGATGGCAAGAGATATCTGGGGCGCCACCCGGTTTGCCGCGAGGGCGTGGATGCCCGTTGTCCACCCTGCCAGCGGATTGGTATTGCTCGCCCCTGCCCTGGCGGTAAGCTGCGATTCCACTGCGCTCGTCGTGGTACGGCTCGCTTCCAGGGAGTTAGTCAAGCCCATCCCCGACCCGGCAGGGATCGGACTGTGGCAGGCCAGACAGAGCGCGCTGTTGGAGTTCTTGATCACCAGGAAATTTGGGTTGTTCGGGTCGATGTTCTGCACGTGAGGATTGTGACAGCTCGTACACTCGACATTTCCGTTGATCAGCCGCACGGCCCCAGTGGTGTCGGCAGTCGAGGGCGGTTTGGCGTTCAAGGACGAAACCAGGTCAGGAGAAGCCTTCAAGGGAAGGATGAAGCTGATCGGATGCATCGTGGAGAGGTTGGTGCCAAAGACGTCCGCTGAATACATCTGCCCAGTCATCGGAACGTGCCCGTAAGGGACCAGCGCACCCGGCGACCCCGCCACCGTGCCATCATGGCAACTGAGGCAGAGGGTGCTGTCCGTGCCCAGGTGCGGTGAGGGGTTGGGTTTGTTAACCAGTGTCGAACTGGTGTAAACAGTGTAGGACTGGACGCTGGAGAGCTTCTGGTCCCAGAGCGGAGTTTGGGCGACGCCGGCGGTGCCATTCAAGCCGGAGTGCGCAGCATGGCAATAATAGCAGGAGCCGGAAAGAGCCCCCTTGATCGGCGAGCCCCTCCCCCCCGGCGACAGGTCATGCATCCCGATCACATCGGTCGGCGTCTGCGTCTGTGCCCGCCCGGCGCCGGCGAGACCCAGAAAAGCCACCAGAAGAAGTAGACGGTAGACGGTAGACGGCATACGGCGGCCGTGTGTGCCGTCTACCGCATTCCGTCTACTTGTCAAGCTAGTGATCATTCTTTCCCGCCGCGAAGTCCTGTGGACAACCTGTCTACCGTCTACGGTATGCTGTCTACTGCTCTGCCCTGTCTGCCGTCTGCCGTATTCCGTCTACTGAATCTTTCTTTCCCAACGCGAAGTACTGAAAAACCTGAATGCGGCGATTGTAGGAGTCCACCACAAACACGCGATCGTGGCGATCGATAAACAAACCGGTAGGCAACTGAAATTCTCCGAAGCCCGTTCCCTTCTGCCCGAAGTAATAGAGCAGCCGTCCTTCGCGGTCGAAGACCTGCACCATCCCGCTCAACCCTTCCACCACGTAGAGGTGGCCCTCGGAATCCCGGCTGATTCCCTTCGGCCGAAACATATACCCCGAACCGTCCCCCATCTGCCCCACGGCGTATTCGAACTTTCCGGAACGATCCAGAACTTGCACCCGGAAGTTCATGGCGTCAACGACAAGCAGGTCCTGGCCGTCGAGCCGCAATTCGGTGGGAAAATTGAATTGTCCATCGCTCGAGCCGGCCGCGCCGATCTTCTGCAATAGCGTGCCCTGCATATCGAGCACCCAGATCTGGTTGCGCAAGGTGTCGGTTACGTAGATCCGCTGGGCGGGGGAATCGACTGCGATTCCGGTGGCCCGTTTGAAATACCCTTCACCCTTAATACTGCCGATAACGCGCCGAAATCTCCCATTGGTATCGAACAAGAAGATTTTGCCCGAGTACGAGTCGGTGACGTAAATGTTGTCGTCGGCGTCCACGGCGACGCATTGTGGCGAAATCAACCCATCGACGTCTTTGTCGCGCGGAATGAACTTGTATTTGTGTTGCGTGAAATCGAAGATGTGAATCCCCGACGCGCCCGGGTCGGTCACGATGATACGGTTTTGAGAATCGGTCACCACGCTGTAAGGCGCGATCAGGGCGTGGTAATCGGGTTCGCCCGCCACGGCGTCGAGCAGGCGGCCCCAGAAGCGCTTGGTTTTGACCTCTCGTTCCGAGTTGACGCTGCCTTCGTACAAGAGCTTGCGTCCGCCCGTAAGCTCCAGTTCGGGCAAGGTCACGGGTCCTGCGGGTTTTGTTTTCGAACCCGCCGTCGCGACACCAGGAAGCAGCAGGAGGAACAGTAGGCAGAAGGCAGTAGGCAGATGGGCAGATGGGCAGATGGGCAGGTAGGCAGATGGGGAATAGTTCCCTACTCGCCGCCTGCCCACTGCCTGCTCTTCACCTGTCGATCTGCCGCTCTCCCCAACTGTCCACCTGCCCATCTGCCCACCTGCCCATCTTTCCATCTGCCCACTCAAAAGAAATTGAACCATCTCGAGATCCCCACGTAGACTGATCCTAACATCGTGGGTGGGACCCCGGAAAGGCTGAATCCCTGAACTAACCTGCTGTACCCGGCAATGAAGCTCACTTTGCGAACGTTGTAGGTCATAAGAAAATTCAGGTTTTCACTGTTATTGTTCGAGTTTGTCGAACTACTCTGAGTCGCGCTGAGGGCCTTGGCGTAGATGGCGGACAATGTCAGCCCGTGAGTCGGGTGCGCTCCGAGTCCCACCGAGTATGCTTTGCCGTTAAAGAACACCACGGCGGCCGGATTGATGACGGGCAGGGGAACAGGAGTGCCCACCAAGCCCGTGGAGGTCAAAAGCGCATTCCCGCTGGACTCCGAGTAGGACCCACTGAGGCTGAACCGGGGCACGGCAAGCGCGGTTGTGTAGCTCTGGCTGGAATTGGCGGAGCCGGGCAGGCCAGTCAGCAGGGTCCTCGCGCCGCTCGCGTTAGCCCCCCAATACGACCGGCGACCGATCCTGCGGCCCACGCTGCCGGAATAGGTATAACCCGAAGTCGTATAGGCGATCAACACGGTTTGGGCGTCCTGCGAGTAGCCGAAGCCGCCCGCCACGCTCCAGCGATGGATTTGATGCGTATAGTTGACGGAGCCGTTCAGGCCCAGCAGACTCTCGTGGCTTGTATCGATCGAGGTCCACGTCACCCCCAACACGCCATTGAAGGCACCGCCCAGCAGCGTATTGGAATAACTTGCCGTCCCGTTGTAGGAGTCGGACGCGAACGAGATTCCCAGAAAGGATTGTTGTTGGCGTTCCACGAACGCATGCAGATTCAGGTGCTGCGCCGGCATCTCGTAATTGGCATAGCCATTCAGGCTTAGATCGTTTGACGACTGTTGTCCCTGGTTCTGCAGCTCACTGACCCCTGTAGTCAGCAGCGTGTTATAAAGCGTCCCTTCCAGGTTATCGGTGTAAAAGGTGCTCTCCCCCACATCCAAGTGCGGCCGCGGAGCGAAATTGACCGCGCTAGTCAACGTGTCGATACTGGTGTTGTATCGATCGCTGGAGGTGGTGTCGCCGAAATTGGTGTTGAGGTCTAATCGGGTGGCGGCTGCGGAAATGCTTCCATTCCATGGCAAGTTGTGGCTGACGCCGAAGGAAAACGAATTGGCGACTGAGTTGCCTTGTTGCGCCGGCTCGCCCGTGAGGAACTCTGGCGTGAGTGTCTGCGAACCCGAGTACTGATAACCTCCGTTCAGGTTGAAACCCGCAACTTTATAGGCCGACGTGACCGAAAATGTGTCAGCGTGCAGTGTCCCGCGCGCATTGGCCCCGTAAATGGAATAGTCATTGTTCGCATTCGTGAAACTGAAATTCAGACTGGGTAAATCGTCTCGGTGAACGCCCCAATTGAGGGCAAGCGTATCGTTGTTCCCATGTGTGGTGTAGTTAGCCAAGCCCGGAACATTAAAGTTCCCACTGCTGTTGAACGACGTGGAATAGCTGATCGAGCCGGGATAATTGCTGCCGCCGAATATCCTGGCACTAGCGTTCACGCCGCTGCTGGCAGTAATCGACTGAAAGCTGGAGTTGTCTCTGGATTGGTTGTAAAAGGGTTGAATATCGAACGAGAGAAAATTCGGATTATGGTACGACCCGAACAGGTCGGCGTTGCCGCCGAAGAGGATGCTGTGATCGGAACCGGCGAAGTTCGAATAATCGTCATTGTATCCGGCCGAGAGGTTGGCGTTCAGATTCAAGCTGGCCTCGCCGGTTTTTATCTGGGCAAACGCGCCCGGGACAAGTACCAGTACGACCGCAGCGAGGATGGCGACATTTTTACTCACAGCTTATGACTCTTCGCACGTTTTCTTCCAAAGGCACCCCATCACCACCAAGGCACAAAGGCACTTAAACATGGAGGGGGGAGTAGGCAGGTAGGCAGATGGGCAGTGGAGCTTTCCCAATCTGCCTACCTGCCCATCCGCCCATCTGCCTGCTTCTTGGTGTCTTGGTGTCCTGGTGGTTAATGGTCTTACGCCTTTTCAATCTTGGCCGTCTTGCTCAGCTTGGTGCCGAGAGCGTTACGAAGTTGCTCGGTCTTTTCTTTTGTCAGTTGCTCACGCAGCGAGTCCTGAATGGTTTCGAACTTTGGAAGGCCAGCAGGAAGGTGCGCGGTCAGCCGCAGGATGGTGTAAGCGTTGGCGTCAAACTCAATGAGGCCGCTCACTTGGCCGGGCTGCATCCCTAGCAGGGCTTTCACCACCGGCGGGGGTAGTTTCGAGCGGTCCGCAGTCTTGTGGTCGCCCATCATCACCCGGAAATCGTCTTCGGAGATTTTCTCCGCCAGCCGCCCGAACTCCTCGTAACTTTTGGTGGCCTGGGCTTGGCGTAGGGCATTGCCAGCGTGCTGCCTTGCTTCCTGCAACTGGTCGGGGTTCGCGTTGCGAGGAGGCAGGATGGAAATGCTCTGGAACGAGAAGGACTCCGGCAGGTTGAAGCGCTCGGGGTGCTGGTCAAAGTAGGCCTTCGCCTCGGCGACGGAAACCACCGCCTTATCCGTCACCTCCAGCTTGAGAAGTTTGTCGATGAGCAACGAACGCTCCACCTTCGCCTGTAACAACTTTGGCGAACCCTGGAACTCCCCCTGGAGGAATTGCTGATATTGCTGGGGGGAAGGAAACTGCCGGCGGAACTCCGCCTGGGCGCGCACCAGGTCGGCGGGCGGCACGGTCATGTTGCGCCGCTTGGCCTCCTGGTACACCAACTCTTCAAAGATCATCATCTTCATTGCGCCGTCGCGGATACCCGCTTCCATGGCCTGGGGAAACCCGTTGTGCACGCGCGCGTACGGGAAGATCGTGTACATTTCGCGGAGCAGGTCGCGGTCCGTCAGCACCGCGCCGTTCACCCGAGCGACTGTCCGGCCCACCGGCTGCAATATCGGGCTGGAGTCAGGTGGCGCCGCAATCACCGTAGGGGTGTGGGAGGCCACCTGGGCCCAGCCCGTCGATGTCACCATGAAAAGCAACAGGACAAGCACTTTGGCATTGGCAATCTGCAATTTCACTTTCATAACTCCATTCCTCAATAACCTGACGTGGCACGGGCGTCCCGTCCGTGTCAAGCGCTGAGCCTTGTAACGCTGATCTTTAGGTCAGCACGTCAGGCACTCCCGAAATCTGCCCACCTAAAGGTCGGCGCTGCATTAGTGCCGACTCGATCAATGAAATCAGGGGGAGGGTAGTGGGTCGGTAAACCAAACTGCCCACCACCAGGGGGAGAGGAGGTCCTCCCCCTGATTAAAAGTCAGCAAAAACAGTTTAGATCGTCGGTACATTCGTCAAGCCGTGCATTTCGTTTGATTCGCCACCGTGGCAGTTGCGGCAGAACTGCGCCACTTGATTGCCATTTGTGTTCGGGTTGTACTCGCCACGAATGAAGAACATTGTCGTAAAGGGGCCTTTGGGGTTCCCGTTCGCGTACAAGGTCATGCTGTGCTGATCGTGGCAGGTCGTGCAGGTAACCGCGTTCACCGTGGTACCGAATGTTGCCAAGGGGTTAGCCCCGCCATACCAGAAGGAACCAGGATAGTTGTTCAAGAATTCCGATGAAGCGGTACCGGTCATTGAGATCTTGGTCGCCGTCTTGCCGCCGCCGGTGCAGTCCCAGTTATACTGCCCCCCGCAACTGACGACAGCGTTCTGACCCACCGGGTGGTCGTTGGTATACTCCCCCCCGGCGCTTGGATGCGCCGCGCCGAGCAGCGTCGGAGCGGTACCGCCCACGATGGGCAAGGTCTCAACGGTCTGACCTTTCATCATGCCAACGTGTGTCAATACGCCGTCATGGCAGCTCAGGCAAAAGAGGATGACCGTGTTAGCGTCATGGGCGCTGGTGATAGTGCCGGCCGCCGGCAGCGTGACCTGGTAGGTTGCCGCGCCGTCGCCGCTGAAGTCGAAGACCTTGCCGAACAACGGAGTAAGATCCTGACCCCATAGAGCAAACATACCGTTCTGGGGATCCTTGCTGGTTCCAACTCCGTTGTTGCCGAGCGTGCCACTATGCGGAGCGTGGCACATAACGCAGCCGCGGCCGTAGCCGTTGTGCGCGCCCAGAACGTCGTTCGCCGGTCCCTTGTAGCTGACCTGGGCCATTCCCACACCCATGGCAACAAGGACCATAAGTATTAATAGGCAGAGTTTTTTCATTTTAATACACTGACCTCCTGATTGATTTTTAACTGCTACGCGGCTCCGGGCTTTACCCAGGGCCGCGGTTTGGCTATCCCGCGATAGCCCAAACTTGTGGCAGCGCTATTGCGCCGCGGAATCCTTCTCGGCCGCGAGATCCGGCCTTGCTTCGGACGCCTGGGGCGCCGGCTGCTTCTGCTCCGGCGCCGCTCCGGCCGGCTTCGTAGCGCTCGAATCTTGCCGGCTGGAAGCCGGTGCTACCGCCGCTTTCTGCTGGGCAGCTTCCCGGCGCGCCTTCTCGGCGGCGGCCTGCGCGTCGGTCACGTAACGGAAAACCTGCACCCGGCCGGGAAACGTCTCCGAAACGATAACCCGATTCGACTGGTCGATGGCGATTCCCCACGGCCCCATAAACTGCCCCGGGTAATATCCCTGCCCGCCAAAGTAGATGAGCAGGCGGCCTTGCTGATTGAAAACCTTCACCCGGTTCTGGGCCGCATCGACCACCCAGATGTGGCCGTCGCAATCGACGGCAATCCCCTTGGGCCGCTCCAGATCCGCGGGACCATCGCCGTTCTTGCCAAACGTGCTGATAAACTCGCCGTCGGCGTCGTAGATCTCGACCCGGTTGTTGAAGGTGTCGGTGACGTAAACGTTGCCGTCCTTGTCCACGGCCACAGCTTCGGGCATGGAGAAAGTTCCCGGGTCAGTCTGATCGTGCTTCGTGCTGGGTTTGCCGATGTGGCGTAAGAGCTTGAAACTATCAGCATCGAAGACATCCACGACATCGTTCCCTGCGTCGGCCACATAGAGGAAGCGGTTCTCCCGATCGATCGCCACACCCCCGGGGCGAACCAGCACCTCCGTTCCGATAACCGCCTCTTGCTGGTGCTTGGCGTTGAATTCCAGGACGCGGTGCATTTGGGCGTCCGAGACAAAGAGGCGGTCATCGTCGTCCAACGCCACACCCACAATCAGGCCAAAGTTCGCCTGTCGGCCGTGACCGATCAACTCCACATGGTCCTTTTTCTCCGAATCGAAGATGAACACCGCGCCCACGGCTTGGTCTGCCGCATAGATCGCGCCCTTCGAATCGACCCCGACTCCGTAGGTACGAATCAGTTGGAAAGGCAAACTGTCGACTTTAATCTCGTCGGTGGACTGCGCCCCGGCCAAACGGTCCATCCAAGTTTGCTTATGCCCCTTTTTTGAATAGAGGCTGGGGTCGATCTTTTCTCCCGTGAAGAGGTCCTGGAACGCGATCCGCGGAATCGCCGGCGGGTTCGGCCATACGATCTTGGCGATATCGAAATAGCCCTTCACGCGCTGATCTCCCGGGTTGACCGGAGGCGTGGTGTCGTCTTTCTTCTTGCCGGCACGGAGTGGCGCCGGCAAAACCAATGCAAGCGCCAGCAAGATCAATGCGGCTGCTGTGAATGGGCACGCACGATGCGGACGCGGGCCAGAAGCCCTGATGGGTTGCGGGTCAACTACGCAGTGGAGCAAACCTAGCCCATTCCTTAACACGTTATTTCCCTCCAACTCGCGCTCACTTTCGCCACTAACCACTAGCCACAGCCTTACTTCCCTTCCGTCCGTACGTCCGTAAGGTCCATTCCATTGGCGTGGCAGGTTTTGCAGAAATCCATATTGTTCTTCTGGTCTTTCACCAGCATCCCCTGCTCATTCCCGGAGTGCGGCTGATGACAGGTGAGACAGTTCATCGCAAACACGGTTTTGGTTTTCGGAATCAACGCGTCGCCAACCGGGTGGTGCTCCGTCGGGTGTCCCAGGCCATATTTCAGGGGCAAAATAGTTACCTTGCTGAAGTAGTTTTCCGGCAGTTTCACTTTGCCATCGAAGATCGCCACCAGGTGCTGACCTTCCACTTGCTGCGGGTTGGCGTCGGGCCCGTGGCATTCTAGGCAAAGCGTATTCACACTTTTCGAGCGGAGCAGATGCGCATTGTTCCCCCCGTGCGGCTCGTGGCAGGTGGCGCAGCCCAGGTCGGAGGCCGGTTGGTGCAAGTGCTTCTTTTTGAACTGCTCGGCTTGATCGGAGTGGCAGACCAAACACGCCGCCACGGGACCGGGTTGCAAGAAGCCCGGCGTCATGCCGCCGTGCGGGTTGTGGCAGACGGTGCAATCGTCTTGCGCTCCCGGGTGCGGCACCTTAGCGGAGGCGATCTGCTTGGCCTGCTCCTCGTGGCAGACCGCGCAGGTGGACTTTACGTCCTTCTGCGTCAACACCACTTTGCCGTCCTTTGGCGGCTGATGGCAGTCGTCGCACTCCTTGTTTTCAAATGGGTTGTGCAGGAACGCTTGCATCAGCTTGGGCGAATTGGACTGGCGGGCATCGTGGCACTGGATGCAATCGGCCTTCTCAAAGGGTTGGCCATGATGGGCCTTAACGAGCTTTTCGTCTTTAACATCATGGCAGTCAATGCAAAGCGCGGGCGCGTCTTTGGTCAGGTGATACGCGAATTCACGTTGTGCGGGATCGCCGGTCTTGTGAATAATGTGGCAGGTATCGCAGCCACCGTCGAGGGCCGGATGCCGGCTGCCGCCCTTGGCAACATGCACCCCCACGTCGTGACAGGCCAGGCAGAGATTATGCGTCTGGTCACCGGACATCGGCTTCAACAGGAGGGCCGGGTTGTCAGACTTGTGGGGATCGTGGCACTTTAGACAATCGCGAGCATCGGGAGGATGGATTCTGCCGGTGAGGGTGGAGGGGTTCGTGTCCTTGTGGCAGGTGAAGCAAAGGCTTAGAGGGGTGGCGGTGATTAACTTCACCCGGGTGATGTCTCTGTTCACTCGCACTTCGTGACAACTCAGGCAGCCGCCCTTGATCGTGGAATGCGCTGATTTTTCTTTGGTTTTGTCCGCGTGGCACTCAATGCATTTCGCCGCGTCGACATTCGGGTCGAGGGTGGGGTGCTTGGCTGCACTTAGCCAAGGGACAGCAAGCCCGATCATCAGGGCGAACATCAGGACCCTCGTTATAGCCGCGGCTACAACGGAGGGGTGATTCGAGGAGCTGGCAGCAGAAACTCTGGTCACCCTCGATACCCAAACTGTCGATCTGGCGAGCGGGGGGCGTTGGGCCTTATCGGGCCCTTCTGCTAACCGAATCCTTAGAGAGTAGTACTTTAGTACCATTGTGCCGAAACCCGTAGAACATTGGGTAGATAGCAATGGCTTCGCCAAAGATGTGAAGAGTTTGTCCGCTGACCGTGTTAGAAATCGTTAATTTTCTATACTTTCCGTGGATGCATCATTCCCCTTACCGAACGATGTGGCGTTTTACAGCATACTGCGTTAATTTGCACAATAGTTCGCGTTCTAATGGGGTTACTCACCTAGGTGAGTTTACATTGAAGATATATGACAATATGGCACCTCTGGAGGGGATTCTGAAGTCTGCCTGAGAGCCTTGACTTGTAGTAGCGGTCTCTGACCACTGGGGGCTCGAAACTAATGAACTTCGACGCTCCCCTCCTGGGTCATGCCAAGCTCCGAGCACCGTTACTGTGGGCAAACCAAGATTTTTACACAGAGTCCTCTTTCCCATCCCGTGGGTTCGAATCTCCCATCGGTTCCGCAGAGTTCTGAGTGCCGGAATGTCCGTCTCAAATGCCCGCTGACATGTTCTGATAAAGGGCCGAACGCGGTTCGGCCCTACACGGCGTCACGGTGTTTTATGGTGATGGGATTGGTTCGCGGCCTTGGCGCCGCTTGGCCAATACATATCGACTGGGCCCTTGTCCCCGGTAAATTGCCCCTTCTCCGCGTTCCAGAACACGCGTTGCTTTTCGTGGTAAGAGATGTTTGCCATGTGGCACGCCACTGCCGTACCGCAGCCAAAATCCACGTTTTCGACCGGCTGGTTTCGCGTCTTGATGGCATCAAACCAGTTGCGCATGTGGTCCACAGTGCCCTCGGCGGTCTGGCGCATCGATTGCGGCTGGCGCTGCGGCTGCTTCGCGAAGGTGCCAACATCCGCGGTAGGGTCATCCTTGTGCGCATCAATGAACGGACCTTTGGTGTCCTTGGGCCAGGACTCCAGCGGATACTCGAACTCCCAATCCTCATCGTAAGGCTTGAACTGGGCGGACTCCTCGGTGAGCACCACCGTACCCTTATCGCCCATGAAGCGGACAATTTCGCCGCCATCCCAGTTGGAGACTAGATTCGCCATCACCACCACCTGGAAAGCGCCGTAGTCGTAAAGGGTGTTGTGGATGTCCGGGACTTCGCGATCGCCGGTCCACTTGTAGATGCCGCCGTTGGCGACGGCGCTCAGGGGATACTGGATGTTCATCAAGTAGTGAACACGCGACAGCAGGTGGACGTACTCGTCGCCCGCGATTCCCGTGCCGTAGTCCCACCAGTTGCGGAACTGGAAGAAGCGCGCGGCGTCGAAAGGCCGCTTGGGGGCGCTGCCCAGGTAACGCTCCCAGTCGACCGTTTGCGGCGTGGCGTCGGGCGGCACGGGATATTTCCACGCGCCCACGGGGTCAGGCCGGTAGATCTCGCACTGCACCATGAAAACCTTGCCAATGTCGCCCGCGTCCAGATGCTGCTTGCCCCAAGCCGTGGACTGCATGCTGAGGCTTTGGCTGCCCACCTGCACCACGCGGCCGGTCGCTTTTGACACCTTCACCATTTCCAGCGCTTCGGGAATGGTATGCGCCATGGGCTTCTCGCAATAAACATCCTTGCCGGCCTTCATGGCCTCGACGGCAACGGGCATGTGCCAGTGGTCGGAAGTGGCAATCAACACGGCGTCGATATCCTTGCGCTCGAGCACCTGGCGATAGTCGCGCGTCGTCGGCGTGTTGGCCTGAATCTCCAGTGCGCGGCGCAGGTGGCCGTCGTAAAGGTCACAGACCATGGCCACATTCGCGCCCGCTGTGAGCAGGCTCTGCATGTTTTCGAGGCCGCGGATTCCGGCCCCGATTACGCCCACCGTGATCTTCTCATTGGGTGACGCCCCACGGCCCAGCGCCGGCGCCCCCAGTCCCAGGCCGGCCGCAGCCGCGCCCCCCACTGTCCGCCCCATGAACTCGCGACGGGAAATCTCCTGTTTGGACATAATTCCTCCTTGCTCAAGAATTAAGATTGCGGCACGGGATTGTAACACAGCGGGAGGAAGTCTTCAGTCCTCAGTTATCAGTTTTCAGTAAAAAGGGGGCGGGGATAAGCCCACAGATCACAGCTAACAGCCGACAGCTAAAATCAATTCTCAGTTATCAGTTTTCAATACCAACCTGCGGCGAGGCCATAACTGACCGCTAATCCCGCGCCCCGAATTTCGTATCCCGCGTCCTGAATCCCGTGTCCTGTTTCCCGTCTCCCGGCCCTTCTCATTTCAATCCCAGCTTTTTGCCTGCCGAAAGCAGGCGGACGGCCTCCTCCAGCCGCCTTGTTTTGGTTCTTTGTTGCTTAGCGGAATCGATCCAGCCGATGTACGTTCGGCGGTATTCGGCCAGCCACCTTCGCCACTCCTCAGGAGTCTGTGCATCAAAGGCCTTCAAGATCTTCGAGCGCACGTCTCGATTACCTCGCGAGAACACTGGTTTACTGCATGGTCAGTACTCTGTTCGGTCAGTACATGAGGTTCAGGATACCGAGAACAATAAAAACTATTCCTAGAACCTTGAGTCACGGCTTTCTCTGCAAATAGACTCCATAGGCGATCAGGCCCCCATCTACCAAGAGTCCCAAGATCAGCAGCGGCGAGGCCGCGGACAGTTTTTTCCAGACATTGTCATCGATCAATAGCCCGAGGGGTGTTCCAAGCAATTTGGATTTCATGGGCGCGCTTGTATCATGCCAGGGGCATGCCGTCAATGTGCAACGACCCTTGCCATCCCCAAGTTTTGGGGTGGTCCGGGTGGAGACAAGTCTTAACCACGGGCCGAGACTATGTTTCATTCCACTCAGCGTCCGTTTCGGTTATGGCGGCCTGCACCTGACTTCCGTCGCGCGGGCCTTGCCCGAGGGCGGGAAGTTCAAGAGCCGCTACAAATGGCCGTCGCGCTTTCTCCCGTGCCAGGACTTTGACCCCGCGAGTCTGGCCGAGGGCCTGCGGGGCCTGCATCTGCAGGCGCAAAAACCCGAGCCCCTCTTGCATCTCTTGATGGGATTCACCTTGGCTCATCTTCTCCTGCTGCTCTTGGGATGGGACCCGCTGGCCCCAAAACTGCGCCCCTGCTTCGAAGTGGCGCGGCCCCGCCCGCGCCATGGCACGCAGAAGATCCTCAGTGCTTTGTCGATCGCTCTCTACCTGCTGGCCGGCCCGTGCTGGTCCACCCATGCCCTCTGGCGCTTCATCGCAATTCTCTCGCGCCTCGCCAACGGCCGCGGCCTAGCCCTCCACGTAGCCTCGTTGCCGTAAACCACAAAACTGGGGGATGGCAAGTGCTTGCCTTTCGTTGACGCGGGGCCGGGAAGCCGGTAGAATTGCTTTTTCGGGCTCTTGCGGGAAAGGACTGCCAGTTCTCCACCTGTTTTAAGCCCCACCGACAGCAGAACGAAGGAACAATCTATGAACGCAAATGATCTCCGGCCCGGAATGATCATCCGGCACAACAACGAGCTTTACACCATTCACAAGGCAGAGCACCGCACCCCCGGAAACCTGCGGGCATTCGTGCAGGCCAAAATGCGCAATCTGCGCACCGGCGCTTTGGCTGACCACCGCTTCCGTTCGGAAGATACGGTGGAGCGCGCCGTGATTGACGAAGTCGAGATGCAATTCCTTTATGCCGATGGTGATTCGTACTACTTCATGAATACCGCGAATTATGAGCAGATTCGCCTTGGCAAGGAAGCCGTGGGAGACCGCGCCGCGTACATGATGCCCGACGTTCTCTTGAAGGTCGCGTTCTTTGAGGGCCGTCCCGTGGACGTCGAGCTGCCAGCCACCGTGGACCTGAAAGTGGTCCAAACCGAACCCGGCATCAAGGGGGGGTCAGCGACTAACGTCACCAAGCCCGCGACCCTTGAGACCGGTGTAGTGGTTCAGGTGCCGCCCTTCATCAATGCCGGTGAGACGATCCGCGTCGATACCTCCGAAGGCAAGTACATCGAGCGGGCGAACTAGGGGCACCCACAGACCGCCGGTCCGCCAGGCTTGGGGCCGACTTCAAGGTGACAATTTGTCACCATCTTTGTTTTCATCAACATAGCCGGAGTCGCGGTAGGGATGCCGGTTAACCCGGCACCCCCCGCACGGATCCGTACGTGCGCTCATTAGCGCATACGGCTCTTCACTCCGACGGGTAGCGGCCGAAATGGCCGCACACCCACCCTCCCTTGGGACACGCGTACCCCGCACTGCGTCGGGTGCGTGCTAGGCGGGTGAGTGTTCTCCTTGTGCCGCAGCCTTCCCTCCCCCTTCTCCGCCGACGATCTTCGGTCGTTGTTCGAAGGGTTCAT
>Ga0208034_1000749_pt1 | contig 23302 bp, 21 predicted proteins | sample June2015DPH_8_10_FD_184699 | JGI IMG/M metagenome (GOLD analysis project Ga0208034, IMG submission 184699) | Peatland microbial communities from SPRUCE experiment site at the Marcell Experimental Forest, Minnesota, USA - June2015DPH_8_100... | ecosystem: Environmental > Terrestrial > Soil >...
CTTAGCAAAACAAATCTGTCATCCCGTGCGAGTCGAGGGACCTGCTTTTCAAACTTGCAACTTGCAACTCGAAACTCGAAACTTTGAAACCAGCCACTAATCACTAGCCACTTGTTCCGCCGTCGTACTATAGCGCTCCATCACCGAATTCAAGACCGTCGAATAACGGCCCAGCGTGCCCGACGTGAACAGCGTGTCGTTGGACGGCAGCACGAGCTCGGGATGTCCCAAACCAGTGGCGCCGGTGATCTGCACCAGTTGCGTGTGCTCGTCGTGACCGCTGAGCAGGCCGATGCGCGAGATGTCATACCCCGGGACCAGCCGCTGAATTTCGTCGAGCATTGCGGTCGGATCGTAGGGGCTCATCTTAGGCTCCAGGTTGCGCTCGGCGAGCCACACCGCGTGCCGGTCGGCTTCACCCGATTGCGCGCCCCGGCTCTGGCCCATATCGGCGCGCGTGCCTCCTCCGCCAAACGGCACCAGCTTGTGCACGTCGTATCCCATGCGATCGGCAATGCGGACGATACACTCGAAGTCGTTGCGCACGCCTGCAAACTCGCCGGCTTTCTTCAGCATTTGCACGTCGCCGCAAGTGTTGGTGAAGGTCCCACCTTTTTCGTAGGCATTCGCGATGGGCAGCACCACGTCAGCGATGCTGGCTGTCTCGGTGAGAAACATGTCCTGCACCACGACGAAGGCCTTCGACAGGGCGAAAGGATCGACGTTGTAGCGTGCGATGGGATTGGAGCCGACCACATATAGCGCCTTCAGCTTGCCGTCCTTAGCCGCATCCATCATTTGCAGCAGGTCCAAGCCGGCCGACTTGGGAATTTCGTCAACCCAATCCTCGTGGAAGCTGGTCGCACTGGAAACGGGAGCGTAGCCCGGCAGCATGTCGGGATAAAGACCCATGTCGGCGGCGCCGCGCGAGTTGGCGTAATCGCCCAGGCAGACGAACTTTGCGCCCTGCGCCAGGCCGAAGTTCACCAGCGTCGTCACGTCGTTACCGCGCAACTCGGAGCCGAAAATAACAACCATATCTCTTTCGTTCTTCAGCGCCTCCCGCATCTGCGACAAAGCTTCACGCGAGAACTGGGGAGTAACGACGGCGTCCGCGGCTGCGTCGTTTCCGCCGAGGAACTGCACCAGGCTGCCTTCCGATCCAGACGCGATCTGGGCGAAAGCGGTCGCCTGGCGGCGCAGCTTGATGGGATACGAGTTCACTACATAGAGTTTGGCGCGATGCAAGCGGACGTTGGTGCGAATCTGCCACGCCAGCAGGGGACGCTGATCGGTAGGATTGTTGCCGATCAGCAGGATCGCGGGGGCGTCGAAAACATCGCGCATCGAGGCCGTGGCATTGGCTTTGCCAGCCAGCGCTGAAGCGAAAGCCGGGAAGTCGGCGGTGCGATGATGGTCGATGTTATTAGTGCCGAGCACCAGGCGCGCAAACTTTTGCAGCAGGTAATTTTCTTCATTGCTGGTGCGGTTGGAGCCGATAACTCCGACGGCGTTCGGACCGTCGCTGGCCAGCACTTGCTTGAACCGGGAAGCGATGCGTTCGAGCGCTTGCTCCCAGGTCGCAGCAACGAACTTGCCTTCGTGCTTGATGAGCGGCTGCTGGATGCGATCGCCGCTATTGGCGAAGTCGAACGCGTAACGCCCCTTGATGCAGAGGAAGTCGCCGTTGATGCCGCTCTTATCGCGGTTGTCGCCGCGCACGATTTCCATGCCGGTGTCGGCGCGGCGCACGCCCAGGGTGGTTTTGCAGCCGTCTCCGCAATGGGTGCAGACGGTGCCCACGTGCTTCATCTCCCAGGGACGCGTCTTGTAACGATAAGCACCCGAGGTGAGCGCGCCGACCGGGCAGATGTCGATGCACATGCCGCACTCTTCGCACTCCAAGTGGTCTTCCTTGTTGGGCGCGATGATCGAGCTGGTGCCGCGGTTCTGAACCCCTAGCGCCCAGACATCCATGCCTTCGCCGCAAACCCGAATGCAGCGATAGCACAGGATGCAACGCGGTCGGTCGAAGTACACCACCGGCGACCATTGCTGCTCGTCGCGGTGGTTCTTCATGTCCATAAACTTAGATTCGGCCGCGCCGTACTTGAAGGTCATGTCCTGCAGTTCGCATTCGCCGCCGGCATCGCACACTGGGCAGTCGAGCGGATGGTTGGCGAGCACCAGCTCGAGCATGGCCTTGCGCGCCTGCTTGATCTTGTCGCTCTCGGTGGTGACCACCATGCCCTCAGCGACCGGCGTGGTGCACGCGGTCTGCAGCTTGGGCATCTTTTCGACTTCCACCAGGCACATGCGGCAGGCGCCTTGCAGCGACAAGCCGGGGTAATAGCAGAAAGACGGCACCTCGATGCCCGTGCTCTTGCAGGCCTCAATGAGCAGCGTCCCCGCGGGAACGGTGAGTTTCTTGCCGTCGACAGTAAGGGTTACATCAGCCATGGAAACCGCTATTCGCTGTTCGCCTTTCGCTAGTGGCTCTTAGCTATTAGCTCTTAGCCTTTAGCGATCAAGTGTTGCCATCCCGAGCGAGCCCGCCGCGGCGGGCGAGTCGAGGGACCTGCTTCTTGCGCCGTCCCTACGGGACTCCGATCTTTATTCACGCTCACCCAGCGCTAAAGCGCTGGGCTATCGTCTTTCGTCCCGCAAGCGGGACTGAATTCTTGAAGCCGCAAAGTGCGTAGCGGCATTTAAAACTGGCAACCGACAACTGACAACTGCTTCAGCTCACCAATGCCGGCTCGGCCGCCTTCTCGTACGGGCACGGTTTGCCGTCGAGGTGGTCCTCGAATTCCTTACGAAACTTCTGAATGTACGAAATGATGGGCATCGCCGCCGCGTCACCCAGCGGACAGAACGTGCGGCCCAGCATGTTCTCCGCCAGGTACTTCAGGTTGTCGATGTCCTTGGCCACACCGCCGCCGGCATGAAACCGCGTCAGCGTCTTTTTCATCCAGTCAGTACCTTCGCGGCAGGGGATGCACCAGCCGCAGCTCTCGTGCTGGTAAAACTTGGTCACGCGCAGCGCAAACCTCACAATGCACATCTGGTCGTCGAGCACGATCACGCCGCCGGAACCAAGCATCGAGCCCGCCTTCATCATCGAATCGAAATCCATGGCGACGTCGATTTCGTCCGCGGTGAGAATCGGCACCGATGATCCGCCGGGCACCACGCCCTTCAAATTTCTTCCCTTGGTCATGCCACCTGAGACGTCGTAGATCATTTTTTTCAGGTTGTAGCCCATGGGCAGCTCGTACACGCCGGGCTTCTCGAGTTCCCCGCTCATGCAGAACAGGCGCGTGCCGCCGTTTCTGGGCGTGCCTAAGTTCGCGAACCATTCGCCGCCGCCGAGGATGATGTGTGGCACGCTGGCCAGCGTCTCGGCATTGTTGATCACGGTTGGCCCGCCCCACAATCCGACGACCGCCGGAAAGGGAGGACGGATGCGCGGTATGCCGCGCTTGCCTTCGAGCGATTCCATCAGCGCCGACTCTTCGCCGACCTCGTAAGCGCCCGCGCCGGAATGGGTGAAGATGTCGAGGTCAACGCCCGAGCCGAAGATGTTCTTGCCGATGAAGCCGCGTGCGTAAGCGTCGGCCACGGCCTTCTCCATGATCTCCAGCAGGTAGCGGTACTCGCCGCGCAGATAGATGTAGCCCGACTTGGCGCCGACGGCGAGCGCCGCAATCATCACGCCTTCGATAACCGCGTGCGGATCGTGCTCGAAGATGAGCCGGTCTTTGCAGGTGCCGGGCTCGCTCTCGTCACCATTGCACAAAACGTACTTCGGCTTGGCCGACTGCTTGGGTACGAACGACCACTTCAATCCGGTGGGAAAGCCGGCGCCGCCACGGCCACGCAGATTCGACGCCTTCACTTTGTTGATAATGGCGTCCGCGCCCATCGAGATGGCTTTCTGCACGGCTTTGTAGCCGTCGAGTTCGAGATAGCGGTCGAGATTGGTCGCGCCCAAGCCGAAGCGCTTGGAGACGACCTTGACCTCATCGGGATGGGAAACCAGGTACGCCATTCGCTGTTCGCCCTGCGCTAAATCCGCTATTCGCTATTCGCCTCTCGCTCTTCCACTCGCTCCCGCCCTCTGGCGAAAAGCGCATAGCGAGGAGCGAATGGCGCTACTGCTCTTCCTTCTTCTTCAGCCCGTCAATCAGCTCGTCGATTTTCGCGGGCGTCAGGTTCTCGTGAAACTCGTAATTCATCATCAGCGCCGGCGCCCAGGAGCATGCGCCGATGCACTCGACCTCCTCCAAGTGGAACAACCCGTCGGGAGTCGATTCCTTGTTGCCGATGCCCAGCTTCTTCTTGCAATGTTCGAAGATGTCGTCGGCCCCGCGCAGAAGGCAGCTCACGTTGGTGCAGACCTGAAGGTTGTACTTGCCGACCGGACGCGTACGCAGCATCGAGTAATAGCTGATGACGTTGCGCACTTCCAGGTCTGACAGGTCCGTGCGCTGCGCGATCTCGTGGATGGTCTCATCCGTCAGTGCGCCGATTTCGTCCTGGATGTAGAGCAGCATTGGCACCAGGACGGAGCGCTTGGTCGGATAATGCGTGACCATGGTGGAGAAGCGCTGTTCGAGTTGGTCGGAAAATTTCATGTAAGAAGCCGTCAGCCTTCAGCTATCAGCCGTCAGCTTTCATCCTGGGCGATCCAGGGACGAATCGTAGTACCCTCGCCAGAACCGCAGACCCCTCGGCTCGCCCGCCGCGGCGGGCTCGCTCGGGATGACAAACAACAACGTTAAGACTCTGTCGCTAACCCCTAATTCCTAGTCCCTAGCCCCTAATCCCTAACCGCTGCTTACCGGTCGCAGTCCCCCAGCACGATGTCGATGCTGCCGATGGCGGCGACCACGTCGGCGATCAATCGGCCTTCGCACATCTTGCGCAGCGTTTGCAGATTGGCGAACGACGGCGAACGCATGTGGACGCGGTACGGCTTGGCAGTGCCATCGCTCACCACGTAGTAGCCCATTTCGCCACGTGGCGACTCGATCGGCATGTACACTTCGCCTTCCGGCACGGTGAAACCCTCGGTCACGATCTTGAAGTGATAGATGAGCGCTTCCATCTGCGTCTTCATCTTTTCGCGGTCGGGCAACACCACATGGGGCGCGTCCGCCTTGACCGGGCCCTCCGGAATGCCTTCCAGCGCCTGCTTTACGATCTTCTGCGACTCGCGAAGCTCGGCCACCCGCACCACGTAACGCGCAAAGACATCGCCATCGTTCGACACCGGAACGTTGAACTGGAATTTTTCGTAGCCGCTGTACGGCTTATCGCGGCGCAGATCAACATCAACGCCGCTGGCCCGCAGGGTCGGGCCGGTTGCGCAAAGAGCGATGGCATCTTCCCCCGACAAATAAGCGATGCCCTTGGTGCGCCCCGTCCAGATGGGATTGCTGGTCAACAGGCTCTCGTACTCATCGATGTTCGGAGGAAAGCGGTCGTTAAAACTCTTGACCCGGTCGAAGAAGCCGAGTGGCGGCTCCAGCGCCAGTCCACCAATGCGGAAGTACGAGGTCATCATGCGCTGCCCGGAAACCGCCTCAAACAGGCGCAGCACGTCTTCGCGTTCGCGGAAGCAATACAGGAAGACCGTCATGGCCCCGATGTCCATGGCGTGGGTGCCCAGCCACACCAGGTGCGAGTTGATGCGTGTCAGCTCGTTCAACATGACGCGAATCCACTGCGCCTTGGGCGGAATCTCCAGCCCCAGCAACTTCTCCACCGCCAGGCAGTAGGCCAGATTGTTGGTCATGGGGCAGAGATAGTCGATGCGGTCAGTCAGGGGCACGACCTGCTGGTAGAACTTGGCTTCGCAGGTCTTCTCGATGCCGGTGTGCAGATACCCAATGTCGGGCATGATGCGCACGATGGTCTCGCCGTCAATCTCCAGCAGCAACCGCAGCACGCCATGGGTCGAGGGGTGTTGCGGACCCATGTTGAGGACCATCGTCTTGTCGTCAGACGGATCCAGCACCGGGGTTGGGGTCATGTGGGCCATGATTAGCGGTAGCCCTCGACGGGATAATCTTTGCGCAGCGGATGGCCTTCCCAATCCTCGGGCATCATGATGCGCTTCAGATTGGGGTGCTCGTCGAAGCGGACGCCGAACAGGTCGAAGACTTCGCGCTCGAAGAAATTCGCGCCCGGCCAGATGGGAACCAGCGAGTCTAGGCTGGCATCCTCGCCAGAAATCTTCACCTTCAGGCGCAGATAGGTCTTGTTGGGAATGGAGAACAGTTGGTACACCACCTCGAAGCGCGGGTCTTTGGGATACCAGTCCACGCAGGTGATGTCGGCCAGGGCCTTGTACTGCAACTGCGGATCGTTCTTCAGCGTGAGACAGGCTTGGCGCAGCGAAGTGCGGTCCACCCAGATGGTGAGCTCGTTGCGGTCGAACTTCGCGCCCGTAATCGCGCCCGCATTCCACGCCAGCAGGCGCGCCAGTTCAGGACGATCTTTCAGTTGCTCGAGGTCGGTGATCGCCGGCTCCAGTGCCATCCCTCAGATCCTCTCGGCCTTAGCTTGTTTGTTCCAGTCGAGTACGCCCTTCTTCCAGCAATACCAGTAACCGGCGAGCACGATGCCGATGTACACCAGCATCTCCCAGAACCAGAACATGCCCAAACCGGTGGATTTCAGGTCGCGCTGCACGACCGCCCATGGATAGAGGAAGACAGCTTCCACGTCGAAGAGGATGAACAGCATCGCCACCAGGTAGAACTTCACGGTGAAGCGTTGCCGGGCATTGCCGACCGGCTCCATGCCGCACTCATAGGGCGACATCTTGGACTTGTTGTACTTGTGCTGGCCGATGAAATAGGAGAGCAGCACAATCGCCGAGGCCACGCCTCCGGCAACCAGGACGTGAATCAGCAAAGGCAGATAGCGTGCAAAATAAAAGTCCGGCATGATTGCGCAAGCACTCAGAAACCTTCCAGCAAGTGCAGGTAAACATTTGAGTTTAGTGATCGTTAACGCTGATTGTCAACCGCGCGAAAGGGGTGTTCATCGGCAATTCACAAAGAAAAGTTTCCAGTTTCGAGTTTCGAGTGGGGAGCAGCATTTAGCAACTGGCACTTGGCACTTGGCATTTAGCAATTGGCATTTGGCATTTGGCAGTGACGCGGCAGTTGCCAAAGCGATACGGCAGCCTCGCGATGCTTCGGAACCTATGCAGCGGAGAAGACAGCTCGGTTTGCCGGCTCGAAACTCGAAACTGGAAACTCGAAACTGCTTCTAGCCCCCGCCCACGAAGTGCACGATCTCCAGATGATCGCCGTCCTTGAGCGGAGTGTCGCTCCATTGCGTACGCGAGACAATCTCGCGGTTGAGTTCAACGGCGACGCGATCGCCCTTCATGCCAAGCTGCTCGATCAGTTCTGCCAGCGACAGGGAGTCGGCAAAGCTTTTTTCGTCACCATTGATGAATAGGCGCATAGAGACAGTTTCAAGTTTCGGGTTACAAGTTTCAAGTCAAGAGTGGGGATGGATTATTGCAGTCCAGCTAGTCGGCGGCGGAGACGACGGCTTCGGCCGGCCAATCGGCCACCGCCGCTTCGTCGAGGGTGACTTCTTCCGCGTAGGTGGGATCGCGCAGAATGCGGGAGACGATGGCGGTGTGCATGGCGTGTCCGGCGCGATCGGCTTTGACGTAGCCGAGAATGTGCTTGCCGAACAAGGCGAGATCACCAATGAGGTCCAGCACCTTGTGCCGCACGAACTCGTCAGTGTAGCGCAGTGGTGGATTGTCAATCCCTTCGGGGGTAAGCACGATGCAGTTGTCGCGCGAGGCGCCGCGAATGAGACCCATGTTCAGCATCGCGTGCTGCTGCTCGAGGAAACCGAACGTCCGCGCCGACGCGATCTGCTTCACATAGCTGCCATTGGAAAGCTCGACTTGGAATCTTTCGCTGCCGATGAGTGGATGCGGGAAGTTAATCGCATAGCTGACGGAGTACCGTTCCGCCGGATAGACGCCGATGAACTTGTCACCTTCGCGCATTTCGTAGGGACGTAGAATCTTGAGATAGACGCGTTTGCGCCGTTGCTGGCGCAAGCCCGCCTGGGTGAGCATCTCCACGAACGGTAGCGCGCTGCCATCCAGGATGGGCAGTTCGAGGTTGTCGAGCTCCACGATCGCATTGTCCACACCCATCCCGATGAACGCCGACAGCAGGTGCTCGGTGGTGGAGATGAGCACGCCTTTCTTCATCAAGCTGGTGGCGTAACTGACTTTCGCAACATTGCGGCTGATGGCTTCCACTTCATAGCCGTCGAGGTCGGTGCGACGAAAGACGATGCCGGTGCCGGTGGGGGCAGGCAGGATGCGTAGACGAACCGGTGCTCCGCTATGGAGACCGACGCCGCTGCATTCGGCGGGATTCCGAGTTGTTCTTTCGTAGACCAAAGAGAAAGACTGACCGCAGCGCAGAGGATAAGATTACAAGTTCTAGCAAGCCTTCGGTTGTTGTATTTCTGCCACAGAAGGTGTCTGGATAAGCACTCCATTGCCAAAGCTGAACCCGCTTGTTACTCCAATAACTATTTTGCATTGAATGACTTAGACAACATTTCACGAGGAGGAACGCTCGCGGATAGCCAGAGCCAGCCCGACGTTTACCGAAAGAATTCTGCTGGTGCTAGATTGCTCGGTCGGGATTGGCGCCCCTGATTCTTGCAGCGGGAACCTCCATCCGGCAAGTCCATTGGTTTAGCAGCATAAAAGATCTCCGCGAGATGGCGGCTAGTGGATACCGGAATGACGACGGCAGGCCGTCCTGGGATTCGGTTTCGATCAGGTTGGGGTGAACTTTCGCAGGACTCTAGATAGAATGCTTCCTTCCAGTCGATTTCAAGGACCTGGCACATCGACTGGTCTTGACGCCAAAAAAGAAGGCGCAGAAGAGGGAGGAGACTCCATGATGGTTGGTGTTCCCCGAGAGAGTTTTCCGGGGGAGCGGCGCGTAGCCCTTATACCTGCGGTGATCCCGAGTTATGCCAAGGTTGGCGTGGAAGTTTTGGTCGAAAGCGGAGCTGGCATGGCAGCCGGCTACCCCGACGCCCAGTATCTCGATAAGGGCGCAAAGATTGTCGCCACGCGCGAGGAAGTATTCCGCGCCGATGTGGTGGTACAAGTGCTGTGCTACGGATCGAATGACCAGACTGGCGCTGCGGATTTGCCCCTGCTTCACCGCGGTCAGGCTTTAATTGGATTTCTCCGGCCACTCGGCGACATCCATAGCGTTCAGGCAATTGCCCAGACTGGCGTCTCAGCTTTTTCCATTGAGCTAATGCCCCGCATCACTCGCGCTCAAAGTATGGACTCGCTCTCCTCGATGTCCACCATCGCCGGCTACAAGGCGGTGGTGATTGCCGCTGACACGCTGCCCCGGCTCTTTCCCATGCTGACCACCGCGGCCGGCACCATTACGCCATCGCGAGTGCTGGTGATCGGCGCCGGTGTTGCCGGTTTGCAGGCCATAGCGACCGCCCGCCGATTGGGCGCGGTGGTGTCGGCTTACGATTTGCGCCCCGCCGTCAAGGAGCAGGTCCACAGCCTGGGTGGACGGTTTGTGGAACTGCCCCTCGAGGCGGCTGATGCCCAGGATGCCGGTGGCTATGCCAAGGCGCAGGACGAATCGTTTTATCAGCGCCAGCGCGAATTGCTGGGAAAGGTAGTGGCCGAGAGCGACGTTGTGATCACGACGGCGGTGGTTCCTGGGAAGAAGTCGCCGGTGCTGGTGACCAAGGAGATGGTGGCCGGCATGGCGCCAGGCTCCGTCATCGTAGATCTGGCGGCGGAACGGGGAGGCAACTGCGAGCTGACCCGGACGGGCGAGCAGGTGGTCGAGCACGGTGTCACCATCATGGGAACCATCAACCTGGCCAGCACGGTCCCGTATCATGCCAGCCAGATGTACAGCAAAAACCTTACCAATTTCCTATTGCACATGGTGAAGGATGGAAAACTGGTGCTGGATTTGGAAGATGAAATCACCCGCAGCACCCTGGTCACTCAGGGAGGTGAAGTGGTGAACCCACGAGTGCGGGAGTTCTACTCGCTGCCCGCCCTGGTGTCGCAATCCAAGGAGGCAAGCTAATGGTTACGGCTGACCTGGTCAACAGCCTGTACGTTTTCATACTCGCGGCATTTATCGGATTTGAAGTGATTCGCCGCGTGTCGCCGCTGTTGCACACCCCATTGATGTCGTTGACCAATGCGTTGGACGCGATCGCGGTGATCGGCGCCATCATTCTCGCGGGCGAGCACAAGAGCACGCTCGCCACCGTGCTGGGCACGATTGCAATCGTCGCGGCCACCAGCAACGCCGTGGGCGGATTCATCATCACCGACCGCATGCTCAAGATGTTCAAATCCAGCCGGACACAGAAGCCATGACCCCAGCGTCTGAATATGTCATAGAGATCACCTACATCGTCGCTGCCGTCCTCTTCATCCTCGCGTTGAAGTGGCTGAGTTCGCCAGTCACTGCGCGGCGCGGCGTTTGGGCGGGCGAAGCGGGAATGGTGTTGGCGGTTGCCGGCACCCTTCTGTATCACGGCATCGTGGACTACAAGTGGCTCGCCATCGGGCTGGTCCTGGGCGCGATCATTGGCGTCCCGCTCGGCAACGTCGGGATGACTGCGGTCCCGCAGCGAACTGCATTGAGTCATGCCTTCGGCGCGCTTTGCGTAACCCTGGTGGGAACCGCGGAGTTCTACCTGCGCGCCCCCAATGTTCCGCCGTTCATGATGTCGGTGCTTTCCCTGGAAGTCATCCTCGGCGGTCTCACCGTTACCGGCAGCTTGATGGCCGCGGGCAAGCTGCAGGAAATCTTGCCGCAGCGGCCAATCACCTATAAGGGGCAGAACTTCGTCAACCTGACGATGCTGGCGATAGCCGTCGCCATCGCCGTTCGTCTCGTGCTGCATCCCGAGGCCGTGGTCTTGTACCCGTTCATGGTGGGAATCGCGCTAGTCTTCGGCGTGATGATGATCGTCCCCATTGGCGGCGCCGACATGCCGACCGTGATCTCGCTGTTGAATTCTTACGCCGGACTTTCCGCCGCGGCCATGGGCTTCGTTCTCAATAGCAAGCTTCTGATCGTGGCGGGCTCGCTCGATGGAGCGTCGGGCTTCATACTCTCCGTCAATATGTCGAAGGCGATGAACCGGTCGTTCACCAATGTGCTGTTCGGAGCGTTCGGACAGGTACAGGCTTCAAGCGCTGCCGCGGTCGAGGCCCGGCCCGTACACAGTGCAACTCCGGAAGAGGCCGCCGCGATCCTCTCGGCCGCGAACAAAGTCGTAATCGTTCCCGGTTATGGCATGGCGGTGGCGCAGGCGCAGCACAAGGTTCGCGAACTGTATGACTTGTTGACCAAGAAGGGCGTGGACGTGAAATTCGGCATTCACCCGGTCGCCGGCCGCATGCCGGGTCACATGAACGTTTTGCTGGCGGAAGCCGACATCCCCTACGACAAGTTGATGGACATGGATGAGGCCAATCCGGATTTCCCGCAGACGGATGTCGCGCTGGTGATTGGAGCCAACGACGTCACCAATCCTGCCGCGCGCAGCGACGCGGGCAGTCCGATCTACGGCATGCCGATTCTGGACGTCGACAAGGCGCGTACGGTCATGGTGATCAAGCGCAGCATGAATCCGGGATTTGCCGGCATCGACAATCCGCTCTACTACCTCGACAACACACTCATGCTGTTCGGTGACGCGAAAGCGTTTGTCGGCTCGATCGTGCGCGAGCTTAGCGGCGGAGGCGGGCATGGCTAGCGCGGTTCCAGGATTGGTGTACCCACTGGCACGGGTAGTGCGGGCCTTCCGTTGCATTATTCATGAGGACATCGCGCTTTGAAGGGAACGATTTATGAGATGAGGGCTAACCCTAGCCGCTGCCTTTCCCAAACTTGTTGGCGCTCTCGAACATCTCCCGCAGCCCCGGCCCGCGCAGGTTCTCGCGCAGATGCGCCAATTGCTGCTCAAAGCGCAGCAGCGCTTCGTCGATGTTCTGGCTGTTGGTTAGCGCGATGTCGCGCCACATCGAGTACGGGCTGCTCGCAATTCGCGTCATTTCCCGCAAAGCTCGGCCGCCGATTTCCTTAATCGCTTCATCTTCTCCCAGTTCATCGCGCAGTGCGGAAGCCAGCGCTGTCGCGATCATCTGCGGCAGATGACTGATCCACGCGCACAGGCGGTCATGCCGCTCTGGATCCGTCGCAACCACTCGTGCGCCTATTGACTCCAGCAGTTCAATGTACTCTCGCTGCCGCTCTGTGTACTGCTGTTCAGCATTGATCGGCGTGATCAGCCACACGGTATCGCGAAACAGATCGGCATCCGCGTTCTCGATTCCGCTGTGTTCCTTGCCGGCCATGGGATGTCCGGGAAGCACGTGGATTCCCGCCTCCGCGCCGAATATCATGCGCGCGCGTTCCACGAACTGCAGCTTGGTGCTGCCGGTATCGGTGATGAGCGTGCCGGAGGGAAGCGTGGGGGCCAGCTTTTCGAAGGTGGAAAGAATGCCGCCAACCGGTGTGGCAAGAACCACGACGTCGCAGCCCTGGGCCGCTTGCCTTACGTCAGGGTCTCCGCGATCGATTGCGCCACGGACGACGGCAGCGTGCAGCACCTCGGGCCGGTCGCAGCCAACCAAGGTCCCCGGGAATCCTTGTTGGCGTAAGGCAAGTCCGAAAGAGCCGCCGATCAAGCCCGTTCCTACGATCGTGATCTGCCGAATCGCCATGGCCGGACCTACCCTATCGTTCGCCCTACCGCCGGAGCGATCATCCGCAACTGCTCCATCAGTTCGGAAAACTGTTGCGGATACAGCGACTGCGCGCCATCCGACAGCGCCTCATCGGGTGACGGATGCACCTCGATCAGCAAGGCGTCGGCGCCGGCGGCAACCGAGGCGCAGGCCATAGGCGCAACTTTGTCGCGCAATCCAGTTCCATGCGAAGGATCGGAGGTGATAGGCAAGTGCGATAACTTGTGCACAATCGGAATCGCCGATATGTCGAGCGTGTTGCGGGTGTAGGTCTCGAAGGTGCGAATGCCGCGTTCACACAGGATGACCTGGTAGTTGCCCCCGGACAGGATGTACTCGGCCGAGAGCAGCATCTCCTCGATGGTCGCCGCGATGCCGCGCTTCAGCAGGACTGGTTTGCGCGCCTTGCCCAATTCGCGCAGCAGATTGAAGTTCTGCATGTTGCGCGCACCTACCTGGAAGATGTCGATGTAGGGCAGCATGATTTCGATTTGCGAGATCTCCATGACCTCGCTGATGACCGCCATGCTGTAGCGGTCGCCAGCTTCGCGCAGCAGTTTCAACGCCGCTAGTCCGAGGCCCTGAAAGGTGTACGGCGAGCTGTGCGGCTTGAACGCTCCGCCGCGCAGGACCTTGGCGCCGGACTTGCCCACCGCCTCGGCCGCAGCCAACAGTTGCTCCCGCGATTCGACCGAGCACGGGCCGGCCATCACGACCACTTCTTTGCCGCCGATCTCGGTCCCGTTGGGAAGCTTGACGACGGTGTTGTGCTCATGGAACTGGCGTCCCGCGAGCTTGTAAGGAGCGCTAATACGGTGCACGCGCTCCACGCCTGCCAGCACCTCGAGGTCACGCGTGTCAAAATCGATACGCTTGCCCACGGCAGCAAGTACACTCTGCCGCGCGCCAGTCGTGCGGTGCACAGCAAAGCCCATCTTCATCAGGTGATCGGTCACCCGCTGGATCTGGTCTTCACTGGCATGTTCCAACATCGCAACAATCATGATTCGCTCTTTGCTATTCGCTCTTCGCTTCTCGCTTTTCGCTCTTCGCCTTTAAAAGCGTGTGTGAGAACCCGTTTTGAGTCGGCGCGGGGGGACGATTGCTCAAGATCTAGCCCCGCAGGGGCGGAATTGAAGTTAGCCCAGGGCGTAAGCCCTGGGTAAGGTGGAGAAGAATAACGAGTCCCTTCAGGGACGGCACAGTTCTCACACACCTTCTTTAGTCCTTAGCAATCTGAACGTACCTGCAACAGCTTCTGAACCTTCAAAACTAACCCCTAGCCCCTAATCCCTAGCCCCTAATCCCTAGCCCCTAACCACTGCCTTCAGTCGTTCGGCTCCAGCTCAGTCGCTTCTCCCTCATTTTCCGCTTCGGGCGCCATCTCTTCACGTTGAATCTGCCGCATCACGTCCACCAGGCGCTCGTAGACCTGGCGCAATTGCACATCTGACAGCGGACCCGCGTTGGCGCGCGCGATGTTCTGGAAGATGATCCTCTCGCGGTCCGGCTCATAAATGGGCATGGCTGAGTTGCGCTTGAGCCGGCCAATTTCGTGGGCGCATTGGGCGCGCTCGTTCATCAATCGCACCAGTTGGCGGTCAAGATCGTCGATCTTCCGGCGCCAATCCTCGATGTCCATGGCCAATCGCCTCGTGCTATTGCGCAGCCGCAAACCTAACTTCTGCCCACGGCTTCCTGCGCTGTTCCGGTGAGGGAAGACAGGAATTCCGATACAGCCGCTGCTTCCCGCCCAGGATTTTGTTCGATCCTCTGCACAATTGCGCTTCCCACCACGGCCGCGTCGGCGAAACTCCCGACCTCGGCGAACTGCTCGGGCGTCGAAACTCCAAATCCGACCGCGATTGGCAGCTTGGTGTGAAGTCTCAGCCGTTCGACCAACGATCGCGCGTCGCCCGCAAGCTCTTGCCGTGTGCCGGTAATGCCGGTGCGCGAGATCGCATACACGAATCCGCGCGAATGTTTCGCCACATCGCGCAAACGCTTCTCCGGGCTGGTGGGAGCTGCCAGAAACACGGGCGCGAGTTTGTGCGCCTTCATGGCGCGCAGATATTCTGCGGCCTCTTCCACCGGAAGGTCGGTGACCAGTGCGCCGTCCACGCCAGACTGGGCGGCAGCCGCGCAAAACCGCTCCAGGCCAAACTGCAAAATAGGATTGAGGTACGAGAAGATAACCAATCCGGCGGTCGACTGCTGCCGGAGTTGCTTCGCTACTTCCAGGACGCCGATCAGGCTTGTCCCATGTTGCAACGCCCGCTCGCTGGCCCGCTGAATGACCGGGCCGTCGGCGACGGGATCGCTGAAGGGAACGCCCAGCTCGATCACGTCTGCGCCCGCGCGAATCGCTGCCAAAGCGACCTCGCGCGATATATCCAGATTCGGGTCGCCGCAGGTGATGTACGCGACCAGCCCGGGCCGTTTCTTGAAGATGATGGCCAAATTGCTCCTAGAACGCCAGGTTCTCCCGCAAAATCCCGATATCTTTATCGCCGCGACCGGACACGTTCACGATCACAATGTCCGTCTTATCCATCTTCGGCGCTCGCTTGATGCATTCGGCAATCGCGTGCGCCGACTCCAGGGCGGGAATGATGCCCTCCATCCGCGCCAGCTTCAGACACGCGTCGAGCGCCTCTTGATCGCTGGCCGACACATACTCCGCGCGCCCCTGATCGTGCAGCCAGGCATGCTCGGGACCGATTGCCGGGTAATCGAGCCCGGCTGAAACCGAGTGCGTCAATGCGATCTGCCCGCCCGCGTCTTGCAGGACGTAAGAATACGTCCCCTGCAACACGCCTGGGCCCCCGCCATCGAAGCGCGCTGCGTGCTCTCCCAGCGAGTGGCCGCGCCCGCCAGCTTCCACGCCAATCAGTTTCACTTCGCGGTCCTTGATGAATTCGTAGAACACGCCGATCGCATTCGAGCCGCCGCCCACGCACGCGATGACAGCCGATGGCAGCCGGCCCTCAGCCTTCAGCACCTGTTTGCGGGCTTCCTGGCCGATGACGCGATGAAAGTCCCGCACCATCGTCGGATAGGGATGCGCTCCCAACACGCTGCCCAGAAGGTAATGCGTAGTGCGGACATTGGTCACCCAGTCGCGCATGGCTTCGTTGATGGCGTCCTTCAGCGTGCGCGAACCCGAGTCCACGCCGCGCACCTCGGCGCCCAGCAGCTTCATGCGGAAGACGTTCAGTTCCTGCCGCCGCATGTCTTCCGTCCCCATGTAAACTACGCACTCCATACCAAAGAGCGCGCACACGGTTGCCGTCGCAACTCCGTGCTGGCCGGCGCCGGTTTCGGCGATGATGCGGTGCTTGCCCATGCGCCGGGCCAGCAGCGCCTGGCCGATGCAGTTGTTGATCTTGTGCGCCCCGGTGTGCAGCAGGTCTTCCCGCTTCAGATAGATCCTGGCGCCGCCAAGCTCCTGGGTGAGCCGCTCGGCCAGGAACAGCGGTGTCGGACGCCCCGCGAAATCGGCCAGCAGGCGGTGGAATTCGTCGCGAAATGCTTTGTCTTTGCGCGCCACCGCATAGGCAGCCTCGAGTTCCTGCAACGCCGCCATCAAGGTCTCAGGAACGTACCGCCCGCCATAGGAACCAAATCGCCCAGGGATGGCACGCACACGCGGCCGCTTGCCCGGCTTTCCGAATCCTGGACTCGCCTCGGAACTCTGCCCGTTGCTGGTTGTTTCTTCCATGGTCCCTTCTACCGCAATGTCGCCTGTGTTTGACGCGCTGCCCCGACGAAGCGGCGCAGGCTGGCTTCGTCCTTCCTTCCTACTTCGCGCTCGACGCCGGAAACCACATCCACTCCCCAGGGCGCAAACAGCCGGATGGCCTCGGCGACGTTTTCGGGATTCAATCCGCCCGCGATGATCACGGGCATTTGCGCGCGAACGCGGGCCACAATCGGCGCTGCGGCGGTCCAATCGAAGGTCTGCCCCGTTCCGCCTCGCTGGTTAGGCGAGCCCGCATCCAGAAGTATCGCGTCAATGCTTTGCCGGGACCGGAGATAACCCTTCAGGCTGTCCGGCGAATTCAGCAATTCTCGCGCTTGCAGCGTCTTGATGATCTTGCGTTGTCCGACCGCCTGCCGATATTCCGGCATCCGGTCCGCCGGTTCATCGCCGTGAAGCTGGACCCCGGTCAATCCGGCCCGCTCGGCAACCTCGGCGACCTGCGCGGGTGTTTGGTTCACGAAAACACCGATCTTATCAATGTCGTCGGTCAGGCTGGAGATGATCTCTGCCGCCTGCTCGATCCCGATTCGCCGCGAACTCGGCGCAAAGATGAACCCCAAGGCATCGGCGCCGGCGGCCAGGCTGGCCTGCGCGTCGGGCAAATTCGTGGTTGCGCAAATTTTTACCCAAATCATCGGGCTGCGACCGCCTGCGCCAGCAGCGCCTGCAATGCGTTGCCGGGACGCGGCGCGCGCATTAGCGATTCGCCAATCAGAAACGCATTGAATCCGGCGTCGCGCAGGCGGGCAATGTCATCGCCAGTTTCGATACCGCTCTCAGCGACCTTAACCACGCCGGGAGGCATCAACTTGGCCAGTTGGAGCGAAATGTTCAGGTCAACTCGAAAAGTATGCAAGTCCCGGTTGTTTACACCGATTGTGTCGCAGCCGGCGTCAAGAGCCCGCTGCAATTCCACGCCGTCATGCACCTCGCAGAGCACATCGAGTTGCAGCTCACTGGCCCGCCGATGCAGGTTGGCCAGCTCTGTTTGCGTGAGAGCGGCGACGATGAGCAGCAGGGCATCGGCGCGATGGGCCCGCGCTTCCAACAACTGGAACTCATCGAGAATGAAGTCTTTCCGCAGGCACGGCAGCCGGGTCGTTTGCGATGCTATCTCCAGATTCTCGAGCGAGCCCTGAAAGAACCGTTCATTGGTCAACACGGAGAGGGCCGCGGCTCCAGCGTCTTCCAGTTCCTGGGCCAGTTCGGCCACTGGAAAATCCGCGCGAATCAGCCCTTTCGACGGCGAAGCCTTCTTCAACTCGGCGATCACCGCAATGCCTGACTCGGCCGCCCTTCGCAAACCTTCGCGGAACCCGCGCGGCCGATGCTGTTGTGCCGCCTGGCTAACCACCCGGAGATTGGCCGAAGCCTTAGCGGCGGCAACTCGCTCGCGCGTGGCGGCGACGATCTCTTCCAGCTTGGTGGGCATGAGCGTAGCAAGAGTATAACCGCTGAAGACGAGTGATGGTTCCGCAGCAACCGGCCTTCCCATCATCCCTTGCACCATCAAGTCCTGTTGCCGTGACCACCCAGCCGCGCTTCTGCTTGACTTACTTCTCAGCCTCCACTACTGTCTGCCTGAATCGAACCCAAGTCGGAGTAGGGATCGTGATTGCTCACAACCCCCTCCACGGATCCGGACGAGCGGGTTTCCCGCATCCGGCTCTTACCTCAGGTAATGACACCCATGCGGCGCAGGGGATAAGGATGATGGATACGCACCGGAGGCAACCAGCGGTCGATCAAGCGCCGCATCCGGTCCCACAGCACGCTAGCGTTCTGGCTGCGCCGCGAAAGCGTGCGATGCCAGAGCCAGCCAACTTTGAGCCGAAACACGTACAGCGCCGTGCCGTTCCCCGGCACGCCGTAGTAGCGGATGTGTCCACCCACGACCGAGCGCAGCCACTGGCCCACTTCCGGGATGGGATCGTGCATGCGTCCCCTGAGTTCGGCTTTTACCTCACTCAGCTTTGCTTGCAGCCTTTGACGAATCGTCTGCCGCACCACCGTGAACCGTCCGTTGCTCCTCTTCCTTCCACAGATATGCGTAAAGCCGAGGAAGTTGAACGTCTCCGGTTTCCCTTCTCCACGCTTCTTCCGGTTCGCGGCCGCGAACGGTCCGAACTCCAGAAGGCGCGTTTTCTCGGGATGCAGCTCGAGGCTGAACTTCCGCATTCGTTCGACCAGTTCCGCCCAGAACCGTTCGGCATCAGCTTTCACCTGGAACCCAACCACGATGTCGTCGGCGAATCGCACAACGATCACGTCGCCATGTGCTCGCTTCCGGCGCCACGCCTGGGCCCACAGGTCAAAGACGTAATGAAGGTAGAGGTTCGCCAGCAGCGGCGAGGCACTGCCGCCCTGGGGCGTTCCCTCCTCCATCCGTATTCGTTTCCCATCCTCCAGCACGCCCGCGTTCAGCCACTTCTGGATGAGCCGCACCACGCGCTGGTCCGCGATTCGGTGCTCGACGAACTTCACCAGCCATTCGTGCGAAATCGCATCGAAAAAGCCGCGAATGTCCAGATCCAGCACCCAGTTCACCTTCTTCGTCAACAGGCCCGTGTAGAGCGCATCCAGCGCGTTATGCTGGCTTCGCCCCGCTCGGAATCCGTACGAAAAACCAAGAAAGTCGGTTTCGTAGATAGCGTTCAACACCTCGGCGGTCGCGCGCTGGACGATCTTATCTTCCAGCACCGGAACTCCGAGCGGCCTCTGCCGCCCGTCCGCCTTGGGGATGTATGCCCTACGCACCGGCCTCGCTCGGTACGCTCCACACTTCAGCCTATGGGAGAGATCCTGGAGGTTCTCCCCGAGGGTCTCGCCGTAGTGCCGCCACGTCTCTCCGTCCACGCCGGGTGCAGCCTCCTTCTTCAAACACGAGTAGGCCGTGCGCAGCCTTTCCGGAGCGTAGATGTGGTGCAAGAGCGCCGTGAACTGCAACTTCTTATCCTTGCTTGCTGCTTGACGTACCCGCTCCAGCGCACTGGGCGCGTTGCTCCGGCTCGGTGTCCGGGACGCGTTTTGCTGAGGCAGGTTCCCTTTGGTCAGACCCCTTCCCTCCGTTCCCTCCGTCACCGGTTTCCCAGCATTGTTCGGGAACTTCTCAGGTACTACAGGTCTGTCCGACTTCCCGTGTTCGTTCATCATCGGCGTACGTCCTTAGACTTCCCGATGCGTCCCAGTTCACTGTCTGCTCTGGGCGAACACGGGATCTCCCGGTTCCCATGCGAGGTGCTTCCGTACGTGCACGGGGTCTCTGACCGCGCGGGACTCGGCTGCACCTCGCGATATCGGTGCGTCCGATGGGGCCTTCCGCTATCCCCCATAGCGTCGGCATCCCGGAGGATGGCTCTTTCGCGGCTGAATACCCGGCCCGCACGTTCCCCTGTCAACGCTTCGGCGCCACCCTCGCGGGTGACTCCGCATGACTCGGGGCCGATATGGGTCGCTAGCTCTTTATCGTATGAAACTTTCATTCACTACACCTCGCCGGTTTAACCGGCGCACGGAGGACTAGCCATGCGCCCGACCGGAGTTGTGCTGATTGCGCTGTATCACTTGATTAGCGCGTTGTTCCTGGTGTTTCTTGCCGTTTCGCTGGTCGTCGGCGGCAGCGTTCTCGGCGCCATGTTCGGCGCCGGTCACGAGAACACCATGGGTGGCTTGAACATTGGCCTTTTAATTGGGATGGTGGGGGCCGTGTTCTTCGTGGTTCTCGCTCTTATCGCCGCCGTTGCTGGCTACGGAATCTGGAGCCTGCGCGAGTGGGGACGCATTCTATCCATCGGGCTGGCCGCCATCTCGCTGCTGTTTTCTCTTCCCGGATTGTTCTTCATGGGGCTCCATTTGAGCCTGTTTTTCGGCGGCTTTCGCCTGTTCCGAATTGCCATTAGCGTCCTCATTATCTGGTACCTGATGCAACCGCAGATCAGAGTTCTCTTTCAAAAGCCCGCACTTCCGCCCGCCTGATCACCTTGGCAGGAGTTGCTGGGTGGGGTCACTCCCCTGATTCCGTCCTCTTTCTTGCTTGTGCCCGCTTCTTCCACACCTATAATTAAGGTGCTCTGGACGACAAAGGCTCCGCCGGATCGCACCTGACCGTAGCCGCGCTGAGATCGCGGCTGTGGTACGCGGGTATCCGGAAGCATGTCCCTATGGCGACGCTCTTCTCCGCAGCAGGCGCGCTACCATCCGCGGGCCGCCTTTCCTCACTCCACCTTCGCCGCAAGAGGCGCTGTTGCAAAGCATTGGGTGCCATGGTCTTGCTGTTACTCCTGGCCAGCGCGGAGCGGAACGCCTTCGCGTGGAGTGCGGCCAGTCGTAAGCAGGAAGCCGCCAGCCAGTTTGCCAAGGCGGAGCAGATGCGTGAGGCGCTAAACGGCCGCCCAGAGGAGGAACGCACCCGTCGCGATTACCAGCGCGTCGCCGACGCGTATCGCAAGGTCTATTACGTGGCGCCCGCTTCCAGCAAAGCCGACGCCAGCGTGATCGCGGTGGCCGAGATCCTGGCCGCCATGGGCCGCCAGTTCGAGCCCGGAGAGAAAGACCTGCGTTCGGCCATCCGCGAATATGAATTCCTGCGGCATGAGTATCCGGGCAGCAAGTACCGCTTCCAGGCGCTGTTCACGATTGGGCAGATCTACGCGGAAGACCTCGGCGATAACGCCGCCGCGCGTAAGACCTTCGAGGAATTTCTGCGGCGATATCCGCGCCAGTCCCTGGCGCGGGAGGCGAAACAGGCGCTGGCTGAGTTGGACCAACCCAAGCCGAGCAAGAAGCCTGTGGAGGAAGCGCGCGCGGAACCTGCGGAAGCCCCGGCCACGGAGACCGTCTCGCAAGCCACGGTTGCGAAGAAGTCGGCGTTGCCCATGGTGACCGGCATCCGTCATTGGTCAACTCCCGATTACACACGGGTAGCGATCGATGTGGACCGCGAAGTGAAGTATGAAGCTGGACGCGTTCCCGACCCAGATCGCATCTTCCTCGATCTGCCCGACACCAAGCTGGCGTCGATCCTGGTCGGCAAGAGCTTCGATGTGGAAGACGGTTTCCTGAAGAAGATCCGGGTCGCGCAGTACCAGCCGGGATACACCCGCGTCGTTCTCGAAGTTGCCGACGTTTCCGACTATTCGGCGTTCCTGCTGCCCAATCCATACCGCCTCATCATTGATATTCACGGTCGCCAGCCTCATTCCAAAACGCAGGTAGCCCAGTTGGGGAAACCCACGGCTGGCAATGAGGAGCAAGCTGCACCCTCCGGCCGCAAGATTGAGACCACGGCGAAGTCTTCCCGCGACAGTAGCGCAAAACAGAATGCCGCCGCCAAAATGGGCGGCGACAACAACGCCAGTGCCAATGCTGCCGCGCAGCCAACCCGTCCAACCTCCGCTGCCACTACGGAGTCGTCCAACCCCCCCCATCGCAAAGTCGTCGTGGACGAAAACGATGAGGTCAGTACCGATGATCTGCCTCCGGCGATGCCCTCATCCGCAAAGCCGCACACTGCGAAAGCAACCCAGCCCACCGTGGCCCGCGCGGTCAATCCGAACGACCCGCTCTTCTCCGGCCCGGGCGATAGCAAGGGTCCGGAACTGAAGGCCACGACCGAGCCCACCACCGCTCCAACCGCCGTGGCCATCGCTCCTCGTGCCAAGGGTCGCAAGAAGACGAGCAAAGTCGCAGCCCCGGATGTGCCTTCCACCCACGAGGCCGAACCCACGTCCGCGGGAGACCGCAGCTTGACCCGCGCCCTTGGACTGAAGATTGGACGCATCGTGGTGGATGCCGGGCACGGCGGTCACGATACCGGAACCATCGGCCCCAACGGAATCATGGAGAAGGACCTGGTCCTCGACGTGGCTTTGCGCCTGGGCCGCTTATTGGAAACTCGTCTCGGCGCCGACGTGATCTACACCCGCGACGACGACACCTTCATTCCGCTGGAAACGCGGACCGCCGTCGCTAACGAGCATCAGGCTGACCTGTTCATCTCGGTACACGCGAACTCCAGTCCCGACCCGTCGGCCCGCGGGGTCGAGACGTACTACCTGAACTTCACCTCCGATCCCAGTGCGCTGGAAGTCGCCGCTCGTGAGAACGCCGTCTCCCAAAAGTCAATCTTCGAGCTTCAGGACCTGGTCAAGAAAATCACCTTGAAGGAGAAGATCGAGGAATCGCATGAACTGGCGAGCGACGTACAACACTCGCTTTACAACGGACTGGCCAGTAAACACTCCACTCTGCGCGACCGCGGCGTCAAGAAAGCACCCTTCGTGGTGCTGATCGGCGCCAACATGCCCAGCATCCTGGCGGAAATCTCTTTTGTTTCCAATCCCACTGACGCCGCAAAGCTGGAAACTCCGGAATATCGGGAGAAAATCGCCGAGTCGCTGTACAAGGGCGTCGCAAAATATGCCGGGGGACTCAGCGGCGTGAAGGTGGCCTCCAAGCTGAGTAAGCCCAGCGGAGAATAGGTGCCCGTCCGGCGCTTCCAGTCTTTTCTAATCGAAGAATGAGCCTGAAGGAAGCCTGAGCGGGTGGCCGAGGAAAGCTCCTTTCAGGGTTTGAATTTAAAAAACAGTCTAGCAGTCGTCGAGGCGGTGGGAATGTGGGAATCGCGAAGCGATTTCCAAGGGGGGTGCGAAACCCGCAGGGTTTTGCACCCCCCGTCAATTCCACCGCCCTTTCTGCCGCGAGCTTCA
>Ga0208034_1000754_pt1 | contig 23197 bp, 21 predicted proteins | sample June2015DPH_8_10_FD_184699 | JGI IMG/M metagenome (GOLD analysis project Ga0208034, IMG submission 184699) | Peatland microbial communities from SPRUCE experiment site at the Marcell Experimental Forest, Minnesota, USA - June2015DPH_8_100... | ecosystem: Environmental > Terrestrial > Soil >...
GGGGGGAGAAAGCAGAAATCTCACCTTCCGCCGACAGCTCAACGACTTACCCGCTTTTAGAACTGAAGTCTTTGACAGAACCGCCACACCCAAAGAGATGTTAAGAATGAAGGAACCTCCGGGGATGTATATGAAAACAAAGGAAAGACGACAAAATGTCTAGCGACAAATTCGGGTTTCGATACGAAAATGCACCGATTGGGAGCTATTCGACACGAATCGTTTGGGCTTGTTGCCCGGGAATGCGGCAATGGGGCGGTTATCGCCGGGACAGATGGTCCGACGTCGGGGAAGTTCGATCGTGGCGGCGGAAGGGAAAAGTCACGGGGGGAACGAACCCAGAAAAAAGATGTTATAAAAAGACGAGCGAAGCCTGAATGTGTGTGAAAACAAACAAAAATACGACATCTAGCCCGAAGAATAAACCGACATTTCTACACAACCGAGCGACATTTTATACTGAAGCACACGTCATTTGCTGTAATCGCCAGCCATTTTGTCACTTTTCGACCGCAGGGAAACAAATTCCTCGCTTCGAAATGTGCGAACTTGAGGTACGGGCATCCTGCCGGTGAAGGGGGCATGACCAAGATGGCCATGGCACTCGGGGCGACGCGACAGTGAGCCCATGTACCCCTTGATGTACTAGATATTAAAAGGATTAGCTCCTAATGACGCAAATCATAAGGAAATCGATGTCATTGAAACTAAAAGAGTTAGCGGATTTTCATGGCCGAGGCTAGAGGGAGAAAATGCTATATCGAAAATGAAGGTATAACCCGTGATGTTATTCAAAACAAACGGAGAAAATATTTCCGAAACGGGATAACCCGTGATGTTGATGAAAAATAAGCTACTTACGGCGTGTACCCCGTGATGTTGATGATAACAAAAGTAGTTATTGAGAAATTCAAAAGAGATGTGATAGTTTCCGAGTGACCAGCGGAGGCTGAATCCGAAGGTGGAGTGAAGCCTGATGGGGCGGGACGGCGTCTCGTTCCCGCCAGGGAGGGGCGGGCAGAAATACCACGCACCAAGTTCCGACAACCATCGCCCCGTAAACCCGCCGCCAAAGTGTGGCATAATCTCATATTCAGAATTTGAGGAGAAAACCTTGCCATGTCCGATTTGCAATAAACGTAAGGCGAAGCGGCTGTGTCCGGCGCGCGCGGAGAGTATTTGTTCGATCTGCTGCGGCACGGAGCGCGAAGTGACCATCGATTGCCCCAGCGATTGTGTGTACCTGGTCGCCAGCCGGGAATACGACCGGACAAGGCTGGAAATCGACTGGGCCAAGGTGCCTTTCGCGGAGGTCAAATTCCATCGCAGTTTCGCGGACACGCATGGGGCGCTGCTGGTTGACATTGATTACTCGATCTGCGAGTTTGTCGCCGACCATCGCGAGGTCGTGGATACGGACGTCCTGGTGGCGATCCAAACGTTGGCGGAGACTTACCGCACCCAGACGAGCGGGATTATTTACGAGAAGCCTCTGGATTATCCGCTGCAACGCGCTTTGTACGAACACCTGAAATTGTCCATTGCGGACTTCCGGAAAGAGGAGACCGAGCGGGCGGGCATGACCACCATCCGAGAGAGCGATGTCCGCGACGCGCTAATTTTCCTCACCCAGCTTTGCGCCATCCACGCGAACGGGCGGCCCAAGGGACGAGCCTATATAGATTTGGTCCGCGGACAGTTCCCCAAGGAAGAATTCCAGAAGGCCGGGTCGAATATCGTACTGCTTTAGGAATCAGGTGTCAGGTATCAGGTGCCAGGTGTCAGCGCGGGCGCCCGAACGGTCGCCGCTCCGATCAGGGTCAGACTATTGGACTTCTAAGCGGAGAGAGACCTGAAACCTGACACCTGGCACCTGCACTTCCATGACCGACGTCGATCAAGTTCGTGCCGCAGCCGACATCGTCAAGATCGTGGGCGACTATGTGAAGCTGCGCAAGGCGGGCGCCAATTACATGGGGCTGTGCCCGTTCCATCAGGAGAAGAGCCCCTCTTTCGCGGTGCATCCCATCAAGCAAATCTTCCACTGTTTTGGCTGCGGGGTAGGGGGCGACGTCTTCAAGTTTGTGATGCTGATGGATAGCCTGCCGTTTCCGGAGGCGCTGCGGCGCGTCGCCGAGAAGGTAGGAGTGCACCTGGAAGAGAGGGCTAGCGATGGGACTTACGACGCCAACGCCAAGCTGCGGGCGGCGCTCTTGAAGCTGCACGAAATCGCCGCCAAGTTTTTCGCCTCGCAGTTGGGGGCGACGGCGGAAGGGCGTATGGCGCGCGCCTACCTTGCCGATCGGGGCATGACGGACGAAGTAGTGGGCCGCTTCCGCATCGGTTATGCGCCGGGAGATGGGCAGGGGTTGTTGCGACAACTGGCAGGCTCGGATTTTGAGAAGGCGACTCTCGAGAAGAGCGGATTAATCATCTATGACGCGGAGCGCCAACGGCCTTACGATCGCTTTCGCCGGCGCATTATCTATCCCATCGCTAATGACTCGGGGAAAGTTGTGGCGTTCGCAGGCCGGGCCCTGGGAGACGACCAGCCCAAGTATCTGAACTCACCGGAAACGGCGATCTACACCAAGAGCCGGTTGCTGTACCACTTGGACCGCGCCGCACAGGCCATCCGCAAGCTCGATTACGCAATTCTGGTAGAAGGTTACATGGACTGTATCGCGGTGGCCGCGAGCGGAATCGAAAACGTAGTGGCTTCGTGCGGCACCAGCCTGACCGAGGGGCAGATTCGACTCCTTGGCCGTTACACTCGGCGCGTGGTGGTAAACTATGATCCGGACTCCGCGGGCATGGCGGCGACAGAGCGCTCGTTGGCGCTGCTGCTGGAGGCGGGGTTCGAAGCCAAGGTGCTGGCGCTCCCCGGCGGGCTCGACCCGGACGAATACGTTCGCAAACAGGGAGCGAAAGCGTATGGCGAGCTGCTGGCGAACGCGCCTTCCTATCTTGATTATCTCACGGAGCGCGCAGCCAAGACCCACGATGTGCGCACGCCCCAAGGCAAGGTGGACGCCGCCAACGCGATCCTGCCTTATCTTATCAAGGTGCCGAACCCCATTCTGCGTGACGAATTAGCGAGGCGTTTGGCGGAGCGCTTACGGGTGGATGAGCGCCTGTTGCGTGATGAACTCCGGCGGGCGGCCGGCGAGAAGCGTGGGGAAGTCCGCCCGATGGAAGACGCGCCGGACGCCAAACCTGGCGTCAAGCAATTGCTGCGCGCATGCCTGAAAAGCGATGAAATAGCAGACGCCCTGCTGCCGGAAATCGTGGAAAGCGGCGCGGTGGCCGGACTATTCGGGGAGAATATTTTTAAGCAGTTGTGGGAGGCGCGCAAGCGAAATGAAAAGCTAAGTCTGGCGGAGACCGAAGGAGTGCTGAACGCGGAGGAGAATCGGTTGGCAAACCAAGCGCTCTTCTGGCCGGGAGCTCCCCTGAATCTGGAACAGGCCCAAGGTTGCTTGCGGGGGTTCAAACTCGAGCGACTCGGGCGCGAGCGTGATAAACTGCTTCGGGATATCGAAGCTGCCGCGCAATCCCAAGATTCCGCCCGGCTTATGGAATTACAGCGCGCCAAGTCTTCCCTTGACAAAGAGTTGCGGCAATTGGCCCGGCCATAAAAAATCCGGGCAGGAACAAACGAATTGCGTTATATTACATCTAATTTTGTGGAGCCGTAGTAAATTGACGGCCAATGTCATATATTGCTTCACGGTTGCCAGTGGTGGCACTGCCGAGGCTGAGTGCGGCGTGTCGCCTATTTCCATTTCTATGCAATAAGAGTTTGCTGCGCGTTGGGAGGCCATTGCCTTGGCGTTTGACGAAAAGTTTGACCAAGTAAATAAACTAATCAGCTTGGGAAAAGAAAAAGGATATCTGCTTTACGACGAGGTCAATGACCTCCTGCCTTCTGACGTCCACTCAGCGGAAGACCTCAGCGATCTCCTTTCCATGTTTGATAGCGAGGGGATTGAGGTGGTGGACTCCCCGCGAGGCAAGCCTTCAGAAGGCATTGCGCTGGATAAGACCGATGACATCAAGTCGGACGAAGCGGGTGAGGACGTTGAGCTGGATCTGACCCCTGGAGCTCTGGATAAGACCAACGACCCGGTGCGGATGTACCTGCGCGAAATGGGCACCGTGCCGCTGTTGACGCGCGAAGGCGAAGTGGAAATCGCCAAGCGTATCGAGCGCGGGCAGATGAAGGTCTTCAAGGCGCTCTCCCGGTCTCCCATTGTGATCCAGGCCCTCTTTGCCCTAGGTCGGCAGGTCAAGGCCGGGGAGAAATCCATCAAAGAAGTGGTGGTTTTTGATGACGACGAGCTGACTGAGGACCGCGTGGCAGCGCGCTTGAAGGAGGTGGTGGACACCATCGATGAGATGGAGCGCCTCTACAAGAAGCTTGGGCAGTTGCGCATCAAACGTGACGCCATTCCGCGCAGCAAGCGTCCGCGCGATTTCCGCCGTTACAGTTGGGCGGTGGCCGAACATCGCATCCTGATTTCACAATTGCTGCGATCGATCCAGTTCACGCACACGCAACGCAAGGCGTTGATCGGGTCAATCCGCCTGGCGATGGATGAAATGCGCCCCCTCGAGCGGGAGGCCAATCGCCTGGAAAAGCGGGTGGAAGGGGTCCGCACCAACGGCAACAAGGATCTGCGCAAAGAGCTCCGCCAGGCAAAGGTGAACCTGGGCGATTTTGAGATTCGCATTCAGGCCACTACCATGGAGCTGCGGCGCAGCTACCAGAACATTGTGATGGGGGAGGATCAGGCGGAAGCCGCCAAGCGCGAGCTGATTGAAGCCAACCTCCGGCTGGTGGTGTCGATCGCCAAGAAATACACCAATCGCGGCCTCCAGTTCCTGGATCTCATTCAGGAAGGCAACATTGGTTTAATGAAAGCCGTGGACAAGTTCGAGTACCGCCGCGGTTACAAGTTTTCCACTTACGCCACATGGTGGATCCGGCAGGCCATTACCCGCGCCATTGCTGACCAGGCGCGCACCATCCGCATCCCCGTGCACATGATTGAAACCATCAATAAGCTTATCCGCACGTCGCGGCAGCTCGTGCAGGAGTACGGGCGCGAGCCGACCTCGGAAGAAATCGCCAAGCGGATGGAAATCCCCGTGGTGAAGGTGCGGAAAGTCTTGAAGATCGCCCAGGAGCCAATTTCCCTCGAAACACCAATCGGGGAAGAGGAGGACTCGCATCTGGGCGACTTCATTGAGGACCGCGGGGTCATTTCACCGGCGGAAGCGGTCATCAATATCAATCTAAAGGAACAGACCGAGTCGGTACTGAAAACCCTGACGCCGCGCGAGGAGAAGGTCATCAAGATGCGCTTTGGTCTCGACGACGGCAGCGAGCACACGCTGGAAGAGGTCGGACAGAGCTTCGCCGTCACCCGCGAACGCATTCGCCAGATTGAAGCCAAGGCATTGCGCAAGCTGCGCCACCCCTCACGCAGCCGGAAATTGCGGGCGTTCCTTGATGCAACCCCGCGGGAGTAATGCTCCGGCCCCGGGAAAGACCGCCCCGATGCATCGAGGCGGGGCACGGATTTGTCCCATCCTTTCTGTGGGGTGTCCGCACCCATGAAGAATTGCCCCTACTGCGGTTACTCCAATTACGACAATGCCACTGCCTGCCGCAAGTGTGAGAGTCCCTTTGTGGTGGATCGCGGCACTGTTTACCAAGGCCGGACCTACTGGCTGGGCCCCGACCGCGCCAAAGGAATCCGGAGCCGGGCGCTTTCCATGATCGTCCTGGGCCTGCTGATTAAGGTCTACTGGGGAGGTTATGGTCCCTGGCCGACCATTGATTTTCCCGTCTTCGTAACCCTGCGCTTGTACCTAGAGCCCTTGCTGCTTTTCGGTGGGGCCGCGCTTTACGCCTTCGGCTTGATTGCGAATTTCATCTGACCGGCCCCCCGGCGTTCTGATCTCAGGGATCAAATGCGCTGATTGCCGGATTGGCCTTGCTTCCATCTCCGAGAGTTGGTATTTTCAGCGGTGCAAGAAAGGGCGCTAGAGTCATGCGCTACCTCGCATCAATGAGCGCAGCCCTTTCGACCCCGCACCAACTCAACTTAATAAGGAGTGAATCATGGACGAAACAATGATTGCGCCTCCTATGCCGGAAGAACAGCCAGCCGGATCTTTCTTCAGCCGTGCCCTCGGAGTTTTCATTTCGCCGGGTGAGACCTTTGATGATATTGCCCGCAAGCCCGGATTTGTCGGTCCGGTGGTCACGGTTATCGTGGCGGCCTGCACATTGTTCGACACGATGTACTTGAAGCTGGGCATGCAAACCATGACCCGCCTAAGCCTCGAGCGCAGTCCTTTTACTTCCAAGATGCCGCCGGAGCAAGTGGAGAAAGCGATCCAAGACAGCGCCGGCCATCTAACGCGGCAGCTCATCATGACCGACGTCATCCTCATCATCGTCACCTTCCTCTTCCTTCTGATTGTGTCGGGAGTCGGATTGATGATCGTTAACGCGATTCTCGGAGGTCAAACCAAGTTCAAGACGCTTTTCTCCGTAGCCAGTTATGCCCAGCTTCCATCGATCATAGGTTATGTCCTGGGCCTGGCCGTCATTCTTTTCGGGGGCACGGATAACCTGGATCCGCAGAATCCTGTTCCGATGAACCTCGCTTTTTTTCTGAACTACAAAGACGTTTCTAAGCCACTTTTTACACTCGCCGGGTCCGTGGACGTTATCGTGGTTTGGATGGTCATCCTGCTGGGAGTGGGAATGAGCAGAGCGACGGGTGGGAAGGTGAAGGCCTTGCCCATTACCCTGTGTTTCGTCGGTGCCTGGGCGATCTGGATTATCGGTAAGGTCGGGCTTGCCGCGATCTTCTAGTTGGTCGAATGCCTATCAAGTTCGAAATCCTTGCCGAAGACGAAGGCTCGCGTGCGCGCGCTGGTTTGTTGCACACTCCGCACGGCGTGGTTGAGACCCCCATCTTCATGCCGGTGGGGACCGGTGGCACGGTGAAGGGCATGACGCAGGATGATCTGGAAGCGCTGGGAGTCCAAATCCTGCTGGGCAACACCTATCATCTGTATCTCCGTCCTGGCCACGAATTGATTCGCGAGGCAGGCGGACTCCATCGGTTCATGTCGTGGCCTCACCCGATCCTGACTGATAGCGGCGGCTTTCAGGTGATGAGCCTGAAGTCTCTGGGCCGCGTTACAGAAGATGGAGTGAGCTTTCGCTCGCACTTGGACGGATCCTCGCATTTTCTCTCGCCTGAGCGCGCCGTGGAAATCCAATTGGCCTTAGGTCCCGACATTATGATGTGCCTCGATGAATGCGTTAAATACCCGGCCAGCCGCGAAGCTCTCACACGCTCGGTAGGCCTGACGACGCGGTGGGCGAAGAGGGCGCAGGGAAAGGTGTCAGGTGCCAGGTGTCAGGTGTTAGAGAATGACCGACATGATCCCGATCTTGGCGACGCAAGAGGCACGCGACAGGACGCTAGCTTGGAGGAGATCCCTGACACCCGGCACCTGACACCTGACACCTTCCCCACTCTTTTCGGCATTGTGCAAGGAGGTACGGATCAGGAATTGCGTCGCCAGAGCGCCGAGGGTTTGTTGGACCTGGACTTTGAAGGCTACGCTGTGGGCGGACTCGCCGTCGGTGAACCCAAGTCGGAAATGTATGATACGGCGCAGTTCACGGCGGAACTCCTGCCGCGCGACCGCCCGCGCTACCTGATGGGGGTAGGCACGCCGGAGGATCTCGTGGAGGGGGTGGCCCGGGGCATCGACATGTTCGATTGCGTCATGCCCACCCGCAACGCCCGCAACGCCTGCGCCTTTACTTCCGAGGGGAAGGTCATTCTTAAGAACGCTCGCTACGCGCGGGATGGAGGACCTCTTGACCCATCCTGCATCTGTGCCGTTTGCCGTCGTTATTCGCGCCGTTACCTTCGCCACCTTTTTGTGACCGGCGAAATGCTGGGAGCGATCTTAACTACGCATCATAACCTCCACTTTTACCTTGACATGATGCGTAGAATCAGGCAGTCTCTCCTGTTTGGAGAGTTCGCGGAATTCCACTGTAGGGTGCGCAAGGGACCTTAGACGTTCTCATATCCGAAACGAACCCGGAAAGCCCGAACCGAGAAGACCCGTACCTTGCGGACGGGGTTCTCATCCTAATCCCTGAAACTACGGCTCGGCCTTGATCGAGTGCCTCTTTGTAAATCCTATCCTCCTGGCGGCGGACCCGGGCACAGCGGGTGCGCTTACCCAGTTGCTTTTCTTTTTCGCCCCCCTCTTCGCCATCTGGTATTTCCTGGTCCTGCGGCCGCAATCGCAGCAGCGCAAGAAGCTCCAGGAAATGCTTGCCAACTTGAAGACGGGAGATCGGGTAGTGACCAGCGGAGGGATTTACGGTACTATCGTCGGCTTCCGGGATGGGACGGTGCAGTTGCAGATTGCCAGCCAATTAAAGGTTGACCTGGCACGGTCGGCCATCACCGGGCTCGTGACCGATGAGGCGGTGGATTCAAGCAAGCAAGAGTCCGGGGGAAAAGGGAAAAAGTAGAAAGGGCTGCTGAGGTAGTTCAATACATGGAAACCAAGATTCGAGGCCGGGCAATCTTCATTCTTGTCGTTATTGTGGCATGCATTCTGGGAATCATCGGCCTTCCCAAAAATGTGCAAGAACTTAAGGACAATGTCCACAACCGCATCCACCTGGGACTGGACCTGCAAGGTGGAACTGACCAGATTTTGCAGGTGCAGGTTGAGGATGCTGTGAACATTACGGCTGGCGAGGCGCTCGAAAGAGTGAAGGATGAACTGAAGGCCAAAAACATCCCCTATGCGGATGTCCAGTCGGACGACGACAAGACCGAGAATCCGCCGATTCACCGGATCCTGATCAAAGGAATTCCCCAGGAGAGGTCAGCGGACTTACAAGCCTTAGCCACCGATCAATTCTCTGACTGGGACCTGGTCCGGGTTCCCGGGGATTTGACAGCCCGGGAGTTGGTATTAAGGACCAGCGCGGCCGCCACGGTTCGCAACCAGGCGCTGATGCAGGCGATGGACACTATTCGCCGGCGCATTGACGCTCTGGGGGTCGCGGAACCAACGATTGCCGAGTACGGCCAGGAGGGCGATTTCGAACTCGTCGTGCAGTTGCCGGGTGTAGATGATCCGACTCGCGTCAAAGACATCATGCAATCCACCGCACTGCTGGAGCTGAAGCTGGTGCAGGACGGACCTTACCCATCCCGCGAGGCGGCGCTTGCTGCCCATGGTGGAGTGCTGCCGCCAGACACCGAACTGCTCCCGGGTTCTGAGGGCCAAAACGGCAGTCAGTCCTGGTACGTGTTGAACCGCATCGCGGCGGTTACCGGACGCGATTTGAGCGGGGCAGATCCCTCGCACGATCAAGCCGGGCGGCCCAGCGTAAACTTTACCTTGAACCGTGATGGCGCACAGCGCTTCGGTCGCGTGACCGGCGCGAACGTCAACAAACTTCTCGCCATTGTGCTGGACAATCGGGTTTACAGTGCCCCGGTGATTAACGGCCAGATTACCGACCGCGGTGAGATTACCGGTGGGAATTTCACCCCGCAAACGGCCAATGACTTGGCGCTAGTGTTGCGGTCGGGCGCCCTGCCGGCTTCGATTAAAACTCTTTCTGATGAAACCGTCGGCCCCTCCCTGGGAGCCGATTCCATTCGCCATGGGATCGTTGCTTCGATTGTGGGCCTACTCGCAGTGATGGGTTTCATGTTAGTCTATTATCGCGGCTCGGGAATCAACGCGAACGTGGCACTGACTCTGAATCTGCTCATTCTTGTCGCTGTCCTCGCCTCTTTTGGCGCAACTCTTACATTGCCGGGCATCGCGGGAGTCATTTTGACCGTTGGTATGGGTGTGGACTCTAACGTGCTTATCTTTGAGCGGATTCGCGAAGAATTGCGGCTCGGCAAGGCGGTCGGGGCGGCAGTTGCGGCGGGATTTGAACAAGCCTTTCGAACGATTATTGACACCCACGTCACCACCGTTGCTTCTGCCGCGATACTCTTCGCCTTCGGGACGGGACCGATTCGCGGTTTTGCCGTGACCTTGACGATCGGCTTGATTGCCAACTTGTTCACTTCGGTCTTTGTCTCAAGAGTGATTTTTGATTATATTCTGACACGGCGTGAAAAGGGCGTGGCGCTAAGCATTTAGAATATTCTGGAACTTGCCGCACTCCTGCGGTGTCAATTTCACTGGTGAGGTTTCAAGGGGGTCCATGGAGTTTTTTCACGAACCAAAGATCGACTGGATGGGAATCAAGTGGTATTTCATCTCTCTTTCTTTGGCCCTGGCGTTGACGGGGATTCTTTCGATGATTGTTCACCACGGTTTGGTTTACGGGATTGACTTCCGCGGCGGAACGGTGGTGAACGTGAAGTTCGCCCAATCCCCCAAAGTCGATTCCATCCGTCAGCAATTGGACCGCGCAGGTTTGCGGAACGCCACGATTCAGCAATATGGTCTGGCCAGTGACCACGCGCTGATAATCGGGCTTGACCTGCAAACCACCACTTCCACCAACGCCCTGGACGCCGGCAAACAGGCGGTTGTCAACGGCCTATCGAATCTGTATGGTAAGGGCCCGGAGGGAAAGACGGACTTCAACAACGCCAGCCCGCAAACTGTCGCCGACCACCTGACAGCGGACGATCCTCTGGGCGCGGGGGCCAAGGGCTTGGAGGCCGCCACCAAGACCTATCGCGACATAGCCGATGCCGTGGTCACTTACCGGAATGCTCCCCCGCACAGCGGGCTGCTGGCGGACCTGAACGATCTGCGCAACGTTCCGGGGGTTACACCCGCCGTCATTTCCACCCTAACGAAGGACTTTTACCTGGCCAGCTATGCTATTACCGACACCAAGATCGTGGGGCCGAAGGTGGGCTCCGACCTGCGCCGCCAGGCCATCTATGTAACCCTGGCGGGCCTCGGCGCAATGTTGATTTACATTTGGTTTCGTTTTGAGCTAATCTATGGCGTCGCAGCCGTGGTTGCCACGTTTCACGATGTGATTATTACGCTCGGATTCTTTTCCCTGCTGAATAAGGAAATTACCCTGACGGTCATCGCGGCCCTTCTGACCCTGGTGGGCTACTCCATGAATGACACCATCGTGGTCTTTGATCGAATCCGGGAGAACGTGCATGCGAACAAACGCGAGGATTTCACGAAGCTCGTCGATCGCAGCATCAACCAGACTCTTAGCCGGACCATCCTGACCTCGGGTTTGACCTTCCTGGCGGTTCTCTCCCTGTTCGTCTTCGGAGGCGAAGTCATCCACGGGTTTGCTTTCTGCCTGGTGGTGGGGGTGATTATTGGCACTTATTCTTCGATCTTTATTGCCAGCCCGATTGTGGTGTATTTTTACCAGCGTCTTGCCAAGGGTACGGTGAGTCCGAGGGTCAAGGTAGCTTGAGCGCGTGGCGGTTCGACCGCAAGGCAAGGGTCTGAACGTATCGCGCGTAGTTCTTGAGGAGGCGATAATCCATGTTTGAAGACACCTTGTTGGAGTCCTCGACCAAGATGGCGCCAGTTTTGAAGGCCAAACACTGGCTCATCTCGATTGCTATTGGCGCGGTCTTCTTCCTGGTAGCGTACTTTGGACTGCAATCGGTCTCGGCCAACGATCCCAAAGTGATTTTTACGCAGGCGGCGATTCTGGGTGTTGTGGCTGCAGGCTTTGCCGCGATCCTCTGCTATGTGGTGGCGGATGCCGGACGTTTCGGCTTCAACCGCGGCGTTTGGTTTGCCGTCGTGCTTTTGCTGAATCTGGTGGGATTCATCATCTACCTGATTTATAGCGCGGCCAAGACGGGTGACTGGAAACGTGCCACGCTTCCGGTAGCTTATATTTTTGAAGTAATCATCATTGGTATGATGGTGCTTTACCCTCTGATCATCACTCAGGCCCTGCCCAAGTCACAGTTGATGACCTTCCTGGCGGCTCCTCCACCTCCACCGCCGCCCCCGCCCCCCCCCGCGGCGGCGGCTCCCGCTCCCAAAGTTGTCCATCGGGTCAGTGCCGAAGATATGATGCGGGCGCCCACCGTCATTCCCAAGACCGTTCAACAGGTCAAGGACGAGCCTGAGCCGGCTCCCAACGCCGGGGTTGGCGTAGTAGGTGGCGTTCCCGGCGGCGTTCCGGGAGGACAGATGGGTGGTGTACTGGGCGGCGTGATCGGCGGCGTCCTTTCAGCTGCTGCTCCTCCGCCTCCTCCGCCTCCGAAGCCTCAAACTCCCAAGCGCATCCGGGTGGGCGGTCAGGTGGAATCGGCCAGGTTGATTTTCCAACCCAAGCCCGAGTATCCTCCCCTCGCCAAGATGGCGCGCATTCAAGGTACGGTGCGCTTGGACGCGATTATTAGTAAGGATGGCACCATTCAAGATTTGAAAGTCATATCCGGCCACCCGCTGCTGGTCAGAGCGGCTCTCGATGCCGTGCAGCGCTGGCGCTATCAACCCACCATGCTGAACGGCGATGCGGTGGAAGTGGCTACCGAGATCGATGTGAACTTTACATTGGCTGAATAACCAGAAGATTCTGGTAATTTTAGAGGAGGAAAACAACACTATGTTAGCTGCAAACCTGATGAGTTTAGGCCTGTGGTTGTTTCAGGGAGGAGGAGAAGAGGCGGCGGGATTCGACCCCCTGTCCATGTGGCATTCAATGGGATGGCCGGCCCGCTTCGTCGTGATCGTCCTGTTCATTATGTCAGCTTGGTCGATTGGCGTCATGATCGATCGTTGGATCGCTTTTAGTTCCGCTCGCAAGCAGTCGCGGGTTTTCGCCCCGGCCGTAGCGGGTGCGCTGAAAGATGGCAAAATTGATGAAGCGATTTCCATCGCGGAACAGAACAAGCGGAGCCACTTGGCGAAGGTGGTCACGGCGGGCCTGCAGGAATTCCAGGCGCATCAAGTGTCGTCGGAAATCTCCGGCGAGACCATCGAGGCGTCCAAGCGGGCTCTGGAACGGGCTGCGGCCATCGTGCACGCCGAACTGAAGCGCGGCGTTTCCACTCTGGCCACCATCGGTTCCACGGCGCCCTTCGTCGGACTCTTCGGCACCGTGCTGGGCATTATCCATGCGTTCGAAGGGATTGCCGGCAGCAAATCAACCGGTCTCGCGGCCGTTGCCGGCGGAATTTCCGAAGCGCTCGTCACCACCGCCATTGGTCTGTTCGTCGCTATCCCCGCCGTGTGGATTTACAACTACTTCACCACCAAGATCGAATCGTTCGACGTCGAGATGGACAACTCCTCATCGGAGTTGATCGACTATTTCATCAAGCGGTCATCGCGGGGGAAGAAGTAAATGGCCAAAAAAACCACAACGCTTGGGGCTGTCTCCGATATTAACGTAACCCCCATGGTGGATGTGATGCTGGTTCTGTTGATCATCTTCATGGTGATTACGCCCATGTTGCAGAAGGGCGTCAGCGTGGATATGGCGAAAGCCACCAACACGCGTGACATGCAGGATGCCGATAAGGAAGACGCGGTCGTGGTGGCCATCACTCGGGACGGTAATATCTATCTGGGATCTGACCGCATCAAACTTGACGATATCACTCCACAAGTGAAAGACCGGATTGCCAACAAACTGGATAAGACGGTCTACCTCAGGAGCGACGCTCACGCGAAGTATGGTGCGGTCGTCGGTGTAGTGGACGCTGTCCGCGCCGCAGGAGTAGACTCCCTGGGGCTCGAGACGGAAAAGCGGGTCAACCGCGCCGTGCCCGTGCCGGTTCCATCGCAATAGGCGAGCCGGCGTCACCGGGTGCTCGCCTCGGGCAATCCGAAGGAGGGTAGTGCTATGTCTATGGCCGTAGGGAGTGACAAGAAAGGTCCCATGGTGGACATGAATGTCACTCCGCTGATCGATGTGTTACTGGTGCTGCTCATCATTTTTATGGTGATCACACCCTTGACACCAAAAGGACTCGACGCGCTCGTTCCCCAGCCCAGTAAGGACAAAAGCCAGCCAGATCCGGATGTCATCAACCGCACGATCGTGGTCAGTGTCGATGCTCGGGGGGGCCTCAAACTCAACCAGGACCCGATCTCGCTCAACGATCTCGGCCCCCGGTTGGAGGACATTTTTAAAACGCGCAACGAGCGTATCATGTTCGTGAAAGGTGACCCTGACACGAGCTTTGGTGATGTTGCTGCGGTCATTGACGTCGCCAAAGGCGCAGGGATCGACAAGATTGGGTTAATTACGAAGGCGATTGAGGAAGGTAACTAGATTCTCATTTGCTTCCGTTGAGGGAGGAACGCTGATGAAACGTTATAGACTTGCCCCGCTCTGGGGGGTGCTGCTGCTGGCGCTCGCTGCCTGCGGCTGCAACAGGCTGAAGGCGCGTGACCACCTTAATCATGGAGTGCAAGACTATCGTAACGCGCAGTTCCAGCCCGCCATCATGCACTTTAAAGAGGCCGTCAGACTTGATCCAAGCTTGCTCAACGCGCGCCTTTATTTGGCCACCGCGTACGCCCAGCAATATGTCCCGGGCGGAGACTCCCCGGACAATAAACAATTCGCTCAACAAGCCATCGACGCCTTCCAGGACGTCTTGAGAATGGACCCGAGCAATATCACCGCCTTGGCGAGCATTGCGCAGATCTATTACAACATGAAGGATTTCGACAAGGCGAAGGATTACAACGAGCGCCGGATCAAGATCGAGCCCACCAATCCAGAGCCCTACTACTGGATTGGTGTAATTGACTGGGCGGTTACCTGGAAAGGCGCGCAAATGCTGCGGAAGGATCATAACCTTGATACTGCCAAGGATGCCGCTCATCCCGATCAGTTGCCGGTAATCCCAGATAAACTTCGCAAGCCGCTCGCCGATACGAATGGACCGTTGGTTGATGAGGGCCTCAAGGCTCTAAACAAGGCCATAGAGCTCAAACCCAACGATACGGATTCGATGGCCTATCTCAGCTTGATGTACCGTCAAAAAGCGGAGATTGACCCCGATAATGACACCCGCGTGGCGGATTTGAAACTGGCTGAGGATTGGGTGAATAAATCATTGGCCGCCCGCAAGGCGGGAGCCAGTGGCTCGAGCGAAGGTGGCTCGACGGCAGCCCAATAGACCGAATACTCTTCTGCTGAAGGTTCCGGCCGGACTTGTCTCGACTAGTAACGTCGACAACAAGTCCGGCCTTTGTTTTTCCTCCATCCATCCCGGGCTCCTCATTGCGGAGGCACGGAGGCGCAAAGCAAACCCGGCATTAGGTTCCAGGTGCCAGATACCGATAGAACCCTGACACCTGATACCTGACACCTACTCTCTCTCAGCGCCTCTGCGGTGAAGGCAACTACACCCTTCTCCTCCGACCTGTTAGAATGTCAGCGACGAGTATGGTTCAATTTGAAGACATTCTTCGGGAAGTGGAGTCCTACCGGGCGGGAGAGGATCTTTCTCTGCTTCGGCGCGCTTACGAATTCACGGCCGCACAACATGCTCAGCAGAAGCGCCTATCCGGCGAGCCCTATATTATCCATCCGCTGGAAGTGGTGCACATTCTCGCCGGCATGAAGATGGACCCGATTTGCCTGGTTGCGGGCATGTTGCACGACGTGATCGAGGATACGCACACGACCCCCGAGTTGGTGCAGCAGGATTTTGGCGCGGAAGTGGCGCGCATCGTCGAGGGCGTCACAAAAATCAGTCGCATCAAGTATCTCAGCCCGGAGGAACAGCAGGCCGAGAATTTCCGCAAAATGGTCCTCGCCATGGTGGACGACATCCGCGTCGTCCTGGTCAAACTCGCCGACCGACTGCACAACATGCGCACGCTCGGATACCTTCCACCTGACCGACGCGAGCGCATCGCGCGCGAGACCGTGGAAATCTACGCCCCGATCGCCCACCGCCTCGGTATGGGAAAAATCCGCGGCGAACTGGAAGACCTGGCCTTCAGCCATCTAGAGCCTGAGGCCTTCAAAGACTTGAAGCGCACCATTGAGAGCCGGCGCAAGGTCAGCGACGAATTTCTGGCCGACGTCCGGGCTCAGGTCGAAGCCAAGATGAATGAGACCAACATCCCGGCCCGGGTCGAGGGCCGTGTCAAGCGCCTCTACAGCATCTGGCAGAAGTTACGACGCCAACAGATTCCCATCGAGCAGGTCTATGATCTGCTTGCCGTTCGCATCATCACCGACAGCGTCAAAAACTGTTATGGCGCCCTGGGAGTTATTCACAACACCTGGCGGCCCGTCCCCGGCCGCATTAAAGATTTCATCGCCATCCCCCGCCCCAACCTCTATCAGTCGCTGCACACTTCCGTTATTGGCCCGCATGGCCAGCCCTTTGAAGTGCAGATCCGAACCGAGGAAATGCACCGGATCGCGGAGGAGGGCATCGCCGCCCACTGGAAGTACAAGGACGGCCGCCCGCTCAACCAGCAGGATGAGGAGCGCTTCGCCTGGTTACGCCATCTCGTCGAGTGGCAGCAGGAAATGCGCGACCCGGGCGAATTCCTCTCCACCCTGAAAGTTGACCTCTACCCGGAAGAGGTTTACACCTTTACCCCCAAGGGAAAAGTCATTGTCCTGCCCCGCGACGCCACTCCGATCGACTTCGCTTACGCCATCCACACCGAAGTGGGGCACCATTGCGTGGGCGCCAAAGTGAATGGCCGCATCATGCCGCTCAAGTACCGCTTGCGGAATGGCGACATCGTTGAAATCACTACCCAAGCGAACCATGCTCCCAGCCGCGACTGGCTGGGGTTGGTGAACACCTCGCGCGCGCGCAATAAGATCAAGCATTGGATCAACGTTGCACAACGCAAGCAGGCGTTGGACATTGGCAAGCGCCTCCTGGAAAAGGAGGCGCGCAAGTACGATGTGGCCCTGAAGAAGATTACCGGTGAGGATTACGCCCGCGTTGCGCGTGACTACGGCAGTACAGGGGCCGACGATCTTTACGCCGGGATTGGCTATGGAAAGTTTGCGGCGCGGCAAGTGCTTTCGAAGCTTGCGCCCGCCGCCAAGCTCGAACCGGTGCAGGTCTCACGCCTCGCGAGCTCGGTCAAGCGCGCCTTGGGTGTGGCTTCCGAAGGGGCCATCCAGGTGGATGGTCACGATGACCTGATGGTCTATCGCGCCAAATGTTGCAATCCCGTGCGCGGCGAGGAAATCCTGGGCTATATCACTCGCGGCAAGGGCATCGCCGTGCACGCACGGCACTGCTCGAACGTCCAGAATTTGCTCTATGACGTGGACCGCCGGATAGAGGTCGAATGGGTGGGTCCCAAGTATGCCCTCTATTCCGTCAAGCTGGCCTTGGTGACGGAAGACCGCCAAGGTATGCTGGCGGCCGTTACCGCCGCCATTGCCGGTGTGCACTCGAACATTCAGAATATTGAGGCTCGCACGGGCGACAACCGCGCTCACATCGACGTCACCGTTGACATCGTGGATGTCGAACACATGGAGAAAATCATTTCGTCGCTGCGCAAAATCGAAGGCGTCTATCACGTCGAACGCATCACGCAGACTTAGCCCGGATTTCTCCCGACTACGGCATTCGGGGGGAGCTTTGGAGGATCCCTTGAGCAAACAACCCATCTCCACCCCCTTGGCGCCGGCGGCGATCGGCCCTTATTCGCAAGCGATTCGCTCCGGCAACCTGCTCTTCGTGTCAGGGCAAATCCCTCTTGACCCCGCAACCGGCCACATTGTGGAAGGCGACGCCGCGGTGCAGACCGCGCGCGTCCTGCAAAACCTCGCGGCGATTCTCAATGCCGCGGGTTCCAGCATGGGGCAAGTTCTGAAGGCTACGGTTTACCTGAAGGATTTGTCTGACTTCGGGATGATGAATGAGGTTTACGCGCGGTTCTTTGGTGACTGCCCACCGGCCCGGGCCACCGTGGAAGTGGCTCGCCTGCCACGAAACGTGTCAGTGGAGATTGACCTGATCGCCGAGGTCGAGGGATGAGGACAAAAGTCGTCAGTTATCAGTAAAAAGCTGCTCCGTCCTTAGGTTTCTTACTGAGAACCGATGATTGACAACTAACGACGGTTTTCGGCTTAGCTGACCTTGATAACTCTCCCTGAACGAATGCACGCAGTGCAGGCGTAAATCCTCTTACGCGCTCCCTGGATGAGAGCATGCACGTGCCGCAGGTTGGGATTCCAACGACGCTTCGTCACATTGTGCGCGTGACTGATATGATTTCCATATTTGGGACCTTTTCCGCAAAGGTCGCAGGTACGAGCCATTGCCACACCCCTTTTCGCATCGAAAGCTGAAGTACAGCAAACACCTATTCTAGCAGACGGCCACGATTTTGCCCACCGGGAAAAGGCCGGCGGGTTACAATGAATTCATGGACAAACTTAATCGCATTCATTTTCTCGTGCACGCGGCAGCGTTGGCGCTTCTGGCGAGCCTCATCCTGCTGCCGGCGTGCGGCACGCGCAAGCCCCCATCCGGAAAGGAGCCTTGGGCGGAAGTGGACGGCCAGCCCATCTACCAAGAGCAGGTGGACCGGCTCTACCATAGCCGCACGACCCAGGGCACCGATGCTGCCACTGCCGAAGAAGCAACCAGCTTCAAGCTCAATATTCTGAACGAGCTCATCAACAATCAAATCCTGGTCATGCACGCTTCCCACTCGCGGATCACGGCTTCGGAAGCGGAGATCGACGCCAAGGTGGGAGAATTGAAAAGCCCCTACTCCCAGGAAGAGTTTCAGAAGAAACTCCAGGAGCAGGGCTTGGACAACGACGGTTTGCGTAAAGAGATCCGCGAAAACCTGATCTTATCGAAGCTTATCAATAAAGATATCATCGCGCATATCACCGTCACCGACGCGGAAATTGCCGCCTACTACGAAAAGAACAAAGGTAACTTCAACGTTTCCGAGACGACTTACCATATCGCGCAAATTGAAGTAACCCCCGGCCCCGATGCCGAGATCCGAAACCTGAAAAATGACGACGCCAAGACTCCGGCCGCCGCTGAGCACAAAATCCAAGCCCTTTACGAAGGCCTGGCGCACGGCGAAGATTTTTCCACCGTTGCGCAGAATTACTCCGAGGACCCCAGTACCGCCGCCGGCGGAGGGGACATGGGATTCATCCCCGCCTCCGGACTCAACGCCGCCCTGAAGCAGGTTGTGAATTCGCTCAAGGTTGGCCAGATTTCCCCCATCATTCGATCCAATATCGGCTTCCACATCTTCAAGCTTCTGGGAATGGAGGAGGCCGGCCAACATACCCTTACCGACTTGCGCGTGCAGAGCGCCATCCGCCAAACCTTGCGTAATGAGAAGGAACAACTGCTCAAGGCTGCCTACATTGAGATGCTTCGCAACCGCTCCAAAGTGGTTAATCACCTCGCGGAAGAAGTGGTGAAAGCTGGCGGTGTTCCATCCAGTGGCGGGTAGGGAAGCAGATCCCGGGCGGTAGGCGCTGGGTAGCAGGGTAAAGAAGTGCGAATCCCAGCCCCCAGCTTACACCAGCCGCAGCAGGCGAGCACCGCTTTCGACTCCGCGGCCTTCCGCCGTGTAGACGCGCTCGACGCGCCCGGCGCGCGGCGCCCGCAATTCATTTTGCATCTTCATGGCTTCGATCACTAGTAAACCCTCCCCGCTTTTTACTTCCTCACCTTCCGTCACTAGAATCTTCGCTACTTTTCCGGGCATGGGGGCCACGATTTCCTGCGGACCTTCCAATTCGATAGAGGATCCCGTGCGGCGCCACCGGCGCGGGTCGCGCAATTCCACGAGGTATCGTCGCAGCCCCACCACGACGACGTAAGGGCTGCCAAGGCCGGCGGGATCGCCTGGGCGCTTCGAGACATGGGCTTCGTAGGCCCGGCCATTGATCAGCAGCGAATACACGCCCGGCGTGATTTCTTCGCAGTGCGCCTCAGCAGTCTGGCTTCCCACGCTGAAGCCCCGCACGCCGTTCGCGGATTCGCTCGGCGCCAGTTCTACCTCGTGCTCGATCGTGTCGGAACCGCGTTGGAGTCGCGCTTGGAATTTCATCAAAACCTCCCACCTGCCCGATGGGGGCGCTGGTGGAGTAAGTCGCGTCGTCCGGCCTGCTTCCATCCGTGGGGGGCACTTGTCAGCGCCGGCGCTGCGTCGCCGTTTCTTTCCACATGTAATAGCGCCGCCAGCAGGGCCACGCGCTCCTGTTCTTCCGACGGCGGCTCTTCCTCCATCAGTCCCCCTGTCAGCACGCGATCGATAAATCCGGTATCCAGACGCCCCGCCACAAAATCCGGGTGCTCAAGGACCCGCCGAAAGAAGGGAACATTCGTGCGGATACCTTGTATCTCGTATTCACCCAGAGCCCGCCCCAGGCGCGTTATGGCCTCCGCGCGGTCCCGAGCCCACACAGCGATTTTGGAGAGCAGCGGGTCGTATTCCAGCGGCACTCGCCAGCCTTCATACACTCCGCTGTCACGGCGGATGCCCGGCCCTGCCGGCACCTGCAACCGCGTGATGAGCCCCGGCGAGGGGAAGAAGCTATTGGCCGGATCCTCGGCGTAAATGCGGCACTCGATGGCCGCGCCGCGCATCTGCACATCCTCTTGACGCCACGCCAGAGCTTCGCCTGCCGCAATTCTGACTTGCTCTTTTACCAAATCAATCCCGGTTACCAACTCTGTAACTGGATGCTCCACTTGCAAGCGGGTATTCATTTCCAGAAAATAGAAATTCCCCTGCGGGTCGAGAAGGAACTCCACCGTTCCAGCGTTCCAGTAGCCTGCCAGCTTGCCGATGCGCACCGCGGTTTCGCCCATGCGCCGGCGAAGATCGTCAGTCACGGCGGGAGAGGGGCATTCCTCCAGCACTTTCTGGTGGCGCCGTTGCAGCGAGCATTCGCGCTCCCCCAGGTAAATTAAGCGGCCATGACGGTCGCCGAGGATTTGGACTTCCACATGGCGGGGGTGCTCGATGTACTTTTCCAGATAAACCGCCGAATCGTTGAAAGCGTTTTGCGCCTCCGAGCGCGCCGTGCGGTAGGCGGATTCCAGTTCGGATTCCTCCCGAACCATCCGTAGTCCCTTGCCTCCCCCGCCCGCCGAAGCTTTCAGCATCACGGGGTAGCCGATTTTACCCGCGATGCGCTTGACCTCGTCGAGGCTCTCGAGATTGCGATCAGTGCCTGGGACCACGGGCAAGCCAGCCTGGATTAAAGCGTGGCGAGAGGCCGTCTTCGAGCCCATCAATTCCATGGCGCTCACCGGAGGACCGATGAAAGTTATCCCCGCATCTTCGCAGGCACGCGCGAAATCCGGGTTCTCCGCCAGAAACCCGTAACCGGGGTGAATTGCTTCCGCGCCGCAGCCGCGCGCCGCGTCGATGATGCGGTCAATGCGCAGATAGCTCTCCGTGGAGGGTGCAGGCCCGATCGGATAAGCCTCGTCGGCGTAGCGCACGTGGAGCGATTTACGGTCGACATCGGAAAATACCGCTACCGTGCGGATGTTCATCTCGCGGCACGCGCGCATCACGCGTACGGCAATCTCTCCGCGATTGGCAATCAGGATCTTGCGAAACACATGCTCTCCATGCTTTGCAATTTTGGCCTGGCTTGTATCCGTTCCTGATTATACTTGGGCGTAATCTTCCCTTGTTCGAATTTTTCTCGTCAACATCCCACTAATAATGTCCGAAAGTTAAGCAAAATTAGCGATCCTTAAACCAAAATGTCCGACTCTTAAACCAAAATGTCCGAGTTTTCGTCGGGCATACTGTCTTAGTTTTGTTTGTTTTCATACACATTCCGGCTTCGAACGTCCTTTTCTTAACATCTTTTTTTAATCCCTTTAGCCTTCACCCTCTAGCCTTCAGTTCCGCCCCCAATCCCGAGCCCCGACTCCTAGCTCCTGTCTGCCGTTTGCTGTCCACTGCTCGCCTCCTGAAACCTAGCCGAGGTGCGTGATTTCACCCAGGCAAAACTCTTCCGTGTACTATCCTAGCAATAACCCATCCATACCAACGGTGAGCTTCGACCAAATGCCCTCTCGTAAGGGAATTTTCTGAGGATTGCCCCCCGATTTTAGGGGCGCCCCGCCCATGTCGGATCAACGCCAGGACCCCGATGGTTCGGGGCAGGGCGGCCATGCAACGAGCCGCCGGCTGGCGCGTGCCCTCTGTTTTTGGGGTTCGCAATCTCCCCCGGGGGCCACTCTTGCGGTAGGGTTTTGACGCCGGTATACTCTCCGGCGGGGCGATGCTGCGCGGAGATGCCTGGCGCATGGTGCGCCGCCGCGCTTCCGATGCGGGATTTGAAACCGCGATAGGCTGCCACACTTTCCGCGTCAGGGGGACTACGGACTACCTCACCAACGGCGGGCGTATCGAGGCGGCGCAACGCATGGCCGGGCACTCGAACGCGAAAACGACTGGGCTATACGACCGGCGCAACGATGGCATCAACGTCGGCGAGGGCGAGAGGATCGGGATTTGAACGCAGCAACGAAGCGGTGCGAAAAATGCCGGGACTTCCTGCTCTACAACGATGAGCAGCCGCGCGGGTTGTGTTGGCGATGTGAATGTGAGAGTGTCCGAGGGGAGCTGCAGGCTATCATTAATCGAGGCGTTGGCCCGCCCGACCGTTTTGTCGAGTTAGTCACCTTTTGTCATCAACGTGAGCCTAGGTACGGCTGGCATGACGTCTTATTGGAGGCGCGAAGAGCCTGTGACCGCTCCCGCCGTCTTGATTTGGCGCAAGTTTTGGACCGCGCGGCGAACACAGAATTGAAAGACTTCCAGTTGGCTGATTGGCGACGCGAGTTCCCGGAGGCAAGGGTAATGACGAAGCCCCCAGCGCCGCAACCTCAGGTCAACCCTCAAATCGCTTCCGGTCCCGTGCCCGCTTGGAAGAAGGATGTGGATGAAACGGTAAAGGCTTGGCAAGGGCTTGGGAAACCGCCTACCGGTGAGAGCGGGGAGCGCGTGCCAGTTCACCTTCGCGACGAAATCTGGGTGTTTGTCAATAGCGGAGACGGGCCCAAGAATCGCGATTGAGCGATGGTAAGGTGTTCCTGAGATGGTGGAAAGATCGTTTGCCGCGAGCCGTGGTTAATCCGGGTGAGGTCGCGACTCCATTGCGGTCAAGATTCAGGGGTCCAGGGGT
>Ga0208034_1000761_pt1 | contig 23089 bp, 17 predicted proteins | sample June2015DPH_8_10_FD_184699 | JGI IMG/M metagenome (GOLD analysis project Ga0208034, IMG submission 184699) | Peatland microbial communities from SPRUCE experiment site at the Marcell Experimental Forest, Minnesota, USA - June2015DPH_8_100... | ecosystem: Environmental > Terrestrial > Soil >...
AGCATTCGTTACCCTCTACAACGCCGACGACGTCACAGAGCTGGCTCCCATAGCTACCACCACCACCGATGCCGGAGGCGACTACCAGTTCACCCTCACCGACACCATCGCCGGCCACCACACCTACGTGGTGCGCTCCCCTGACGACAGGACCTACACCCGGTTGCAGAGCGCCGAGATGGTCGTCACTTTCATCACCATCCCTACCACCACCATCACCGCCACCGCCGCCCCCCGACAGCAGGTCGTCGGCCGCGACGTCACAATCACCGGTCGCTTGCTGGCAGAAGGCGCCGGATTGGCAGCCATGCCCCTCACCCTTTGCCGAACGGAGGCCGCACAAAGGGTCCCCGTCGCTGCTACCACGACTGACGCTTCCGGCTTCTATCAATTCACCCTCACCGACTCCGCCTCCGGCCGCCACACCTACATAGCGTGCTCCTCTCGCACTGCGCCCTACGAACCCTCCATGAGCGCCGAGACGGTCGTCACCTTCGTCACCATCCCCACCACCATAACCGCTACCGCCACCCCCCGACAACAAGTCGTCGGGCACGACGTCACGATTACCGGACGACTCACGGCCGAGGGTTCCAGGTTGGCGGCAGTGCCCGTCACCCTCTACAAAACGGACGCTGCCGAAAAGGTTCCCGTAGCGGCTACCACCACCGACGCCGCAGGCGACTACCAGTTCACCCTCACCGACACCGCCGCGGCCACGCACGTCTATATGGCGTGCGCTGAGGGCGACAGCACCTACAGCCCTGCGCAGAGTACGGATCTGCTCGTAGCCTACACCGCGCTCCCTGCGGAAGTCCCGGCGATTAAGGCAAGACGCGCACTCAACTTGGCGTGGTACGAAATTCTCTCCATAGTCCTCATCCTCGCGGGAGAAGGTTTGCTTTTCGCAGGCTTTCGAGTGCTCGGCGTCGGCGTGCAGGCGCTCAACATTGTCGCGGTTGCCGCTATCGTGGTGGCGCTGCGCGGGGAGCGGGTGCAGCTCGTCACGGCGCTCGCTCTGGTATCGGTGTTTCGTGTCGTCAACCTCTCATTCGCGCTCATGCCGACGGTGACCATCTACTGGCTCGCCATCATCTACGGCGTGATGTACTTGCCTCTCATCTCGGTAATCGTCCACGAGAAGATGAGCCGGTATGACCTGGGCATCGCCAACGTGCGCCGCTCCGTGTTGTTAGTCCCGTTCGGCGCTGTTGTTGGCACAGGGTTCGCGTTTATTGAACACGCCATTCTTGCGAATGGGCCGCTAATCGCGAATGCTTCGGCGATAGAGCTCATCCAGTTGAGCATCGTTATGATCTTTTTTGTGGCGCTCGTTGAGGAGCTGCTCTTTCGTGTCCTGCTGCAGCCGCAGCTGATTAATCGAAGCGGTGCGGTCGCGGGCATCCTCATCACGAGCGTGCTCTTCGGCGCTGTGCACGCGGGCTACGCCAACGTCTACGAGCTCCTCTTTGCGACCGCAGCCGGCATCGTCTTGGGCGTCGCCTTCTACAAAACGAGAGATCTGGCGTTGGTTGTGACGATCCAGGCCGTTAACGGCATCGTCCTCTTCGGTATGCTCGGCTTCCTTCCGCGGTGACCAGAGGTGCTGTCAGTCGAAGCCGCTTAGTGTTAGGCCGTTCCGGGCCCTTGTGTTTCCGTTCCGCGAGTTGCCGCGCGACGCCACCCATAGAAAGCAAGCACGAGGACAAGGACAGAGATCGCAATGACGCTGCCGACAAGGATTTCACTCAGCGCGAGTGTTGATGAGGTCGTCGACGGGAGACTGCTCTCGCTTGAACTGCTTGACCCGTTGAGCGCTGCCGTGAACGTGAACCAAGCGCAAAACGTCATGATGAGGGGCAGGCAGATGGCCCGCAACGCTGCCGTTGTATTTCCCTTCCGCGCCGTTGTATTTCCGTTCCGCGAGTTGCCCCGCGACTCCACGTCATAGAAACTAAGCACGAGGACAAGGACGGAGATCGCAATGGCGCTGCCGATAAGGATTTCACTCAGCGCGAATGCTGATGAGGTCGTTGACGTGAGACTACTCACGCTTGAACTGCTCGAAGGCAGCGTCGCGATAAGTGACATGGCACTTACTACACGTGGTCGTCAGTATAAACGCTTTTCGCGCTGCTCTCTTCACGGGTCGCATCGTGTATTGTATTGCTATTTTGAGACCTATTGTTCAGCATCACCATTTGATTTGAGCAGGCAATTAGTTACACAGCCCATTATAAGCGACGCTGGAGGCGGTGGGATAACACGAAGGCCACAGAAGAACGGGCCACCGACACGGAACCGGTAACATTCTTTATACCCCTAGCGAAGCTTGTTCGACGGAGATGTCATAGACCAGACGACCTTTTTAACCGATGGACACACGCAAAACTGCATACGTCATAGACGGCAGATCGGCACGCAAACCAAGCGATTATCTAAGCCTATCTGATTGAAGCGAACCTCAATTTTGCGATAAGCATCGTGCGGTTCCCCGTGCATTGCCTTCAAAAACTTATTACGCATCACTGATCACGGCAAGCGCGCTAACGTTATAATAAGTGGGCTGACGCAACATTTGCCCACGAACCCCGATCATTTGCGTTTGTCCTATTATTTCATCGCATTGCCCGACGTATGCGAGCACTGAAGAACCTGAGTGCGTAATTGCGAAGGCAGTGCCGACAGGGTAACTCTGCAAGTTCCGGCATATCTCTGCCACGCGTGCTACGGCGCCCAGTGACGGTAGTATTATATTCTATCGTCGGAGTAGAATCTATACGACTTTCTACGTATAAACAGCCAGCAATACGGTTTTTGAACTATGAGGAGGCTTACGAGAGTGCCGGACGACGAAGAAAAGCAACAACAACGCGGCATCTCGACCTCAGACGAATCCGCTCTTTCTATCGCGGACGGGGGCGCGAATGTAGGCGCTGAGAGAATCGGAGCTACGTTTAGTGCCAGCAGCAGAGACAAAGTGCAGAGGCGCGGAGCGATGGGAGTAGAGACTCCCACGACCATCACCGCCACTGCCGCCCCCCAACAACCGTTTGTCGGAGACGACGTCACGATCGCTGGACATCTCACGAGCGACGGTGCAGATATAGTAGGGGTGCCCGTCGTCCTCTACAACACGGATGATCCGACGAACAAGGTGCGGACGGCCACCACTACCACCGACGCCTCCGGGCGCTATCAGTTTAGGGTCACGGACAGCGTCGCGACCACGCACGCGTACATCGTGAGCGCCGAGGGTCATAGCAAAAATAGCAGTGCGCAGAGCACCGAAGTACTGGTGAAATATCATTTTTTGCGAGTCCGTGACACCACACGAGCCGCGCTAGCTCCTGCAGCTAGGCCGCGGACTGTTTTCAACGTGGCTTGGAATAAGCTTCGCGCCATTTTGCATGATCCAATTAAGCTCGAGACCCACAAACTAAAGGACGTAAATATCACAAAGCTGCTAGCTATGGTGCTTTCGCTTCAGATCGCACTATGGGCACTGATAGGACTAAGTGCGCTAGGAGTCTCGATTCCGATTGTTCAGCCGCTTATAGGCTTTGTTTATCTCACGTTCGTCCCTGGGATTCTTGTACTAGCAGCTCTCAGACTACGCAACCTGGATGTTGTTGAAGCTGTATTGTACACGGTGGGGCTGAGCGTCACAGTCGTGCTATCGGTCGGACTTGTGGCCAACGTCATCTTCAACGCCTCGAACACAATCAAACCGTTTTCTCTTCTTGCCGTCACGAGCTCGGTGAGCTTTGTGGTATTGCTGTTGTGTGCCGTTGCCTACTACAGAAACAGAACACATCCAAAACCGCTTTTCACCGCCGAAATGTCGGTCCCTTTGACTCCAACATTGTTTTTGTGTATCATACCGTTCCTAGCAGTTTTTAGCACGTACCTGGTCAACACCTACAACGTCGATGCAGGACAGTTGTTGTTGTGGTTGCTACTTTGTGTCGTTGTCCTGTTAATCGCGTTTGATAAGGTCATTCCTTCGAAACTATATCCCTTGGCAGTTTTTGTGATCGCGTTATCCCTTCTGTTTCAGTATACGCTCATATCAGCGTGGATAACTGGCGCTGACATTCAGACCGAGTGGTTTTTAGCTAATATCGTACTGAACATGGGTGTCTGGAATCCGAGTTTGTTCAGTCAGTACAATGGAATGTTAAGCGTTGTCGCACTTGCGCCAATTTACTCCCTCATCACAAGCCTCAGCCTCATATGGGTTTTCAAGATCATTTACTCTGCCGTATTTGCGCTGGTCCCTGTTGGCTTATATCAAATATTCCGCAGACAGCTGAATGATAAGGCAGCATTCCTGTCGTGTTTCTTTTTTGTGTCGTTCGCGCCCTTTTACATTCAAATGACTACATTGGCGAGACAGGAAGTAGCCGAGCTATTCTTTGTTTTGTTGATTTTGCTGATCGTGAGCAAAGAAATGAACCAAAGAATCCAATCAGCCCTATTTATAGCATTCGGGGTGTCACTAGTGGTATCTCATTATGGGCTCTTTTACATAACTTTATTTTTCCTTTTTGCAATGTGGTTTGTATTAACCGTAGCAGCACGCGTCGGTGGATCGAATTTGTCGCCCCCATACTTACGAACTAAGATCAAAATCCACCAGGACAAACAGATCACCACACCATCACCTAGGTCATCTCCAACAAGCGTCGTAACGATTGTCACCGCAGCAGTACTTTTCATCGCGTCGACTGCGTGGTACTTCTATACTGCGCAAGGGACGGTGCCTCAACAGGTTGTCTCACTGGGAAGCCACATCGCGGGATCAATAAGTGACTTGTTCAGCCCCACGTACAGCGAAGCCGCAAATGTTGTCACACAGGGTCCTTTACCGGGCATACTACATCGGGCAAACGCGTATGTTAACTACCTCAACGTGTTCTTCATACTAGCAGGCGTGTGCTTGACAGTTTTTCTAAAAAAGCTACGTTTCAAGCTAGAATTCTCGTACGTGGTGCTCGCGGCGATCGCGTCAGGATACCTAATTGCTAATGTAGCCGTTCCTTATCTCGGCGCCGCCCTAGATTGGACGCGAGTATTCCAAATTACGTTGTTCTTTTTAGCGCCGTTCCTAGCGATAGGTTTCATGTCGATCGGTGAAACTGCTGGCGGCACAATAAGAAAAGTTACAAGTACGCTCGGGTTTGGCAACTCAGTGATCGTGAGCCGCTCGCGTTTGACAAGGTTGCTCGCTATCTACTTGGTGTTTTTTATGCTGCTATCGACCGGCGCTTTATTTGCCCTTACAGAGGGCTATCAGAACATCGAGCTGAGTAACCAGGTTGACGGCCTGTACAGTCACCAAACGATCGTCGGAGCCACGTGGCAGGCCTCTAACACTGCCACATTCCCTCTCTCCGGCAAAGTAGTCACGATCTTATATTACTTCAACAACGTCCGCTATAACAGCATTACCGAGGCCACCAACTCCGATGGCCAAATCACCCTTGCTCAGACCTTCAGTTCCCCCGGTCCACGCTACTACTACGCCACCTTTGCCGGCGACGCAGCCTACAACCCGTTCTCGACCGGGGCCGTTAAAGTCAACGTCAGCAGCAGCCAAGCTAGCAGCCAAGCCACCAGCCAAGCCACCAGCCAAGTCACCATCCCAGCCGTCAAAAACGTCGGCGTTGCTCAAACCTTAACCCTCTCCGCATCCACCACCAACCCTGCACTGGGCCAGCCCGTCACCTTCACCGCCACCCTCACAGGCAGACAGGCCGTATACGGAGATTTGTACAACCAATACATACTTAGCGCTCTCGGAATAGGACAACAAGCGCAGATTCCTGGTTACCTGCAGAACGAAATAGCTAATGGTTCTACCATATTCTTGGGCACGTACAACGTTGAAAATAATAAGGCGCTGCTCCTCAGTTACACAGGCGTAAACAGGCAGTATTCGTATACAAATGTCACCCCGCTTATTAGTAACAGAAGTCTGATCTATTCTAACGGAGGTGCGAGTATTTATGCGTGAAGACGTTTTGTTCGGCATAACATCGACAGTTTCAATGTTTGACGAAAGAGGCGATAACGTGCCTTACGATGCCTGCTTTGTTGATATGCATTCTCCTTCTCATATAGGGACGATACAATGACAAACGTTGACTCTTTGCTATGAGCGTGTCTGCCAGAGACTTACGATTTTTAGTCATTATTCACTTGCCTGAGATAAGTTGAAATAATAGATTTTCTTTGATTTTTTTCGAGCCAATTTGCTGCGCCGTTATTTTGACGTCGCGACCTGAAATCCCGTCAACTGAGTGGCGTGCGAATAGAACAAAATCTGCAGATGGCACGTTGCAGCTGTCTCTGCTTGCATTGATGCAATCAGCACCGTTTGACTAGCCGCTGCGTCTCTCAGCTACTGACTTAAGCTATTAAACACAGAAATCAAAAAACCGCGGAATAAACTATGTGCAAATGCGAGATACTATTCGTGGCCGACCAAACTAAGCAAAAAGAGGTTGCCGGATCAAGAGTTCTTGAATTAGGTTCGTATTAAGTCGATGGCAATCTTAGGGGGGTGATTGAGTTCTGGTCGCTCCAAGTACATCGGTGCAGATATCAGAGAGCTGCCAGGTGTGATCAGTGTGCGATGCAGAAACTCTACTAGACACGTTTCCAGTGGGAAGTTTTGATGTCATTTTTGCACTTGGCCGTACGAAATTTCCGACATGGAGACCATCTCTGATTGTGAAATAATCAATTTGGAAGAAGACTATTATAGTCGTGGGGTGTTTCTTAAAGTCAAGAAACCAAACGATTTTGCTGAGAGGGATCTGTCTAAGCTCGAATTGCATAATGTTGCCAGCAATACACAAGCGTTAGAGTTTACTATTGCCGATTTATCAATAAAACTCACAGTGGAACTCGAGGTGTATCACGCGGCTAGATTAGAAAGGCACGCTACACTGTGCATATGATACGTTCGTGGCAACAGTCTTCAAGTCCGACAGGTAGCTAACTGGTCACGCCGTGATTTCATAAGTTCGAAAAACACGCGACAATATTTCAATCGTGCCGTGATGGAACGCAGACTCTCGGGAATCAAAGAAACTTGATGGAAAAAAAACTTCAATCGACCGTCAAGGCGATGCATTCTGAGACAAAGCAATGATATGCGCGGTTTACGCGTAGCAGATGTTCACAGCAATACATTTCGTGGCATCTTAAGAAGAAGGCTTTCGATCTCACATAATGAAATGATGGCCGAAATTTTATAAAAAACGCTTATTCTTCAAACTAATAGCTCATAAATAATATAATCGTAGACGTATGCCGGACCCTATATCAACAAGTTGGCTCCCGATTAATTCGAAGCAGGGGCTTAGGTTCTATCTGGAGGCAGATAGCTTAGCGCTTGGAAGGAAAAACAACACAGCGACACGAAGAATGACAGATGCGCTCGGAATAACAAGTCTGATTTGGAGGTATCTGCACTTACTCCGAACGGCTGAATATGTTCACAATTGCAAACCTAAGTCAATCTATAAATCGACTACCGAAAAATACCTTGCTTTTAGATTGGATCGACTTGGACTCGTTTTGGGTTTTCACATACCACTAAACGTCTTTGGCCCAGGATTACGCCTTGTACATTATGGCACAATTATCGTAAACCGTAACGCCCGCGTAGGCGCAAATTGCGAGCTTCACAACCTCGTTCATATTGCACAAAACCTTCACATTGCACAGAGAGGAGCAGAGAGCGACCAAGCTCCAACAATAGGAGATAATGTGTTCATCGGTCCCGGAGCTCGTGTTTTAGGAGACATAACTATTGCCGACGGAATAGTGATCGGAGCCAATAGTGTTGTGACGAAGTCATTCTATGAAACCAATATTACTATTGCAGGAGTCCCCGCACGAAAGATCAGTGACCGTGGTACTGACGTGCAATGGGGGCCTGGGGATACCGATGATATCATTAATTATCTGGCCGCTCACAGAGGGCAATTCTCCAAAGAGGAGTATTAAGTGCTCGACTGCCGCAACATTGCACAGTCACCGAAACAAGGTCGGCGACGTTGCTTCCCTCCCCAATAAGTGCTTAAGACATATATGCGTGCAGCGTTCGGAAGCTGAAGCAACATATCCAGCGCGTAGGAGGTACGCTCACCTGCTTTTGAGGTAATCGTTGGAACTACAGTCAGTCGCAAAAAGCACGACGGCATAGTCAAATATTCAAATGCAATCGAGATGCTGAATGAGTATAAGCCCATCATTTTTCGTAAGCCTGCCCAAGACAACGTCCTTTAAGCAGACCGCCGAGGATGCAGCTCAAAGAAGTGCCATATACGATCGGTGGTCGGAATCTCAGGAAGCCATCCGTGTCTCCCACCGGTGACCGTATAAAGAACCACTTCGGTGCCGTTTAAGCCCCCGCTGTAGCTGGTCACCGTGAGGTTGCCTTTCACTTGCTGTGCTGGCACGGAAACCGTCCCATCGCGCTTTGCCCAGTAGGAGATGGCGTCGACGGCGGGGGGGACAGGCAGGTTGCTCTTACTACGGGTAGACTCGTTGTACGGTATGACCTCATCAGCGGTGCCATGGACGGCCATAACCGAGACCGGGCTGGTCGCGTTGCAAGCCTCCGTAACGACTGATGTTGCGCTAACAGCCGCTATGGCAGCGAAGTCCTCAGGAAAATCGCAGGCAAGACGATACGCAAGCATTCCCCCGTTCGACTCACCAGTGACGTACACACGCGAATCATTCACGGCGAGATCACTTTTGAGCTTTGCGAGGACCGTCTTAATGAAACCGACATCATCGAAAATTTGCTGGGATGACGGCCTGCAGCATGATCCTGCATTCCACGAGCCATTCAGTCCCTGAGGGTACACGACAAAAAACCCCTCAGCGTCAGCTTCCTTGTTAAAGCCGGTGGTGTTAGCAAAGTCTGCGGCGTCGCCGCCAAATTGGTGGAGCGCAATAACGAGCGGGAGGGGTGCCTTTCCATCGTACTGTGGTGGGACGTGGAGATCGTACGATCGTGCGTAGCCGTCGAACGTCAACGTTACATGGTAATCGCCAGGGCGCACGGGCTGTTGCATAAACCCATAGAATGCAGACGCTATTACGATTGCTGCGACAGCGCCGACAACAACTAGAAGGAGCGGTGAGCGCATACCAACATGTGCTACATTAGGCTTTTTACTTAAGAGTCTCTGCCGTTTACCGCAATTCAATCATTCTAGCACCGCAACAAACGAGCTGGTAATGCGAAGCCGTGCTACTTCACCCGGGAGAAGGAAGATGCGATAGCGTGGCCAGCTTCCGCCGTCCCGTTGTCTTCTCGCGCTGAAATGTATCACCGTTCGTGTTTACGCACTTACCGATCTTCGACGTCATACCGTGCGCTAAGACGTACTCGCAGTCCGCCTGCCTATCGGCTCTCTGCACTTTGTGGCGAACTTGCGAAGTAGCTTAACCACAAATGTGCTTTGCTTGTATCGCGCACGCCCGGAAGAAGAATTCTCCGCCGCTCGAGCCACATTTCAGAAGAGTGGAACTTAAAGAAAGGCTTAGCACTATCTTTTTCGTCTAATTCGGGCGCCAGCCCTCGCTAATTGCGTCAAAAACTGAAGGATGGGGGGCACATTATGCTCGGGTGTTCTCTTGTTGTTCAGCAAGAACGTACAGCACAGGGTTTTTCATTGAGCGCAGCCCTTACCTGCCCAAAAGTCAAGCGTTGTATCGCGCTTGGTCGGAACCTGTGTGAGATGCTAGGAGGCGGAAAGGTCGATAATTACGCAGTTTCAGCGCGTTAATGTGCCTCACCTTGGCACTGGCTTCGAATCGTCTAAACAACGAAGCGATGTCTGCGTGAGTGATAACCCCCTCGATAATCGCTTTCTTACCTCTCACTGTCTTCATGGGCTCCCGCTAGCCAAGATAGCGGCCGAACTTAACGTGAGCAAGAGCACATTGATAAACTAGGAGTGTGACTGCAAATGGCAAATTTACAGCTCCAAGCGGTGAAGCTCGGGCGTTCGACGACAAGTACGACCTCGGTCCCCAGAAGGTCGAGTTTTTTGGGGAGGTACTCAGCCGAATTGTGAGCGTTTTTCGAAACAGCTTGCTTCCTGCATACCAAGATTTTATGCAGGTTGGTTTTAGTGGATTTAGCGCTCGGTACGAAGCTGAGTGGGAACGTCGTTATTCTTTATAAAATTCTAGGCCCAAGCGTAAAAAAACAGCCCTAGCCCCCGATGGTGCTAAAACGGACGCTTAATAGCGGCTGACGCGTGGTTTTTCATAGTCACTCTTCTCAAATAAGGCGTTGCTTTGCATTACATACCGGAAATATGTGGCATTTCAGTGAGGGGGGCATACCTGATCGATCACCGCAATGAGCTGCTTGCTGTTCACCGTCTTACTATAATATTTTTCAATGGTGCGCCGAGCGTTTTTCCCCACCTTCTCCATAAGTTCAACGTTAAAAAGGTACTCATTGACTTTGGTGACCAGCTCAGCTTCATCGAAGACGAATATATTCTCCCCGGGCGCGGGGTGATCAATGCTGACTAACCCTTCTGGCGTTGTAAAGACCGGCACCGAACACGCCATCGGCTCTAGCATTTTAGTTAGCGCTCCAAAGCTAGAAAATTTTGAGGGCACTAAAACGGCGTCTAAGAGCGTTAATTGATCAACGTAATGTTGAAAATCGCTGAGATAACCCGTATAGCTTATTCGTTCGTTCGCGATCTTATTGTCACACTGACCGATAACGACGAAGTTGATGCGTGGGTCAAATCTCTGTATGTTCTTGTATAGAAAGTCTAAAAAGTAACTGTTTTCAGAGAGAGTAAATGGACCAATTAGGCCAACGTTTTTTCTTTCATTGTCGTCTCGCACCTTGTCACGTGAACTTTTTTGAGGCTTAAACTGTTTTTCATCTACGAAGTTCTCGACTATGAAAATACACTTGTTGAACTTGCCGTAGAATCTGCAAATATCTTTAGATAGCGCAATCACGCAGTCTGCGTGGTTAACTACGAACTGCTCCCGCCACTTGAACATCTTGATTCTAACCTTATCAATGGGACCCGGGTCGGGAAAACGCTGTTCTCTCTCAAGGGAATCAATTCCGTGTGCTTCAAGAATGACTTTGCAAGGCCACAACTTAGCCAACGCGAAATAGGTAAAAAAACCCCAAAAATCGCTTGAGCAATAAACGAGATCGAATCGGTTTCTTAAAACGACAGGAATCAGTTGAAAGTTCCATAGCTTCGATGGCCTGATTATCTCCACATTGTCAGATCTGCTGTCGCGCTTCCCCCTCATGATTAGCGTGCAATCGTACTTTTTCCGCAGCAATTCAAAGACCCACTTTGCCCGCACGCTTGTGCCATCGCTCAGTGATATGTCGCCTAAGCAAGAGACAGCAATCTTCATTCGTATTCCTCAAGACGCCACCAAGTGCGCTCAAATATCAAGTGGTCAACGTCAAGCGCTTATAAATAAAAGTGGCAATCTCATGGCGTCACAAATCGCTCATAAAACTTGTCTTTTTCACCAAGAGGTTTTGCATTCTCGTAGAAACTTCGAATGACCCTGAAGTGTAAACGTTGGTGGCGCACAATCACTCGCGCTTGCTTGTGGTCATCAAAAAGAAGGTCGATATATCTAAGAGAGGGCTCGCCTCTTCTTTTCGCGCCTGCCTCGTGTTCACAACAGCACATTTCTAATAAGGGCAATCAATGCGGCAAGGTTAGTGCCAAAAACGGGAGTACCCCGAACAGCAGTATGTCGTCTACCGCGTGCATCGTAATGACAAACGGCAGGTTTTTTGTCTTGTAAAATGCGACGCCAAAGACGATACCGGCTCCGGTCGTGAAGAGGAGCTCGTAGACGTTGCCGTAGATCGCGTGCACAGCGCCGAAGAGCACGCTCGTGATGAGGATTCCCGCAACTGCGCCGCTTCGCTCAGTGAGCTGCGGCTGCAGTAGGACACGAAAGAGTAGCTCCTCAACGAGCGCCACAAAGAAGATCATAACTATGCTCAGGCGAATGAGTTCGGAAGCAGAAGCATTTGGGATAAGCGGGGGATTTGCAAGAATGGCGTACTCAATAAGCCCGAGCCCCACGCCAACGAGGGTGCCAAGCGGAATGAGGTACATTAATCGGAAACCTCCCGTGAGCCCAAGGTCGTGGCGGCTCAGCTTTCGGCGTGCAACGATTGCTAAGATAGGGATGAACATCACGCCGTAAAACGCCACCCAGGAGTATAAGGTCAAGGTCGGGATGACCAAGATGAGGGGCAAGTACATCACCCAGACCGTAGCGAGCGAGTAGAAAATCGACACGTGCGCAAATGAAAAGCTGACGACTTCAAACACCGATATCAAAGCGAGCGCTTGAATGAGCTTTACCCCCTCCCCATGCAGCGCCACTGCGATGACGCCAATCGCGATGATGTTGAACGCTTGCACTCCGGCGCCGAGCACACCATAGCCGGCAAAGACCAGGCCCTCGCCCGCGAGGATAAGGACTATGGCGAAGAGCTCATACCGATACAAGCTGAACACAGTCTGCCCCCTAGCTGCAGGAGCTAGAGTAGCTCGTGTGGTGTTACGGAGACGCAAAACTATTCCTCAGCATGTCACTACTGTGTCGGCCGGTGAAAAAGACTACGCACTTCGAGTGTTTTGCCTTTTTTACGATATCCGCGTTCTACTCCACGGGATTCGTCGCATCGCTTACAAGCTCGATTAGTTCTGGGCTGTTTTCGAAGCGGTCGATACGTATTATTTTATACCCGCGCTCGGCTCACAAGGAGGCGTGGGCGCCTGTTCCGCATTCCAGTCAAGAGTCAAAGTAACTCTTCACATGCGTGCCTATTGAACTAGGTCTTGTATAATTAATCTTTGCCGGGGCAGCCTTTTCGTTTTACTTAAGTTATGGCGAGTTAGGTAGGGCATAAACCAGCTGAGGAAGGCTGCTTTTCGATGCTTATTATCTCCTGTCTCGTTATTTCTTTTTTCGATTTCGGGCCTTCTGTGCACTTCTTTTTTTGATATTCTTAATTCGATTTACTTTTTCGCTCTCTCCCCTCATCACGAAATATGCAAATCCCGGAATCAGCAGGTATGCAAGCAAAATCAGTGCTACGTCTGCCCAAACTCATTTTTTATGCATTCTTACGTTCAACTTTAACGTAGCCGTGCTATCACAATCCCTCGATGATGTCGTGCAGAGCGCTACAAACAGTATCAATTTGTTCCGTTGTTAAGGCAAGCCCAGACGGCAAATACAACCCACGGTCGTGAGCACTGTTGGTGTTTGGATAGGTCTCCCCTTTGAACAGTCCCATGCGGGCAAAAACTGGTTGTGCGTGAAGACCGACAAAAAAAGGTCTGGCCCCGATATATCTCTCTTTGAGGAGACCGATCATCGTTTCAGCACTAATTTCGCACTCTTGATCAAGTTCAATCGCATACATCCAGTGGACCGTTTTGGCATAGGGTTTCTCGACTTGGAATCGTATGTGGGGAATATCGTCTAGTTTCTCCCGATAATACTGTCCCAGCGTTCGCTTTATTGCTACAAACTCTTCGATACGCTCAAGTTGTGCAACGCCTACCGCTGCTTGGAGGTTACTCATCCTGAAGTTGTAACACAGCTCAGTGTGGTAGAATCGCTTTGTTGGTTTGAAGCACAGATCACGATACGAAGCAGCCCTCTCTGCAACGGTCGGATCATTACTAAGAACCATTCCCCCCTCCCCAGTCGTAATGATTTTGTTAGCATAAAACGAGAAACACGCCGCATCACTCATGTTGCCACATTTGATCCATCGATCCTTGCTCTGGCTCAAATATTCCGCACCGTGAGCTTCTGCAGCGTCTTCTACGATTTTTAGATCATAGCGTGACGATATATCAAAGAGAGGGTCCATGTCAACTGGATGGCCATAGATGTGCACCGGCATGATCGCCCGCGTCTTTTGTGTTATCTTCGATTCTACGCCATTTACGTCCATATTCCACGTTTCAGGATCCATGTCAACGAGCACAGGCTTTGCGCCGAGCCTCAGCGCCGCTATCGCACAAGATATAATGGTGAATGACGGCATGATGATCTCGTCATCCTTGCGAATGCCGAGCGCATACAGCGCTGTTTCGAGTGCAGCCGTGCCACTGCAGACGGCGACCCCATATTCGGTGCCAACGTAGTGTGAGAAACCCTTCTCGAACTCCGTTACGAACGGGCCTTCAGAAGATATCCAACCACTATCTATGCACCGTGTGAGCAGTTCTTTCTCTCGGCCGTCAAGCAGTGGTTCGCTGACTGGAATCACGATTGATCCTCATGAGGGGTGCTAATGTGACGGGCGAAGCGCACTTTATCTTGGTCGCCTAAATAAGGCCCTTGTTTTATCTCTATCATCTCTGTCGGTTCAAGCATTGTGAAGCCGTGGCCCCCTGACGCCAATAAAATAAGATCTCCTGCCCCCAATGTGAAGCTGCTCCAATATTTGTTTTTGCCGGTGTATAGATCGACTTGAACTTTCCCACTCTTGATAACGAGGACCTCTTGCGTGCGTACTATCTCACGATTCACTTCATTGTGAACGTGGGGCTCGATAATCTCTCCCTTCTCATGCTTCATGTAAGCAAGCTGCTGCGAGAATTCAGGGGGAGTGAAAAACCGTATCCCGCTTTGCTCAAAATCTGATCGAATAATTATGGCGCATATTTGTCGCTCTTTATCTCGGATTATTTCTGGAATCATCAGATCCTCCAGCTCATTTTAACTGACTTGTGTCACTTATTGCCTAGCCGGCCCTTACAGATAAACGCGCGGCAATGTGGCTGAGACTAGCTTTTAGCCCACCTCAGCTTCTTGCAAGCAGAATAGACCTTATGCAGCGTGTCGGTTTTTTTGAGAGTCCAATATGGTTCTAGTGCTGGATTAAACTTCGCTTTGTATTGAGAAGGACCCGCATCAGATGGGCCTAAATCCAGCTTCTTAAAGCCCTCTGATTTTGCCTTCTTAACCATTTCCCAATCAAGATACTCGTTCACTCCCAAGTTCCTGCGTGCACTAACGCCACCGATCCAAAGGCCATACCGCCCCTTTTGCATAGCACAGCACGCGATTGCAGCCGCGAGCCTTCCGTCAATGGTAAGGTTGTAAACGGTCACGTCATGAGGAAACGCAGCCACAAGCTCCTTGAGATAACGATCGCTTGGTAGCGGTACTTCCACCCTGAGTTCGCGGAATCGCTTTCGCCACAGATCAAGCATCCCGCTTACGTCATCAGTTTGTTGTATCTCAGGTGAATATGCGCTCAATTGCCTGATCTTCTGTCTACAGTGCCTAGAGAATGAGGCCCAGATCTCGTCAAGGGATCTTTCCAAGTCGATAGCGTACGTCATCCTCACGTGCTCCCTGTACTTCTTCCACATAAAGAAGCGTGCGTCAATGAAATTTGGGACGGTCGTAATAGAGACGAGATTCGGAGCGATCGTATCAATTTCGTTGCACACATCGCTTGTCACTTGGTCTAAAATTTTTTCCTTGCCACCTGCTCTGCGTGCTTGCATGCTAGGATCAAAAACGGGACCTAAATACGGAATTTGTGTGTTCGGCGGCGGGGAGTTCATGACGGTCAGTCCGTGGTTCCGCCCCATAAAAAACGGGAATATACATCGCAGCTCTTCTCCCGAGTAGACGCAATACGGCAGGAATTGGTACTTCGAATGTCGCTCAACAGTCTTTAGGAAGTCCCACTTGTGAAACAGTGATCCCTGTGGGCTGTTTTCGACAAACTGGTCCCACCGCTTTTTATCTTCAAGCAACTCAACAGTCATTTGTGCGCCACTAACGCATTTCGCTGTTTGTCCTCAAAGCGTTTTCGGAGCAGTATCGTAACATCAGCATAAAGACCATCCATTTCTCTAAAAACGGAGAGCACAAGACACAATTATGTCACAAGGGCGTAAGAACGCCCTTATCGCGTTCAACGGTATCAATACGTCTTTTTGGAGACTTCCCACACTCGAAGGACATTGCGTGCGCGAGCAAAGCCACGTTCTAATTCCAGTCTCCAAAAGGTTTAATCCGCCACGGAACGTGCCCGACAAGTGCTAGCGCGCTGAATCAGCGTCACCGATACCGCATACACGAATAACCGCACGGACTGCTCTATGGAAAGCGTAATGAGCTAACAACATGATTAATGTAACTTATCGTCTAGCTCATAAATGAGCACGCGGCAATGCATTTGAGGCTAGCTTCTTAGCCCGGCTTAACTTTTTCCATGCAAAATTGACGATCTTGCCTACTGTGTCCGTTCTCTCGACAAAGCAAAACGGTTCTAGTACTGGATCAAACTTCGCTTTGTACCGAGAGAGACGCTCATCAGATTCGCCTAAATCCAACTTCTTATAGCCCTCTGATTTTGCCCGCTGAACGACTTCCCATATGAGGTAATCGGTCACACTCAGGTCCTTGCATGCATTAACGTTACCGATCCAGTAGCCATATCGCTCGTTTTGCAAAACACAGCACGCAGTTGCGGTAGCCAGTCTTCCGTCAATGGTAAGGTTGTAAATGGTCACGTCCTTAGGGAACGCAGCTACAAGCTCCTTGAGATAACTATCGCTCAATAGGGGCACTTCTATGCCGAGTTTGGGGAATCTCTTTCGCCACATTTCAAGCAACGCACTTACGTCATTCGTTTGTTTTATCTCAGGTGAATGTGCACTCACGTACTTGATTCCCTGCCTGCAGCGCCTAGTGAATGATGCCCAGATCTCGTCGAGCGATCTTTCCAAGTCGATAAAATGTGTGAACCTCAAGTGCTCCCTATAATTCTTCCAGATGAAAGGGCGCACGTCAAGGAAATTTGGGACGGTCGCAAATTCCGCGAAATTCGGAGCGATTGTATCAATTTCCCTGCACACCTCGCCCGTCACTTGGGTTAAGATTTTTTGCCTAGTGGTTGCCTTGCCTGCTTGCACGCTAGGATCAAAAGCGGGACCTAAATACCAAATCTGCACACCTAAATAGAGGGGCGGTGGGGATAGCATGCGAGTTATTCCGAGGCGGTCCTTCCCGATAAAGAACGGGAATATGCATCTCAGCTCTTCTCCAGAATATACGCAGTAAGGCAGGAACTGGTACTTCGAATGTCGCTCAACAGTCTTTAGGAAGTCCCACTTGTGGAATAGTAATCCCTGTGGGCTGTTTTCGACAAACTGGTCCCACCGCTTTTTATCTTCAAGCAACTCAACAGTCATTTGTGCGCACTACACGTCTTTCGCCTTTGGCATCCAAGTGTCTTCTTTTGAGCAGTAGCGTAACTTCATTTCATAAAGATCCACCGATTTAGCACAAAACGGAGAGCAAGAGACACGATTATGTCAGTCACAAGGGCGTCAGAACGCCCTTATCGCGTTCAATCAATAAGTCTTTTTGAGCCCCCCCACGCTCGACCTTAGTGCGAACAAAGCCCCGTTCTAATTCGAGTCTCTAGAAAGGCTTTGTCCGCGGTGGAACGTGCCCGATAAGTGATAGCGCTGCTGAATTAGCATCACCGATACCGCGTGCACGAATAACCGCCGCACAGACTGCTCCATCGAGGGCCTAACTAGCTGAAGACATGACTAAAGTAACTTATCGCCTAGCCGGCCCTCGTAGATGAGCACGCGGTATCTGAGGCTAGCTTCTGAGACTCCTCAACTTTTTGTATGCAAAATTAGAGATCGTTTACCGCGTGCCTACCTCTCAACTTTTTGTATGCAAAATTAGAGATCGTGTACCGCGTGCTGGGTTTCTGGACAATGCAATACGGTTCCAGTACGGGATCGAACTTCGATTTAAATCTTGAAAGAGTCTCAGTACCTCCTGCGCCTAAATCCAGCTTCTTAAAGCCCTCTGATTTTGCACGCTTAACGAGTTCCCATATAAGATAGTCATTCACACTTAGGTCCTTACGTGCATTGACGTTACCGATCCAATAGCCATATCGCTGCTTTTGCATAACACAGCACGCGATTGCTGCCGCAAGCTTTCCGTCGATGCTGAGGTTGTAAACGGTCACGTCCTTAGGGAACGCAGCCATAAGCTCCTTGAGATAAGTATCGCTTAATAGGGGCACTTCTATGCCGAGTTCGGGGAATCTCTTTCGCCACATTTCAAGCAATGGCCTTACGTCATGAGTTTGTTGTATCTCAGGTGAATGTGCGCTTACACGCCGGATCTCCCATCTGCAGCCTTTAGAGAATGATGCCCAGATCTCGTCGAGGGATCTTTCCAAGTCAATAGCGTACGTGAACCTCAAGTGCGTCCCGAAGCCCTTCCAAATGAAGAAGCGCACGTCAAGGAAATTTGGGACGGTCGTAAAAGACACGAGATTCGGCGCGATCGTATCGATTTCCCTGCACAGCTCGTCCGTCACTTGGCTTAAGACTTTTTCCGTGGCAATTGCCTTGAGCGCTTGGACGCTAGGATCAAAAGCGGGACCTAAATACCACATTTGTGTACCTAAATGGAGGGGCGGTGGGGAGAGCATGCGAGTCATCCTCCGGTCCCGCCCAATAAAAAACGGGAATATGCATCTCAGCTCTTCTCCCGAGTAAACGCAGTAAGGCAGGAACTGGTACTTCGAATGTCGCTCAGCAGTCTTTAGGAAGTCCCACTTGTGGAATAGTAATCCCTGTGGGCTCGCTTCGACAAACTTGTCCCACCGCTTTTTATCTTCAAGTAACTCAACAGTCATTCGCACGCCACTACACGCATTTCGCCTTTGCCATCAAAGCGTTTTCGGAGCAGTACCGTAATGTCAGCATAAATGTTGCCCCTTTCTCGCAAAACGGAGAGCAAGCGACACGATTCTGTCACAAGGACGTCAGAACGCCCTTATCGGGTTCAACGGCATCAATACGTCTTTTTGAGACCTCCCACGCTAAAGGATCTTGCGTGCGCTAACAATTCTAATTCGAGTCTCTAAAAAGGCGTTATCTGCGGTGGCACGTGCCCGACAAGTGCGAGCGCTGCCGAATTAGCATCACCGATACCGCGTACCCGAATAGCCGCCGCACAGACTGCTCTATGGAGAGCGCAACGAGCTGACGACATGATTTATGTAGCTTATCGTCTAGCTCATAAATGAGCACGCGGTAATACATCTGAGATTAGCTTCTTAGACCCCCAAGCTTCTTAGCCCAGCTCAGCTTTTTCCACGCAGAACTGACGGTCTTGCCCACCGTGTCGATTCTCTCGACAAAGCAAAACGGTTCGAGTACTGGATCAAACTTCGCTTTGTATGGAGAAAGACGCACATCACCTTCGCCCAAATCCAGCTTCTTAAAGCCCTCTGATTTTGCCATCTGAGCGACTTCCCATATAAGATAATCGGTCACATTTAGGTCCTTGCGTGCATTAACGTTGCCGATCCAATAGCCATATCGCTCCTTTTGCATAACACAGCACGCGGTTGCCGTCGCGAGCTCTCCATCGATGCTGACGCTGTAAACGGTCACGTCCTGGGGAAACGCAGCCACAAGTTCCTTGAGATAACGATCGCTCAGTAGCGGCACTTTCATGCCGAGTTCGGAGAATCTCGCTCGCCAGATGTCAAGCAACGCACTTACGTCATTCGTTTGTTTTATCTCAGGTGAATGTGCGCTCACATACTTGATTCCCTGCCTGCAGCGCCTAGTGAATGATGCCCAGATCTCGTCGAGGGATCTTTCCAGGTCGATAGAGTATGTGAACCTCAACTGCTCTCCGTACTTCTTCCAAATGAAGGAGCGCACGTCAATGAAATTTGGGACGGTCACAATATAGACGAAATTCGGGGCGATCGTGTCAATTTCCCTGCACACCTCGTCCGTCACTTGGTTTAAGACTTTTTCCTTAGCAGTTGCTTTGAGTGCTTGCACGCTAGGATCAAAAGCGGGACCTAAATGCCAAATTTGTGTATGAATGGGCGGTGGCGACCCCATGTAAGTCAGTCCGAGGCGGTCCCGCCAAACAAAGAACGGGAAGATGCATCTCAGCTCTTCTCCCGAGTAGACGCAGTAAGGCAGGAATTCGTACTTAGAATGTCGCTCAACAGTCTTTAGGAAGTCCCACTTGTGGAATAGCAATCCCTGCGGGCTCGTTTCGACAAACTGGTCCCATCGCTTTTTATCGTTAAGCAACTCAACAGTCATTCTTACGCCACTACACGCATTTCGCCTTTGCCATCAAAGCGTCTTCTTCCCAGCAGTAGCGTAACATCATTTCATAAAGATCCACCGATTTAGCACAAAACGGAGAGCAAGCGATACGATTCTGTCACAAGGGCGTCAGAACGCCCTTATCGCGTTCAACGGCATGGTAAGTCTTTTCGAGACCTCTCACACGCGCTCGAAGGACCTTGCGTGCGCGAACAAAGCCTTGTTTTGACTCGATCTTCTTAAAAAGGCTTATCCGCGGTGGCACGTGCCCGATAAGTAATATCGCTGCCGAATTAGCGTCACCGAAACCGCATACATGAATAGCCGCCGGCTGCTCTATAAGGGGGCTTAACTAGCTCAAGACGTGACTAAAGTAACTTCTCGTCTACCAGGCCTCATCTATGAGCACGCGGTAATGCACCTGAGACTAGCTTTTTGGCCCTGCTCAGCTTTTGGTATGCAAAATAGACGGGCTTGCCCCGAGTGTTGATCCTCTCAACAAAGCAAAAAGGTTCTAGCACTGGATTAAACTTCGCTTTGTATGGAGAAATACGCGCATCACTTTCGCCTAAATCCAGCTTCTTAAAGCCCTGTGATTTTGCCTGCCGAATGACTTCCCATACGAGATGCTCAGTCACATCCAGGTCCTTGCATACGTTAACGCCTCCGATCCAAGTGGCATATCGCTCCTTTTGCATAGCACAGCAAGCTTGTGCGGTAGCGAGCTTTCCGTCGACGCTGAGGGTGTACACAGTCACGTCCTGAGGGAACGCAGCCACAAGCTCCTTGAAATAACTATCGCTGAGTAAAGGCACCTTTATTCCGCGTTCGGCAAATCTCCCTCGCCACACGTCAAGCAACGCGCTTACGTCATTAGTTTGTTGTATCTCAGGTGAATGCGCACTCACACGCTTTATCTTCTTCCTGCAGCTCTTAGAGAATGAGACCCAGAGCTCGTCGAGGGATCTTTCCAAGTCGATAGCGTACGTGAAGCCCAGGCGCGCCGTAAAGTTCTTCCAAATGAAGAAGCGTACGTCAATGAAATTTGGGACGGTCGTAAAATACACGAAATTCGGAGCGATCGTATCAATTTCCCTGCACAGCTCGTCCGTCACTTGGTTTAAGATCTTTTCCTTAGCACTTGCCTTGAGTGCTTGCACGCTAGGAGCAAAAGCAGGACCTAAATACGGAATTTGTGTGTGGAGGGGCGGTGGAGAGCATAAATAAGTCAGTCCGAAGCGTCCCCGCCAAATAAAGAACGGGAATATGCATCTCAGCTCGTCTCCCGAGTATACGCCGTAGGGCAACAACCGGTACTGCGAATGTCGCTCAACAGTCTTTAGGAAATCCCACTTGTGAAATAGCAGTCCCTGCGGGCTCGTTTCGACAAACTGGTCCCATCGCTTTTTATCTTCAAGCAGCTCAACAACCATTTTGCGCCATCCGCATTTCACCGTTTGTCCTCAAAGCGGCTTTTTTCGGTGCAGTATCATCACATCATTTCATAAAGATCTACCCATTTCTCGCAAAACGGAGAGCAAGCGATACGATTCTGTCACAAGGGCGTCAGAACGCCCTTATCGCGTTCAACGGCATGGTAAGTCTTTTCGAGACCTCTCACACGCGCTCGAAGGACCTTGCGTGCGCGAACAAAGCCTTGTTTTGATTCGATCTTCTTAAAAAGGCTTATCCACGGTGGCACGTGCCCGATAAGTAATATCGCTGCCGAATTAGCGTCACCGAAACCGTACACGCGAATAGTTGCAGGGACTGCTCCATAAAGGGCTTAACTAGCTGGAGGCACGACTAAAGCGACTTATCGTCTAGCCGGCCCTTATAGATGCGCTTGCGGTAATGCATTTGAGGCTAGCTTCTCAGACCTCCAAGCTTCTTCGCCCTTCCCAGCGTTTTCCACGCAAAATTAACGGTCTTAACCAGCGTGTCGATTCTCTCGACAAAGCAAAACGGTTCCAGTACTGGATTAAACTTCGCTTTGAATGGAGAAACACGCGCATCACTTTCGCCAAAATCCATCTTCTTAAACCCCTCTGATTTTGCCCGCTTAACGATTTCCCATAAAAGATAGTCGTTCACACTCAGGTCCTTGCGGGCACTAGCGCCCCCGATCCACCAGCTATACCGCTCCTTTTGCATAACGCAGCACGCCATCGCGGCAGCGAGCCTTCCGTCGATGCTGAGGTTGTAAACGGTCACATCTTGGGGAAACGCAGCCACAATCTCCCTGAGATAACTATCGCTTAGGAGGGGCACTTGCACCTCGAGTTCGCGGAATCTCGCTCGCCAGATGTCAAGCAACCCGCTTACGTCACCCGTTTGTTGTATCTCAGGTGAAAATGCGCTCAACTGCTTGATTCCCCGCCTGCAGCCCTTAGAGAATGAGGCCCAGATCTCCTCCAGGGATCTTTCTAAGTCGACAGCGTACGTGAAGCTTAAGTGCGCTGTGAAATTTTTCCAAATGAAGAAGCGTACGTCAATGAAATTTGGGACGGTCGCAATGGAGACGAAATTCGGAGCGATCGTATCAATCTCCTTGCACACCTCGTCTGTCACCTGGTCTAAGATTTTTTCTTTGCCACTTGCCTTGAGTGCTTGGATGCTAGGAGCAAAAGCGGGACCTAAATACCAAATTTGTGTACCTAAATGGTGGGGCGGTGGCGAGCACAAATAAGTCAGAGGGCGATCCCGCCAAACAAAGAACGGGAATATGCATCGCAGCTCGTCTCCCGAATATACACAATAGGGCAGGAATTCGTACTTCGAATGTCGCTCAACGATCTTTAGGAAGTCCCACTTGTGAAACAGTGATCCCTGCGGGCTAGCTTCGACAAACTGGTCCCAACGCCCTT
>Ga0208034_1000763_pt1 | contig 23061 bp, 19 predicted proteins | sample June2015DPH_8_10_FD_184699 | JGI IMG/M metagenome (GOLD analysis project Ga0208034, IMG submission 184699) | Peatland microbial communities from SPRUCE experiment site at the Marcell Experimental Forest, Minnesota, USA - June2015DPH_8_100... | ecosystem: Environmental > Terrestrial > Soil >...
CCAACTGATCGGAATAGATGTAGACGAATCAACTGCCGAGGCCATCGCCGACTGGCATTATTGGGTGGCCCAAGGCTACTGCTTCTGATTCACCACCCAAACCCACCGATCTACGCAGCCCTACCGATTCACATCGCACTGGTAGGCGGGAGCAAGCATCGCCCAGCCTTTCTCCCCCACAATGTGCAGGAACGATTCCTGCGCCCCGCCCCAGCTTGCGGTCGCCTGCATGACCAGGCCGCCGGGGAAATTAAGCCGGAAGGCGATGTTCTCATCCACTTCCTTGAAAACTTCCGGGTCGACGGTCCACTCGTAAGCTGCGGCTTCCACCGGGTCCTTGCCCGTCACAAAGCGCGCCGTATTCACGCAGTAGACGCCCACGTCGAGAAGGGCTCCGCCCCCCGCCAGGCACTGGTCAAAGTGCCAGGCCGACCTTCCGCCTCCCGGCCGCAGATACACGGAAAACGCCGAATGGATAAACTTCAGCCGGCCTAGCTTGCCGCTTTCGACCACCAATTTCAGATCGAGCGCGGCGGGTTCAAAATACTTGCGATAAGCAATCATCAAGCGCACCTGGCTCGAGCGGCAGGCGTCAATCATTTGTTGGCACTCGGCGACGGTTGGGGCCATGGGCTGTTCGCAAACCACGTGTTTGCCGGCAGCCGCCGCTTGCACGGTGAATTCCGCGTGCGTGCTGTTGTTGGTCGAGATGTAAACCGCGTCCACCTGCGGATGAGCCAGGCATTGCGCCAAACCGTCGTAAGTGTAGAAGTCGCTCGCGCCAAACTTCTTCGCCAGGCGCCGCGCTTTCCGTTCGTCCCCGCTCACCAGCGCCACCAATTGGGCTTTCCGGCTGTCGCGGAAGCCGGGCAGCACCGCGTGTTCGCCAAAATGCCCCAGCCCCACCACCGCGTATCCGACTCGACCGGAACCTTCCATATTGGTTCTCCCTTCCTGATGAGGAACAGACAAGACTCTCTTTCGATTATCAAGCGTTTGTCAAGTTGGCATCGAACATGGCTTGAGAACTGCCGCAGGGTATAATAATATCCCTGAGAGAATTGGCCGCAGGCGCTGGTTTGCGGCAAAAGTATGCTGACTTGTCCCAAATGCCATGAGGGTAATCCGGAGGGAATGCGCTTCTGCCTTCAGTGTGGCGCCTTCCTTGTGCCCCCTGCTAGTTCCTTAACGCCTTCCCTAGAGACCGCGCCCACAAGGCTCGCCGCCGATATGCCTCTTGTACCGCCACGCCCGCCGCTCAAGGCGTCACAAACGGTCGGATTAGGCATTCCGCGCAATCCGGAGCTTTCTCCACGCGCGGGGGCCCCCGTGGAACATCCACGCCCCAGCCTCGGCGACCCGAGGCTGGAAATCGACGAAGAATTGTTGAGGAAATCTTTTGAGGAGCCGCTCGCCCCGCCCGGAGCGGTGGTCTGCCGGTTCTGCCGAGGGCCATTGGATCTGAAGGGGGATTTCTGCGACCACTGCGGCGCGCCCGTAGCGGAAGCCGCGCCCCCCGGAGCTTTAGTTCCCAAACCCCAGGTCGCCCCGCCCCCTGGGCCGCCAATCAATGCTCCCGAGCCGCGGGTAAGCCCGTCCGCGCAGGCTGCCTCCTTCCCGCCGGAAATGTCGGCAGGGCAACCCCACCCAACGTATTCCCTGCCCGAGGACACGCCGGGGCCGGGTGCGCTCTACCCACCGGGCATGGCTGCTGAGTTTGCCGAGCCAACACTTCCCACGCCAGAGAATCCGCCGGCGCCGATTGCCCCCCCGTCACCACCCACCCCGCCTGCCGAACAGCGACCCTCAGGCTTCATGAGCCGCCTCAAAGGGGTATTCAAAAGAGGTTAATACCCCGCACAGTCCGTTGTCAGTTATCAGTCATCAGTTTTCAGTAAGAACTTCGTCGTACTCGGCTTCCCATCGATATGCCCACCGGGAAGGGTTTTTCCGAGGCCCCCCCGACTTGTCGGGCCAGGCCTTTTCGAACCCTTGCTAAGAAATATAGGTTAGAGGTTTGCAACCACCGTTGGGTGCTTGGGATGCCGGCCTGAAGTGTTGACCCTCAGCGCACACGCCCCATCGATCAGGCGGTGCGCGATGTACCTCGAATCGACCAGTGGGGAAAGCAAAAGACACTTACCCATGAATTGAATCCAAGACCTTTCACCCATGAGATCATGCCCGTAGTAATGATAGGAGAGGCCCGATTCCAAGACGTAGCCCCTCCTCTGCCCCACCGCACGTAATGAGGATTCCACTTTCTGCTGGTTTACCGGACTTTGTTTACAACGAAAATCCAACATCGGGATGTGAACAATGGAGCCATCGGCGAGGTGGCACCTGGAGCACACTGCCAGGACAACGTTACTCTTCAGTCCTCGCATTTTGTCCTGGACTGACTGCACACCTGACGCGGGCGTCTCAAAAATCAGGGGCTGACGGGGCTGCCCCTGTAGGTCATGCCCCAGAGCTTGTGCTACGAGTTGCTCAAAGACCGCGGGGGTATTTGCGAGGCACCAGGCAATGTCCCATAAAGGCTATACAGTCGGCGCGCTTCCGATACAGCACTAAGACTTACAAGGCCGAGAGCAATACCTACACCTGTCCGGCGGGTAAGGTCCTTCCTTATCGCACCACCCAACAGGATCGCGTGGGGGAGGCTACGCCGTTTACCGCGCCCGGCCGGCCGACTGCCGGGATTGTCCCCTGCGCGCGGGCTGTCAACCGGGGAGATCGGGACGACGGATCGTGCGCACGGAGAATGTCCCCACGGTGGCGGCCTACGTGGCCAAAATGCAGACCACGGCGGCGCAGGCCGCTTATCGCCGACGCGGCCCCGTCGCCGAATTCAGCAATCTCTGGGTGAAGGCCAAACTCGGACTGCGGCAGTTTTGCGTGCGCGGGCTGAACAAAGCCCGCTGCGAGGTGTTGTGGGCTTGCCTTACTTACAATATTCAGCAATGGTTCCGCCTGCGCTGGAAACCCCGCCTCACCCTGGCCGCCGCCTGAGAGCACCCGGGGAAAGGACCGGCCCCAGGCCGGAAAGGAAGCGAGGTCACCCAATGTCGCCACCTTAGCCCGCTTCCGGGGTTGAGAGAAAGGCACTTCAAAACACATGATCGAAAATCAACCCATCGACACCGAAGGTGAATCTTTCACTCCTTCAGACGCCCGCGCTACATCCAGGGGGTATCCGCTTTCAGCTTTATGTCGCTCACCTTCGGCTGGCAATTGCCTTCATTGGCGGACACGTGTATGTTATCGGCTAGGTAAAATCCAGAAGATTCTATGATTCGTGGAGCTCACTCGATGCGCGCAAAAGCCCGCGTGGTTGCATATCTTGTTGCGGCTTTTGTTGCTTCGATTCCTGTTTCCGCTCAGAACGTGCCTCTCTTCCGGTTCACGGAAAAGCCCGGACCCTACGCGGTGGGGTTGAAGGTGGTGGAACAGTACGACTACTCACGCATCTATCGGCGCCTGACGGACGACCTCGGCAAGCCCTATCAGGGCGAGCGCGCCCGGCCCTTGCAAACGCTCGTCTGGTACCCCGCAGAGAAGAGCAGCGCCAAGCCGATGACCGTGGGGGATTATGGTAATTTGTTGGCCACCGAGACCAGTTTCGGGAAGGCCCGGATGTCGATCGATTCAGAGGATTCGATCAAGGGCATGAAGCCCACGCTGGCGATGCCTCTGTGGGCGGTGCGCGATGCTCCGCTGGTCTCTGGGCGCTTTCCCGTCGTCATCTACGCCCCCAGTTTTTCCGCCATGTCATGGGAGAACGCCGACCTCTGCGAGTACCTCGCGAGCCACGGATATGTGGTCATTGCGAGCCCGGATATGGGTGTCTCCTCCCGCCACATGACCGCCGACCTCGCGGGGGTCAACGCGCAGGCTCGCGACATTTCCTTTCTCATCGGCTATGCGCAGACGCTGCCGGACACGGACCTCGCGGGGGTGGCCGTGGCCGGGTTCAGTTGGGGTGGCATATCCAACCTCTTCGCCGCGGCGCGAGACAATCGCATCAACGCACTGGTGGCGCTGGACGGCAGCATGCGTTACTCCCCTGGCCTCGTGAAGCAGGCCGGCGACGTGCATCCGGAGCAGATGACCATTCCTCTGCTTTACTTCGCCCAGGGGGAGATCACGCTGGAAGATCAGGCTCGCTATTTCACCGATCCGAGCATGAAGGACGGCCCGAACGTCCTGAACGCATGGACGCACGGAGATTTGATTACCGTGCATATGCTGGGGTTAGTGCATGTCGAGCATAGTTCCATGTTCCAGCGCAACGAGGACGTGTGGAAAGGGTACGCGGCTGACCATAAGGCCGACTACGATCGCGAGGATGGCATCACGGGATATGCCTGGATTGCTCGCTATACGCTTCAGTTCCTCGACGCCTACCTCAAGCACGACGCCGCGGCGATGGCCTTCCTCAAGAAAACGGCGGCGGAGAACGGCGTGCCCAGGCACTTCCTGTCGGTGAGCTATCGCCCGGGCAAGGGTCTACCGGCATCGATGGATGCATTCCGCGCGGAACTGGGCCGCCAGGGCTTCGATCACGCCGCCGAGGTCTATGCGGCGATGCAGAAAGAGAAGTCCGACTTCAAGCTGGATGAGAGAGCCGTCAACTCCTGGTCCTACGAACTGATGGCCGACAACCACCTGCCCGAGGCCATCGACCTGCTCAAACTCAACGTGCAGATCTATCCTGACTCAAGCAATGCATACGATAGCCTGGGCGACGCCTACATGAAATCTGGGCAGAAGGAGTTGGCGATCGAAAGCTATACGAAGTCGCTGGAAAAGGACCCGACCAATGACAATGCCAAAGAGAAGCTCAAGCAGTTGGAGGCCAACGCACCCGCGGCAAAATAAAGGCAGAAGCCTCAATCGAGCATGTAGGGGCCAGCGGCGCTGGCCCTACACACAGGGCGGGCCCGTCGGGATCAATGCGCGGGCGGCTGTAGGGGTCGCTTCAGGGCGGGCAGGATGGGTGATTTACCCAGTTCGCGCTGGTAGTCCCAATACAGGTCGCCACAACCCAGCAGATCAAACTGCCTCGCGATGAACCGCGCCGCGCCGGCAGCCGACGGATTTTCGTAAAAGGCCCCCCACTCGCCCACCAGCATGGGCATCTGGAGGGTCTGGGCATATTCAGCGTGGCGCTGAAAGATGAGCGCGACCCGTTCGTTGCTGTTCAAATCGATCGAATCGGTGTCCGTAACGAGGTCGTATCCATGGGGAGCATAGGCCTGCTCGGGGTCGCGTTTGCCGGAGGCATCGGCGAGCGGCGTGAGGGCGCTCGGGATGCCCATATTGGCGGACATGGCCGGCTCGAGGAAAATTATGTGGCGCGAATCCACGGCGCGAATGGCCTTGTGTACCCGCACATACATGGGGACCAGGCGGTCACGCTCGAACGCCTGCATGATCGGTGCGGCCGGCTCCAGCATCCCCGTAAAGAGCGCCATATCCTTCAGCCATTCGGCAATCTGCCTTCTCCCTTGCGGCGTCGCCTGCATGGCGAATAACTCTTCCGGTGTGGGAGCCTTGGGCCCAAAGTGGATAGCTAGCTGTTCCCCGAGTTTTCCGAAGGTTGCCTGAAGCACGCGAGGAGCATCCTTACCCGGGAACGGCTCATTCATAAGGTCGTAGCCTATTACCGCTGGTTCGTCGCGGAAGCGTTGGGCCACAAACTGCCACACCCGCGCGTAATGATCCTGAAGGCCCACACCGTCGGGCGCGGCGCTGTTTGCCCAGAAGTGATCGAGCGCAGACTGAACGGCGGGGCTGCCGTAGTAGGCATCACTCCACACGGCGGTGCGGGTAAAGGGCTGGCCCTCGTCGAGGGTGGCCCATGCCGGCGCGCCATCGGAAAACTTGACGCTGTAAAGGTCCTGGTGCATGTCGAGTAAGACATAGAGTCCCTGCGCCTTGGCCCACGCCACGCGCTGGGCAATGCGGTCGAGATACGCTCGGTCAAAATGGCCAGGCTGTGGTTCCAAGCCGTCCCAAAAGATGGCGAGCCGAATGCAATTCATGCCCCAGCTTCGAATCGCGGCAAAATCCTTCGGGGTGAGGTCGCCAACATATCCTTCTTCGGGCGACTTGTTAGCGACATTAAGTCCGTGTAGAAGCAGAGGCTTGGCGGATGCGTCCAGAAACTGCGTTCCAGAGGCAGTCACCCATCCCAGTTCGCCCGGCTTACTTGCGGCAGGTGGAGGCGCCGCAGGGGCCAATGCCTGCGCGCACAGAAAGCTGAGCGCGAGCGTGAAGGTTACGATTATGCGAGCCATTGTCTTTTAGAAGCTGAACCGTACCTGAAGATCGATTCTCCGGTTGGCGGCGCTGCTGGAGAAGAACCCGCCGGCCAAGGCATAGGGTTTGCCAAAATAGGGAGAATTGACGTTCCCTTCGGGCGAGGCGTAATTGACGGTGTTAAAGATATTGCGAGCCGAAACGCTAAACGTGAGGTTAAACCTACGGTTGGGAACGCCGGGGCGCCCACCCATCATTCCGCCGCCGCTGCCCATGCTGCTAAGCCCTCCGCCACCCAGACCACGGCCGTAACGTCCACCACCGCCACCTGGTCCGCCACCACCACCAAAGCTGCCGCCTTGCACTTCCTTGCCGAAGGCGAAGGTTTTGCTGAGGCGGAGGTTGGCGGTGAATTGGTCGTAGCCGGTCCCATAATTGATGGGGATGATCTTCTCGCCGGCGACGGGCATGGTGTCAAAGTCGCCCCACCGGGTATTGATCACATTGGCGGGATTGGAAAGGCTCGAGGCAAACGCAGGCCGGGCATTGAAGGTGGGAAGGTACTCTCCGCCACCCAAGTCGTTGCTAAGAACGATGTTAACGGGCGGAGCGGAATTCACCACGACAAAGGGAAAGAGTTGAATTCCCTTGGGCAAATTCCAACTGCCACCCAGGAAGAGGCGATTGCGCACATCGTAGGCGGCGCGCCCATAATCCTCTTCCTGATCGTACTGATTCATGGGAAAGCTGCCGCCGCCGGCAGTGTTGCTGTCAACGAAACTAAGGGTATAGAAACCGAAGAGCGACACCTTGGAGGCGCGAACGTTGAAATTGGCGATCATCTGGTTTTGGTTGTAAAGGCCAGCGGACTCGTATTGATACAAATCCTGGGAGGCGGGGTTGGGCCGGGCGTCGCCGGGATTCGCCGGGTCAGGCGCATTGATGTCCCGCGTTAGGAGTTGATGCACGCCGTGGGTGTTGAGATAGGTCACGGAGAACGTGGCGGCCTTGGAAAGCTGCCGCTCGAGGCCAATCCCTGACTGGGTGGTATAGGGTGTGCGCAGGTTGGGAGCAATTTGATAGATCGCGGACGTGATCGCACTGGCTGAGAGCGTGCTGATCGGCGGAATGGTCGGATAGAAATCGGGTGTGGGGACAATGTAATCCTGCTGGTTTATTCCGTTCAAACGGTAGGAGTTAAGGATGTAGTTCTCGGCGAAGCGGTCGTAAAAGACCCCAAAGCCGGCGCGCAGCACGGTCTTGGCGGATTTGCCTTTTCCCAGTCCCCAAGCAATGCCCACCCGCGGGGCGAAGTCCGCATGATCGTGAATGTGATCTTGCGTTTCGAAGCGCAGCCCGCCGCTGATGGTCATATTGGGGCGCGCCTTCCAGTCGTCCTCCACATACGGTTCGAAATCATAGTAGGTCACACTCGTGAGGGGGGTTCCAGCAATGAGCGTGAACTGGCTTGGTCCGCCACCGTTGGCCTGAATCTGGGCGGGGGTTAGGCCCGCCTGTAACCCTTTCTCGGTGATTTGATAGGCATCGAGGGATTGGAAAGTAAAAGTGCCGCCGAAGTTGGCGGTGGACGTGGCGGACTCTTCGTTACCGCGGAACCGGGCGCCGAACTTCAGGAAATTCTTCTTCAGGGTAACGGAAGTGTAATCCTGAAGCTCGTAAGCATTCGAGGAGGTGCCAATCGTGCCTGAGTTGGAAGCGCCGCTGACGAAGGCGCCCAGGACGGAGACCGTCGGGAAAGAATTGGCGGGGTTTTGGTGCTCATCGTCGCGGAAGTAACGGAATCGAACCTCGGTAACCGCCTTCTCATTGATCACTTGGGCGTCGCTGAGCTGAATGGATTGGTACCTTTCGTTCGAGTTGTAAGCGGCCGAAGGGAGTGTGAACTGCCCTACGTTAGAATCGTTCTCATTGTTCTGCCAAAGTGAATAGCGCACGGTCAACGTATTGTTGTTGCCGAATTGGGTGTCAATCCGGGGGCTGAAGTTTGTCTGTGTTTGGGGCGTGGGGATCGCCTCGACCAGCGAAGTCTGGTTGAGGTTCGGGTCCAGGACAATGGCGTTCACAATGCCGGTATCTTCGATATTGCGGCGCTGCGCGTCGACGTAGAAGGAGGTCTTCTTATTGATCGGTCCTCCCACATTTCCGTTGAACATCTCCGAGTGATAGCCCGGAATCTCGGTGGCGAAGGGATTCCGCGTGTTGAAGGCCGAGTCATTCCCGGTAATGAAGACCTGGCCATGAAGTTTGTCGGTGCCCGGCTTGGTCAGAATTTCAATCCTTCCGTAGCCCAGAGAATCGTATTGCGCGGAAAAAGGATTCTGATTGACGCGAACTTCGCGGATGGAAGATTTGGGCGGCAATTGACCGCCGGTAAATCCGTCAATATAGATCTGGCCTCCATTGGGGCCAGCCGAGGGCCCAGCCAAAGCTTCCAGTTCCGATTGCAGCTCATCAGGATCGTCGGAAAGCGCTTCCAGGTCCTTGCCTTTGATCACCAGCGCACTGGCGTTCTCCTCGGGGTTGACGCTGACCTTCGTGGTCGTGTCCGTCACCGTGATCTGTTGCTTTTCGGTCGCCACTGATAATTGCGCGTTCACCACCGGCGTCTGGCCGCGGGCGATGACGATGCCGGGCTTTACAAAGTCTTCAAACCCTTTGAGAATGATAGTCAGGGTGTAAGTGCCAGGCGCCAGGGTGCGGAAGGCGTACTTGCCTTGTTCGTCAGTCTGCGCAACCAATTTGGCGCCCGTGGGACCCACGACCGTAACGGAGAGGCCGGGAACGGCCGCACCTGAGGGATCAAGCACTTGCCCATGCAAACTGGGACCGGGAGTCTGAGCGAAAACAAATGCTGGTAGAAACAAACATAAAAGCAAGAATCCGTAAAGCAAGCGGCAGAAGTTTTGTAACAAAGCCATTTCTCCTCTAAAGTAGACTGCGCTGAAAACACCAGAAAGGCGTTTTGTTGCGGGGAGTTGCAGGGTCGAGCCCGGTCCCGTACAGGAATCCCGCCGGACGACTATTACGTGGGAGTTTTAGGGTCCGCCTTCACCACCGGCGGCACCGCCGCCGGAACTCAGGTTCCAGCTACCCAGGTTCACATCCCCACCGCCCTTGGGTTGCGCGGCAAGAATCGGCTCCACACCAGTAAGTATATATATTGCAGTAATTTCCGAAGGGATCGTCCCCTCGGAACTGAATATGACAATGGGTTCACCACGCTTGAGATCGTTAAGAGTTACGACGGGCATATTGTCGAGCGCTTGACTGAGGTTTCCCATTCCCCCACGCCGCATCCCGCCGCCCCCACCGGCACCACCGCCAAAGCCCCCAGCACCTCCAGGGCCACCCGTGGGCGGATTTCCCCCCGCGGAGCCACTTGGGGCCCCACCCTGAGGCCCTCCCGCAGGAGTGCCTCCAGCCCCAGGCCCTTGCGCTGTAGCGCCGGCGTTGAGCCCAGCGATCATCCGGGCCAGATACTCTGGGAGTTCGTGCATCTTGCAATCCGCATTGACATGCACAACAACCTGCTTATTCCCCGCCAAGTTCTTCACGGTCAGGGTGTTAGATTGCGAATCAACTGAAATGACGGTGGCTCCTATGTTGTGAAAGGTGCCGGAAACCACCTTCTCAGCAGCGTAGTGGCTGCCGTCTTCACTTTTAGTGCCCAGCGCGCGCAATTGGTCGCCCACCTTGAGAGCGGCAATATTGCTAGGCTGAGCGTCAGCAAACTTGACGGAGTTTGGAGCGTAGCGCAACTGTACCGTCTGCGGGGTCAGGGTCAGGATCACAGGATGGGTGAGGTTACCCGGCGTCGGTGGACGATTCGGCACGGAAATGGTGACTTCATTCGTTGCCGGGTCCACGGTTTTCACCACGCCTTCGATTCCGCGGGTCTGCCACTCCCGAACCTCCGCCTCATGCACGCCGGAAATGTCGGCCTTCGTCATCACCACAACTCGCATCGCCTGAATAGTTTGCTGATCTTCGGCGAGATGGCCAAGGACCACCGCGCGGTCGCCCACGGTAAGATCGCCTACAGAAATGGGAGTCGTAGTCTTTAAATCCTTGGAGCCACGGAGGACCTTAACCCCATCGGGCAGCGCTACTTGAAGGTCGCCTTTGTCCGTGTGCAAGGTAAGATGTCCGGATTGGATCTGGGTTATATCCCCGACGGCCTTCGCGACAGACGCGGCGGGAGCGGGATTCTGCGCGGGGGGCGTGGCAATTGCCAACCCGCCGGCCAACAAAAGTCCTGCTAAAATTATCACAATATAAGAACTTACCTTATTCAAGGCGTGTCTCCTCTACCAATAGAATCTAGACGATTTCTTGTAAGTTCGCGTTACGTCTCTCCTTTACTTTTTTTACATATAAGACGGGGCATGTCCAGGCTGCTAAGTCCGTTTATTGCAACGTCATGCTTTAGTCGGCAGGTACGCCCTAAAGGGCGGAGCCACAGGTAAACCTCGCCTTTTTCCACGTTTGCAGAAGATTGCTCCCCATGTTGTCCGGCCGATCATAGCCGGCCAAAGTCAACAGGCTGAGCGCCAATCCCTTCAGGGTGAAAAAGTCTTCCATCCGGTCGTCACACGATGCGGCTTGCTCGTACCGCGCCTGATAGAGTTCAAATTGCGGGTAGAGTTCTCGCAGGGAGGTCACGCGGGTGTCGCGAGCGGGCTGATTCCGCGACAAAGCGTCGATCCGAACAGCCATCTGCTTGAGCAGGTCCTCGCGGGCGGCGGCAGCGCGACCTACTACCTTGCCCAAAGCTGCTTCCTCATCGTATTGTCCGTCCTGTATCTTCCTCAGCGTCGAACTGGAAAGGTTGTAGCTGATTGCAACGGAATAGGTGAGTTGCAGGTTATTGAGGAGTTCCCTCAATTGGAACGCCCGGCCAATTTCCGGCATGGCGGCCACACTGCTGCTGATGGTCCACCCGCCGAGGATTCGGGTCCATTTGGAGCTCCTAGTATAGCGCTGGAGCAGAGGCAAGTTGTAGCTGATGCCATAGGTTTGAAGGAGGGTTTGCTGAAATGTACCCAAACCAATGCCGTTCACAAAAATTCCCGTGATATTCGTGCCGTAACTCGTAGTGGCACTGATGCTAAACCGGTCGAGTAAATATTTGTTGATGGGAAGGTCGTTGTAGCAGCTAATTTGCCTGCCCAGGGCGCCGGCTTGCTTTTGCGCCGCATCAATGTTAGCGAGCAGTGACGCCAACGGTTTCTCGGCCGGCTCGGTCTTGGGCCCCACCCAGGAGCTGAAAGGATCGGAGGTTGGCGGCGCTGTGAACCATCGCGCGCTCACAGGGATGGCGGAGCCTTCCGCGCCCGGGGAATGGACATAGACCCTCGACGGCTGATGGGAATTCTCGCCTTCGGAGGGGGTTTGGATGCCCAAGTGGGTTTCCAGTTCATCCAGTGTTGGGAATCCACGCACCAGGCTTTCCACCTGCGAGGACGCGCCTCGCGCGAAGGTGGGTGGCATCATCAACATTGCTGTTGAAAGGGTGAGAAAGAGGACAATCGGCTTTGCCACAGTTTGCATCTTTGGATCCTCACCAGAGAAAAATGTCGAACTCCAACAGTTGTAGCGCCAGGATTAGCCCGGCATGTGCCGACCCTTCACTTCACTCAATGCAGACTTTAAAGTTCGGCGCTACAGGCAAAAGCATTTTCCAAACGCAACACTCCGAGGTCCTATTCTTAAACGAACCGGCGTAGCACGCAAGAGCGGAAGCCCCAAAAGGCTTCGGCCACTCGCGGTGTCACGCATCACGGAAAGAATGTATCGGAAACGTTTATGGCTGTGAATCAGTTTATTCGGCCGACATCACAGGTTCTTGCCCATTACCGCGACGGCCGATGTGGAAATTGGAAACTCGTTCCTAAAAGGAGGTGCTCCGAGGGGAATTCAGTTGGCGGTGAAGTTTATGTTCTAGCGCGAAAGCGTGCACAGAGAGTTTCCGCTGGGGCCGCGGCGAACGTCTTAGCGTTGGGGGGAGCAGGAATCTCAGATTTGATATCTCAGATTTGAAAGCGAGCAGAACCTTGCGGCCGCGAATCAGTGCCTTCAAATTTGAAATCTCAGATTCTAGATTGCAGATTTGAAAACTGGCAAGCGGGTTTCAAGTTTGAAATCTCTGATTTGAGATTCCCAGCCATTGGTTTTGGGCCACCGAATGTTTACTGGTGATTTAATTTACTACTTGCATACCCACTCGCGTGATTGTACACTGCCACTCCGAATTTAGAATCTCAAGTTTGCGATTTCAAGTTCGAGATTTCAAATTTGGAATCCCAGGCATTTGTTCTCAAATCTGAAATTTCAAATCTGAAATCTCAGGCCTGAGATTTCAGATTTGAGATTCAAGATTGGCAAGATGGATTCGCGGAGGATTGGTATGAAGTACACCCGCTTCGAGGAACTCCCAGTCTGGAAAGCAGCCCTGCACTTGGCCTCACATGCTTATTCTCTGACCGCCCAGCCTCCCTTCCGCGGGCAGTACAGCTTGCGCGACCAGCTTGAGCGCGCCGCCGTCTCCATCTCCAACAACATCGCCGAAGGCTTCGAGCGCGGCACCACGAAGGAGTTGCTCACCTTCTTGTACATCGCCCGCGGTTCCGCCGGGGAAGTGCGGTCCATGCTCTGTCTGCTGGAAATTCTTCCCAATTTCTCTAATCTCAAATCTGAAATTTCAAATCTGAAATCTCAAGCCGAAAGCATTTCCCGCCAACTTCGCGGCTGGGCGGACTCGCTCCAGGAGTCGCCCATCACCGGCCAGCGGTACTTGACGGAAAAGAGCCGACGCGCCTCCCACGCCCGCCAGGATCGTGAGAGCTTTCTCAAAGAACTCGCGCTCATTCGGGTGTCCGGCGCGAAGCCCTCTGCCGATCCCGTTCCCAGCCCGGAGTGTATCCCCATTCCACTCAAGCATTGAAGCTCTCGCGGTGAGCGCAGCTAGTCCTGCGACCGCACGCCAACTTCGTCGAGATGCCGCAACAGGTCGGCGGGGTCTTGATAAACCCGGTAAGCTCCCGCGAGTTCCAGTTCATCCTGACCATAGCCGCCGGAGAGCAATCCCACTCCCAAGGCCCGGCAGCGCCGAGCCGCGAGGAGGTCCCACACACTGTCCCCCACGACGACAGCATCCGTAATCGGCACGCCCAGGCGTTTGGCGGCAGCCAGGAAAAGATCCGGATCGGGCTTGGCGTGGGAGACCTGATCGCGGGTGATAACGGGATCGTTTCCCTTCAACCCTAGAGCATCGAGTCCGCCCTGTGCAGTTTCCAGGCGGCCGCTGGTGGCGATGGCCCAGGGGACCCCTGCCTTGGACAGATAAGCCAATAATTCCCGGGCTCCAGGAAGCGGACGGACCTGCTTCGCCTGACGGAGGTAAGCTTCCTTATGCGACCGCAGCAATCGCGCCGCCTCTTCGCGAGTTACATGGTGCCCGGTCTCGCGGAACAGCGCATGCATAAACAGTCCCCCACTCATCCCGATCCGACGATGGATACGCCAGACAGAGAGCTTGATGCCCGCCTCCTCCAGCGCTTCCCGCCAAGCCAGCACATGTTGGTACACGCTGTCGATTAGCGTACCGTCAAGGTCGAATAGGAAAGCCACGCCTGCTTTCGATTTTCTATGCCGTTTCACCTTTGCCTCCCCAGGCACTGAGGATTTCGTTGATGTCACCTCGCACCTGAGCACGTGCCCAGGCACGATCAGCGCTTTCCATGAGGATTTCGTCGTAGCGGGTGTGCCGATGACGGACGGAGGCGATAACGGCCAGCCGGACGCTTTCCTCTTCCAAGCGGCGGCCGGATGCCGTGCGGCCTATGCGTCCACTGCCACGCTGCGCGGCGTGCTCGGCAATGGTGCGAGCTTCTTCCGGCGGACACCGGGGAAACAAATCGAGAATCTTCGCCGCCAACTGCGTGGCAACCTTCTCGTCCTCGTCTACTCGCCGCACTGCTGCGCGCTCGCGCCCCCGGGCGCGCGCATCTGCATCTGAGAGGCATTCTTCCTCGGCTTTTCGCAACGCTTCCTCTTCCACCAAAGCCCCCTGCCGCTCATACCGGCGGCGTGCCCGGCTGAATCGCACCACGACGGCGCTCAGCTTGCTGTACTTGCGCGCGCGGCGGGTCAGTGTTGCGTCGCCTCTCGGCAAGTAGACCAAGTGATCTAGGTCCGCGCATTCCAGGCAGAGTGGCCGCTCGGCCTCCATGACCAGGAAGCTTCCCTTGGCCAGTTCTTCCTCGCACTCCGAGCACTTCGACTCGCGGAGAATGTCAAAAACCACCAGCTCCGGGGGCTTGCTCAGCTTTTCACGTATTTTCTCTTGTTTCTTTTCGGGAAGCTCAGGTGAAACGTAATGCGTTCGAAAGGCGCGCTCGATTTCGGGGTCGCCGCTCTTGCTGAATTGCAAGTCGCGCTGGGGACCGGTGGTCCGCGCCAGGTAGGCGGTCTCGCTGGGGTTAAGGTTGCGGTTGCGCGCCCATTCCTGGAAGAGAGACATGGCGCTGATAATTTTGTCCGGGTGGACAAAAATCAATTCTTCCAGGCAGGCCACGCGCCGCTTGCGCCAGACGTCTACGTGCACAGGGGCGAGATATCCGACGCGGGTTAGGACGTCGATCATGCTCACGTAACCTTGCTCGGAGAGCGCGCCTTGCGCCGCCTCCAGCACCCGCTCTCGCAACGGTCTTTGAGGTTTAGTTCTCATCGCTGGTCGGGACACGGGACACGGGGCACGGGATACGGGACAAGGGGCACGGGACATACGGGGACCAGGAAGTATTTTCGGTCCAATCTACATCGATTAACTGGCCTCGATGGGTCAAAGCTTCGACCGAGCCCCGAGTCGCGTATCCCGTGCCCCGTGTCCCGTGTCCCGTGCCCGTCTCTACCGCTTTACCGTAATCAGCACGACGCCGTGCGAAGGCACATCGGCGGAGAATTGATCCGCGACTTTCCCCAAATCCTTGTGTGCCCACAGGTCGCGGACGCCCAGCTTGCCGTGCAGTCCGAGGTCCGACCAAGCGACGCTCATCTTTGTTGCGGCATCCCCCCGGTTGAAGAGCCCCACGGCCCACGTTTTATCTTTAAGCGGGCGCGCCGCGACGACCAGTTTGCCCTGCTCGGAAATTTTCTTCACGGGATGGGCCTCGGGGTCCCGGTCGATGGCGATCACTTCCATGTTCATCAGAATTGACTTCGTCTCCTCGGTCATCGTGCGCAGATCGTTGCCCGCCAGCAGCGGCGCGGCCAGCAGCGACCACAGACTCATGTGGGTGCGGTATTCGTCCGCGGTCATCCCGCCGTTGCCGATTTCCAGCATGTCGGGATCGTTCCAATGGCCGGGCCCGATATAGGAAGCGATATCGAATTGCTTGAAGCCGATGTCTTCCATGCTCTTCCAGTGATCGCTGATGTCGCCGGTAGTCCGCCAAGAGTTCCCGCCGACCTTCGGGCCCCACTTCCAAACGTCAGCGATCCCGTACTGGCAGAGGCTGAAAACGATGGGCCGACCGGTCTTCTGGAGCGCATCACCCATTTTCTGATAGACGGCCTGCATATCCTCAGGCTTGTAGATTTCGCCGGCGCTGCACCAATCGTACTTCAGGTAATCAAAACCCCAGGCAGCATAAGTGTTCGCGTCCTGCTGTTCGTGTCCGTAGCTGGCTTCGTAGCCCGCGCAGGTCTTGGGGCCGGGCCCCGAGTAAATTCCGATCTTCAATCCCTTGGAGTGAACGTAATCGGCCAGCGCCTTCATATCAGGGAATTTCTTGTTGGTCGTGATATTTCCCTGTGAGTCGCGGCCGGCTTCCCAGGTGTCGTCGATGTTGACATATATGTAGCCCGCATCCTTCATGCCTGATGTCACCATGGCGTCGGCCATGCCCCGCACATCGGCGTCGGTCACCTTGCCCGCGAACTTGTTCCAACTGTTCCAGCCCATGGGGGGCGTGGGCGCCAAGCCGTTATCAGGAACATCATGGAGCGCCGGCAGGGGCAGGCGTGGGGGAGGAAGCGCGGCCTCCGGTGTGGTACGCTCGGCGACGCCTACAAGCGGTTCGCGCCCCGGAAACTGCACGCTCATGGAGATCTTGCCGCCCTCCATCGCGCCTTCGTAATTCATGGTGTGATCCTGGCCCTGAAAATGGACCGTAACCACGAGGTGGAGTTTGCCGTCGGCGAAAGTCCCGTCTGTAATCGGGGTTACACGAGTGCCCCGCAGAATTCTGCCGGTAACCTTCTCGCCGGACTGCTTGAGATCGAGGAAGGTCTCGCGGAAGTTCCCGTCCCCCGTGGGCACGCGCCATACCCAAAAGCCGGTCACGTCGGTTTGCGCCATAACCGGAAGAGCGCTGAGCAGCATTACACAAGAAATTAGAAGTATTCGACCAACGATGACGGGCGAAATTGTGGTGAACCGTGAACTGGCGTAGGGTTTCAAGGTCTCCTCCAAATCAACTGGGATATCGGGCGGGGCACATTTTAGCGCGAACCGACCCCGATTTCCCGCGATTTTTCGCCATCGTCACTTCTGCCTGGCGTACGAATCCATTGCCGCCTTGACGTTGTGACGTTAAAGCGTCATGATGTCAAAATGAAAGCCACACAAAAGCGTGCCACGGTTTACTTTGACGCCTCCCTCCATCGGGCCTTGCGGATCAAAGCTGCGGTGACGGAGCGAAGCCTGTCGGACATTGTCAACACGGTCGTAAGGCAAAGCATGGCTGAAGATGCCGATGATCTGGCAGCCTTTAAGGAGCGAGCGGAAGAGCCCAGTCTGGCTTTCGAAGCGGTGCTGAAAGATATGAGGCGGCGTGGAAAGCTATAAGGTTTTGATCAAGCCCTCGGCCGCCAAGGAACTTGAGGCGATTCCCAAGAAAGACCGAGTGCGCCTCGCGACAAAGATTTCCAACCTTGCCGACAATCCCCGGCCCAGCGGTTCGGAGAAACTCTCCGCCCAGGAACAATACCGAGTGCGTCAGGGGCGCTACCGCGCGGTTTACTCGATTTCGGATGCCGAGAAGACGGTCCTGGTGGTAAGGGTAGCACACCGCCGGGAGGTTTACCGGTAAAGCCGCCCGCTAGCCCGAGATCGTGCGAGCGCCCATTCCTCCACGAAAACGCAGAGCTTGCCCGGCGCCAGCCTCAAATCGCCGCAGAGCAAACCACGCGCGTCCTTAGCCCAAGGTACGGGCTCAGGTTGACAGCACCGGCACATGCAGCGATCTGGAATCAACAATCGGACATCGGCAATCGAAAATCGGCAATTACTCTCACCCGTGCAATTTGTGGAACGCCGCCAGGCACCGCTGGGCGGTTTCCATCTCGGAGTAATCGCTGCCTTCCTGCTCAATCAGGTAGTACTCGATTCCTCCCACCTTTTCGGCGGCAGCGAACAGCTTGCTCCAGGGGGCTGTTCCTTCGCCGGTCAGCACCTTGTATTCCTTCTGAGGAGACCAATCCTTGACGTGCATCGAGCGGATGCGGCCGGGGTTTTGATTGATCCAGGCTACGGGGTCGCTGCCGGCGGCCAAACAGGTTCCCACATCCAGTTGCAGCATAATGCTTTTGTCGAATGCCGCCCTCAGCACCTCTATCGGTTTCTGCCCGTCGATAGGTCTCCATTCGGCATCGTGATTGTGATAGCCCGCGTGCAGGCCCTGGCCCTTCATCGTGTCGTTGGCCTTGTTCAGGATTTCCGCCACGTGCTTATAGCCATCCAGGCCGTTCACGTCGCCGGGATGAGCCAGTACGATGTAGCGAGTTCCCAGGATTTTGTTCAATTCCATCGCTTTGCCAAGGCCATCCGGGGTAAAGGGCTTCAAATCGTTGTGAGTCGAGTAACAATGGATGCCGAGTTCATCCATTTCAGCGCGAACCTTCTGGGCATAGTCGGTTGTCCAGTCGTAGTAAGGTGAGTAGAACTCTACGCACTGGTAACCCATCTTCGCCACACCCCGAACGGTTCCTGTCAGGTCCTTCTCCAGTTCATCGCGAACCGAGTAAAGTTCCAGGCCCACCGGAATATGTTTTAAGGGAAACGCGGCAGCCGCAAGCGGCGCCGCCGCCACGACACCAAGAAAAGAACGACGAGAGAAGACATTTTTGGTATTCATAATGGGCATACCATATCACAACTTTGCCCAAGCGGTGCCCCTCACTAGAACACCTCACTAAACCCTGATATTTCACCAGGGGGGTTGGAAGGGGGACGTCCAAATGCAATGCGAATTGCCGCCGAGCGCAGACAGCCTCAAGGCAGAACCACTTTCCGCCGATAAGCAAACTAAGAGGTTTAAAGATGCTCGACCTTCAGAGCGCAGAAACCTTCCGCGCCGCGCTGGAAAGCTTGCAGTCAGGCGTGTGCATTGTGGATCGGGACCGAAAGATCTGTTTTTGGAATGATGGGGCGGAGAGGATAACCGGCTATTTGCGACAGGACGTTTTGGGGCACTTTTGTGGCGAGATCCTCCTGGTCAAGTTTCATGAGAACAAGACGTTGCCCTGCGAGAATTCCTGCCCGCTGGTCGACGCCATGCGAGACGGGAAGGCCCGTGAGTCGCGCGTGTACCTGCACCACAAGTCAGGCTACGCCGTCCCGGTCAGTCTGCGGGCCGTTCCGATCAGAGATGCTCACGGCCATGTGATCGGCGTCGTGGAAAACTTCGTCGAAAGGCCATTTGTATCCTCACGCCGCCGCGCGGGCACTGAGTTGGCCGTCGGCCGCGGCCTGGATGCGGTCACGCAGCTTCCCGACTTTCCCTATACAGAATCACACCTCTTGGAGCGCCTCAAGTTTGCCACCGAACACCTCATTCCCTTTGGAGTGCTCTGCATTCAGTTGGACCAGATGGATGACCTGACGGCAACTCATGGCCTGGAGGCTGCCGAGGCCATCTTGAATGTCGTCGCGCACACGCTCCGCAACGGCCTCGACCCCCTGGACTTTTTGGGCCGTTGGTCAGAAGACCAATTCCTGGCCATCGTCGCGAATTGCAGCGAGGGCGACTTATTGACCACGGCCGAGCGCCTGAAACGGCTCGCCCAATCCTCCGAGATCGTTTGGTGGGGCGATCAATTGTCGGTCACAGTGTCGGTGGGTGGCACGCCGTTGGGTCCCGTGGGGGACCTCGTCCCACTTCTGGCCCGCACCGGCAAAGCCCTGCAACAGGCCATTGCCAAGGGCGGCAATTTCGCCGTCGTGCTTTCTGCGTCAGAAACCCCGTAAGTTAAGGAGAGGTAACTCAGGTGTTCGCGATCATCGGAATCGTGGTGGTGTTCGGAGCCGTGGCAGGCGGCTACTTGATGGAGCACGGAAACATCAAGGTGCTCTTGCAGCCCGCAGAACTGTTGATCATCGGAGGGGCAGGCATGGGAACACTCTTGATTTCCAACCCCCTTTATATCCTCAAGAGTATCGCCGCGGGTCTGCCGGGGGTCATCAAGGGGTCCAGATTCACCCAGAGCACGTACCTTGACTCGCTGAAGATGATGTACGAACTTTTTAGCCGCGCGCGCCGGGATGGGCTGGTGGCGCTGGAGAGCGACACGGATGATCCGGAAAAAAGCGCAATCTTCTCCAAGTACCCCGAGTTCCTTAAGGACCATCACATCTTGTGTTTTGTGTGTGACACCATGCGCCTGATGGCGAGCAATGCCGTGGAGGCATTTGAACTTGATCAGATGGTTGAAGTGGATATGGACGTCCATCACCATGATTCCACGCAGTCCGTGACCGCGCTCAGTACCGTGGCGGACTCACTTCCCGGCCTCGGCATCGTAGCCGCAGTGCTGGGTGTGGTGATCACCATGGGTGCTTTGGGCGGCCCGCCGGAAGAGATTGGGCATAAGGTTGCCGCCGCCTTGGTGGGCACATTCTTGGGCATCCTCCTTTGTTACGGTTTAGTGGGTCCTCTCTCTGCCAACATGGCCAAAACCGCGGATGAGGAGCATGCCTATCTGTACGTGCTGCGTGTGGCGATGGCTTCGTTTATCAAGGGAACCGCGCCGATCATGGCCGTGGAGGTGGCACGGCGGGCGATTCCCGGCCACGTTCGCCCCACATTCCAGGAGCTTGAAACCTATTGCCGCAACAAGGGTGAGGCGGCTGCGCCGCAGGCAGCCGCGGCGTAAGTAGCAGGCAGGAGCCAGAAGATTGGTGATCTGTGAATGATGATTGGTGATTGAAGAATCGGGCACCGATGTCAGTGGGGATGTGGAGCCTTCAAAGACCCAGGGATGCCCGGGCTCGGGGACATCACATCTTGCACATGACGCTCCTGCTGGAATTCGCAATTCACCAATCACCAATCGTGTTTGCTGACTCCAGTCTCCTGACTCCTAAGTCTAAGGTTGCAGACTAACATGGCGGCAGCTCGACCCATCATTGTCATCAAGAAGAAAGGCGGTCACGGCGGGCACCACGGCGGCGCTTGGAAGGTGGCCTACGCCGATTTTGTAACCGCGATGATGTCCCTGTTCATCGTTCTCTGGCTCATGAACAGTAGCAAGCAAATCCAGCAGGCCGTCGGGGGATACTTTAGAGATCCCTCCGGGACTTCCAAACTTACGGGTGGCAATGGAAAGGGACCGGGTCAAAGCCCTGGGGAAGGCCCCGGGGATAGTCTGACTCTGTCCAAAGAGAACATGTCAAGATTGAAGGAGGACCTTCAGGGCGCCATCCACCGGATCGAAGACCTCAATAAACTTGGAAGCCAGATTGAGATGACCGTGACATCCGAAGGATTGCGCATTGAACTATTGGAGTCGGCCAAGGGCACCTTCTTCGACAGTGGCAGCCCTGAGCTCAACGACAGCGGCAAAGAAACGCTGATTGCGCTGGCGAAGGAGTTAGGCGGGGTTCCCAACAGAATCTCGATTGAAGGACATACCGATTCCAAGCCCTTGGAGCGGCACGGGGGCGAATACGGAAACTGGGAGCTTTCCGTTGACCGCGCTAACAACGCCCGGCGACTGATGCAGGAAAATGGTTTGCGCGCGGACCAAGTGACACAGGTTAGGGGTTACGCTGACCAGCACCTTCGTAAGGCCGATGCTCCCGAGGATCCCTCCAATCGGCGAATCTCGATCCTCGTGCAGTACGTCGACAAAGACGCTGCCCAAAGCCCGGCCAATGTCCCAGCCAAAGATCCCGGCAGAGGGTCCAGTGAATGAAGGTCCCTCCTTCGGGTCATTGTGTGGCGGCGACCCCCTACGGCTGAAACGCCGAACTGTTCAGGGGGACCCGCAGGTTTCAAAAAGGACCAAATGAGCCGACGCAAAATCTGCGTGCGGCCCGGCCTCGCCGTACTATATGCCGCGATTCACGGTCTGGCTCGGCCGCAGTCTATCGGGTCGAGAATTTCCAAACCGTGATCTCGTGGTACGTCTGGCCGGGCTTCAGGATCGTGGACGGGAAACTCGGCTTATTGGGTGAATCGGGATAGTGCTGGGTCTCCAGGCATAAGGCATTGCGTTTGTTGTAGATGTGGCCGTGCTTGCCGTGTACGCCGTCCAGAAAGTTGGCCGTATAGAACTGCACTCCGGGCTGAGTGGTATCAACCTCCAACACCCGCCCGCTCGTGGGATCATAAACGCGGGCCGCCAATGCCAATTCCTCACCGTGGTGATTGATCACGAAATTGTGGTCGTACCCCCCGCCCACAACCAGTTGCTCATCCTTGTCATTGATCCGCGATCCGATTACGGTAGGCTTGGTGAAATCGAAGGGCGTTCCCTTTACGCTGGCGATCTTCCCCGTGGGGATCAGCGCGGCGTCAACCGGGGTGAAGTGATCAGCGTTGAGCATCAGTTCTTCACCGAGAATACTTCCGCTTCCCTCGCCCGCCAGGTTGAAGTAGGTGTGATTGGTGAGGTTGATGGGCGTATCCTTGTCGGTTGTGGCGTGATAATCGATGCTGAATTCGTTTTTGTCGTCGAGGGTGTAGGTAACGGTTGTGTGGAGGGTCCCGGGATAACCCTCTTCCCCGTCCGCGCTGGTATACTTCAGAATCACCCCGACTTCAGTGCTCTTTTGTAAAGATTCCGCCTGCCAGACAACCTTGTCGAACCCCTTTAGCCCTCCGTGTAAGGCGTTGGGGCCGTTATTCTTCGCGAGCGTATATTCCTTGCCGTCCAGCGTGAACTTGGCGTTGCCGATGCGATTTCCATAACGCCCCACGAGGGCTCCGAAAAATGGGTTATTGGCAAAGTAGCCGGCGAGGGTATCGAATCCCAGCGTGATATCCGCAGAGTGCCCGCTTTTATCGGGGGTTTTCACAGAAACGACAATCCCACCATAAGTCATCACGCGCACTTCGATGCCGTGGGAATTGGTCAGCGTATAAAGCTCGACGGCTTTCCCGTCGGGTGTGGTTCCAAAAGCCTCTTTCTTAACCATGGGCGCCCCCTGCGCAGAAGATGAAACCCCAGAACCCGGGAAGAATGGAGTCAAGGTCAGGCACAGCACGAACAATAGAACCATGCGGTTAATCATGTGGGTCCTCTGGCGGCTTGATTCAAGAAGGATGGAGCGGAGAAAGTTCTTTGTCATGTCACGATGGTGGCTAAAACAACCGGTCGCTCGGAATTCTCCTCGGAGTGTAGCCCCGAGTCAAGCACTCTCTTAATCCACCTGCGATTCAGACAGTGGGGGAGGGCGCGAGGCTGGCGGGAGGCAGGAGCGGCGAGACGAGGGGAATTGGGCGCAGGAATGGGGGCGTGTTGAGACGGGTGGCGGCTGTGTCGTAGGGTGAA
>Ga0208034_1000764_pt1 | contig 22980 bp, 20 predicted proteins | sample June2015DPH_8_10_FD_184699 | JGI IMG/M metagenome (GOLD analysis project Ga0208034, IMG submission 184699) | Peatland microbial communities from SPRUCE experiment site at the Marcell Experimental Forest, Minnesota, USA - June2015DPH_8_100... | ecosystem: Environmental > Terrestrial > Soil >...
TCCTCGCTGGCATGTCGCACACCAGCCGGCAGCAGGTGGTGCGCCTGGACCGCGAACCGGAGCCGCTGGACGAATTGCATCCCGTGCTTTTGAACCTGGTGAATGCGGCGCGGGAATATGCGACCGCGTCGGATGCCTTTCTGATTTCCGACTACGGATACGGTGCGGCCACACCCCGGTTGCTCAACTTCATCAAGTCGAACCGCTGCCTGGCGAACAAGCCGGTCACTCTCGATTCGCGCTATCGCATGCTCGACTACGAGGGTGCTACGGCGGCCACGCCCAATGAGCCGGAGGTGGAAGAGGCGTTGGGCATCAAGATTGGCCATGACAACCAGAAACTCTTCTGTGCCGGCGAGCGGCTGATGAAGGAGATGGCACTGGAGTCGCTGGTGATCACGCGCGGCCGTGATGGCATGGTTGCCTTCGAGAAAGATGCGCCGCCGCTGGTCCTACCCATATATGGCTCCGACCAGGTGGTGGATGTGACCGGGGCCGGAGACACCGTGATCGCCACCTTCACCGCGGCGCTCGCCGCCGGGGCCGATACGGCTTCGGCAACCCGGCTGGCCAACTTCGCTGGCGGCATCGTGGTGATGAAGCGCGGCACGGCCACGGTATCGAACCAGGAATTGCTGGCTGCCATCGACCAGTACTCCGCAACTGCATCTTTGTGAACGACGACACACAAAAAATCCTTTCGCGCGATGCTCTACGTGAGCGCGTGGCGGAGTGGCGGCACAACGGCCATCCGATTGTGTTGGCCAATGGCTGCTTTGATCTGTTGCACGTGGGGCACATCCGCTATCTGCGCGGCGCGAAGGCGCTGGGCGGAAAGCTGGTGGTGGCGATGAATTCGGACCAGAGCGTTACCCGGCTCAAGGGAGCGGGCCGCCCGCTGATGCCGGCCGCGGAGCGTGCGGAGATCGTCGCCGCACTGACTGACGTGGACGCGGTAGTTCTGTTTGACGAACCTGACGTGCGCGCCCTGATTCGCGAGATTCGCCCTGACGTGCAGGCCAAGGGCACTGACTATACGCGGGAGAATGTCCCCGAGCGCGACGAGGTCCTGGCCTATGGCGGACGGGTCGAAATTGTTGGTGACCCCAAAGATCATTCCACTTCTGACTTCCTTGCGCGACTGCAATCCTGGAGCGGAGGAAGTGGCCGACGGTGAGCACTCCCGTATCCACGCCGGAGCAGACTTCCATGCCCACCGAATACCGTTCCGCCATCGCCTCGACGGAGCGGCTCCTGGTGGTGCGACTCAGCGCCATGGGCGACATCATTCACGCCATGCCCGCGATTGCCGCCTTGCGTCGCGCCAAACCCGACCTGCAAGTCGGCTGGCTGGTGGAAGAGCGCTGGGCGGAGTTGCTGTGCGCGCGTAATGCGGAGCGATTGGCGGCGCCCTCGGAGCACAAGCCGCTCGCCGACTGGGTGCATGTGGCCCAGTCCTCCAGTTGGCGCAGGGCGCCGCTGTCCCGTGAGACATGGCGTGAAATCCAGTCGTGCCGGCGTGAAGTGCGCGCAAGAAAATACCAGGTCGCGCTCGACCTCCAAGGTGCGATACGCTCTGCATTGGCAGCGCGTTTCACCGGCGCCGCGATCCGCATCGGGACTTCGCAGCCACGCGAGCCTCAGGCGCGCATGTTCTACACCCACGCCATCGACGTGCGCGGGGCTCACGTGATCGAGCATGCGTTGTCTCTGGCTTCGGAGATTGCAGGCCACGCGCTGGAGTATGTTCAGCCCCCATTTCCTGTTGATCCCGCCAGCGAGGGGTGGGCCGATCAACAATCTGAAATGTTTGGCGGCAAGCCGCTGGCGATTCTCAACCCCGGTGCGGGTTGGGGAGCAAAGTGCTGGCCGCCGGACTGCTTCGGCGCGGTGGCACGCGCTCTGGCGGAGCGGGGCATGGCGGTCCTCGTCAACCATGGTCCCGGAGAAGAAGCCCTGGCCGAAGCGGTCCGCAACTCTAGCGGCGGAGTGGCCGTGCCGTTGAAGTGCTCGGTCGGAGAATTGATTGCGCTGACGCGGCGCGCCCGCCTCTTCATCGGCGGAGATACGGGCCCCATGCAACTGGCGGCGGCGTTACGGGTTCCCGTAGTCGCGTTGTTCGGGCCCACGCGACCGGAGCGTAATGGTCCCTTCGGCACGCCCAACGTGGTGCTGCGCAGTCCTCAGAGCGTGTATAACACGACCCACACCGACCGTCGCGATGAGGGATTGATTTCGATCGGGCCGCAAGCGGTGATACAAGCGGCTGAGCGGTTGCTCGGGGAACGGCATGGCTGATCCGCAAGCCGTCTGGTTGCATATCTCGTGGGGCCGCGTGGCCCGCCGCATTCGGGTGCCGATTGGATTTGTGTTTGCGATTTTTTACTTGTGGCGCGCAAAACCAACCTGGAGGTTTCTCGTGCTGGGCGCTCTCATCGCAGCGATCGGTCTTGTCCTTCGCACCCTTGCCTCGGGACAGGTCAAGAAGAACCAGGAACTCACCATGACCGGGCCCTACGCCTATGTGCGCAACCCTCTTTACCTGGGATCGATCGTCATCGCGATTGGATTCGCCGTCGCCGCTCGTGACATCTGGGTGGCGATCGCGATTTTGGTGATGTTCGCGCTCATTTACGTGCCAGTCATTCGTGGCGAGGAGACATTCTTGCGAAAACAATTTCCGGCGTATGACGACTACGCGCGCCGTGTGCCCAGCCTGCTTCCCCGCACGTTGCTGTTCCGTCAAATGAGGGACGGCTTCTCACGCGAGCTATATTGGCAGCATCGCGAGTACAATGCCTTGCTGGGCGCCGCGGCCATGCTGGCGGCACTAGTAGCAAAGATCCTGTGGTTGCACGGGTGAAGGTGAATCTGATTACGCGTAGCAGTGCCGCACTCGCAATCCTGTTGGTAGTTGCAGCGTCGCTGGGACTCAGCGCGCCGGCCGCTGCCGGGGCGCAAGCGCCGCATGCCGGGGCGCAGTCGCCGCCAGAAACAAAAATTGGCGCCTCAGCGCACATCGAGCCCTTGCGTTCCGGCTACGAGTTCCCGCACGGACAGACGCTGCATTACGAAGGCGAATGGCGCTTCTTGCCGGCAGGCGTAGCGACCGTGCGCATGGAGCGTGCAGGATCGCAGGAGCACGTAACCGCAACCGCCGATTCCATCGGTGTGGTGGCGCTCCTCTATCGCGTGCAGGACCAATTCAACTCCTACTTCGACGCCAAGAGCCTGTGCTCGTACAAGCTGTTGAAGCACACCGAAGAGGGCTTGCACCGGCGCGAGACCGTAATCTCGTACGACTACGCGCGCGGCAAGGCCATCCTGGAAGAACGCAATCTGAAAGACAATCAGCAGAAGAAGACCGAGAACGATATACCGAGCTGCGTGACCGACGTGCTGTCGGGAATTTTTTATGTCGGGAGCCTGCCGCTGCAGCCAGGGGCCAACTATAGGTTCCCGCTCAACAACGGAGGCAAGACCGTAACCGTGCAGGCGCATGTCGAAGGTAAGGAGCAGATAAAGACTCCGGCCGGGACGTTTCAAACCATTCGTGTGGGACCGGAAGGTGATTCTGGAATTCTCAGCGGGCGAATCTGGATTTGGTACACCGACGACGCTCGCCATCTGCCGGTGCAGATGCGCGCCAAACTATTCTGGGGGATGCTGACAATTTACCTGACCAGCATCGGCAAGTAGCCCTCCTCACTGCATGCGAAAGCGTTCCGCCATCAGCCGCTGCAACCGGGGCTTGTAGAGGATGTCGTAGGCGAACTCCTTGTCCGGGAACATGGCCAGCGCGGCGCGCTTGGTGTTGGCCACCAGTTCGGCGGCCTCTTCCACGGTAAGGTCCTGGTCCTGGCTAATGACCGACATCACCATGTTCATCATCACCTGCAGGCGGCGCAGCTTGCGGCGTTCTTCTTCCTGTTCCTGCTGCTCGCTGCTGATTTGCGGTCCAACCTCTTCTCTGCGTTCCGATAGCCCCATAGATTCCTCGAAAAACAGCCGCCACCCGTGGCCGCCTGAAATCGTGCTTGCTCACTTTCCGCTACAATTTGGATGTCGGACCTGACCCCACTGTTGCGCTCGAACGTGGTGGGCGGCATCATACACCGAAACGGCACAATTTCAGCCGGAAAACAGGGTCATTACGAACGGCTACCATTTACATCGAATCCATGGGAGGCAGTATGGCAGAGGCAGCCAACGATCACGAAGAGCTGGTAAAGGTTTTCGATACCGACGAAGAGTCAGAGGGGATGGTAGTGCGTGGTTTGCTGGAGTCGGCAGGTATTGACGCTATGATCCAAAACCGGGAAGCTCCTCAGGACATCCTGCCCGGCGTGGGTGGCGTTTGGGTAATGGTGCGGCCCGATCAAGCTGTCGAAGCTCTGCAGACCATTGACGAGTACCGCCGGAATCCCACCACCGACGCAGACGAGGCGGTCAGCGAGGAACCGGCCGAGCCGTGATATTGGTGCCGTCGAGGTGGAAGGAGACGGCGCCCGACAGGTCGGTGCGGTAGGTTGGGATGTGCGCGTCGGCGTAACGCTCCATCACCTCCGGCCGGGGTAGTTTGAACGAGTTGTAGAAGCCTACCGAAACCACGGCGTAGCGCGGCTTCACCGCTGCGAGGAATGCGGGCGAACTGGACGTAGCGCTGCCGTGATGTCCCACCTTGAGCAAATCGGATTGCGGAGCTTCGTCCACCAGAAACTTCTCGATCCGCTTATGTGCGTCGCCCAGCAGCAGCACTGAACTCGCTCCATACTGGAGGCGCAGGACCAACGACTCGTCATCCTGCGGCGGGTCGTGGGGCGCCCATCCCGGCTGAGGATTCAGCACCCGCACGTGGACGCTTCCGAACTCAAACGATTCACCGGCGACGAACGGCTTCAGATCCATGTGATTCGAGCGCGCCGCCTGTTCGACGTCCTGGAAGCCGCGGCTCGGAGATTCCACCCCATACCAGAGTTCACGCGGCTGAAAGTTCGAAATCACGCTGCGCATCCCACCCAGATGGTCGGCGTGGGCGTGCGAGATCGCAACGGCATCCAGCTGGCGAATGCCGCGTGACCAGAGATACGGCGACACGACCTCCTCGCCAACATCAAAGTCGGAGCGTGCGTTGCCGGGCGTGCCGCCAGCATCCATGAGCAGAGTCTTGCCCTCTGGAGTGATCAGCAGCAGCGAATCGCCCTGGCCCACATCAATGGCCGTGACCTCCAGCACTCCGGGTTGCCATCGCGGCTTTGGAGGAAATAGCACAATCCAAACCGCAGCCACCAGCAGTCCGGCAAGCCCACAGCTAGCCAAGACCGCCCGCCGGCGCGCCAGCAGCAGCGCCAGCCCGAACGCGCCCGCAGCCGCACAGCAAACCAATAGCGCCGGCGTGGGGACGCGGACCTCAGAGACGCGCAGATGGCCAATCGTATGAATCGTGCCCGTCAACGCATCGAGGGCGTAGCGAGTGATAAGCGCCGGCAACCACGCCAGCCACCGGGCCAGGTAGGAAGCCGCAACTGCGACTACGGCTGCGGGTAACAGAATCCCGGCGATCGGGATCACCAGCGCGTTGGCAGGCAGCGCCATGGTGGTGGCGCGGTGGAAGTACCACGCCATCGGCAGCGCCAGCGCGACCTGGATAACGGTAGAGGTGAAAAGCAGCTCGACCGCGCCGATGACGAATCGAGTGAGGCCAACCACGAGAAAGTTCGCGACACGCCGGTTGGAGATGCTCTCGACGAAGTCGCGAGCCAGCCGCGCGTCGAAACGAAATTGTGCAGCTCGCGTCGGAGGCGCGAAATCGTAGGCGGGCGAGTCGAGGTTGCTAAGCGCCCTGCGAAACGGGTACACCGTGCGCCGTAATACTGGCACCGCGATACCGGCCACCGCGATCACGGAAAGAAAGGTGAGCTGGAAGCTGGCTTCGAACAGGGTCCGCGGACTCACCAGCAAGATGCCCAGGGCGGCAACGCCGAGTCCGTTGAGCGCGGCCCGTTCGCGAAACAGCAGACGCGTAATCATGTAAATCCCCAGCGTGATGGTGGCACGCACGATCGGTGAACCCAGATCGGCGAGGAAGGCGTATCCCCACGAGAGCAGGATGGTAAGGATAGTGGCCCAAGTCTCGCCAAAGGGCAGCTTGCGCAATGCCCAGAAAACCGCGAAGGCGAGAATGCCTACGTTGATGCCGGATACGACCAGGATGTGATACGTGCCGGTGCGCTGAAATTCCGTCTTGATGTCGCGCCCGAAGAATGCGCGGCCTCCGATGAGCATGGCCTGCATCAGCGCGCCGCGTTCGCCAGGCCAGAGCTGCATGATGTGGGCCAGTACGCTGCGACGCGCAGCGCTCCTCCACAACCCGATGCGGCTGCCCACGAAACCGGGCAGGACGTCCACGCTACTGGCGCGGGAAGAGCCGGTCAGGCGAATGCCTTGCGAGGCCAGATAGCCGGCCATGTCCATGGTGCCGGGATTGCGATAGTTGCGCGGCAGCCGTAGTTTCGCGATGAAATGCAGACGCTGGCCGTAGGTGTACACGTGAAGCGGTGAGCCGGCTCCTTCCTCGCTAGCCTCGTCCTCCTCCGCCTGTTTGCTGTAGATCGTAAGGCGAATGCCGGCGGCTGCTTTGAGCACGCGGTCGCCAAGCTGAAGCCGCTCTGCTGTGACATCCACCGACTCCTGCTTACCGCCATAGGGGCTGTCGCGCACCAATCCCTCGCGGATGACATAGGCTGTCACGTCAACCGGGTCGTCGCCATTGGCAAAGGGCTGCAGGTTTTCGGCGATCGTCGGCGCGGCAGCATCGCGGGCCTGAAAATAAAATCCGCCGAGCGGAATCAACGCCAGAAGCGCCAATCCGAAGGCGATCTGCGGCGTGCGGCGATAGAAGAATGCCACGCCGAGAAGTGCAACCAGGCACGCAATCAGCCAGGATTGGGGCGAGCGCCAGAGATAGTCGGCGGCGATGATTCCCACGGAAAAAGCAAGGGCTGCAAGAAAGACCGGCTCTTTGCCGCCGCAGTAGAGTAGCGGTCCCGCAGGTGCGGGTGCCGGCACGGTGATCGTCGAAGAGGAGGTTGTCGCCACTGAATATCCAGTCGCGCTACCTCAGCTACCTGGGTGATTACAGCCGGTCCAAGTCCTCCGCGCCAAAAGCAGGGGCCCAGGGCCATAGTTCGTATTGCGCGACCCCGAACCGGGTGTACGGATCGTTGTCGCGGATACTGTCCAGCGTCGCCTGAGCTTCATTATCGGGAACCCGCAGCAGCATGGCGCCCCCAGAGCGCGGCACCAGCGGCCCGGAAGCGATCAACAATTTCTCCTGCTTCAGGCCCTGGCAATAGGCGCGGTGGGCGTCCACGTGCTGCAAAACTTCTTCCAGCGGCTTGCGATAGCGAAGAATGGCGAGCGCGTACATTGGTCCTCCGGGCGAGTCGTCGAGGGTCAGCGCTCCAGATGCAGAACGGTTTCCAGGTGAAAGGTCTGCGGGAACATATCCACAAGGTGCGCCTGCTCGACCCGAAAACCTGATTCTAACAGCAGACGGAGGTCGCGAGACAGGGTTGCCGGATCACAGGAGACGTAGGTCACATGGGAGACGGACATGCGACCCAGAGCGGCGGCCGTTTTTTCGCCCAGCCCGTCCCGCGGTGGATCGACCACTACGAGGTCGGGAGCCAGCTTGGGGCCGCGCTCGATCAAAAAGCGTTCGGTGGTCGCATGGATGCATGTCACATTGCCGGGAACGTTGAGGCGCAGATCGGCCAACGAATCCTGGGACGACTCCACCGCCAGCACCTGGTCGAACTTACCAGCCAGCGGCAGCGTAAACAGGCCGACGCCGGCGTAGAGATCGAGTGCAGCGCGCCCCCCTCGATTGGCCGTTGCCACCTGCGCCAGCGTGTCAACCAGGTGGCGATTGGTCTGAAAGAACGATCCGCCACTTACCTGGTATTGCTGTCCTACAGCGTGGTACATCAAGCAATTACCGCCTATTGCCGGCGCAATTTCGGGATGAATGGAGGTACGCAGGGCACGCTCCCGGCCCTCGTCTTCGATGGAAGAGGCCGGGAAAACGACGACTCCCACCACCCCCAGCAACGCGCTGCGCAAGGCTGCGGCCAGCGGCTGCAATCCTGCAGGATCCTCGCCGGGCCAGACATAAGCGTCCACCAGAAGCAGCGTGTCTTCGTGGTTGGCAAAAAATTGCAGGCCGTGCAGGATCTCCGGAACAGCGCCTTCGCGACCGAGAGTCCACACGGCAGCGACCGCCTGGTTGATCAGGGGCGAGCTGATGGGACAGGCCTCCACCGGAAGAACATCGTGAGAGTTGCAACGATAGTAGCCCAGCGCAAACTCGGGCGTGTGCCGCACATGCATGCGGGTGCGATTGCGGTAGTTCCACGGCGGCGAAGGGTGGAGCTGAATTTCGTGCTGGAGTTCGAGCTTGGCAGTGCGGCGCAGCGTCTCGCGCAGAATTTCGGCTTTCTGCCGCAACTGCACTTCGTAGCTCATGTGCTGGTAGTGGCAGCCGCCGCAGCTGCCGAAGTGCGGACAATCCGGCTCGACCCGATCGGGCGAAGGCGTCAACACCTTTTCGAGTTGGGCACGAGCGAAGCCGGAGCGGTTCTCGATGACGGAGATTTCGACCTGCTCGCCCGGCAGCACAAATGGCACAAAGACGGTTTTGCCGCACCCCTGCTCGTCGGCCGGCATGCGCGCCAGGCCGTCGCCACCGTATATCAGTTTTTCGATCTCCATGTGCAAAGGCGGACCTCAACTCCAAGACAACGCTCGCCGGTATCAAACCGCAGATCCTTCGACTGCGCGCCCGCCCGACCCGCAAGACAAGTGGGTCGGAGCTGAGCGCCCGCCGAGAGTACAGTTCCAAACCTCGATGTTACATATAGAACAAGCTTAATCGGGGGACGTGGTACTGCTCCAACACCCGCTTGTGGACATATTGTTTGTGAAGCTGCTCGATTTGCGGCGCGTTCATCTTGCGGCGATAGGGCGCCAGGTCACGGTCAGCTTCGGTACGTACCGCGAGCAAAATGTCATCCGGCGTCGCCGCCAGCAGCGCCGCCAAAATTTTTTCTTCCGCCACAGTCAACCGCCGCTCCAAGTCTTCCATGGACAGCAACCGGTCCTGCGACAACGAACCCGCCAGAGTGCGCAAGGTCGAGGCAGTTTCTTGGGCCAGCGTTTGCGCCGTCGCCGACAATTGTAGGTGATCGAGCTGCTCGGCGTTGCGATTCAGGTACTCCACCACCGCCGACTGGTCCAGTCCCGGGTTCTTCCTTTCGCTTGGGGCCGCACCTACGGCGGCTTCCTTCATCTCATCCGTCGAAGTCAGCACTTCCTGCGAGCAGTAAGCAAGGCCATTCACTTTTTGAAATCGCTTCGGGCGCCGCTCCCACTTTTCGAAGGTGACATCAATACCGCGCAGCACGGCTTCCAGCGGAACGCCCGCATCCTTCCAGGTCTCCATCAGCGCCCAATCGAGCGGCGACAGCAGCAGCAGGGTACCCCGTCGGCGCTGGAAGTGCTCCTCGATCTCGGTAAAGTAATTGAAGTAGGTTTGCATCGAGGTTCAGCGAAGCTAAATAGGCTGCGACACCTGAATGGACGCGGGCCTGCTATTCCAGTGTAGTCTCAATCGGGCTTGGGAATTGAGCTTATCGTCTCACGCGCGCTGCCACCTTCCGGCGTTTCGTTTCCGGCGGCATGCTCATTACGGCGGCGCACATGCGCCTGGTTGCGCTCATAAATAATGCGTAGTCCCTCCAGCGTGAGCAGGTCGTCGATCTGGCGAATGTATCTGGACCCTCCGCCCATCAGAGGCGCAAGGCCGCCGGTGGCAACGATAGCGACATTCTCGTCCAACTCGGCAATCAGCCGCTCCAGAATTCCGTCGATCAGGCCGAGGTAGCCGTAGTAAAGACCCGACTGAAGACTGTTGACGGTATTGGTCCCCAGCACCCGGGGCGGCTTGCGGACGTCCACGCGAGGCAAGCGCGCGGTGTGCTCAAAAAGCGCCTCGGCTGAGATCCCGATTCCCGGCGTGATGACCCCGCCCAGGTACTCACCCTTGCGCGAGACCACATCAAACGTCGTCGCGGTCCCGAAATCCACCACGATGCACGGGCCGCCGTACTTCTCGAACGCGGCCACACTATTGACGATGCGATCGGCGCCCACGTCCGCGGGATTGTCGTAGTGCACCGGCATGCCGGTCTTGACGCCGGGTTCGACAAACAGCGGGCGCGAGTGGAAGTAGCGCTCGCACATCTCGCGCAAGGTGGAGTCGAGCGGGGGCACGACCGACGAAATCACGATACCTTGCACGGAGCTGACCTCGAGGCCGTGCATGGCAAACAAGTTGCGGAAGAGGACGCCGTACTCGTCCACCATCTGCGTCTTGATGGTGGAAACCCGCCAGTGCGCCAGCAGGCGGCCAGCGCCCGGTTTGGCCGACTTGGCCTCGAAAACGCCCAGCACCGTATTGGTGTTACCTACGTCAATGACCAGCAGCATGGCTTATTTCCCGCTGAGCGCGCGAACGTCTCCCGAAAGCACGGTGCGCAGACCCGACTCAGTGCGCACCAGCAGAAAGCCGCGATCGTCAAGCCCTTCCGTGACCCCGTCATACCCGCCCGGCCCGTCAACGCGCACGTAACGCGAGCGGGCATACGAGGAGCGCTCTTCGAACCTGCGCAGGATGGAAGAGCGTGCAGCGGGGCCGCCTTGCGTGAGCTTGCGGTACTCGCTGTCGAGGGATTTTAGCAGAGCAGCGGCCAGTTCGACGCGCGACCAGGTGCGCCCGCTCTCCATGCGCAGCGATGTCGCAATCGGTTCCAGCTCGCCCGCAAACGACGCCTGGTTTACGTTGATCCCGATGCCGACCACCACGTAGTGCACCCGCGTGGGCTCGGAATTCATCTCGGTCAGGATGCCGCAAAACTTTCGCTCATCCAGCAGAGCGTCGTTGGGCCAGCGCAGATCGGGATGCAAGCCGGTGGCGTGTTCCACCGCTTCCGCCACTGCGATGCCGGCGATCAGCGAGAGCATCAAGGCATCGGCCGGCGACAAGGCCGGCCGCAGCACTACCGAGCAGTAGATGCCCACCGACTGCGCCGACTCCCACGTGTGGCCGGCGCGTCCACGCCCGGCGGTCTGCTCCTCGGCCAAAAAGACGGCGCCTTCCGGCTCACCGTCGCTCGCCGCTTGCATCGCCGTCACATTGGTTGAGCCGATGCGGAAATAATGATGAATGCGCGAGGCGAAGATGGTCCCTTTTAGCATTGGACTCAAGATGTCGGGAAGCAGAAGGTCGGGCACAGTTTCCAGTTGATAGCCAGTAGCGGGATGACCCGTAATCTGCAGGCCCAGCTCGCGCAGATGCTGCACCGCGCGCCACACCTCGGAGCGGGTGGTGCCCAGTTCCTCGGCAATGCGGGTGCCGCTGATGACGACCGTCGCGTTGTCGCTGAGCAGGCGCACAATGCGGCCCAGGCGCGCGTCGGTAGAACCGTCGGGCGGGATGTCGGTGCGGGTTGGCGCGGTTCTGGTGATAGGACGATTATGCGCGAATGGGGAGAGATTGGGTAGGATCACTTGCGATATGGGGATATTGCAACAGCAATCGGCAGCGCAGGCCGCCGGAAGGCCGGGCGCAGTTTCTTATCGATTCCTTTACGCCAACGACTTAGAATTGGTGCGTGAGGTGAGGGGGAGGGAGCGTCTTCCCCATGGACAGCCGAGCGTTCGGCCAGGATTTACTCGTCGGCATCGAGCTGGGCCATTACCGGATCGTCGAGAAGATTGGCGCTGGCGGCATGGGAGAAGTTTACCGCGCCCACGACGAGCACCTCGCTCGGGATGTCGCCATCAAAGTTCTTCCGCCCGGTACGCTGATCGACGAATCAGCCCGCAAGCATTTCCACAAAGAAGCTCTGATCCTCTCGCAGCTCAACCATCCCAACATCGCTACCATCCATGACTTCGACACCCAGCAGGGGGTGGACTTCCTGGTGATGGAATACATTCTCGGGATCACACTGAGCGAGAAGGTGGCAGGTCGACCACTGCCGGAGAAGGAAGTCCTCCGCCTAGGCGTGCAACTTGCGGAAGGCTTGGCGGCAGCGCATGACCACGGGGTGGTTCATCGTGACCTCAAGCCCGGCAACTTGCAGGTTACAAGCGATGGACGGCTGAAGATCCTGGACTTCGGGCTGGCCAAGCTGCGGCTTCCGGTCACCGACAATGCCGCCACGGAAAGTCTCAGCGAGACGCAAGCCATGGCGGGGACTCTGCCCTACATGGCGCCGGAGCAGTTGCTGGGGGGAACGATCGATGCTCGCACTGACCTTCATGCCGCCGGGTCGGTGCTGTACGAGATGGCCACGGGGCAACGCCCGTTTGCTGAAGTGGAACGTTCGCAACTGATCGGTGCGATTCTGCACAAGCCGCCACTGTCACCCACGGTTCTGAATCCCAGGTTGTCTCCAGAACTGGAGAGGATCATCGGGAAGTGCCTGGAGAAGGAACCGGAGAACCGTTACCAGTCGGCGAAGGAACTGGCGATTGACCTGCGGCGACTGCAGACGGGCGTAGCGAGTGAAGTGCGGCTCGCAGCGACGACAGCCCGGTGGTCGTTCGCGAAGTCAGTCGGACTGAGTTTGTGCATCCCGGCATTGGTCATCGTACTGCTGATCGCTCTCAACGTCGGCAGGTTGCGCGAACGTGTGCTCGGTCGCGCTGACGGGCCCCGCATCGAATCGCTGGCGGTGCTTCCCGTGAAGAACTTCTCCGGCGATCCAGCCCAGGAGTTCTTCGCGGATGGCATGACCGACGCCTTGATCGCAGGCCTCGCCCAGATCAAGGCCGTCAAGGTCATCTCGCGCACCTCGGTCATGCACTACAAAGGCTCGAGCCAGACCCTGCCGCAGATCGCAAAGGAGTTAGGGGTAGACGGGATTGTCGAGGCCTCGGTGATGCGCTCTGGAGACCGGGTGCGGATAACGGCCCAGCTCATCGAGGCGCGGGAAGACCGGCATCTGTGGGCGCGCAACTACGAGCGTGAGATGACGGACGTGCTGGCGCTGCAGTCGGAGTTGGTACAGGCGATCGCGGGCGAGATCAGGGTCCAGGTCACACCGCAGGAGAGCGAAAGGCTTAAGACGGCCCGCCAAGTCGAACCCGAAGTCTACGACGCCACCCTCAAAGGGAAGGCGACGCTCGAGCATGCGACTCGTGAGGGGGAAATTAATCAGGCGATCGAGCTGTTCCAGAAGGCGATCGACCGGGATCCGACTTACGCCCCGGCGTGGGCAGGATTAGGCGAGGCCACATGGTATCTAGCCGAGACAGGGTTTGAGTACGTCGCTCCGGCGGACGTGCGCGACAAAGCGATTGCGGCGGCCGAGAAGGCACTGGAACTCGACGGAACACTCCCGGACGCTCATATGGCGCGCGCGGTCATCGCCCTTGACGGGGAATGGGATGTCGCTAAGGCGCAGCAGCACTTTGAAAGGGCCCTCGAACTGCGACCCGGCTACGCGGCCGCCCACACTTTCTATGGCCAGGTGCTCGGCGGACAACCGCTTCGCCGTTTTGACGAAGCGCGCCTGCACATTGACCGGGGCCGCGAACTCGACCCGCTTTCGCCCTGGAACGACATCAACATGGTCGCTTGGCGGCTTTACCAGGGGCGGCCTGAAGAGACCCTTGAGGAGGGCCAGCGGGCACGCCAGCGGAACCCGACGCTCTGGGTTATCCCGTGGCAAATGGGATTCGCCCAACTCCTTCTCGGGCAGCCAAGCCTGGCCGTGCCCGAATTCGAGGCGGCGATCAAGCTGCTCCAGCCTGATCGCCCTGCGGCCGTCCTTGCTCCCCTCGGCCTAGCATACGGGCTGGCTGGGCGCCGAGCTGACGCCCTCAAGATTCTGGCGGAGTTGGAGCAAGCGTCGCAGAAACGCTACATCTCGCCGTATTATCTTGCGGTGGTTTACTCCGGGCTTGGTCGAATGGACGAGGCTTTCCGGCTTCTCGATCGAGCCCTTGAGCAGCGGACTCCCTGGCTGGTTGGTTGCACAACCTACGATCCCGAGTCCGTTGCCCTCCGGCGCGACCCGCGCTGGAAGCCCTTCATCGACCGGCTGCGGCGGCTCGTGCGGCTGCCTCCGGGCACCCCCGATCCGTATTCGTAGCGCGGGCGGGAAAGGAAAATTGTGCCCGGGTGGTCAACAAGCCAGAAATAACCGGGATGGACTTCTTTCCCCTCTGGAAAGAAGCTGACCCCGACGTTCCCATCCTCATCCAAGCCAAGGCGGAGTACGCGAAGTTGCAATAGTTCCGGCCCTCGACCCAGAAAAAGCTCAGGCATTGAAACCGATGATCGGCACGTCACTCGGAAACCACAGGTTAGTCGGATAGATGTTGATAACAGGCGTTATCACAAGTAATCCCGAAACGCGGAACGCCACCGTCGTTGCTGGTGATGTGTCAGCACAGCTCGAACCTAATATCGAGCCGCGCTGACCACATTTCGCGGTTTTCCGTATCATCCGCACCAGTACCGGTTTTATGCTGCGGCACGTTTCACGTGGGGCGTGCCAATGTAGGGAAACTCCTTCAGGATGTCGTTGTGAGGTTTGAGGCCTGTGGGCGGACACTCATTTTTCGTCAGGAAGGCGAGACGGTAATTGATCACGTCTTCCGTGAAGGTCCGACCATTGGGATACTTTGCGGGCTTCGACGGATCAAAACTCAGTACGTCGGGAAGTGTCCGTTCCGTGTCGATCGCGGCAATCGCTTCCTCGCGCGTGTAATTGCCGGTATGCCCCAGCAGATGCACGAACTGCTCGAGCCATTGCTTGCGGTCGTTGACGGGCTCGCTCGCGTTGTACTCCTCCTTGGTATCATCGGTGTTGAAGAAGCTGCTGACGCTGGGATGGCCCGCGCGATCGACGTGAAGCAACTCGCCGTCGCGTCTTACACTGCACCGCCCCCAAATATGAATCTCGGGCTTCGGATTGAGTTCGTTGGTCGGCAGCTCGATCACAGTCGAAAACACGTTTGCTTCGGTATTGGAATCCACGCCCGTCCAGGGAGACTTGCCGGCCAGATGAGGCTCGGTAAAGTTCCGTTTGCCCCGGGTATCGAACAGGTTCTTGATTCCGTCGAAGTCGAAGAAGAACGCGTCGCTGCGGCTGCCAGCGAAAAAAGTGTAAGGGCCCGAGTTGATGATATTCGGCTTGGTGCCGAAGGACACCTCGCCGTCGGCGATGATCTTCGTCCCGACCGCTTCGACCGAGCGCGACTCCTGACCCTTCGCCACGAAAACGTTAACGGTCTGCCTGCCGTTCTGCGGTTTGGAGAACACATAGCTGAACGCAAGGTCGTTCAGGTAATCGCCGTCGTTATCGATGTTGAGGCGATAGATTGCGTCGGGGTGAAGAGCATCCGCATTAGGATTCGCGTTGAGGATGATCACGGTTTTGTTCGGGTCAGCGGGTGACTGGAATGCGTAGAGGTCGCAGAGGTCGAGTCGTTGATCGCCCATCGGGGGGCCGAGACTGAGTCCTGTGAAATGGTTTGACATTGCACTTTCTCCTTTTTTGTCTAGATTTCCACTTTGGGTCTCCTGGGCGAGAGATTATATATCGATCCGCCTCTGCTGATCGTCACCGTCCCTTTGGTACAGCGTCGTTGGCGTAAACAGCCGATATCACAACCAATCCTGGCCGCAGGCCTTCGGCGCGTTAAAGATCAGTAGGGAATATAGGGATCCTTCGACTCGCCCGTCGAGCGGGCACGCCAGGAGGACAGAGTTGTAGGCCGAAAGCTGACAGCTGAAGGCTATTTACGCCGGAGCGATCCTCATGCTCAGGTCTACCGCCGGGGGGGAATGGGTCAACGCTCCCACGGAAATGAAGTTCACTCCGGTTTCGGCGTAGGTGCGCACGTTTTCCAGGGTGATTCCGCCCGAAGCTTCCAGCGGCACATCCCGATCCAGTTGGCGGACACGCTCCACCGCCTGGCGAACGTCCTCCGGAGACATGTTGTCGAGCAAGACAGCTTCGGCGCCATGCTCCAGCACAGCCTCAAGTTCGTGCAGCGAGCGCACCTCAATTTCGACGATCTGCGAGCCGCGCCGATTGTGCAGCGCGCGTTGCAGCGCAGCCACGGCGCTGCCGGCGAGCGCAATGTGATTGTTCTTGATGAGCACACCATCGCTGAGGTCGAGACGATGGTTGATGCCCCCGCCGCAACTCACCGCGTACTTATCCAGCACGCGCAGCCCCGGCGCAGTCTTGCGCGTGTCCAGGATCACAGTGCCGGTGCCCGCCACCGCGTCCACGTAGCGGCGCGTCAGCGTGGCAATGCCGCTCATGCGCTGCATGACATTCAAGATCACACGCTCGCAAGACAGCACCACGCGCGCATTGTGGACGATTACCGCAATCGACTGCCCTTTGCGCAAGCGCACCCCGTCAAAGATTTCGGTGTGGCTGGTGACCTCGGGATGCGAGGTGACGGTGCCATCCAGCCTGGCGAAGACGTTGAGGATGCGCGGGATGCAGCCCAGCCCGGAGAGCACGCAGTCCTGCTTGGCCAGAATGGTGGCCGAGGCGCGCTGGTTGGGATCGATGCACGCATAGGTAGTGGCATCGCGGGTGGCGCGATCTTCCTGCAATGCGTTTTCCAGGATTGCGGTGATCCTGCGGCTTGTCCAATCCACGATCGATCTCCCCGGACCTACGTCACGCGGCTAAGCGCCTAACTCTCCCAACGCTTCGTTTGCCTTCTGTACCAGCATTTCGACTTCGCCCTTGCGTTTCCTCAATCCCTCGACCACGTGTGCCGGGGCTTTGGCGAGAAAGGCGTCATTCTTCAACTGCGCAGTCGCACGCGTCAACTCCTGCGTAAGCCGCGTCAGCTCTTTGCTGAGGCGGTCGCGTTCGGCAGTCGCATCCATCTTGCGCTCATAGAGCACCCGCACATCGAATCGGGCGGTGCTGCGCGCGCCTGCTGCCTTGGCCAGTGATGAGTCCACGAACGTCAGGCCTTCCACATTCGCCAACCGCTCCACCGCGCCACGGTTGCGCTCGATCAAGGACCGAATGTCACTGTCCGCGAAGATCTCGATGGCCACCTTCTGCTTGGGTTCGATCTTCAATTCGGCCCGGATGTTGCGCACGCCTTCGATCAAGTCTTGCATGATCGCCATCTCGGTTTCGGCGTCTGCGTCCACCTGCGACGGGTCAACCCTGGGATACGCAGCCAGCGCAATCGATTTGAGCGGCGGTTTGCCATCGTACACGGCATGCCAGATTTCTTCGGTGATGAAGGGCATGAACGGCGACAACATGCGCAGCGCGCCTTCGAAGATGCTGATCAGATTCGCATACGCGGTGCGAACTTCCACCCCGCCGCGCGCAAAACCGGCGCTCGTCGGGGACCCCGGTCGATCGCGATCGCTGCCGGCCAGGCGTGGCTTGATCAGCTCCAGATACCAGTCGCAGTACTCGCCCCAGAAGAAGTGATAGACAACGTGGGCCGCTTCATGGAAGCGGTACGCCTCCAGCGCTTCGTGCATCTGTTGCGCAACCCGATTGAAGCGCGAAAGAATCCAGCGGTCCTCGAGGGTTTCAGCCTTGAAGCCGGAGACGCCCTTGGCGTTGAAGTCAGGATTAATCCCACCCTCCGCTTCGCGGAAGGGTGGGGCACCCGACGTTTGGAAGTCCGCCAGCGACCACAGGCCGGCCTCCTGCGCCCTGTCCACGTTCATGAACAGGAAGCGCGCGGCATTCCAAATCTTGTTGGCGAAGGCGCGATAGCTCCCTGTGCGGCTCTCCGAAAATGCGATGTCGGTCCCCGGGGCGGCCATCGAGGCCAAGGTGAAGCGCACGGCGTCGGTGCCGTACTGTTCGATGATCTCGATGGGGTCCATCACGTTGCCCTTGGTCTTCGACATCTTCTGGCGCTCGGCATCTCGCACCAGCGCGTGGATGTAAACGTTGTGGAAGGGCACGTCGCCATGCTCGTGTCCGCGCATGAAGTGGCAGTTCATCATGATCATGCGCGCCACCCAGAAGAACAGGATGTCGAAGCCGGTGATGAGCAGCGTTGTGGGATAAAAGGCGTCGAGGTCTGGCGTACTGTCGGGCCAGCCCAGCGCCGAGCAGGGCAACAGGCCAGAGGAAAACCAGGTATCGAGCACGTCGTTGTCTTGCTCCAGATGGCTGCCGGCACACTTGTTGCACTTAGTAGGCGTCTCCCGCGCGACGATGATTTCGGGGCAATCTTTGCAATGCCACGCGGGAATGCGATGTCCCCACCACAATTGCCGGGAGATGCACCAGTCGTGAATATTGCGCATCCACTCGAAATAGGTCTTGGAGTAATTCTCCGGCACGAACTTGACGTCGCCGTTCTCCACCACCTCGATGGCGCGGTCGGCCAGCGGCTGGATCTTGACGAACCACTGCGTCGAAAGCCGTGGCTCGACGATGGTCTTGCAGCGACCGCACTTTCCCAGCGGGACAACGTAGTCCTTCGCTCCGACCAGAAAGCCGCCTTGTTCGAGGTCTTCCAGCACCTTCTGTCGCGCCTCGAAACGGTCCAGTCCTTTGTAGGGTCCAGCGTTCTCGTTCATCTGCGCGACTTCGTTCATCACGTCGATCTGCGGCAGGTTGTTGCGCACGCCTGCCTCGAAATCGTTGGGATCGTGCGACGGCGTGACCTTCACGGCGCCGGTCCCAAACTCGGGATTGGCGAGGATGTCGTCGGTGATGATGGGAATCTCGCGATTCATCAGCGGCAGCAGAACTTTTTTCCCGTGCAGATGACGATAGCGCTCGTCGCTGGAATTCACCGCCACCGCGGTGTCGCCCAACATGGTTTCAGGACGCGTGGTGGCCACCACGATGTACTCGTCTTTGGATCCGCTCACCGGATAACGGATCTCGTAAATCTTGCCCGGCGTGTCCTCGTGCACCACTTCGAGATCGGAGACGGCGGTGACGCAGCGCGGACACCAGTTCACGATGTACTTGCCGCGGTAGATCAGTCCCTCTTCATGCAGGCGGACGAAGGCCTCGCGCACGGCGCGCGACATGCGCTCGTCCATGGTGAAGTATTCGCGTGACCAGTCCACCGAAGCGCCGAGGCGCTTCATTTGTCGCAGAATGACTCCGCCATAGTGTTGCTTCCAGTCCCAGACGCGCGCGATGAACGCCTCGCGCTCCATGTCGCGGCGGTTCTTGCCTTCAGCAGCGAGCTGGCGCTCCACCATCAACTGGGTGGCGATGCCGGCATGATCGGTGCCTGGCAGCCACAGCGTGCGCAGCCCCTGCATCCGCTTCCAGCGGACGATGATGTCAATCTCGGTGTGCTCTAACATGTGGCCCATGTGCAGGTTACCGGTGACATTGGGCGGCGGCAGGGTCACCGTGAAGGTGGGCTGGTCAGGGTCGCTGGGGGGTTCCACGTGGAACAGTTTTTCGTGGACCCAGTATTCGGCCCAACGCGGTTCAATGGCGCCCGGTTCGTAGGCCTTGGGAAGATCGTGAGGCATTCCAGTCCGTTCTACGAATGAAGCTTCGACTTCGATATTACAAGGAAGGGCGGTCAGTAGTCAGTAGCCAGTAGCCAGTAGTCAGTAGTCAGCCGGCAAGACGCAAAAGAAAAGCGCAGCCGAAGCTGCGCTCTCGACCAATTTTGCCGTCAGAACGGCCAATAATGATGCTTCTTCTTTTTATTCGATGAGCTTTCCTTATTGCTGTCGGCCGGCGGGGCGGACTGCTGCGCTGAACCACTGCTGGCCGCGGGCGCCGGCTGCGTGCTGTTGTCGGAACTGGAGGACGCAGCAGCAGCCTCGTTCACTTGTCCAGGCGGCGGAGCGGTGGCGCCGGGCGGCGGAGTTGCGGCCGCGGGCTGCAAGTCGTTCTTCATTTCAGGAACTGCGCTACTGTCTGAGGCCGGGTTGGAGGGTGCGCCATTCCCGGCGCCGCTCGACGCAGGCTCGGCCGACGCAGTCCCGGGGGTAGCGCCAGCAGCATTGCCCGTGGTAGGAGTAGATCCGGCAGGCGCCGCTGCTTCGGCGTCAGAGCGCGGAATGGGAGCGTTCGCGGCGGGGACGGCGCCGTTGTCTACGCGCTCGACTCCTACCTTATTGGAACCGACCATGCTGCCGATGATGCTGCTATTCGCAGCGCGCACCATATCAGGCGCGCTGACCTGCTTGGGATCAACCAGCGTCGGTTCGCCGACCTTGGTGGCATCCGACACGTCCGGACCTTTGTGGAAGTTCTCCATCAACTTGCCGAAGTGTCCCAGCGAGCCGCGGCTGGCGATCTCAGCTTTATCTTGAGCAATGGCGGCCTCGGTGGCGTGCGGGACCGGTTGCTTCATTGCCTGCAACCGTTTCTTGGCATCGTCGGCGCGCGCTTCCAGAGGGTAGCGGGTAAGGATACGGCCGTAGGCGGCGACAGCTCCTTCGGTGTACTGCTTGATCAACGCACCTTTCGACACTTCAGGCAGTTTCGACCGGCGGATAAGGTCAACTTCCCTTTCGTAGGAGTTGCCCAATTCGTATAGGGCCTGGTCAGCTCCGCTGTATAGCGGGTAAGTATCGACCACCGACTTGAGGCGCGCGATGGCCGCCGGATACGCCTCGCGCAGAAAGTAGAAGTGCCCGATCAGGTACTCGCGATCGGCGAGCACTTCCTGCACCTCCAGCAGCCGCTGCTTGGCCTGTGGCACCAGCGGGCTGTCTGGAAACTGCAAGATGAGCTGGCGATACTCCTCCTCGGCACGGCGGGCGTGCGTGGGATCGCGGTCCGCCTTCTCCATCTCCTTGTAGTGGATGTTGCCGATCTTCATCTGCGCTTCCGCCGCCTCGGGCATATTTGGAAAGAAGGTGATGAAGTCCTTGTACTCGCTTTCCGCCTGGGTCATGGCGGCCGAGCCGCCTTCGGCATACCAGGAGTCGCCGATGGCCAGCTTGGCGCGCGCCACATACTCGGAATCCGGATAAGTATTGATCAGGGTCTGCAGGCTGAGCCGGGCGACGTCGTACTTGTTGTGCTTCATCGCGTCCATGGCGCGGTCAAACAGCACCTTGTCCGGCTGCTTCGAGTCGATGTGGGCAATGGGATTCTGGACTTTCTTGTTGCTGCATCCGAGGGTCAGCAGCATGGCGGCTATCGAAAACGCGATGATGACACGACGAAACATCCTAAACACCTCTGGGAAATACTGCCTTCCACGACTAGGCGCGCAACAAGGTGGCTTCCTGGGCGGCCTTCAACAATCCCTCCACCTTACGGGCCGGATCGCCGTGGCCGAAAACGTAGCTGCCGGCAACGAAAATTTCCACTCCGGCGCGAACTGATGGTCCGATCGTTGCCAGGTCTATGCCGCCATCGATTTCAATGCGGTAGTTCAAACCCTTGGCAGCGCGCATGGTTGCCAGCTTACGGACTTTCTCCAGCGCCCCGGAAATGAACTCTTGCCCGCCAAAACCGGGATTCACCGACATCACCAGGATGTAGTCCACCAGATCGAGCACCTCGCCGAGGGTCTGTACCGGTGTCGCCGGGTTGAGGACAACCCCGACTTGCATCCCATGGCTGCGAATCAGCTCGAGGGTGCGATTCAGGTGGCGGCAAACTTCCTGATGCACCGAGATCCAGTTGGCTCCGGCATCGACGAAAGCCGGAATGTAGTCGTCGGGATTCTCGATCATCAGATGGCAGTCCAGCGGAACATCCACGGCCTTACGCAACGACGCGACCACCGGAGGCCCGATCGTGATATTGGGCACAAAATGGCCGTCCATGACATCCACATGGAGGAGGGTGGCGCCCCCTCGCACCGCCTCCTTGGCATCCTCAGCCAGGCGGGCGAAATCAGCCGACAATATGGACGGCGCTATTTCGATCAAGACCAAACTTCTCTCGCGAGCATTTGGTCAAATTTTAGCACGGGAGCGGGGCGGGCCAGTTAATTGTTCATGCGCCAATATGCGTCACGGAGATGGTTGAAATTGAGCGTGTCAATTCCGTCGCTTTGCAGCGATTGCGACAGCCGGAAGTCGTCGGTGAGAACTAGGTAGCGATTCTTTGCAATGGCGGCGATCACGGCGTCAGTCAGTCCAAACTTGGCCCATCGGCTTGTGAGGGCGGTCGAGCTCAATACAGACTCTTCCCGCAGTAATGCCACCCGGCTTGCAAACCAAGCGAAATACGTTGTCTTCTTCTTTTCCGGGATCGCGTTTGACAGATTGCTCACTTCCGTCAAGATGTTCGGAGTGGTAACGATTCGCGTGAATTGCCCGAGCAACCTGGTCAGAAGGTCGAAATCCTCCTCGGTGTAGGTAGCAAGACGCTTGTTAGTTGAGATCTGCTGCCGCTCATAGGTGCCGAGAAAGAGCAGGAGGAGGAGATTTGAGTCGATCACCACTCCTACTTTGCCGTAGGCTTGCAATTGCTCGAACCCATCTTTCATTGTCTAAGCTTCTGCCAGGCTTCTCATCTTTACGGCGACGAACGCTCCGTCGCTACCCCTCAACTTCACCACCTTATACGCGCGATCATGCTGTCCAAGAACAGCCTGAACGGACGATACATAGGGCGCGGGATAGCTCAGGGTGATAAACCAGAACTTCCCATCTTCTGAGAACTCCACCTCCTCTAGGAGAACCTGATAATCCGGAACTTGTAGGATGTCGGACAGATACCCTCGCGCGAGTTCTACTGCCTTCTTGACGTCTAATATGGGCATAACCGATCTCCCTCCACAAGCATAACAGGGCGAGACCATGTCCCGCCCTGTTATTACTCCGAGCACTAAATTGGTGACACACTGATCAAGCTGCGTATTGGACGTGGCCTTCGTGAAAGTATCTTTTTACCCGTTTCGGACTACCTTGCGTGATGCGGAGATAGGAACGAACGAACT
>Ga0208034_1000767_pt1 | contig 22963 bp, 31 predicted proteins | sample June2015DPH_8_10_FD_184699 | JGI IMG/M metagenome (GOLD analysis project Ga0208034, IMG submission 184699) | Peatland microbial communities from SPRUCE experiment site at the Marcell Experimental Forest, Minnesota, USA - June2015DPH_8_100... | ecosystem: Environmental > Terrestrial > Soil >...
TTTCATTCTCTTCCCCCTTTACGCCGCACATCGCTGGACCCAGCAAGCGCCAGGATATTTTCCGCTACTGTTTCGAATTTTACAAATCTGTGGCGGGACTAAGCTGTCGGCCCCAAGCACGGGCAGCGGAATTGCTGAAACTCAAACGCCCGTGTGTGCCAGGGGAGGGGTCAGCTACGAGGACGCGATCGGCAGGTTCACCTTGTTCGCCGACAGGTGCAGCATCATGAATAAGGGATTAGTCAGAGGAATCATGAATGAGCTCAGCCTGCCGAAAAACACGAGAGTGCTGCCCGACGACCACTACCGCTGTCCGAAGTGCCTGAGCGAAAAGCCCACGCGGAAGCAAGAGCAAGAGTACTGGGATTTTTGAAGGGAAGCATCGAGATTATGCAGCGGCGTGACCAACATGTTATTTTGTCACACACGTTAAGGTGAAGAGCGCTGGGTTTTGAGCGGTGGGTCGCATTGCGATACTCGACTCATTTGAATGGCGCTCAAGTTGAACGAGGAACCATGGAAAACTTTCCAGATTTCATGAAGCATCCGTCAAACATGGTCGCCACCAGCAGTCAGTCCACTCCTGGAGCGGAAGGGTACGTCTTTGATGGAGCCGATGGAAGTCAAATGGCATTCTGGACATGCCGTGAATCGGCGACATCAGTTCCGCATGTGCATGACTACGACGAATACTTTGTCGTTGTGCAGGGCTGCTACACGCTGATTATCGATGGCAAGCGCGTTCCGGTCAGGGCCGGAGAAGAGTATTTCATTCCGAAGGGGACTTGGCATGGGGGCGAACCTGTCGCCGGTACCCGAACCATCCATGCCTTCGGGGGCCGACGCGCCGGAAGGGTTCAAGCGCAAGACCCCCGGAATTCAAAATGACCCACTACCGGTTTCTGAAGTGGCCCAAATCGGTGCCCGCCTGAAGGCTGCGAAGAATAATTACTTCCACTTTCGAATCCTGCGCGACAGCCTGACTGCCTTCCGCCGCCTGGTTTTCACCGAGTCCCAGCCGTTGCGGAGGGCTCTGTTCCAGACTAAGGTTAGCGACCGTCCAAGAATTGAGCGACTTCGCTCTACACACCGGTGAGACACAGGGTCTATCCGACGGCGCGGCATTCAATCATGCACGCGTCCTCGAACTTACTTCAGGACCGGGATAGTTTCCGGGTGCGCCGTCATCCAAGCACAACCGTCAGAAATGACAGCGCAGACCACATCGACGGTTTGCCGACTAACCGTCAAAGTGAACTGTGGTGGGTAAACGCTAGGAAGCCATGGGGGAGTGCAAAGTCCCCGCCGAGTCGGCCAGCGTTTACTTACGCCGAGGGAAGCGTCCCATCGGTCGCTTTGACCGCGTTGCTTCCTCGATTTTCTGGTCCCACACGCCAAGCTGACTGCGTAGCTCTGCGGGTTGGTTTGGGTCACTCCATGCCCCCATGGGCACGCGGGCGAGCATGTATCTAAACCCGGATTTCCGATTTGACTCTTGCCTATTAGACGTCTGCCGATCTGCCACGCCTCTATTCATGTGGGTTGCGACGTGCTGGAGATGTTTCGGAGGCCCACGCCCTTGGGTAGAGCACTCAAATCATCCTCCCTGTGACAGTTTGGAAAGTGTCACAATACCTATGGCTTGTCTCCCTGGGAAGGGACAAAATCCCCGGCAATGGAGGGATTTCCAGATTATTGTTAGGAGGCACCATATGAACAAACGCGGATTGTGGTCTCGCATTCTGATCATTGTCGGCGGTATCGCCATGCTGGTCGGAGCCATTGACCCTATGGAGGGGTCGCTTCTCATCCTGCCCGGCAGTGGTTTGCTCGCGCTCGGCACCTACCTAGGCCAACGCGAGCGCCGGTTGATCGCATACAGAGTGTGGGTCTTCATTCTGATTGCGATTGGGGTTGGAGCGGCGTGGGGACTGACCGCGGTTGGGGGCTTTGGAGGTACATCCGGGCACTCGATGTGGTGGGGAGTTCTGATCCTGCCCTATCTGATCGGTTGGGCGATGGGGATATGGGGGCCGGATTCTCCGCGCTGGATGCTCTGGCTAGGCGGCGTCGTTGGCTTGTGGTATCTGGCGATACTCACGATGGTGCTCAAGAGGCCCCACGGAACCATGCCGATTTGGCCAAGCATCGTCGTCGCCGCCACCGGCGTGCTGACGATTGGCGGTTGCATCTACCGGCTGAGAAGGGGGGGCTCTGTTTGACAACAGAGTGTCACCCCTCACAAGCGGATGCTGCCGACGAGGCGCGGTTGGAGGCGAATGGGAACATGGTGGTGGGAGCGGACCATCAACAGGCCGTGCCCGCCTCGCAACTAACCGCGAGTGTTAGCTGGCGGACTGTCGCCACCGACGCAAGCCTCTGAAACTTGCTCGGGTTGCCCCCAGATTGGCAAATCAGTTCCGCCTTGTCGGCCAGCGTTTACTTACGCCGAGGGGAGCAGCATGGCCGGCACCTGGACGTATAACGGCCTAACCTTGCTTTTGGCTCGTCGCCGCCAAACTCCAAGTCGCAAGGGCGGTATGCCGACTTACCGTCAAGGTGATCGGTGGTAGCCACGGTCAATGCTTTCTGGACCGTGGGCTTTCCCTTCGTTAGATATTCCAATTATTGTTAGAATAACTCGCGCGGACACTCCCAAGGCAGCTTGGCATCGAAGGAAGAACCCACAGTCAGGAAGTCACTGACTGTGGCTTCCAAAGTATGACGTTACCAAATTATGAACGGCGGCGATTACGGCCAGTACGTACACCCACCTTGAGCGGGACCGAATTACTTCCACTTCGGCTGAACCTCGACGCAGATCGTCCTTTCGACCTCAGGGGTACTCCAATGCCACAGGTTGGCCCACGCTAGGATCGCAGTCATGTACCTGCCGTAAGCTTCGAACGTATCCCCTTCCCAATCCCCAGGCCGCTCACTCGCCGGAATGGAGTCCCTAAATCGTGGCCACACACGCTGGCGAATCACGGCACCATCAACAGGCACGGGAGGATCGTGATCGAATCCAAGCGACAGACAAAGAAAGTGCAGAGTCTTTGAAATTAGGACTGAGGTCCACGATAGTTGATCGCGTAGCATGCTCCAGGATCCGACGATAGATTCCGATTTGCGAATTGACTGCGCACAGTCGGTGAGAAGGCGTTCGATAGTCTCAAGCTTGCGTCCTCCCCAGATGGCTTGAGGCTGTCGCCACATCGTGCCCCAGGACACAACCAGCGCAAGCCCCTGCGTATAGCGCTGATTCCGGAACTGTTGAACTATCTGATCTGGATCCGAGCGGAGGACAGCACTAGGCCAAGCAGCAGGCTGAATCACTCGCGCATTCCAAGTCGCAGCATAAAATGGTCGCCCACCAAACGGGCCGGCAGGTGTAGTGGCATTTATCTTAAACGGGTATTTCGTCGCGGCATCCCATGTTTGCGTGTCGATACTCCAATGCATCGCTTGATCCCCTCGTCCGATTATAGGTCAAGTTGACGTGTAACGGCCTACCCGTTGAAGCGGCCTCGCTGCCCATTCGGAGATCGCGTCGGGCGAGTTCCGGTCGGGTGCCGGAAATAATGATGAGTGTGACGTTCCAAGATGTCTACGTCGGGGGGCTGAAGACGCGGCGATGAGCACGCTCGGGCGAACCGGTCTTCGCCTTCTTGCCGCATTTGGGCCCTGGTTCAAAAGGTCAAAATCTGCTGACTTGTGCCGTCGCCGCATGCTGCTGATTTAGCGAGAATAAGAAATCTCTAAAAAATGGGGAAAGTGGAATTTCAGGTGGTCACCAGACTACAGTCAATGAACCAGCGGATTGCCATTCGGGCAGTGGGCGGGGCAAGGCAGGCCAAGATATGTGAACAGGTGTGCGCGTACCCCAACCGAAATACAACCCCTGCTCGTAGCCACGGATGGTAGCCATCTCTGAAAGCGCGATGCCGTGTCAAGCTGATTTTTGAAAATACCGCGTCGCTTGCGGGACACGTGACACGCCCGCCTGATTTTCTGATCAATCTGAGTTCCGCCGTGGCGTGGCCCGCGGCCTGCCCGTGACGCCGGACATAAGCCTTAGTGATTGCCCGGACTCGCAGGGAGTCGCCTCGCGAAATCACAGACCTCAAAACGCAGAGGTCCGCGCAAGCCCCGACAAGCAGATTGAAGAGCTAAAAAAGAAACTCCCACTCTCGCGATATCGCTAGGCCCATTCAAGGTAGCCCACTACCCGCGTTCGCGGTAGGCTTTACTGACCGCTCCTTAAAGTGGTAGTCTATTCCCAAATCATTGGACCCGTGGATCGGGGGCTCTCTCCGGTGAATGGCTGGATCAAGGTCGTTACTCACCCCCTGGGACTGGCCGCGTTCGCGCTATTTCTCGTGTTCACGGTGGTGGCGAGGAGGAGCCGTGGAAGGGGACCCGCTTGGATTGTGCGTGGCTTCTTTGCCATGGCGTGGGTCACGTTGATTGGCGGTCTCGTCCTGGCCTATCTTCAGGTTCAAAAAGCGACGCAGCCGCCGGCTACGGTCAACCAGCAGCACATCGACCAGGTCAACCAACAATCAAGCGGCAGCGGGGCTGTGAACGCCGCCGGCGTTCAAGGCAGCGTGACAACGAATAACGGCCAACCCCAGCGGCAAGATTCTCAGAAGAACAAGAAGCAGGCAGAGAAATGAAGATTCTTGCCCTCTTTGCGGTGACAGCGGCAGCGGTGTGCGCACAGCATCAGCAGGTCGGGTCGATCAAACAGCAGAGCAGGGGTCCATGCACTGTGAATAGCGCGGGTATTCAGGGCAACGTCGAGGTTACCATCGATTGCCCCGGTGTCGACGCGAGAGCCATGCGGTTCTTCAACGAACGGCTCCGAAAGCAAAGCGGTCAAATCGAGAGTCTCACTGAGAAGATGGCCGGGGCCGAAGAGTGGCGCAAGAAGTACGAGGAACTCGCCGAGCGCCTAGCCAACGCTGGCATCGACGCGGCGGCCTCACACAAGGCCGAGGAGCTGGTCCGGGAGGGCCGCCTCGACGAGGCCGAGGAGGTCCTGGACGACCTGATCAAAAACGACGAGCAAGAACTGGATCGCCTGGCCAGAGACCACTTCAACCGGGGGCAGTTATATGAATTGAAATTTGAGCCCCTGAAGGCACTGAGCGATTACGCGAAGGCTTACGAATACGAAAGCCATAACACGGACTACGCATTGGGATACGCAACCTTGTTGCTGTTCAGTCAGCACGATTACAGTAAGTCGGAAGGCATCTTCACAGGCCTCCTAGCCCGCCTAAGAGGCGCGGCAAGCCCCAATCTCGCCGTCTACCGGCCCGAGGTGGCGGCAATTCTGAACATCCTTGGGATCCTTTACAGCGGCACTCAGAGGCTGAGGGAGGCCGAGTCAGCGTACCAGGAGGCGCTGGATACGTACCGGCACTTGGCCCAGACCAGTCCTGCTCGTTACCAACCTGACGCGGCGATGACGCTGAACAACCTAGCGGGTATCTACAGGGACACCCAGAGATTGAAGGAGGCCGAGGGGGCGTACCAGGAGGCCCTGACCATCGATCGCGAGTTGGCCAAGACCAATCCCGCCGCCTATCAGTTCGACGTGGCGACGACGCTGAACAACCTCGGGATCCTCTACAACGTCACTCATAAACTTAAAGAGGCCGAGGCGGCGTACCAGGAGGCGCTGGCTACCTACCAGCAGTTGGCCAAAACTAATCCCCCCGCCTACCAGCCCTACGTGGCGGTGGCGCTGTTCAACCTGGGCACCCTCTACAGCGACACTCAGAGGCCCACAGAGGCCGAGGGGGCTTACCAAGAGGTGCTGGCTACTTACCGGCAGTTGGCTAAGGCGAATCCCGCAGCCTACCAGCCCCGCGTGGCCACGACGCTCCACAACCTGGGGACCCTCTATAGCGGCACTCGGAAAATGAAAGAGGCCGAGGTGGCGTACCAGGAGGCGCTGGCCATCCGTCGCGAGTTGGCCAAGACTAGTCCTGCGGCCTACCAGCCCGACGTGGCAGGAACACTGCACAACCTGGGGAACCTCTACATCGACACTCAGAGACCGATTGAGGCCGAGGTGGCTTACCAGGAGGCGCTCGATACGTACCGGCAGCTGGCCACGGCCAATCCCGCCGTCTACCAGCGCTACGTGGCTGGAACGCTGGACGATCTCGCAGTACTGCACCTGCAAGCAGGCAACTCGCAGCAGGCGAAAAGCGAGGCTGCGGAGGCTCTCGCGATTCACCGAGAGCTCTCGAAGGCCGACCCGGATGCGTACGTCAACGATTTGGCGAAGAGCCTGTACATCAAGGCGCTGGTTCTTCGCCGCACGGGTGAGGATAGGTCAGAGTCCTGCTCGGCCGCGAAAGAAGCGGTGGCGCTGGCGTACGACCCCGAACTCAGACGGGCGGCCATCGCTCTGGCCGCAGGATGCGAGTGATGGCCAGCAGGTAGCCATCACCGTCAATCGGTCTGTGATTGACCGTTCTATGAAACGGGATGTCAAGAGAAACTTTTCTCCCTGGACTCGGTAGCCGGAATTTGTTCTCTTGGCATCCAGCCGCTGTGACTTCCCGGGAAGCCGGGTTCGGGGGGCTGGCTCAGCGTTTGCACGGAACAGCGACGGAAGCAGTCCGCAAGAAATCGAAATTCGAAAATCGTCCCGTCCCGACGGGGTCTCGGGAAAATTCGAAAATCGTCATTCTGACTATCCGGTGCGCGCCGAGAGGTGCCGGTGGTGATGAACTGCAACTGGCCAATAGACAAAGTGGCAAGTGAAATGTGGCAAGTGGCGAGAGGCGGCATTCTCAGCAGAAACTATCCGTGGGGCATGCCCCATGCCGTGACGCCGGACACAAGCCTTAGTGTCTGCCCGGACTCGCAGGGAGTCGCTTCGCCCTGCACCGTACGGTGCGGGGCTTCGCGACATCGAAGACCTCAAAACGCGGAGGTCCGCGCCAGCCCCCGCGTCGTTTTCCGAGAATGCAGGACACCATTCCGGGTGTCCCGCGTCTTGTCCCGCAGACGCATAGTGAAGGCGGATTTTGCGTTAAAGCGCCCGCGGACCGTTCTGGGATAGTCGGGCATAGCTCAAAAAGGGGAACAATCGGTCTACGATGCGTTACAACGCGACGCCGGGGGCTGGAAAAAACGAGGCACCGCCGAGTCATCAGGAGAGAGGGAACCCTCGTCGACGCTACCGGCTGAGAGATCCGGGGTAAACTTTCCACTGGAGCAGCAGGAAGCCTGCAGCAGCTGCCAACTCCGTGGCCAATAAGCCGAGAATCGAAGGCTCCGTAGCCTCCGTTGGCTGGTAGGCCACGTTCTCAAACCAATAATCGCCATAGGAGTCGGGGCCGCCAAGACTTAGCGTGACTGTTCCACTCGGAACGAAATTCAGGTTGAATACATCGGTTCCCACCCCACCGAAACACTCGCCGCCTGTCGCACAGGCGGTCAATGAGCCTGAAAAGGAAATGGGTCCCACCACGACCGGGTTGATGGTATTCGGGATGGTGAGGTTTGCGCCAGTTAGGTCCACCTCCCCGTAGAGCATTAGGTCGGGGTAAAAGACCCCACCCGCTGTGGCCGATGCATACATGTCGCCCTCAAGAAGGGTGTCGATGGGGACTTGGTCTCCGGCGAAGCCGCATATCGACATGCCGCACGGCAGAGGGGGCTCTTCCGCCATTCCGTTGATGCTGAGCGATGGGCCGGTGAACGAGAAAAAAAGGTCTTGGCTCCCGTTGTTGCTCGCCACCCCGCCCGTAACGAGGAATGTAGGCAGAGTGTTAGCAGTAAGGGTTGACGACACACCGAACAGTACGAACGCCAGGGCGAGTCCTGCCTTTGCGCACAACATGCCACCGCGGCTCATAGCATCCTCCATCGTCGATTGATTCTCTGGGCCAGGCGGCAACACCCTTAGAGTATACGACACCTTGTCAGATGTCAACTCTAACAGGCTGATGAAAAATGCTTGTTAACGAACAAATCTCGCTTCATTTGAAACGCTGGAGTCGTAAAGATGGCGGGGGCAAGGTTGACCGGGGCCGTTTAGTTGGCTTTGGGGAACCTCGCCGAGCCCCTGATTTCGATCCCGAGCACACGCCTCCCTTCGCTTCATGGAGTTGCTCCCAGCAGATTTCTCATGCGCACCAGATTGTAAGCCGCCGCGGCCCAGGTGAACATCCATCCGACTCGATCCAAACCTCGATACCGCGTCTGGCGCATCAGGCCCACGGTCTTGAACCAGCCAAAGATTTCTTCCACCCGCTTGCGTTTCGTCTGACTCACCGTGTAGCCCGCATGCCGAGTGGTGCGTTGATCAATCGCACTGCCGCCAGGCCGTCCCGTGTTCTGCGCCACATGGGGCGTGACCTTCAGTTGGCGCAGGTCGGCCACCCGCTCGCTTGCCGATTCCGAAACCAGCGCCATATCGGCTTCGCCCACCCGGCGAGCAGGATGGCAATCCACGCCCACACGACCCACGGCCATGTGGCCGGGTCAGCCCATCGGATCGGAGCGGCGGCGAGCATCAAAGCGGATGATATGCAGCTCAATACCTGTCCCCCCGCACCCAGGTCGTCACTTCATCGGCCACGGAGAATCCCTGCCGAGGGTCTGCCTCAAACCGATGGCCAAGGGCGTAGGCATGATCTTCCAGCGGGATGCGCTCGTAGCTCCCCCCAGACAGGAACCCTCGGACATACAGTTCCGAGAATCGCGGAATCCCGAGCTGGCGGTACTGCTCGGCGTGGACCAGTTCATGGAACAGGAGCCCGTCCGAAAAAGGCTCGTGGGCTACGATGACATCGCTGAAAGTGACCGCCGCCATCTGGGAAAAGTCCGGCAGGTTCGAGAAGCCCATGCCCACAAGCATCGGGTAGAACGGCGGGTTTTCAACACGGATGCCACGCAAGACGAGAACCCCCGCCGCATCGAGCACTTGTGGCTGGAAGAAGCCAGCCATTGCCGCCCTCTGCGCTGCGTCGAGGGGAGCCGCCTGCGGAGAGAATCTCTCTCGGTTCTCCCTGATGTACTGGGCAACAAGGCCAGAGACCTGCGCGACTTGTTCAGGCGTAAGGTGCGGCGAGACTGTTCGTTTCATGGGGGTCCCCTTCGCCGAGGCTCCAGCGGATTAGTGCAGAGGAACTGCCGATGCCCAAATCCGCTGAAGCTCCTTCCTGAGCTTGTCTATGTTGGTTGCGTCTTCGACTTTGTTCAGAAACGTAAGCTTTGCCCCCATGTCCTTGATGGACCCACCAAGGGCGTAGACATGAGTGCCGTCCACCACAATCGCCCGGTCATGGATATCGGCGTCGTGGGTCTTTGCCTCCACGGGTCGCTGGTACTGGCCTTGGAATCGCTTCACGGCTACCTTAAAATCGGGGGCGGGTCTAAACGTAAGCAGTTTGATATTCGGCTTTGCGGGTACGGCAAGGAGCATGTCCAGCACTTCATCATTCATGTAGTTGTCGGCGATGAGGATTTCATGTGTGGCTGACCCCAAAATCGAGGTTACCTGTTTGAACGCTTCGTACTGAGAACCCTTCGGAAATACTTTTTCGTTTGGCAGCGTCGTATTTTGGTTTTGAGACCGACCTTGTTCCCGTTGCATTGCATACTCGTTCTCCCGCGCTGCAACGTCCATTTTTCGTTTCCAGCGGCTACTCAGTCTGTCCATAGCTAGAGCAAACGCTCTAATCGCTGCTGTACTGTGGCCATGTCGACCCGTCCGCTGGTCCTCCAATCTCATGTCTGAGTTTACGGTGCCTTTCCGGGTCTCAAAAAGCGGTGCAAGGAGTTTTTCATAGATGGCTAGATAGAGAGAGTGGCAAGGCTTGTGCCCTTGCATCGCCCACACTTGCAGGCTGGCCTGATATATCCTCTCCGCCCATTCGTTTGCCCGGCTTTCCTCCAGCCGAATCCGCTCCACAGGATAGAAGGCTGCATTTCCTCTCTTGCGCCCTTCGGCGCGTGCTTTTGCCTTGTCTTCGGCGAGTTTGGGGTGCATCTCCTCTGCGATTTCTGTGAGTTTGGAGTTGAGGATATGCTGGTCTATCAGTCGCCATACGTGCCCTGGCGTCCAAGTAGCCGGTGCTGTGCTATTAGGCATGCGTCACCTCTTCATAACCTTTCCATCTCAGCGGGTCGCCAAGGTCAGTGCAGTCCTTACGTGGAATTTTCTCATGCCCGATACCCGAGCGGCAAACGCACGTAGTCAATCTGAATGGGGCGTAGCGGCCCGCATCTTTTCTAGAGAGTGAGCGTCACTGACATCGTCGGGTTGGTTCACCCTGTCATCGAGGTCAACGCGGACCATGTCCGCTGAGGGCGGGGGAGCCCAATTCCAGCATTGCCACGCTTCGCCATCAAACCAGTAGCGGCGGGAGCCGCAGACGCGGCACGGCGTCAGCTTGTCCATCTCGTCGTAAGAAAGATTCGGCATCTCGGTGGTCGCGGTCGCCTCGCTGCCGTTTGCTGCGGGGCCTCGCGCTGGTGGCTGTCCTGACCGCCTTATCCTCGAAGCAAAAGAGCTGAATTGCCCCGTCCGTTCTGACAGGCCTTTATCGCCACGTGCCTTTCTCCGTTCGGCCCGAAATAGGGTGGATCTCCGGCGATGAATCGGGCGAGGGAATGGGTTATTGCTCACGCCCCGCTTTCCAGTGGCCTTGGCTCGCTGAAAGCGCTAGGTAAGTCTCCGTGGCTCTGGTGAATACTCGAACCGGCATTCTGTGTTCGACGGAGGCAACAAAGCCCTTCAGCGTTTCATAGTCCTCAAGCGCCTTTCGCGCTTCCAGCATGCTGAGCCTTGCGGATTCTATGTCATGAGGGGAGGCCATTACCGGCCTGCTTCATTTTCCGTTTTGAGTGGCGGAAGCCGTTTTTCTGGCAAAAGGTTGAGCCGCCATAGTACCGCTCTTCCAAGTGGAGAGCAATCAACACGCCTAGGGATTCGTCCGGGTGAGCCAGAGCGTTGGCGTTCCTGAATTCATTCATCCTCGGGGTCGAGGCTTGGATGGCAGGAAATGGCCTCTGAGTACCTGCTGGCAGTGGAGCGGTGTCTGAATAGGAAGCGAAGGAACGACTCCGGCTCGGGCTGTTCCAGTTTACCTCTGGTTTGCAATACGCTGGATATTTTCGTAAGTACTGCGATACTCCGAATTCGTTGGGTCGAGCTCACATGCCCTTTGCAATTCGCTGAGTCCAGCTTGCACCTCGCCTTTCGAGGCGAGCGCCATGCCAAGGCCGATGTGGCCTTTCGGGTTATTCGGGTCTAATTGAATGACGATCCGAAATTGAGTGATCGCCGCATCGAAATCATGTTTCTTGGCCAGTGCTATTCCAAGCTCCTGGTGGGGATTAGAGAGTTCTGGCCGGAGCCGGATCGCCGTTCGGGCCTCGGCCACAGCGCCGTCAAGGTCGCCCTTTTTGCGGAGAACATAGCTTAAGTTGCTATGGGCGACAACTAAATCGGGCTGTAAACGGATAGCCTCTCGATACTCAGTAATTGCGCCGCCCAGATCACCCTCCTGATCTAATCCAAGCCCAAGGTTGTAGTGCGCCAAGCTCAGGTCTGGCTCCAGCCGAATGGCTGTCCGATACTCCGTGATCGCGTCCGACCAGCGATTCTGTTCGCCCATGACATAGCCCAAATAGAAATGCAAAAGAGCGGTTTGGTCAGAGGTCTGTGATAGTCTTTTCGGCCCAATTAGCGCGAGCTTCTGAATTGACCTTGACGTAATGAAAAGATTAACTGCAACCTCTTCCCCAATTTGTCCGGTTTGGAAAACAGCGTTTCCATCTGCCGTGTCCCAAATGAACAAACCTCGCTTCTGCTCTGACGGTTGACCCAAATTGTCGAGGCAGTAAGTCAAGACCTCCGCAGCGACGGCATTGGCTTCCTTCCTGTCTTTCAGCACGAGGTAGGGCGCAATCTTGCAAATCTTCCCGTTCACGGTTCCTAACTGGAGGTTCCACTTCCGTCCTAGAAACATCACGGGGGAAGCATTGTAATCCTTCTCCCCGACAAACCATCGCGGCATAACCGCGTGTTCAGCGTCGGAGAATTCCGTCAACCCTGTGACTCCGGCAATTGGGGCACCTAGTCTGTACTCTCCAATCGGAAGACTCCCAGGTGTCGCACGGTTCTGAGCATGGGCTGAAGTTTGTCTGGATTGCGCTAGGGAAGCAAAGACTATAAGAGCGGTTGTCATTAAAGCCGCGACAGTGAGAATTGCGGCAGTTCGCATAGGCTGGCAGCCCATTCGCTGAGATGGGCACACGTTAGGACTGCGGTTGTCGAATGTCAAGTACGATTGTTGCTGAGAATCGATTTGTTACTCCAAGTCCACAATCCATGGCTCCTCATCATGGCCCAGGACATCCGCATTCCTCATCGCAGCAGCTTCCGCACCCGGTGTTTCAGCGAAACCTCAGCAGGACTCCCGCCGCCCAGGCTCAGCCAGCGGTCGAAATCCCGCAGCAGGACGGTGTGCCTGATCTCCGGCTGCTTCACTGCAATCTGGACCGCAGTCAGCCCGTTGCCGATTTCACCGACCCAAGCGTTCTCGCGGAAGATGCGCAAGCCGAGCGCCACTGCTTCGAATAGGGTCTCCGCTGTGACCTCGACCGTGTGCTCGACGCCTTGCACGTCGCACACCGACACCAGACAGGTTCGGACGGCCATGCGCGGAACTTATCATATTCGCCTTTTCTTCGCCATCTCAAACTCAATGTGGTTTCCCGCTCTGGGAGCAGTGTTGTATGGGGTTCCATAAATGCTTTGCAGCCCCGCCCGGCTGTTGAGTGTCAGCCGCCCGCCGTGGCCCACGATCTCCCAAGGGTCCTTGCGCCGGGCGGAATTCTTCGGTACGCTTGCCCGGTCATGGAATCGATCAGGCTCGCGGTGATCTGGGTGGCGCTTGCCCTGTTCGGGCTCATTGCCATGGCTGGCGTTGTCGGGCTCGCAGTGTTCGTTCTCGCATCGAGACCTCACGACATTAGTGCGTACTTCGCTTCACTGCCGTCTCAGCCTGAAGCTTCTTCAATCGGTCCAGCACATCGCGCTTGGCGAGAATTCCTCGCTCGTCCAACAGCTCCACCAAAGCATTTAATGTGAGCATATTCGAATAGGCCAGCTCCTCGAAGCTCACCGTCTGCCGTTCCGATTTCGAGGGCATATTCCTCCATTCTGCTTTTCCATGGGGCCACGGCAACGCGATGCGGCCAGGAAGCGGGCTCGGAAGCGACACTGCTCTAGCGTCTCTTCCGGGATTTCTGGGCCTGCAAATTTGCAAGGCGCTTCTCCAACGGCTCAAGGTCTTCTTTCAGCATTCTCCTGTGCGAGTCCTTGAGCATCGCAATCATTCGCTTTAACTTCCGGACCTCTTCTCGACGTGAGGCTGCTGCCGTCATAGGCGTAGCTCCATCGTGAGTTCCGATTGGCTCAGCGTGAGAGTAAGACGCGGTCAGTGAGTTTGCAACCACTGCTCCAGGCTCTCCCATTGGCCTGCGCCCTGACAGCCCGAAGTGCAAACCTCGAACTTGTAGATTGGATGAACCTCCCATAGGGACACACGTGCGGGGTTCTTCCCAACCGGGCTGCTTCCCTGGCATGGTACATGGCTTGAATCGAACATAAGCTGCCCAGTGACATGCACTGGAAGGGAAGCGTTCTTGACCTTCAAAACGTTGTCGGCGGACCAGGCGGTCGGGCGGTGGTGAGGGATCATCTCGGCCACAATGCCGGAGCACTCTGAATCACCCTTGGACTCTCCCAAGGAGATATGAATGTCATGGTTCGAGGGTGTGTTGGGAACCTGGGTCTGGGGAGGCTTTCCACAGTTCACAGTTTCCGCTTCTTCCTGTCTTGCGTTCAAGACATATCCCTGAAACGTAACTAGCTTGCCTTCACCCAAGCTTTGCAAGGGAGCGCGATTGAGTGTAGGTGTTTTCTCGCCGAACGTAACGCCCTTGGTGCTTGCGGCTTGTTTCTGGAGTGCCGTGAATTGGTTGATTTTCATGACTTCTGGATTCCCACTTGCGCAAAAGTTGTTCTTTGCTTCATTTTGGGTTTTCTCTACGCCGATACCATCGAGCCCGCACAAGCTGTCAATTGATGTGGCGGTAGGGCTGGGGAAGCTTGGGTTCGCGCAGGGGGGATTGAACTCCTGTTGCGACGTAGACGCCGGTTTTGGAGGTTTATGGTGCGCTTGAGGGTTTGAAGTCGAAGCCGATGCTGCACACAGCGCGACAAATAACAGCAATGCGACCGCTTTTCGCGTCATTTTGAGTACCTCCCGGAAGGATTTTGTTTTCTACCATGGGCTTCACCACTGAGAAGATGTATGGCACAGTACCCTCCGCAGACTATATAGTCAACATCTATTATTTCATGAGGACACGAGTGGAACTGACCGGAAGCAATCGGGGCAGAAGCAGAACGCCTTCCTTTCGTCCGTTAGCACGCACAGATTTGAACTGATCGAAAAGATAAGCGCCTCACCATCCACAATAGGGGTGAACCCACGTTGTGGCGGGAGGGGCGAGGTATCTTCATCCGAATCGGAGGACAAGGCAAGGAAGAACAGATTGACGGGCTGCTGTCGCTATTGGACATCATGATGGTAGCCGAGCAGGGGATGGGCAAGTCTCTTCGTACTGAATCGCAAGCATCACAGGTGAAACTCCGCACGCATACTCAGAAATTGAGCTCGACCTCCGTTGAGCGTGGGCTGCGCAACCGTTTCATCACTGCGTCACGCAGGCTGAGCAGCGCCTGGTAACGCACTTGCGGGACACGAGACTCAGAAATATTGAGCCTTGCCGCGATCTCTTTCACTGACAGTCGGTCGACGTAGTGGAGCAACAAGGAAAGCCGCTTGCGGCGGGGCAGGTCTGCCAAGGCACGGTTGAGAATTTCTCGTTTCTCGCGGAGATCGCACAAATCGAACTGGCGGCCAGACTCTGCCGGTTCCAGCCACTCCGCGCCGAACGACTGCACTTCCTCGACCGTCCTGTACCACGCTTCCAGCGTGAAGTCTGGGACGTCCGTACTTTCGTCGTGTGTGCCGTCATCGCGCATAAAGCCGCTTACATTATATCGCTCAACCGTTTTTGCGAAGCAATGCGTGATCGAACCACCGCACACGTGCAGTTGAGATCTGCACCGGCTCCCACTGGGCATTCCGAAGGAGAGTCTTGAAGGGGCACTCGCGAAGACCTTGCACCCAAGCTAACGAAAGAGTGGACGCATACTGTGCCTATCACACGATGCCGTCGCAAACTTACTTACATCCCTTCCGCTCCCATTTGTCTTTCGCCTTTGCCTCCTCAACGGTCTGCCATTGCATGTTTGACGGAGCATCGGCACCGCCGCACGCGAGCGGAACGATGTGGTCCACGACGTGCCCTTTCCAGCCGTGCGGGTGACCCGTCTGCCTCATAAACTCCCGCTTCGCCGCCGCGCTCCGGTGAGTCCGCCCGCGCCGGCTCGACGAGGTAGCGCGATGCGAGCGAGAACCATAGGTGTGGGCGCGGTGCGAGTGGGGCGAAGATCGCGATCCACCGTAACTACCGTGCCGGGCGAAGGAGAGTTGGCTTACGCAAAGGAAAAGCAAGAGCAGAAGGAAAAGCGCCCGTTTCAGGGCATCCCCCTACAGAGCAGATGGTTATCCCCTATACGCCCGCCAATCCGAAAAAGCAAGCGCTGACCGATGGGATTACCGGGCCTGGCCATCATACGCCTTGCGCGTCAGTACGTTCGTTTGGACGCAGTACTAATCGTCATGCGGAACCGGACTTTTCGTGATCAATCCAGACGGAACCAAAACCCAGATTCCCGGCACAGATCAAGCGCCAGGGGACCAACCCACATGGCATTAGAGCCATCGCCATTCACAACCGAAACCGGGTCACCATCCGCTCAATCGGATTTCCTGTAAGAATCGTTGTATGGACAGGGCTTGAAACAGCGTCGGAATCCCGAAACAAGATACTTCAGCCATTTCTCCATCTCGGCTTCTGATATCGTAGTCGAGTCAGTAGGAAGCTCACACTCTACCCTCGCCGTTTTGTATTCTTCTGCCGACCCACCGAGGTGAACTCTCGTTTCTGCCTCCGGACACCAGCGTAAGAAGACGAGACTTGAATCGGTGCTCAGGAGATTCAGCGTCATCGTATAGGCGACCCGGTTTCTTTCATGGACGTAAACGCAGCGCAGTCCCTCCGGCTGCTCGTAAACGTGTTCACGAACGATGACGCGCTTTTCTCGTTTGTTGACCAAATCAACCATCTTGCTTAAAGCCTCTTGAAGCTGATGTGGGCTGAGTCGCGACCGCAAGCCTTCGGTGCGCAAGGCGTCAGGCGTAGCCTGGACTAGGTGCAGTCTCCGAAGTGCGCCGCGGAACCAGCCCAGACCAGGCGTCGTAATGGGCTCATCTTGTACAATTGATTCTAGCCTCATTGGTGGTCACCCGAAGTTGCCTTTCTCCCCTGCGAGCCACACATCCCAGAGTTGCCGTGCTCGACACGGGGTTTGAGCGAGCGTCGGTATTAGTGCGACTTCCGCAAATCTAATCTCAGGCTTAAGTATTCCTTCCCGTTCGGTCCCCTACCGAGGCGGATTCGGGTGGGGACCCACTCAACGCGATCTTACGCACTGCCACCGCCGCTACTTCCATAGATTGAGGCCCGGCACTGGTCTGAGCGAGGATGCACCGACCGCAAGCCGAAAACGTGCGGGCGTCGGTCACTCGCGCAGGCTTTGGAGTTCCCGCAATAGCTCCCGTGCGCTGCGGTAGCGCTGGGCCAGGTCCCTCGCCAAGCAGCGCTCAATGACAGCGGCGACGCCTGTGGGAACAGGGGCCGGAACCCTGAGCGCTTCGCCCAGCATGATTTCCATTCCCAGTTCAGCCGGAGAATCTCCGCGAAAGGGCAGCGCCCCTGTCGCCATTTCGTAGAGCACGACTCCGACCGACCAAAGATCGCTTTGGAACGTCGGACTCCCTCCTCGAACAAGCTCAGGCGACGTGTAGGGGAGTGTGCCCCTAACCCAGCCTTCGTTTCGGAATTTCCCCTCTTCGCCGTCGCTCAGACACCGAACGTCGTACCTCCGCGCCAAGTGGGCAAGCCCAAAATCAAGGAGCTTTACGCCTCCGCTTAGCGCGACGCAAAGGTTCGAGGGCTTGATATCCCCATGAACGACACCGTGCTCGTGCGCGTAACCAAGGGCTTCGGAGATCTGCCCGCCACACCGCACGACAAGCCTGGCCGAGAGCGGCGCACCCTCAAGCACCTTACGGAGCGATGGACCATCGATGTACTCCATGGCAATGTAGGGTTGGCCGTCCTCCTCGCCGATGTCGTACGTTTGGCAGATGTGAGGGTGGTTCAGAGACGCACCGGCCTGGGCTTCTTGCAGCATCATGCCCCACGCAGCATCTTCTTTTCGGAGCTTCTCCGATAACAGCTTCAGAGCTACAACGCGATTCAGGCGAAGGTCGCGCGCGCGGAAAACTATTCCGGTGGCGCCCGCACCCAAAAGATCATCAAGGACGTACCGTCCGACCACCCGCAAGCCCATTCGAGCTCCCACGCGGGAGACTCCCTGCGCTATAAGTCGGCGCGCGGCCTATTCCACCAACTGGCTGCGCACGGCATAGCGGATGAGCTGGGCGGTGGTTGTCATACGCATCTTTCCGAGTATTCGGGCCCGATGGGTGCTGACGGTCGTCACGCTCAAATAGAGCTCTCTCGCAATCTGAGAAACTGTCTTTCCCATGGCAATCATGTGGAGGACCTCGAGCTCCCGGTCCGACAGCCTTTCGTGGGGAGCTTGGCCGTCGTCCTCGCCCAGGTTCAGCACTAACCCCTCAACAAGCGACGGGCTCACGTATCGCCCTCCGGAAAGCAGCGTTCGTGTTGCCTTCAGGAATTCTTCAGGCGCCGCGTCCCTTTTCATGTATCCAGAAGCTCCGGCTGTCAGCACTCTAGTGGGGGATTGGTCTTCGGGGTTCGCCCCCAAGGCGAGAACGGGAAGCGTCGGGCGAATCCGCCTCATGTGCTTGAGCAGGTTGAGGCTCCGTCCGCCCGGCGTGGTGATATCCAGGACGACCAGATCCCAATGCCCTTCCCTGACTTGGGCAAGAACCTGTTGGGGGTCCTCAGCTTCGCCACAGATCGCGCTCTCGAACTCGCGAACCAATATCTGTTTCAAACCATAACGCTGGATCGGGTGATTGTCGGCGATCAGAACCCTAGGAGACCCTGTCGCCTTGAGGCCGCGAAATGACACGAGACCCACACCTCACGTTCCTCATGAGTATACTACAATAACGCGACAACTAATAGCTATAGGACTTAGTAGGATTTTTTTCGTAGTAAAAACTACTACACGTGACTAGTATTTTGTACGACAGTGCCCCATGCGATCTGCTCAGCGGGATCATAGAACAAAGCTTTTGATTGATTCGATATGCAAGATGATTGATTATCGCCTAGGCCCCGTGCGCGCTAGCGGAGGACCTGATCCTAGCGTGCGCGTTGCCCCTACTGCTCTCCGCGCCGATCTTGGTTATATGGTGGCCCGTTGTAATTCTCAAGTGGATGATGGCAGACTAGGCCAAGGCGACGTTGGTGATTGGTTCCACTCAGCCGCCGGCGACCCAGCTGCCCGGGTACAGGCAGGAAAATGGGAAATACGTGCGAGATGATCGAGCACCGAAATAGTCGTACCTAGTACGCTTTTATCATCTGCAACACGCCGATGATTATCCCTACCACATCGATAGCCACGGCCGCCTCGCTGTATTGCTTCATGTTCACGCCCGACATGAGCCTTGCCACGGGCCACTTGAAAAGCGGACATTTCACTTATCAATTGGACCGGACAGATCGCGTGTCAACGACATTCACCGACTTTTCTCTTGACAGGAAGGTAATTTAGGCATATCAGGAAGCTATAATCATAGGCATTTATTACCCGCCGTTCAGCCCAAGGGGCAGGTATGACGCAGCCCAAGACCGCTGATGCCCGTGGGACTTCAACCATCAGGTGCTGGCAAAACCAGCGGAGACCTGAACCTCATCCGACCGCACTCGCCGTGTTGCGGCCGACCTGAATCCAAGGAGGGAAAATGGCCGAAGGAGACATTGTAACGGGACAAGACAAAAGCAACGTGCCGGTCAAACCAGAAATCCAGACTGCCTCGTCTCCGGTTGAATTTATCGCGACTGACAGGCTTGCGCCGCCACCCAGAGAAGGCATTGCGCTTTGTCTTTCCGGTGGCGGTTATCGCGCCATGCTCTTCCACGTTGGGACCTTGTTGCGCCTAAATGAATTCGGGCTGCTGCCGAAGATCGACAGAATTTCCAGTGTTTCGGGCGGGTCGATCATTGCCGGAGTGCTCGGCCTGAAGTGGGGGAAGCTCGATTTTCAGAACGGGGTAGCTGCGAACCTCCAAAATGAAGTCGTCGGCCCGATCCGAAGACTCGCGGCGAAAACGATTGACGTATTCGGTGTTCTCGGAGGTCTTGTCGCAGGCGGTGCCGCGAATGTGATCGCGCACGAGTATCGAAACTACCTTTTTGACAACGCGACACTCCAGGACCTACCCGACCCGAAGCCTCGCTTCGTCATCAACGCTACCAACGTCCAATCAAAAGCATTGTGGCGATTCAGCCGCCCATACATGTGGGACTGGCGTGTAGGTAAGGTGAGCAATCCCAAAATCGAGCTTTCGGTAGCGGTCGCGGCCTCTTCGGCTTTCCCTCCGGTACTTTCGCCGCTTGAACTGAGGCTCGATCCCAAGGACTTTGTGCCAAATACCGGATACGATTTGCAACGAGAGCCTTATACCAGCGATGTAATCCTGACGGATGGCGGCGTATACGACAATCTTGGGCTGGAAACAGCCTGGAAGGACTACCTTACAATCTGGGTGAGCGACGCCGGTGGAATGTACGCCGCTGAGGAGCATCCGCACCGCGACCCCGTGCGGCACACCTTGCGCATCTTGGACCTGTTGGACAACCAAGTGCGAAGCCTCCGCAAGCGGCAGGTCATTGGGTCCTTCGAGTGCGGCATTCGAAAGGGCGCTTATTGGAGCATTTGGGAGGACATCGCGCAGTTCAAGGTAAGAACTCCGCTGGTTTGTCCACTGGCAAAAACCGAAAAGATCGCCAAGATTCCGACACGGCTCGAAGGGCTGGATGCGGAAGATCAGGAAAAAATCATCAATTGGGGCTACGCAATATGCGACGCCGCCATGCGGAAATATGGGGGAGTTGATCCCAGGCAAGAGCCGACGCAATTTCCGTATCCGTCAATCGGCGTTGGCTGAGTCAATCGGGAGCGCTCGGTGACGAACTCATGGCCATGCGCGAATTCCATCTCGGGATTAGCCGGGCAACACGCGCAGTGCTGAAGCTAGGTGTGATTCGGTCGCATGCTCCGCGCTCTGCGCGGGCAGCGTCCTTCTATCGGAGGTATTAGAATGGAGAGCAAAAAGCTGAAGTCGCAGTTCAAGTCCCTTCTCCGACTAGCGATTGCATTTATTCTGCTCACGACGGTCGCCGCGTCTCCGACCCGTTTGGGGCATGCTGCGGATTCAAACAGCGCTCCGGTGCCGCTCCTGGCAAAAGGGCATCCGGTCGTTTGGTGGTTTGTTTTTAAGCTTAATTCCAAGGCCTTCCCCGGCTGCCCCGGCGCAGCAGAACGGGCATGCTTGTTTGGCGGCCAGGTGCAGGACTACAAGACTTTCGGCCAGCAGTTTGTCTACGCGAGCAGCGAGGCTCCGTCGCTCCAGGAGGGAAGCAACTGTGCAGGCGATACGACAGGCGAGCCAGTAGGCGCAACCTTCGACCAGGTCTATAACGGCTCTTACTACTACGTGATTTGGAACGACCAATTTTATGATGACCCTCGGATCAAAGGATGCACCAAACAATGTGGCGCTCCCTGGGGCCATTCAAAAGGCATGCTCGCGTGGAACGAAGCCGGAGAAGGACTTGTGTTGCAGGTCACGACACCGTCTTGGCCAGCGGCTGGCAGCGCCACGTTCCCGCGCAAGACTGACGGCAACACGCTGGGATGCGTGACGGACGACAACGTGGAAGTCAGCCAACACTTCTTCGCCTTGAAGCTGACCAAAGATGATGTCGTGAAAGTCTTAACGGCGCTTGGGAACGCGAGCGTCGTCACCGACCCGAAGAACCCGCAGATTGTCAACAACGGAGGGCCTGCGGACGTTCAAACGCTGGTAAAGCGTCTCGGCGTCAGGTCTGCCAGCAAATCCTTCACAAAGGACACTCTTTCAAGCGGCGTGGAATTGATTTCAAAGCCCTCGCTTCTCAACGTGCCACCCTGGCAGATGGTTTCGGCGATTCTTGGCGGCGTTTCCCTGAGAGCCGCTACGTGGTGGGCGAATCCCAAAATCTATACGACCACGTCATCAACGGAGATTGGTTGCTGGGCCGATACCCTCGCCAAGCCGGGTCCGGTCGAAATCGCCACGACGGGGCGCTGGGCAGGGAAAGAAATCGGCCTGACTGGGGGATTGGGTCCCAATTTTAATCATGCAAAGGTTGGGGTGTCCATCTCCGGCGATGTTCACGATGCAATCTTCGGCGACATGAACCAGCAAGGCTCTGCATCAGGGCCAAACTGCGCCAGCAGCCAGAATGGGCGAGGGGGATTGTTCTACGTGGTCGACAACACAGAGCTTTTTGACGGTTTGAAGAACCTCATAAATGGCGGCACAGCGCCTACAGGGGCTCCAACTAAATGACGCATATCTGAGGCACAGGTGTCGGGCCCCAAGCTCATGCGGGTTTTCGCCGCCGCCTGCCGGACGATGCTGCCGCTGGTCGAGTTCACGACGAGGGCGCTGGGCGTGATATTCTGAAGACCGGGCGGGCAGATGCTTATGGTCGGAGCTGTTGCGGATTCCGGGTTAAGACGGCCGCGAGCAGACTTCACACCGAGCTCACTATACAACAATATGGCCGCCCCAATGACCATCTATGCAAACGCCCCTAGTCCGACAATCTTCGAGATTTGGCTGAAGCGCAGCGTTACCCCTGAGGAACTTTCCGGCCCCAGGTCGGGCCATCAAGTGCCTTGCTTCCGCATTCGCATGGAATATAAGGATGCTTTCAGTGAAACCAGATGGCAGGAATTTGGCTTCTGCGTTCGCTCTGCTGGAATGGAATATTTGCCGAAATACAACGATTTCAACTAACGCCCGAATTAAATTAGGACACCACCAAAATGCTCTCATCCGCAGACGGCACATTTTGGAACACCGTAGGAGATTGGCATCGGCTGAAGTCCCAGGTTCGGGTACGCTTTGCCACGCTTCCCCGAGACTTCTCCTTTGACGCCGAGGTGATGGACTTTGTGGTCGGGGTGTCCGTTACATTCAAAAACACAGAAACAGGAGAAGCATGCGAGCCTCTTGACCTCTTTCATGCCATCATCCGCTTGTCGTCCCTGCCATACCCGACCGAAAAAACCAAAGGCTCCGAGGAATTGGAGTTTGGCGCGGTATTCAATATCACGTGGGAGGGTGACAAAGAAAGACGCTGTATATTGTCCGAGATTCGGGATTTTGCTACCCGGCACTGAATGTTTCAGGCTGAATCATCAATCTGGACCGGCTGGATGGGGTTCTAGGATTACATATGGTGAGAGCATTTACTCTCCTTAGAAGCTGCTTGAGGAATCAGGAGAGCGAGGACACTTGGAGTCTAGGCGGCTTGTCTCGCAGGCCGATTCCCTTTTGCCATTTTTCTCGCCATCGCAACCAGAAACTTTCTGTCCTTTTCGTCGAGGCTCTTGAAAGCATTAATCAGGCCGCGTTCCTCTGGGCCCAGCGTTCCCGCATCTCTTGAGCCGACGGGCTGCGGCTTTCCCTCACCTGCGAAAAATAGCTGGTACAGCTCGATTTCTAGG
>Ga0208034_1000770_pt1 | contig 22903 bp, 33 predicted proteins | sample June2015DPH_8_10_FD_184699 | JGI IMG/M metagenome (GOLD analysis project Ga0208034, IMG submission 184699) | Peatland microbial communities from SPRUCE experiment site at the Marcell Experimental Forest, Minnesota, USA - June2015DPH_8_100... | ecosystem: Environmental > Terrestrial > Soil >...
AAACTCTCGTGTGACGATTGGACGGTGTGGTGAACGAATACAAGCCGCTTACCGTCTGTCCCTTGCGCAGCGGCTTCCTGAAACGGGATAGGAGAATCACTGTTCTCAGCGACGACAGCGAGTTCATCTCGGTAATAACTCATTCTGACCTCCCATCTATCTTCTCGTACAGAACTTTGGCATACGGCCCATTTGTCTGCGAACAGAACCACTTCTTGAAGTTGTCCTTTGCGTCTTCCGCTACTCGCCCTCTTTCATTAAGGACCATCATCCGTACCGGCGCTAACGGCCCACCAAAGTGAGTGACTTCCAAGAGAATGTCAGCACCTTCTGCAACGGCTTGACGTTGTTCTTTGGAAAGTTCCCACCGCGAGATTGCCGACAGACCGTTCTCACCGGGAAGGGTGCGCAAAGGAATATACTGCGGTTGGTCAAGAGCGTAAATCTTTTCGTAGTCTTCTAACCCTTCGACTACGGGACCGATGGATGCAGACAGATAATCAAACATTGTTCCCTCTCCTGATTACAATGTACTCCTATGCAAGCATACATGCAAGCATTATTTCGCATCGACGCCAAAGGACTTCTCGTCAAATTGCGCAGCGTATTCAGGTGACCACACATGGAAACCGTACTTGCGATAGAATTCCATGCGATCTGCGTCGGCTTGCATCTCGATTTGCCTTTTCTCTCTAGGTGGAGCGTTCTTGATGGTACTAGACCCATAATGGAAGAAAGGTATCTGAGCGTGTGACATGATTATTCCTAAGCGGTGAGCACGGACATGGAGATCACAATCGGAGGCGTAGTTTACCATGGATTCGTCCAGACCACCTAGTTTCTCCCATGCTTCCTTGCGCCATAGGAGACAAGAGAAGTCTGGATTCGGATTGATAGGCTGGACAGGAAAAGGCTTTTCTAAGTCTTCCATCGTTACTCTGTGACCGTCAATGTCCTGCACACCTGAGACGACAGGAAGATTGAGTTCAAGCAGTAGACGATAGTAGGACGGCGGCATGATCGTGTCTGATCCGGGGCATAGGCAATAGTCGGCGCTCATTGCATCGAACACCCACTTCAAGCCGACATTGATTCCATGGCTAAATCCAGTGTTGGTTTGTAACCTCATACATGGAATATCTTCCACGCATGAAAAATACACCACGGTATCATCACTGCTCCCATTGTCAACGATGAATATGGAAACAGGTATATCCTGCTTGCGCAAGGACTCGACACATTGTTTTGTAAGGTCCAGATTATCGTGCGTGAGTATGAGTACGGGATTCATAATGTCACCATTTCTTTCTGTCTGGATGAAGTTTGTCATAGGCAGAACTAGTAATTGCTCTGCAAATCTTACATGTTCTTCCGCCATGTCTTTTGTCAATATACACATTATCATCTGATAAAACATGACCACGCTTGCAATGAGTTCTCTTTCTACGGTTGATAACCTGTTCATGAGGTGTAGCCCAACGAACATTACCCGGTTCATAATTTCCGTTTGTGTCGGGATAGCGGTCAATGCTCATCGTGGAATCAGGTCGCGGTCCCATATAGTCAAAAAATTCTTCAAAGGAATTTTCCCATTCTCGGCAAACGCGAATTCCTCTCCCTCCGTACAGGTTATAATCTTTGAACTTTGGGTTGTTGCAGCGAGTTTTCATCGCAGCCCAAATTCTATATTCGGCAGTTGTAGCGAGAACGCGAGATTGGCCATGTGTAGTCGTCCTAGCGATGGTGTTTTCATCTCGTAGGCATCCGCAACTGCGAGAATTTCCATGTGTCAAATGATATGTATTTACTCTTGTCTCTTTTCCGCACATGCATTTGCATATCCAGATTGTTTTCTTGTCTTTTTGGTCTTTGAAATACGACATAACAGTTAAGCGTCCGAACACTTGGCCGATAAGATTGATTGGTGGTACAGTTGCTTGTGGGGTTGTCATTCGTCCTCCTGTGACGATAGGTGAGAGCCGGGGTTCCAGCCCCGACAACCCCATTATACATCAACTGTGGACAACCATACACTGAGTAAATCGCCCATGTTTGATACCTTTGGCTACTAACTCGTTGATTAGTATACCATCACTTACGCCATACATATCTACTTTATGTGGCCACTCTTCAGGAAACCAATCCCGCCGAATCAGGTACGCCGTTTTGTCGCAACGACACGCTTCAGGGTATGCGTCGAAGTAGAAATACGGCATGTCTGGACGCCCCTGTACAAAATTGCAAATCACTAGTTCAAAGTTTCCTTCCTCCGCAAATGGGATCACTCTTTCGGCAAAGTATTTTGCGTATATTGAATCGCAATTTGGGAACATTAGATATTTTCCCGTCGTCATCTTTACGCCGATCTCTGCTGCATCGTAAAGTGAGGGGATGCCAACTCGCGGGAAGTTCGTTAATGCGTTGTCATGAGTCCACTCATAACGAATGCGCGGGTCCATTCGACACAGCAATTCAATCTTTGCTCTGCACATAGGATCGTCACTGTTATCGGTGACGATGGCTTCCCAGTCCGTGAACGTTTGGTCGATAATAGACGAAAGGCAGGTTCGCATACTGTTTGGGCGATTGAAACTTCCGATAATCCACGACAGCAGAGGTTCACTCATAACTCTCCCCATTCTCTACCGATATTCCTAACGGTAGGTTCTGACTTTTTGCGTTCATATACTGACTGGTTGGCATACAGTTCGTAAACCGCTGGCGGATGCCATTGATGATGTACGAGAATATCGGTGAAGATAAACTCTACTCCTTCGCGCCGAAGTCGATCTGCAAAATCATCGTCTTCCCATCCCGCTCCGATAAAGTCTTCATCGAATCCCCGCAGCCGTTCAAACCACTCACGCTTGATCGCTCCGCAGAAAAAGTAGGGACGAGGACGGTCGATTCCACAATAGAGTTCACGTTCTGTTCCGTCCTCATTCAAGGCAATCACTCTGGCAAACACGGCGTTTGTAGGCGTCACGAGCGCAGTAAGTTTCTCAATAGTCTGCGAGTCAATATGCTTGCACTCTGCGTTTTGGAGAATGATAATATCTCCTATCGCCTGCCGCAGACCGCAATTCAACGGTCTCGCTGAATTACGTCGAGCGGTAGGATCGGGGCGAGAAGGATGACAATATCTCACCCCATACTCTTCGCAAATCACTGGAGTCTCATCGTCTGCGCCATCGTCTACCACGATGATTTCGTAGTCTTTGAAACTCTGGAGACGAATTGACTCAAGTGTATTCCTTAGTTGATGAGGACGATTGTAAGATGTCATTACTATTGAAAGCATCACCTTTTCCTCCAAAGTAGAGCCGTCCATGGAACTTGGCGGTCATCGACTAAAATCAGTGTAAGACCAGCAGATGCATCCTGATATTCTGTCCTCTCAAAGTCATGCGCCACAACTAAAGAGCGTCCTATGTGTGAAGCTACCCATTTCAGGGTATCGCAGCGCCTATCCAGAGATAAACTATTGTCAACAAAAATCAAGTCAAAAGCATCTAAGGACACATCTTCAAGAAACAGTTCGATAGGTTCAGGACAGATCACTATCTTATGGCGCGGATCGTCCTCGGCAATTACCCACTTTCTGTCCTGCTCTACGGTTACAAGTTCTCCAAGGTTGGGATAGTATCTACGGCTTAGAAATGTGCGCGTAGAGAACTCTCCCGCGCCAAGCTCAAGAACGCTTGTGATGCCAGGACCAATGAGACGCAGCAGGTTCAAATGCGTAGCGAATATGTCTGACTGCGGCTCGTATTCAGAGATCGCCTGTGAAAAGTTCATAGTTGTCTCGTCGCTTTCAATGCGGCGGCTACCACCTGATCCATATTCAGGTACTTGTACTGTGCCAGCCTTCCAATGAATATAACATCCTTTTCTTTTGCTGCCAACTGACGGTACTGGGCAGCAAGAGCCTCGTTTGCTGCGGTGGGAATAGGATAGTACGGTTCTCCTTCGGCTTCTGGGTATTCCCACACAATCGAAGTTCCATCCACCCTTTGCCCGGTCAAATGCTTGAACTCTGTGATACGAGTATAAGGGAAATCATTGGGATAGTTGACTGTCCCGACTGGCTGTAATTGGCTTATGAAAAGATAGTCATGCTCGAAGCGGAGGGAACGATACGGAAGAGAGCCAAGGCAGGAACCGAAGTAAGCATCCAATTGGCCGGTGTAGACCATAAGTTGAGCGGAGAAGGAATCTCTTTTCTTGAAGTAATCTGTTTCCAGTTCTATGCGGATATTCTTATGGTCCAGTATCCTTTCAAACATCTTCGTGTATCCGTTTCCCGGCATGAACTGAATGGCGTCCGTAAAATAGCGGTCGTCATAGTTGGTACGAACTGGAATCCGTCCTGTCACTCCTGGACTTAATTCCGATAGTTCTAACCCCCATTGTTTACGAGTATAGTTGCGATAGAACTTGTCACAAAGGTCGTGACCGACACTGGCAAGCACAGCATCCTCACTGGATTCGATACGATCCTTGGGAACGCGGACGCGGCTCAGGAATTCTCCTGCTTCGCAAGTGCTCATAGATAGATCATAAACCTGATTCAAAGTATCGCAGTTTATTGGGAAAGGAACCAACTTGCCGTCTATTTGAGAAAGAACGCGATGCTGATAAGCGTGCCAGTCTGTGAATCGGGAAAGGTAGGCAAAGACTGCTTGGCTGTTTGTATGGAAGATGTGAGGGCCGTAGCGATGTACTAACACGCCATGAGAATCATACTCATCGTAGGCGTTTCCTCCAAGATGATCTCGCTTGTCGATGATGAGGATGGAGTGTCCTGCGGAGGCTAAACGCTCTGCGACAACACACCCAGCAAATCCAGCACCGACGACTAATACGTTCATCGTCACAATCCTCTAATCCTATGCGCTTCAAACATATCCTTTGGCATGAACGGCTCAGGAGAGAACCCTAAATGGCTTGTGATTGCATTGTTTCCTGATTGTGGTCCAGTCAAGAAATAGTGAGGCGTATTGACGATGTATCTCCAATCTACATGAAGACGAATACCTTTGTCTCGCAACCTGTCTCCAACCCAAACATCGTCCCACGGTATAGCAATTGGCGCGTCAAGAAGGAATTCAAACGCCTTTCGGCTGATCCAGTAACCTGCGCCTCCAGAGGCATACTCCAGATCGTCTCGGTAGAAGGGTGTGCCGATGTAGTCGAACTCTTGAAACCCGCTCTCCAGTAACCGAGGAACATCAACATAGGTGTCGGTATCAACTTTGAATACATAATCGTATCCGCGCTCCCATGCCCACCGAAAGATTTCTCTTACCTTAAAAGGCAAATGTTTGAAGTCGTAGGGAACAGGAAGCAGAACTTCATCGTTTTTCGGGATGTACGATGTGAGAACGCTTTCGGAAGGTTTGTCCCTGTAGTTCCAAGGGCGATTATTCCATTCAACGTCGATAAGATCGTCATTCTCATGGACAGGTGTTCCGTCGCCCATAAAGAAACGGTAGTCTAAACCGTCCGCCTTTGTGAGCCAAGTGTCGCGGGAAGACTGATGATCTCCATTTTCCGCACTTGGAGGCCAACTAGCGATTGCGAGTAGAACTTTCATTCCGAATACTTCCTTTGAATAGCTTCGGCAAGAGATACATCACGGTCGTACTGATGCAAGATAGGAAACACGACATCGCTTCCTGGGGTATAAACCACAGCGTTTTCCTTATCGAAAATAGGCCATACATCGTTAACCCACGGCTTCCATACGGCCTCGTAGCAGGACAGATACCATGAGCAGGTTGCAATGAAACCAGAACTCATATTGACTTCGCGGGTAACTTCCTTGAGTGGAGGAATTCTGAGCAGGTAATTAAAGTATGCCTGATCGTATCCCCATCCTGAAATCTTCGCTGCGAACTCACACATCTTTTCTACTACATAGCTCACAGCTTTTATGGTTCCCACGATAGTGCCGCAGCAGAGAACGTCATACTCACCTAGCCAATCGAGAACCTCCTGTCCCAATGTATTCCGAATCCACTCAGAGTTTGTCGGTTGATGTTTGATGAGCATACACTCTGACGGTCCTATGATCTCCGCAGGAGAAAGGTTATTTTCTAACCAGAGTGACGGATCGGATTGAAACACAGCGTCTCTCACATCTACATAAAGTACATACCTGTACCGTTCGATATTATCTTTCAAAAAGTCTCTGACTGGGATATGTCGTGCTGTGGCGTAGGACTGTGAAGGATCGGCCACAACCTCGATCAAGGTCCAGCCTTTGCTCCTGAGCCTATCCTGAGCGTCCTGTGTGACGTTCTGCATGAACATCACCTTGTCGCCAGAGAATCCGGACCTCTCAACTGAGACGATAAAAGCCATGATTTCCGGCCAGCCATAGTTTGCGACTGTCGTTACGATCACATCTTGCATTCGAGTCTCCTTTTTAGTTCCGGAAGGAATCGTTGAATCTCCTTATCATCTACATCCCAACCCTGAATCTCATCAAAACACTTTTCTGGACTTGGACCGCAAGCCACACAGGGTTTGCCAAGGAGTTGACGCTTGACCCACTCCTGCCGGGATTTGGAACCGTAGTGGTTGATGCGAAGAATGTCATGTTCATGCGGTATGGAGTGAGGCCCAGACGTGATTCTTCCCGATGGAGTAAATGTTGAAGCGTTAGCACAGTGAGGGTCTTGAATAGTGAAATGTTTATCCATGCGGACGATAGGCTTGACATAGTGATTGGAGGGGATGTCGGCAGGCTTCCTCCATGTAAACCTTTCGATTACTGGAATGTCTTTCCATTCCTGTTCTCCACTAGAGCCAAAGCACATCCAGTTTACCGCTATGGATTGCCAGTGTGCAGGAAAGGAATCGAGCGCCTCTATAACGGTATCGTATTTTGGTGAAAAAAGAAATTCATCTATATCTATGAAGCCACACCACTCTGACATTCCAATATGACCTTCAATGTAGTTATTGTAAGCCTCTATCTGGCAGGGAGGCGGATAGGGCCAGTCTGTAACTTCCACTAACCCGCTATCGATGTATGGTTGAAGCACAGATTGCCAGTCATCCACGCTTCGATTCTGGTAAAGAAAGAACTTCTCACAGCCTTGAAGCGCATGGAATTGGACCCACTCGCGCAAGTATTTGGATTCATCACGAAAGATCGCGCAGATGGAGAGTTTCATTCTCTCTCCAGATTTTCGATGTTGACCACTTCCAGGTTATCTAGTCTGTTGTTAAGCACGTTCCCGTCTTTGTGCAGCACACCCTCTTTTGTCGTCAATTTGCGTCCAAGATGGTGGGCTATGATGTCGTCTTCCATGTACACGATTTTGCCGTCCTCAACTCTCCAAGCGTGGCCAGGACGATTGTGCTCGGCTTCTGCGGCGTAACAAGCCATACATTCCCTGCAAATGTAATCATCATGACACACGTCGTTCATGTGCGAGACGTATGGATGGAACTTATAGAAACGGCGTGGACGCTTACGGATTGGACCTGAGTATGTGCGAACCATGAGTACCTCCGAGAATCATTGTACTACCGCAGCCACCATTGCTTTTCTGGCTATTCCTTATAAGGATAGGCGGCAGGATCGACAATCTCCCAATCGTCTGCTTGAAGGTCTTCGGGACTAAACACCCAGCAGGAGGAACGGAACCATTCACCGGGAGCAAGAGGATGATCTAGTAAGAGCATCCAATACTTAACGCGCTCTTTTGGGTCACGTTCGTAGCGGTAGCCATCGAAAGAGCCGTGGCGAACTATATCCTTGCCTTCCTGTAAGGCTTTCGCGGCTTCGATGATGTTCATTTCGCCGCCTTCCACTTTGGTTCCATATTGCTATGAACCTTTGGCATATTCGGACAAGTGATGTAGTGTCCAAAGCGAAAACCACAAAGTGTGCAAGGTTGTGGATTTTCCATCCTCAAATACTACGGTAGAAGTGCCATTCATTTCACGCCCCGCCAAAGCCAATGCCCCTGTCTCCGCCTCTGTGTCGAGCAGGAAATCGGCTAGTTCCCGGCTGTAAACTTTCTTCTCAAGAGGAAGATTAAGATGTACATCGTCCACATAGGGAAGCAGGACTGCTACCCGAAGACGCTCTTTTATTGTGTGTTCGCTCATTTCGCCGCCTCCCGCAGGTACTTTTCCCATGCCTTCCAGTTATTTTCCCAAAAGTAAGCTGAATCCAGTTGAGTACGCTTGCCTATCCATTCCTCAGCTTTTGCCGCCCAGTCTTCGGCACGGTAGACGGGACGGAGACAAGCGTAACTACCTTCCTCGTAAAAACCGATTGGATCAACCTGCATACCCTTTGGTACAAAGTCAGCGGCTCCCGCGTAAGCCCCTGTGATAACGGGCGTTTGGCAAGCAAGGCTCTCCGCCGCAGGATAGCCAAAGCCTTCTGGACCTGGACCTAGCGTGATGTCACACGCAGAGTAAGCAGCGGCAAGTTTCGTATCAGGAATTAACCCCATTGAGATAACCGTTTTATCCACCAAGCCGTAATCTGCGAGAAGAGAAGGGATCGAAAATCCGCCCTCGATATTGTCCGTGTGAATCCAGAATCTAACTTTCCTTGTGCGCGATAGGATTGCAATCGTTTCTATAGCAAGGGGCCAATTTTTTCTACTTTGATTTGTCGCAACTGCTCCCACTAGAACTTCATCATCCCCAATAGGATCAGTCTGTTTCTGACCGAACATGTGAAACAAAGTTCGCGCTCCGGTATATTCAAGGAATAGTTTTCTGCTCAGGTTTCTTGGCATTTCGTAAAACTCCTCAGAATTGATACCGTGAGGAAGCCACGTCAAATGCCTTTGATTGGCGTTATCGTCTCCGATGGTTCGGCGTATCACGCCCTCACCGAACTGACCGTAAGCGAGAATCCTGTCGAAGCCCAAAAGCGTAAACGCGAGGGGAAGAGTCAGTTTATCTAAGGGACCAGAGGCGTCTATTGGGCAGTAAATCCAACGCTCTATATTGGCTTTGAGCAGCCATTCCGCGAGACCAGGGAACTTCTTGAGGGAATCGCCAGCAAGACGCTCAGGCTGAGAGAACCATTTGAGCCGTGAACAATCCCAAATAAACATTACAATACATTTTTCTTTTCCGGCATGATCCTGCACAATCTCTGGAAGAGTAGGGATTATCCACTCACCCATCCCTTCGAGGGGATATTGATGCCAGGGAAACCTCCGGCTTCCTGCCGCGTTGTGCCCTGCTGTCGCCATATCGTACACATCGCTCAGGTTGTCGTGGATACGGGTCGAAACATCTCTAGCGATTCTTGCCAAACCGGATGTTCCTGCGATTGCGTCGGAAACGATGAGGAGCGGTCGTTTTGAACTCATAGCGGCAAGATTACCGCATACGGGGGAGACTGTCAAGAGCGAATGTTTGCTTTTTTAGCGACCGAGTGCTTTTTTAGCGAATGCTTGCTTTTTTTGTTGACAAGTACAGAAGATCGGGTGTACCGTGATTTTCATGCCGATTTTAGACGACGACCAAATCAACGCGATTATCCTCAAAGGAAAAGGAGAGAAGTCGATACGGGAGTACGCCAGAGAGATTGGCGTATCCGCTCCTTATTTGGCTGATGTGCTGCATGGGAATCGCAACCCAGGACCGAAAATCCTCAAGCATTTTAACGTGAAAAGAACCAAAAAGGTGACGATTGAGTATACGTTCACGAGGGATAAGAAGTGAAAAACCCTATCGGATGGATTCTCGGCTTTATATTTGCCACTGCGACTAGGGTCCATGTAAAACGGCACCCAAACGGAGGCCGTATGTGGCTTCCGCGATGGATACAGCCGTATTGGATGCGGTGCATGGGGTTTGAAGTAAACGATGCTGTGCTGGAGTTTTACGATCAGGAGCAGAAATGAACCTCCATTTTCGCGTCCTACCAGTCCAGCAGGCGCACAACGAGATCGACAGGGCGGTAACGGATGCAGTCGAACGCCATCCTGATTTAACGTACCTGGAACTTCTAGCGATTCTCAACCAAGTGGCGGCGAGCTGGATTAAGATTGCAATTCAGGAGGAACGTAAACCAACCGACGCAATTCAACCGGGAGAGGGAGAATGACTATGGATAGCGCAATGACGCAATTGGCAACAATCGGACTTTTTGTGTTGGGCGTAGCGTTCCTGCTTTCGGCTGGCATTTTACTTGCCGTTCTTTACAGGAGAGCGGTGGGCAAGAAGGGCGCTGAGGAGTTCGAGCCTCACGCGGGAAAGACGCTAGGGTTGTAAGCGGAAGAGGAACAGATGAATCCAATTGAGCGGTATGACGGATGGGTACGCGGGAAGGTCAAGTCATGCTTGGACTGGCTGTACGAGTGGCTGTCTATCTCGCAGAAGGCTGTGGAGCGTTCTCTTATCTTCATTTACGCATTGGCGAGTGCGATACTTATTATGTCGGCTGCTAGACATGAAATAAATATCCCGATATGGATGCAATCTCTCATCTCACTGTTGATGATCTTTTTCTTGTGGGATTGGCATACTGACCCATCTACCGTTCGCTCTATTAAACATACCCACAGTTACCACGCGATTATTAGGGTACTCTGGCAGTTTATGGCATTAACCAGTTTATTTCCCCCATATAAGGGTAAACTGATTGATATTGGATTTCCTTTAGCCGACATTGCTTTTACGTTATTTCTCTATGTTGTTGCATCTAATTGCGGCGGTGAACGAGGGCGCAAGAGGAAGATGGCATGGGCGAAGTTGAAGGAACTGTTTAGCTGGCTACCAGAGCCACAACCGGAGGGCGTATGAACGCACAAGATATTCGTACTCTCAATGAGAGGATGCAGGAGCAGATGCTCAACGCACAGACTGTAGGCGAGCAGGAGGCAGGATTTAAGTCTCTATTGCTCTCGCTGCTCTCTGAGTTGGCCGCACAGCAAGCCGAGGCAAATAGAAAATGGGATATGATTCTCTATCCTCCGCTGATGGTGGAGTATAACAAGTCGAAGATTGATCCTGCCGATTGGCTTGATTTACCTCAACCAGTACACTTCACTATGACGGAGCCACGCGCAACCCTGCGCGACCAGTTTGCTATGGCGGCGATGCAAGGATTATTCTCTGCATCTGCTGATGAGTTCTGGATTGATCTTTTACGTAAACAAAATACAACTGCTCAAGCCTATATGTGGGCAGACAAAATGATGGAGGAACGTAATGGCAAGGCAACCTAAGTACTCAGGAATCAACCCGATTGAACGTCTTCACAAGGGCGAACTGTATTTTTTCATTCGGGCGCAGGACCGATTATCTACTGCTGCGGTGATCGAATACAGCCATCTTTTACGCCATGAGTCTGTAAATGCATCTCTGAGAGGAGACCATGACCTATCGGATTCCCTAAGCAAACAGGCAGACGAAGTTCTTGAGTTTGCGCAGAAGTTCAAGGAGTGGCAGCAGAATAACAGTGATCTGGTAAAGTACCCTGATTAGCGGCAAGGACCAACAAATCCGTGGAATCCTCCAGCCATCGGCAACAGGACTTCAACCAGCCAGATAAGCAGGATGAGCGCAAGGACAACCTTGATGACATTCGGTAACCATGCCAGCGGTGGCGGGAACGGAATAATGCTAAGGATGTACCACGCAACGCTGAAAACAGCACAGATGATGATTAACGTGATGAGCAGTGAAATCATGGGACACCTCACATCCCAGTGAACGCCTATTCAACGATTTCGGATGTACACTTTTGACCATAGGAGAAAAACATGAGCATGGACTACGAAACCAATTCAAGCCATTACGCAAGCAGCCGAACTGCATTGTGGTGTCCGATCTGCGGGGCGAAGGAAGGCCAAGGATGCACATACATTGAAGGGCTGCGCTTTCATGGTCACAACAACTACGCTCTCGGTGTTCCGAGGCCAACGGTCCAGATTCCTACGCAGTGGGAGCCTACCCCTGTACGCAAGGACGCTCCTAAGCGCGGATGGACGCCGGGAGGATGGGTAAATTGAAAACCACAAAAACCATCGAGATCACAATCTGTGACGTGTGCGGAAACGAGAAGCGGCATCAAGACTGGCCGTGCTCTCGCTGCGGTCGGGATATATGCGATGGATGCGAAGAGCATTTCTATATCGATATGAGGCACACCTCAAAAGACCGAACCTACAGGACCGGAGTGAGGGGATGTACTGTCTCTCACATATCATTGGAAGCCTCACAGAGAGTCTGCAAGGAGTGCGCTGTGGCTATCGTGGAAGGATTGAACGCCTTGGGGCTTGTTGGCAAGCCGCAGGACAAAGTAGACAAATTTATGGCGGTTATGGATTAACGCTTGACATCCATTTGATTCCGTGGGAGTATTGAAACTGACATGCGATTCCTATTATCCAGTTCGCGCTATTGCCTCTCATCGTTGCTGAGAGCAGGCTCGCCATTTCTGGATAGGGGAATATAAGCAAGACTTCAGGATTCCAGAGATTGACGAGCCGCTCAGAAATGGGCGGCTTTTGTTTTGGGGGATTGGCGAAATTGGCGAGACGCGCTCCGCTTAAGACGGAGTGGAGAAATCCGTATAGGTTCGAGTCCTATATTCCCTACCATCAGGCGGTGGTGAAGTGCTTAACACGGCAGATTGCAAACCTGCTAATCGTGGGTTAAAATCCCACCCGCCTGTCCAAGTTTTAGATGTGCGCGTGTAGCAAAATGGCAAAGCGGTGATTTGTGGTACAATTACACTATGACCCACATGAAGAGCCATCTCAAATTCAGCAAAGAACAGATTGAGGAGGCTGTCAAGAAAAGCCTTTCAATTAGCGAAACAATGGTCAACCTCGGCTATAAGCAATTCGCAGGAGGATCACACGCTTGTCTATCGAGAAATATCAAACGTCTTGAAATTGATACGTCGCATTTTTTAGGGCAACGCGCAAATTGTGGAGATAAGAGAATTGGTGGTCCTGCGCGAAAGAAATCTGCTGAAGAAATTCTCGTATATCACAGCAACGGCAGGAGAGGAAAAACTCACCGATTACGCAGAGCGATGCTTGCTAAGGGGAAGACGGAACGATGCTTTATTTGCGGTATTTCCTCGTGGATGGATAAACCATTCAATTTGGAAATTGAGCACTTGGATGGCGATTTTCAGAACGACAGAGAGGAAAACTTAGAATTCATTTGTCCTAACTGTCATTCGCAGACACCTACTTTTTGTCGTATCAAAAAACGTGCGGATATGTCGTAATGGAAGCCGAGACGGTCTTAGAAACCGTTGCCTTCGGGCGTGGGGGTTCAAGTCCCTCTATCCGCACCAAAGTTTAGAAGTACCTCGCATGGCGAAATGGCAGAGCGGCGCACTCAAAATGCGTGTCATATTCCCGGTTCGAGTCCGGGTGCGAGGACCACGGAGAGTGAAACGACAAGGTGTCGTAACGGTTTGCTAAACCGATTGCACCGCAAGGTGTGGTAATCGTGCTACCCGCTCTCCTCCAGTTTGGAACGTAAACCTCTGAGGTTGAGGACTCCGTTGGAAACGGATGTGGTCTGAAAAGACTGGTCTTCGAGTGGCCTGCGTTCCGCCAGTTTGGAATAGTTGGGCATGGTTGGCAGGCCCACTGGTCCCGAAAACCAGCATACCGTAAGGTATTGTCAGATCGTTCCTGACCTATTCCGCCAAGTTGGAGATGTTGGGCATTTGCGAAGCCCACCCGGCCTGAACCCGGACGTTCCGAAAGGACTTGAGCGTTGGACCCGCTCCATCTCCGCCAGATGTGCAAGCGCCGCCGTGAAGGTATGGCTCCTGACTGTAGATCAGGCTCCCCTTGGGGAATAGAGCGTTCGATCCGCTCCGCTTGCACCACACTACTTCGCCAGCGCCCTTTTGACTGTTCTCTTTTTCTGCTCAATCTTGGTATAGGGTTTCTGGTTGAGAGCGGGTTTTACTGTTCCCGAAACTTTATGTCTGGCGACAGGTTTCTCTGGCAGGGCTGGTTTGACTTCGCGTTTTGTGGGCATGTTCCACCTCGTAAACATCGTACCATATTTTAGATTGAGCAACAAAAAGCGCAGGAATATCTTGACAACAATCGAAAAGAATAGTACCGTAAGAATCGCAGGGTGGACTGGAGACGGTTCCAGCTTGGTCTCATAAGCCAAATCACGTCGGTTCGATTCCGACTCCTGCAACCATTCTTTCCGGGGCTGGAAACACGGCTCAGGACACGAATTGACGTGACGGCGCTATACCACTTGGCGCACAGAGGAAGAGAAGTTTAGCCGGTGTAAGACGGAGGCGCAGGACATCGCGGCCACAGTGTAGCCAACTGTATAACCGTTCTAGGCTATCACCGGCTAAAAAATTAGGTGCAACACAGCGAAGCCGACAGGAACATACAGTCTGCCGTGATAGTGGGTTAAACGGGGTGATGAGATACTAAGCACACCGGCCAAGCAAGTTTGCGCGACGGTAGCATAGCGGCTAATGCACTGGATTGTCTCTCCAGGTCACGAGAGTTCGAGTCTCTTCCGTCGCGCCATAAGATTCATCTGCTCCCTAACGATTGCCGATAAGCCTCGGAGAGGGTTATTTTATGAGAGCGATTCCCGGCTGGATGTGCTATGTTGACTTCTCCTGCGAATTGGGTGAAGCGTCAGGAGGAACTACGATTTACGCATCCGAAGAGGATTTGCGTGAAAATCGTAAATGCGTGAATTCTGGCGATAAGTGGTGCACCCCGACAGAAGTCGTCACCATGTCGAAAGAGGACTTTCTTGAACTGGTAGAGAAGGCTGGCCTTGATCCTGCGGCGATTAGGTCAAGCAATTGGGGTCCAGCGGTTTGGACGAAAGAACAAAGATTGATTCAATAAGTTTTGAGGCTGTTCACATCGCTGGTTATTGTGCCCTGACTTTCACTCAGGTGTTACGCGGATTCGATTTCCGTCAGCCTCTCCAAGTTTGCGGAGAACCGTAACGCGCACCTTCCATCATTGATGAGTAGTTGGGTTGATCGCCAATGAAAGTTAATGCTCTGCTGAGGTTGAATTCAGTTCTCCGCAATTCGTTTACGGGTGTTCGTCTAGCGGCTAGGATTTATCCTTCTCACGGATAGGACACGGATTCGAGTTCCGTACACCCGACCAGAAAATAGTTCTTGACAACATTTAGCATCTGTGAGAAAGTAGGAAACGTGATGACCTTTACCGCACATACCGCGACACAAAAGCCGACGCAGCCAGCCGGTAATCGCGGCGGTTCGGACTAGGGTCTCAGACAGATTTTTAATCGCATAGAGCGAGTAAAACTGAAGAGGCCCGATTCCAGAACAAAGGAGTCGGGCCTTTCGATTGTGAGGATGTTCACGGATAGCCGAGTTGGTAGCAGGCGCTGCACTGTTAATGCAGAGGAGTTTATCTCCCATCGCAGGTTCGAGTCCTGCTCCGTGAGCCAAGTTTGAATGTTGGGAAGTAGCTCACCTGATAGAGCGCCGCGCTCTGAACGCGGAGGCAGTAGGTTTAAGTCCTACCTTCCCAGCCAAGTTTGAGCCGTCGTGGTCTAACGATAAGGCAGCACTCTTTGAAGGTGCATGATCTAGGTTTGAATCCTAGCGACGGTGCCATAGTTTAAGCGGGTCTAACTCAACGGTAGAGTGCTAGTCTGCCAGACTGGAAGTATGAGTTCAAGCGAACGTAGCTCAATTGGTAGAGCGCAGCGTTGCCAATGCTGAGGTTGCCGGATCATTGCCGGTCGTTCGCTCCAACTTCTTAGATTGTCTGGAAGGATTTTTGGCACGACATTCTTGGCACTCACTTTGGAGGCCATTCCATCGACTTGCGTTTTTGGCAAAGTCAGCAACAGGGAGATAGCGTTGATGTCTTCTGCACCATGCCGTACCTCCGTTCCCTTGATTCCGCCTCGCTTCGTATTCGGTTTTGCGTGCAATGGTATCGGTTCTCGTTTTGGCGTAATTGCATTTATGGTGAGAGAATGCGATATTATCTAAATCCCAAAACAGGGATGCGTCAACATCTAACCAAGGTTCTTTATGCTCCACAGAAAGATCGTCCACAGAGCGTATAGGCAGATCACAGCGATAACAGATATTCTCGTGGTGCCGCTCTAGCAAGGAGAAAAGAATCATCTTTTTCAGACGGTAATCTGCGGTTGAAAAATTCATTCCGAGAGATTGAGATTTACGGATTTGATTTTGGTTCGCCATGCTGGTATTGTAATTGGAGCGCGTACATTTTTCAAACCGTGACCCGCTCCAATTCGAGGAAAGGAAAGAAGCCATGACTCACAAAATGATTTTAATGAGCCACGACTTCAAGGAAGTTTTGAAAGTTGTAGTGGCAAGACGTAAACATGCTGGTGTGGCCGAGAGCCGAGGCGCTCACCCCGTAAGTGAGAATACGCAGGTTGAAATCCTGTCGCCAGCCCCAGATTCAGAAAGCGAGTAAGACAATGAGCAACTTGATGAAAAAGCCCGTGCTTCAGTTAAACGCATCGTATGAGGCCATCAGGATCGTGTCCGCGAAAAGAGCATTGACCCTCATTACGAAGGGGAAGGCTTTTGTCGAGTTGCCAACGAAGATTCAGGTTTATCCCGGTGTTTTTCTTCCTAGCGTCATCAGGTTGAAAACGTACAGACATATTCCTATCCGCTTGCAGTTAGTGACTAGGAAGAACCTTTACGCAAGGGACAGTAACACCTGTATGTATTGCGGTGAGAAGTTTCACGGCGCAGATTTGACGCTTGACCACATTATTCCGAAGTCAAGAGGCGGGGATGGGTCATGGCAAAATCTGGTTTGTGCCTGCAAAAAGTGCAATCACCGCAAGGCCGACAGGACGCCAGAGGAAGCAGGAATGAAGTTGATTCGTAGACCATTGCCAGCTAACATCAATACTGGCCGTCACGTTTTACGTTCGATGGGTCTTGAAGTTCATGAGTGGGGTAAGTATTTGTACGCTGATTCCAAGGGCGAACAGAAGCTACAGTTTGCGTAAGTTTGCTAGGGTGGCTGAGTTGATCGAAAGCACCGCACTTGTAACGCGGTATTATCGTGGGTTTGAATCCCACCCCTAGCTCCAACGTTGTGGGGATTATCGTTCAGTGGTAGGACTGTAGATTGTGGCTCTACTAACCTGCGTTCGATTCGCAGTAATCCCCCCAAAGTTTTACCATAGTGGGGCTAGCTGTGGGCAGCGGGTTTCTCTTGCAAAGAAACTGTCGTAGGGTCCGATTCCCTGTAGCTCCACCAAGATTTGCCGACTGAGCAGGTGTGGTCATTGCACTGGTCTGAAAAGCCAGCCAACAGCGTTCGATTCGCTGAGTCGGCACCATCGGAAACTAGCCTAGCGGCTTCAGGCATCTGATTTGGGATCAGAACGAGCGGCGTTCGACTCGCCGGTTTCCGACCATTTTAATGTGCGCCCGTAGCCCAATGGATAAGGCGTCTGACTACGGATCAGAAGAGTGGGAGTTCGAGTCTCTCCGGGCGTACCAAAGATTTTTTCACATGCAAGCAAAATAATGCTTGCAAAGCGCAGGAAATTGATGTACTGTAGGAATCGTTGAGTTTGAGTTAAGTGAGAGCCGAAAGAATTGGGTTACCGCCTATGGAGCGGGTATTCCGGGTTCGAGTCCCGGCATCTTCTTCGGAAGATGTAGTGTAACGGCAACACACCTAAACATCCAGTTCACTATTTGTTCTCACTTTAAGTTTTGCACGAGCCGTCCGAATTTCGTTATCCTCCGCCAAACTGGAGGCGTCGTCTAATGGCTAGGACGCTGCGAAAGCAGAAATCGGGTTCGAGTCCCGCGTCTACGCGAAGTTCAATTTTTGTTCGTTGCAGTGTTTTGTACGGGTCGATGGCTAGGATTATCCTTGGAAAATACTCCTTGCCGCAAACTTATCCGTACTGAGTTATGCATGGGTCGTTCGAGTAGCGTTATCCTTCTAAGATAAAACTGCTGCTCATTTGTTTTTATCCATGCAGTGTTTGCGGGTCGATGTGATTCTGTTATCGCTCCACCATAAGCCCATTGGCGACGGTGGGTTTATGGGGGCGCAATATTGGAATTAAGATGGGAACTTACCCGCAAAGGTTTGAAGTGCGAGTCGGAGACGTGGATTATCGCAAACCGTGGGTCGTCCGTTCGAGTCGGACCTTCATAGCAATATGAAGTAGCTCAGTTGGCAGAGCAACAGTATGGCGAAAGCCGTTTTCCACTTCAACATTTATTCGCACTTAAGTTTGTCAGAGCCGGAAGGATTTGGTTATCGGTTCAACTCCGCTACACCGCAAGGTGAATGGCTGTCCGAAAGGACAATCCAAGTCCGCTATTTGTTCTGACAAAAGTTTTGCAGGGTCGGAAGTTCACTGTTCTCTATTCGAAAATAGACGCCGAAAGGCATACGGTGGGCGCAATTTATCCTGCATAAGAATTACTCGCACGGGTCGGATTCCACTATCCATGCGAGGCTGCTTTGCAAGGGGGTTCTTATTATGGTAAACTTCCATTATGAGAACTGCTTACATCTATGCGCTGTGCGATCCAGACACCGAAGAAGTGCGCTACATCGGGAAGACCGTAAACTATCCACGAAGGATAAATGCGCACTATAACGAGAAAAGGACAACGCACAAATGTCGTTGGCTTAAATCTCTCAACGGGCGTTTTCCTGTTGTTAAACTTCTGGAAACTATACCAGAAGATCAATGGGAGGAAGCCGAGAAGCGCCAGATCAAGCTCCATAAAGAAATGGGATGCGATCTGACAAACCATACAGACGGAGGAGATGGACGCACTGCGTTTCTGCCGGAAGAAAAGGCGGCGTTAAGCAATCAGATGAAAAAGCGGATGGCCGATCCTGAGTTCAAAAAGAAAATCTTTACTGAGGAAAGGGCGAAGAAAATATCTGCTGCGCATACTGGAAAACCGCACTCCAAGGAGCACGTTGCACATCTCCCGCAAAATAACAAAGGTTTTAAGTCTTCAAAAGAGGCTACCGAAAAAAGACGACTTGCGGCAATTGGGAAACCGTGTAGCGAAAAATGCAAACAATTAACTTCGGAAAGATCGAAGGGAAACACTTGGGGCATAGGCAACAAATCTCGTACTGGTATGGAAAATTCTCCAGAGATGAATGCAAAGATCGGCACATACCAGAAAGATAGGCCAAAGACAGCAGAGCAGCGACAGAAAATGTCGTTAGCAAGGTCTGAATGGTGGAAGAAAAGAAAGGGAGAGGAAAATGTCACACAACTACCTAGTGGAAGCTCTCAATCCTGCGACGGTTCCTCAGTCTGAGCCGTTGCCCGGAAAGCCTCAAGTAAAGAACAGCGCGGGAGGCTTTGTTTTCCAAGTAACGAACTGGACGAGGTTGGAGAGATTTTTGTGCTTGGGGGCCGAGGGCGGCTCCTATTACGCTACAGAGCGTGATCTCACCAAGACCAACATTGATGGTTTGAAGGCTGCATTGGCAGAGGACGGCAAGAAGTTTGTCGATACCGTCGCTCAAATCAGTCACGCGGGACGTGCGCCGAAGAATGATCCTGCGTTGTTTGCTCTGGCTCTAGCTGTGGCTGACAAGCGCAAGGATGTATCCGCATACGCTCTGAGCAAACTGCCTGACGTGGCAAGGATTCCTACGCACCTGTTTTCCTTTGCACAGTACGTGCAGAGCTTACGTGGATGGGGCCGTGCTCTGCGTAGCGGTGTGGCGGATTGGTATCTGTCGAAGCCCGCTGAAAAGCTGGCGTACCAGTTGGCAAAGTACCAGTCGCGTAACGGATGGTCGAACGCTGATCTTTTGCGTTTGAGTCACGCCAACCCTGAATTGCAGCCTAACCACAAGATTCTGTTGAATTGGGCTGTGAAGGGATGGGAGTCGGTGGGTGACGCTCCTCATCCCTCAAAGGCAATCCTGCCGGTATGGGCATTTGAGAAGGCAAAGCGCCTGACGCCTCAAACTGGAGTCAAGGAACTGGTACGGCTCATTGCGGAGTACGATTTGCCGCGTGAGTGCATCCCTACCGAGTTCTTGTCTCAGGTTGAGGTTTGGGAAGCATTGCTCCAGAAGATGCCAATGACGGCCATGATTCGCAACTTGGGAAAGATGACTTCCATCGGCCTAGTCTCGCCAAACAGCGATGCGGCAAAGATGGTAGGAAAGCGCCTTGAGGACTCAGAACTTCTCCACAAGGCACGGATTCACCCTATCTCTGTGCTGATGGCTCAATCAGTCTACAAGAGCGGTCACGGCATGAAGGGCAACCTTTCCTGGTCTCCTGTACCGCGTGTGGTAAACGCGCTAGAGAAGGCTTTCTACGCTTCGTTTGCTAACGCGCCAAAGACGGGCAAGAGGTTCTACATCGGCCTTGACGTATCTGGTTCGATGGGATCGGGCAATGTGGCTGGAACTCCGCTTACACCTCGTGAGGCCGCTGCTGCTATGGCAATGGTTACCATGAAGACAGAAGATGAGTACTACATTGCTGGATTCACGAACGGCACGTCTAGTTGCATGTGGTCAAACAGGGGTTATGGCTCCGGTGTTACAAAGTTGGAATTGACGCCTGACATGACTCTGGAAGCTGCTTGCCGGTACACTGCTGGTTTGCCGTTCGGCGGAACGGACTGTGCGCTACCGATGCTGGATGCTGCGGCAAAGAATATCCCTGCCGACGTGTTCATGGTGGTCTCCGACAATGAAACTTGGGCGGGTTCGGTTCACCCCACAATAGCTTTACAGAAGTATCGTGAGGCTACGGGAATAAACTCCAAACTCATTGTTATGGGAGTTGTGTCCAATGAATTTAGTATCGCTGACCCAAACGATTCTGGCATGATCGACATTGTTGGTTTCGATAGTGCTGTGCCGTCAATCATCAGCAATTTTATTGCCCCTGAAGTTGCGGGGCATGGTACAATTGCTGGTGATGAATTGTAAAGTCTGCACTGTCGAGATGAAGGCGATAACGAACACTCATCTCGCAAAGCACGGCATTACAACTGCCGACTACATCACTCAATACGGTCCACTTTCTGAGCCTCGCCGCAATGATGAATTGCTGGCGAGGCTCTCTTTGTTAGGGATAGGAGTCCTTCCAGACTCGGTTATGGCAGACAAATCAGGAATATCTCGACGTGGCATCGCTTACTATAGGGAACAGTTGGGTATGCCTTCTGTGTCTGTGATTTACAGAACACAAGAAGGATTCCCATGCCGTTCTATTCTGGAAGCAAAGTACGATGCATGGCTCCATGACAATCATATAGAACACTTACATGAACAATATGTTCCCGGAACTAGCGGGAAATGCAGAGCCGACTTAAAAATAGGAGACACATTCGTAGAGATCGCTGGAATGATCGCCTATAAGAAGTACGCTGCCAGATGGAAGCGCAAATGTGAAATCTATAGTGCTCTCCAAGTTCAATGGAAGGCCGTGTATGAGGACGAGGTAGAACAACTGTATTCCACTTCGCAAACACAGGTAATTTTCGTTAAGCGCGTATGTTCACAATGTGGAAACGATCTAACCGTATCGTTAGACGGGATGTGCAGAACTTGCCACAGAAAAGTATGGGGACAAAAGAACGCTACGTTGGTAACATGTGCTTTTTGTGGTACTGAGTATCCACGAACGGCAGGATCGAAAACTGGAAAGTTCTGTACGCGAAAATGTTACTGGACATCTATAAGGCTTGAAAGGTTGCCTAGCGATGCCAAGTTAGCCGAAGAACTAAATCACATAACCGTTCCTCGATTAGCCGAGAAGTATGGCGTCAGAGACAACACTATTTACATGCGAATGCGAAGAATGAAGATGCGAAAGGCGGCGTAATGTACATCTCATGTAGCGTCCTATGGGACGCCGGAATCACGAAGGATAAGGTATCGTGCTGTGGAAGTTGCCACGACGACGCTGATACGTTTCCTGGCGAGTACGATCTCATGGAGATTTATTCTGACGAAATAGGATTACCGCGTAGCGATAGGACCGTGGGAGCGATATGCTGCGCTGTCAAGCACTTCCTTGACGATTTGGAAAACCGCGAGGAAATTATGAGAAGCGTATACGAGAAAGAAGATTGATTTTTCTCTTGCATTCCTAATCGACTTGAGGTACAGTTGATTTTGTAAAGCATCCCGTCAGAAGGAATAACAATGCAGACGACCACCAGAGCGATGATAACCAAAAGAACCGGGAAGCGGGTCATTTGGGGAGTCACGTCTTAGGGGTCTGCGCAATCTCGTCATTCGCCAGAACCCCTCCTAGTGAGGGGTTTCTTATTGTTCTTTGAGAATTTATGGGGGCGTAAGCTCAATGTCAAACTGACCGGCTCCAACCCGGTACTTGTGGGTTAAAATCCTACCGCCCCTGCCATTTTTACTCGCTGTAGCTCAGTTGGTTAGCAGCAACGGCCTCATAAGCCGTAGGTCCATGGTTCGAGTCCATGCAGCGAGACGGATGCGTAGCTCAGTTGGTAGCAGCAGACGGCCCTTAACCGTCAGGTCGTAGGTTCGATCCCTACCGCATCCACCAGTTCAATGAACTCGTAGCTCAATTGGCAGAGCAAGCGGCTTTTAACCGAGAGGTTGTGAGTTCAATTCTCACCGAGTTCACCATCGGTCCCGTAGCTCAGTTGCACAGAGCGGGAGTTTTCTAAACTCAAGGTCGCAGGTTGGAATCCTGCCGGGATCACCATTATCCGGTCGCATAGCTCAGACGGATAGAGCGATGGTTTCCTAAACCGTAGGCCGGAAGTTCGACTCTTCCTGCGACCACCAGTTTGCACTGCATCGCCCATCTGTGGGTCAGGTCCACAGCGGCAACCTCCGACGCGGAGAATCGGGGATGCGGTGAGAGGTTCGACTCCTCTCCTACCGACAGGTAG
>Ga0208034_1000772_pt1 | contig 22877 bp, 10 predicted proteins | sample June2015DPH_8_10_FD_184699 | JGI IMG/M metagenome (GOLD analysis project Ga0208034, IMG submission 184699) | Peatland microbial communities from SPRUCE experiment site at the Marcell Experimental Forest, Minnesota, USA - June2015DPH_8_100... | ecosystem: Environmental > Terrestrial > Soil >...
TCTACAACCCTTATACCTCCAGATCGGTCACGGCTACCTGCGCTACGGCCCATAACACCGTCGGACAAACCGTTTCCATCCGCGACCCCTATCCGGGAAACATAATACCCACAACCGGCGTGGGGGCAATCGACGCTTTGGCGAACAAGTTTGCCACGGGAAAGTACTGGCCGGCCCCACAGAATGGGGGCGCTGGCTACAACTTCTACTCCTCGGTGAGTGCGCCGACGACTTCGAACGAGTGGGGAATTCGCATCGACCACAACATCAGTGCGAATGACCGAATCTACGGGCAATTCTCGAACAAGCACGAGGGAAAGGTCCAAACAGGGGCCTTTTACGGAAACGATATTGCGGGGCCCTACAACTTCGACCCCAACAACCGCATGTTTGGGGTTTTGGGCTATTCTCATGTGTTCACGCCAACATTTGTCCTGACCAGCAGCCTGTTTTTCATTCGCAATCCCGGGGGGAACAGGGTCCAGGGATTTCCGTTCAAACCTTCCACGCTCGGGCTGCCGGCCCAGCTCGATGGGTGGACGCCGCAATTTCCACAGGTTCAGTTTGGGAACACCTTTGCCGGGAGTCCCGATGCTCCCCTGGGAGCGACACAAAACTCCGGCGAAGCCGACTTCCCGCAGAATAACGGCAGCCTGAGCATAGACGTGAACAAGGCCTTCAAAGCACATTCCGTCTCGCTCGGGTATCTGGGCGTTTGGCAGACAGACGACGGCGGCAGACTGGTACCGACAGTATTCAACTTCTCAGTTGCCATGACGGCAGGTCCCGACCCACTGAACCCGTCGGTAAACACAAACGGGGACCCGTTTGCCTCCTTTATGGCGGGCGCGGGCAATTCCGGGAACGGCTCGGCTGGCAGCACGGGATTTGCCGCATATCCCGCGCCAACGTACTACCTGCATGGGATGTACGTTCAGGATGATTGGAAGGCGAGTAAGAATCTCACCTTGAATCTGGGCTTCCGCTATGAAATCCAGATGCCTCCGACAGCCCGGCATAACCAGCAGGCGTATTTCGATTTGCATGCCCTTAATCCGATCAGCGCGGCGGCGGGAATCCCGGTTTACGGACAGACCGTCTACAACACGCCGGGAAATCGCGGTCTGTACCAGAAGAATCTGAATGATTTGGCGCCCCGCCTCGGCTTCGAGTGGGCCCTGGTGCCGAAGCTGGTGATGCGAGGTGGCTACGGCATTTATTATGCGAGAAACTTCTATGGCGGCAATGGGCCGGACCCGGGGTATTCGACAGCGACAGCGTGGACTTCATCGATTGATGGGATCAACGTGACGACGCCCCTTGCAAAGGCATTCCAATCGGGACTTGTGCCGGTTACCGGGAACTCCCTGGCAGGCCTGACGGGCGTAGGCCAGACCCCCGCCGTGGTGAATCCGAACCGTCCCGATCCTTTCACCCAACAGTTCATGTTTGGATTCCAATACGCCTTCACTACCAACGACGTGCTGGATGTCAATTACGTGGGAAGCCGCGGAAGGCGCATTACCAATGCCGGCGGCTTTAACTACGACCAGCTCAACCCAAAATATCTTTCCATGGGCTCGGCACTGGGGAACTCGGCGGGCACCAATCCGTTTGCCGGGGCGCTGGCCACCCTTGGACTTACTCCTATGGCTTGCCCGTGGACTGTGGCGCAATCCTTGTCGCCGTATCCGGAATTCTGCGGAAGCGTCTCAGACTCGGAACCCCCGGTCGGAACGAACAACTACGACGCATTGCAGGCTAGCTTCAAGCACCGTTTTGGCGCGGGCCTGATCTTTACCGCCTCCTACACCTACTCGAAGTTCCTCTCCGATGTAGCCGGACCGGAAGAATGGGGTTCTATCAACGGCGACACCGGGGGCTCCGGTATCCGCAACTTCTATGACCTGCAGGCGGATTGGACGGTTGACGGTGACGATATTCCTCAATCTGTGGTTTTGAACTATGTGTATGACCTGCCGTTCGGCCGCGGTAAAACGTTCGGCAGCGGCATGAACCGTATAGAGGACGCCGTTGCCGGCGGATGGGAGGTAGCGGGTATTACCACCGTCCAGAGCGGTTTCCCGATGTCGATCGGCCCCAACGGGAACTCCTCAACCGTTTATGGCGGGAGTCAGCATGCGAACCTGACCGGGCAACCATTTAAGAGCGGCAACTGCGGCTCCGTCGCACACCCTCCCGTCATCCCGGTGGGAACGAAGTATTGCTTCTTCAACCCATTGGCCTTTACCCCGCCGCCCGCTTACACCTTCGGCACTGGCCCTCGCTACTATTCCAATCTGCGGGCTCCCGGATACGTGGATGAAGATTTGACGTTGGGCAAGTGGTTCAAGTTCACGGAGAAATTCCGCCTGCAGTTCGCTGTGCAGATGTTCAACGCTTTCAATCACCCCAATTTCGATATACCGGACTCTGGCGCGGGCGATACGACCATGGGCGAGGCCTCGGGCACCCAGGGAGCGAGAGAAATGCAGGGTGTGTTGAAGCTAACGTATTAGGGTCCCCATCGATGCAGAGGACCGTACTTGCTCTCTGACTGACGATCGCGTTCACGGCTCCAATTGTGAACGCGATCGTCTTCGCGGAAGCACCAGCCGAAACCATTGAATCCCTCCTGGCCGAGGCTGCTGCGGCTCAAGCCAGGGGGGATTTTCGTTCCGCGACGGCAGCGTATCGCAAGGCTACTGAAAATTGAACCATCGATCCCGGAACTCTGGGCGAACCCTGGGCTTATGTTCCACGCAAATGGCGGGCACGCTGAAGCAATCCAAAGCGTCAGACAGGAGATCGAAATCGACTCATCTCACGGTATCGAATGCAAGACCATAAATCAAACCTCTTCAGCGCGACTGCGGAAGCTCTGCCTCGCTTTAGCGATAATGGTTTCCTGCGCTCACTGGGCAGGCTTAAGAAGCGAAGGGCAAACGTCCGCCGGATCGACTCAAAACACGCCTGCAAATACTCCCGGGTCGAAAAGCCCAGAAGAGCAGGTAGACGTGGATTACAAAGAGACCAACCTCATACCGATGACGCCAGCAGCTCCCATCGCGATCTTATCGGTTCATAAGATAGAAGGAGGAGCCGTCTTCAAGATGCAGCCTGGAGTAATGACAGTTCACTTTTGTAACGACAGCATTGTCCACGTATCCTATGCTCCAGGCGATGAACCTCCTACGGACAAGAGCCTTGCTGTAATCGGATGCCAGGAGCAATACGATCCTCCTCTAAGGCTTGTTGAGACTGCGAAAGATATCAGCCTTACCGGAGACAAGCTATCGGTGTTGGTGGATCGAAGCTCAGGAGCAGTGACATTTCTCACTCCAGCGGGGAACAAAATCCTGGCGGAGCCGAAAAATGGCGGGAAAGCGATGCAGAAGGCAACGGTGAACGAGGAAGACACTTACCATCTGCAGCAGGAGTTTCTTTCTCCGCCTGATGAGGCACTTTATGGCCTGGCAGAAGGGCAGGATGGAGTTTGGAATTGGCGGGGAATGCCCATCGACCTTATTAGCCAAAATATTATCGGTGCTTTTCCGATCATGGTTTCCAGCCGTGGTTACGGACTGCTTTGGGACAACGAGTCACTAACGGAATTCAACCCAGTAAGTTCGAAACAGGAGATTTCCCTGAATCCTTCAAGCCGAACGGGGGTGTTTACAGCTCGGAGAACCGGAGATTATGCATTCTTTGCCAGAGGGGGTGATGGAGCCGATGAAATTGGCATCGCCGTTGCCGGCCAACTTCTCCACGATGATAAGAATATGTGGGTGCCATATACGTCTGTGGTTAAAGAACACCTGACCGCCGGCGAAAGCTACCCCGTGACGTTGCTCGGCGGTGGTAAGACGGCAAAGCTCTATGGTCGGCCCCTGGGGAACACTACGGTGTTCAGATCGGAAATCGGCAAGGATATCAGCTACTACTTCATTTATGGTCCGAACATCGATAAAGTCGTGGCCGGCTACCGATTGCTTACAGGAACTGCGCCGCTATTTCCTAAATGGGCGTATGGATTCTGGCAATGTCGCGAGCATTATTCGAGCCAAAAGGAAATACTCGACGCCGCTGAGGGGTTCCGCAGCCGCCATATTCCTGTGGATCTGATTGTTCAGGATTGGCAATACTGGGGGAAATGGGGCTGGGGAGCATATCAGTTTGACCCTACGGCTTACCCAGATCCCGCCGAGATGATTAAGAAGCTCCATCAGTTGGATTTCCACTACATGATTTCAGTGTGGGCGGATCCCAAAGGCGAGGTTCTTGAAGAGTTGGCGAAGCATCATGGTGTAATCGATGACACCGGCTACGTAAATGAGTTTTATTCTCAAGCGCGTAGCATTCGCTGGCAGTATCTCAAACAGTACATGTTCGATATCGGTGTCGATGCGTGGTGGCAGGACGGAGAGGAAGCAAATGGCCAGGTAAGGAACCATACGGTCTATGTTGACAACATAGGTCTTGTGTCCGGAAACCCCTATACCTATTACTACCCCCAAGTTGCCAATGAGTCTATCTACGAAGGCCAACGAGCGACCGATTCCACGAAACGGGTGGTGCAACTCGGTAAAACCGCTACGCTGGGATTTCAGCGGTATGCCGCAGTTACATGGTCGGGGGATGTGCATGGCAGTTGGCAAGCATTCAGCCAGCAGATACCAGCCGGCTTAAATCTTTCTGTTGGTGGAATGCCCTACTGGACCACTGACACGGGCGGATTCTTTCGTCCTGCAGATCAATATAGCTCGCCGGATTATAATCGGCTGCTGGTTCGTTGGTTTGAGTATTCCACGTTTTGTCCTATCCTGCGCATTCATGGCTACAAAACGGAAACGGAGATGTGGAAATGGCCACTGGCGTATAAGTACCTGCTTCTATACGACAACTTTCGCTACCGCATGTTGCCCTATATTTATTCAGAGGCGTGGCAAGTGACTGAAGGAAACGACACGATGATGCGCCCCCTCGTTATGGATTTTCAGAGCGATGGAAATGTCGATAAAATAGGCGATCAATATATGTTTGGCTCTGCGTTTCTGGTTGCTCCTATCACCAACTCCCTTGATCGGCGGGTGGTCTATTTACCAAAGGCAATAGAATGGACCAACTTCTGGACAGGTCAGCGATTTGCGGGGAGTCAGCATCTAAATGTCGTAGCTCCTTTGCAGCAGATTCCTCTTTTTGTCCGCGCCGGAGCTATTCTTCCTCTTGGTCCCATGATGGAATATGCGACTCAGAAGCCCGAAGATCCGATTGAATTAAGGGTATACCCCGGCGCGAACGGTTCTTTTGTTCTTTATGAAGACGAAAACGACAATTACGACTACGAGAAGGGCCTGTATGCCACGATTCCATTTACGTGGAACGATTCTTCCCAAACACTGACAATCGGGCCGCGTAGTGGCGAGTTTCCGGGTATGCGCAAAGGCCGGACGTTCATGGTCGTTGTTGTAAGGCCTGGCCATGGCACTGGATTAATTATGACGCTTCAGCCGGACCAAATCGTGTCCTACGCGGGCAATCCAGAAACCGTCCATGTGGGCAGACGTAAGAACTGAGAAGGTATGAATGAATTGACCGCCACGAATTGATTGCAATGCGAACCAGCGAAAGAATAACCGGATCGTTGGTACAAAACCTCGGATAGCCCACTCGTGGTCTGCCCGGCGAAATCTATGGCAGTGGTTTTGGGGCAATCCGGTACGGAAGAAGAATGGGATCGGGCGCGGCGGAAAGTTCGGTAGTTCGAAGGATGTACATCCAGTTTATGGAGGGTTTGAATCGATGAACCGCAGGCGGTTTCTAGCGAGCGGGATAGCTACGATCGCGCTGTCTCGGATGGCGAAGGCACTTGGAAATTCGCCGTTCTTTCAAGGAACCATTCCGAATGGTCCGTTCCTTCCGTTTTGGGAGTCTTTAAAATCCTATCGTTGCCCTGACTGGTTTCGCGACGCAAAATTCGGAATCTGGGCCCATTGGAGTCCGCAGTGTGTACCCGAGCAAGGGGATTGGTACGCGCGAAACATGTATATGCAGGGATCAGCTCAATATGAGTACCATGTAAAGACCTATGGACACCCCTCCCAGTTCGGATACAAAGACATTTGCCATCTCTGGAAAGCAGAAAAATGGGACCCAGAGACGCTTATCCAGTTGTACAAGCGCGCGGGAGCTGAGTACCTCGTAGCTTTAGCGACTCACCACGATAATTTCGATTGTTGGAATTCAAAGCATCAGCCGTGGAATTGCGTCAACATAGGTCCAAAGAAGGACATCGTGGGAACCTGGGCCAAGGTCGCACGCTCCCAGGGATTGCGATTCGGTGTGAGCTATCATGGGACTCCGCATCGGGTATGGGATGAGTTTCTTCCCGTTCGCTACAAGAGCGACACGACCGGGCCGCTCGCGGGAGTTCCCTACGATGGCATGCAGACGATTGCCGACGGGAAGGGCAAGTGGTGGGAGGGCAGGGATCCCCAGATGATCAACGGGAAGCCCCACGCAAAGAACACCCCATGCCCGGAGTTTGTCCAGCAGTTTCTCCGGAGGGTACAAGACGTTATTGACAGCTATACTCCCGACATCTTGACCTTTGACGATGGGGCACAGTTCAATTTCGATCGCGGCGGACGCGCAGCCCCGGATTTAGGTGTTTGGCTGGGAATACCAGACCTGGCGCCGGAAATTATGGCCTATTACTACAACAAGAATGTGCAGGCGCATGGTGGCCGTCTTGAGGGAGTTCTCGACCTCAAAGAGGTTCCTGAACCCGTGTGGGGAACACTCACCCGCGACTTTGAAATGACTTTGGCAGATACGCTGCAGGAAAATCCCTGGCAAACGGAGGCTTGCATCGGACATTGGCACTACGATCGGGAAGTCTTTGAGAACCATACTTACCAGAAGGCCTCTTTGATGATTCCTCTCATGGTGGACGTCATCAGCAAGAATGGCAATCTTCTTCTTAGCATTCCACTACCCGGGCATGGGGAGCCGGACAGCGATGAGATCGCATTCCTTGGAGAACTTGCTGATTGGCAACAGGTCAATTCCGAGGCGATTAAAGGGACGCGTCCCTGGACCATCTACGGGGAAGGTCCCGCTACAGAAGCGGCCAGGGTGTTGCCCATGTATCAGTTGTCCAGGCTTAAATTCCAACCCACAGACATACGATTCACCACGAAGGGTGATGTCCTATACGCTATCGCCTTGGGCTGGCCGTCCGATGGAAAGATGGTTATCAAGTCGCTCGCTGAAAACTCCGCAAACTACCCTCGCCAGATCCGAAAGGTGGAGCTGCTTGGGGTGAAATCCGAGTTGAAATGGACGCGGACAGCACAGGGTCTCGAGATTCAGTTGCCTAACGAGGCGCCGTGTCAGTACGCTGTTTCGTTCCGGATCTTGGGGTAGTTGATTCTAGAAGCTCGGTAATGAAAGCTTCATAGAGCCATGCTGACAGTAGCGCTCTAGGATATCCCGGGCACAACCGGGAGCATGGCCTTTTCTTCTCGCCGGCTTAGTGGTTGGGTCTTGAAGCCGGGCGCCTACCAATAGCGAACGGCCACGACAGTCGGCGCTGTAGGAATATCGTTGACGACTTTTGTCTGGAGAACAAATTCCACGTTCTCGCTGGCCCATGTCTTTGGTGCAGATCTGATCAACTCTTTAATCTCCTGCGGTCTGGTGATAAATTCAGCCGCCGCACGGGTGCCGCTTTGAGTAATTCCGGCAATGGCCAAGAGGGGTTCGCCGGTTTTCGAGTGAGGAATCCGTGCCACTATAGCATAATCGACCAGCAATTTGTTGTCGGAGGAATAGACCGGCACCCAGCTACGCCTTGCGTCGGATCGATCTCGGATCGTTAACCCGGGACCGAGCACGAATCCGAGATCACCGGTCATTTGCATCGTCCATCCATTATTGAATGCGCCGATTAAAACGCACGGAGACTGGAGAAGATCTCCAAATACGACGTCCTCTCCAGAGCGTAGATCGAAGCTCCGCTTGTTACGCGTCAGGAAGGTGGCCACAGCGACGTTAGCTGACACGTCTCCGAGGGTCACAAAGGTATCTCTTACGGCGGCAAGATCTCCCGCACCAAATTTTTGATCGGGAGTAAGCGGAATCAGGATTTCATGCCCCTGTGCGTCCAATTCATCAAGCTGGTGGGTGGCCCTGTATTTTTCAAGCAGTTCGGCGCTCGGCAGGTAGACCGGGTTTGACCCGGTGTAAATCAACACTGGTTTCGATGTCGATAAGATAGGTTTCCAGAATTGATCAATCGGACTCGTTGCCCGAAACAGAAACAAAGTTGATGCCAGAACAAGTGCACAAAGTATCGAGATAACCCAAAGTGACCAGTTTTGCCGAGGCTTGATGTCTGAACCGATTGCTTCGGCTGGGAAGGAGATTTGGGGAACGGCGACGTGAACCGCCCCAGGCTCTGGCGCCAAGTGATGGACGGTTTCGGCGTTGCCGCTCTCTAATGCTGTAGCCAGTGGCCTAGGCGAACTTGAAAACGAAGCGTGATAAGAACCCGGACTGATTTCGATTCGAACGGCACTGTTGGCGCCCGCTCCGACGTAGAATTGAGCAAGCCTTTTTCTGAGTTCCGCCGCCCGCGCCCGGACGATCGGGTCAGAATTTGTATCGTAGTCCGGACGCCTGCCAAAGACGTCTGCCCCGATCACTCTTTCTTTCAAGAGTTGCCCGTGTCCGGACAGCGTCTGGTCGACAATGTATTGCAGCAGTTGCTGAGATTGCTTACTCGAGCGAAAGGGAACACTGACCAGGATTTCCGCAAGCGCCTCTTGAATCCGTGCAGCGGGGATTTCATGAGGAGCGACCCCTCGCTGCCGCGTATCGTTGGACTCAACGGCGTGTTCCATCTGCCCCCCGACGGAAGTGCTCATCTGCGCGGTACTGTACTCCAGCACATTGACGATGACAAGGTCCATATTTCGTTCTAGATCGCTCTCGAACAGTACCGTGCTGTACCTTGCCAATAACAATAAAGTTATCGCTTACTCTCAGTGCATGTCAACGGTGCGCTCTGTTATGCACGATGGGGCTGGTTGCAGTCGGGAAGGCTCATTTCTGGGAGATTGGAATTTCTGGGACTTTGATTGGACGCAATGAAGTCAGTGTCTTTCAACAAAGCAAGGGGCTTCCTGCAAATGTTACGGTGGGCCGCTCTGGCACTGTGTTTGGCCATTCCATTCACGAGTTTCAACGTGAACGGAATGGCACTGGCGCAAGATCAAGAGCAAGTTCTCCAATCTCTCATGGCCGATGCCGCTGCGGCACAGTCCAGGGGAGATTTTAGCGCCGCGGCGGAATCGTATCGTAAAGCCACTGTGCTCGAACCCGCCGTTCCGAAACTGTGGGTGAATCTGGGCCTCATGTATCACGAAGCGGGAAGGTCCGCCGACGCCATTCAGAGCTTTAAACAAGCGATACGCCTCAACGCAGCTCTCTATGTCCCCCAATTGTTTCTGGGAATCGAATACCTTAAAACCCAAAAACCAGATGCGGCCTTGCCATTGCTGGAAACTGCCACCAGGCTAAATCCCAAGGATCCGCTGGCGGAACTCTCTCTGGCAAAGGCTTACGCAATGCTGAACCGTGATGACCGCGCCGCTGACGCCTTCTGGAGAGCAATACGATTAGCCCCAAACGATGGAGACGCCTGGCTAGGCCTCGGAACTGTCTATTTGCAGCAGGTGGACAGCGATGCGCGCCTCATGACTTCGACTTACAACCATTCGCCGTTCGTAAGCCTGCGGGCCGCGGAGACGTTTGCCGAGGAGGGCAAGCTGGTTGAGGCGGAAAACGCGTACGAAAGTGCAACAGCTTTTCCTTCACCTGCACCCTGTGCTCACGCTGAATTCGGGATTACGCTGCTTCGCGAAAAGAAGATCGCTGAAGCGCATGAACAATTCGAAAAAGAGACTCGGACCGAATCTCATTGCGGGTTAGCGCCACTTGGCATTGCCGTCGCGGAGGCTGCTGAAGGACATCCGGATGATGCACTCAAAGCGCTTACCGCGATTGCGACCAACGATTCCGGATTCCTTCAGTCGAGCTTGTATCTCTTCCGCGATGCTCTATCGGCCAACCAGGCGAGATCGCTGGCCGATCTGGCACGAAAGCACCAGAGCGCCGGAGGCCTTTCAGTCGATCTTGGCTCCATCATTGAACAGGCGTTCCTTTCCGACACGTCGCCCGCAACAGAAATTGATGAGGCTAGAGCCTCTCAAACGACGCGAGCACCGTTGCCGACAGATGCCGAAACGCTCTATGCGGCAGGGAAATATGCCACCTGCGATCAAGTCCTGAAGCCAGCGCTGGAAATGCTGGACAGCGCTCAACAGCAACTCCTCGCTTCCTGCTCCTTTTACACAGGCGATTTTCTCACGACTGCCAAGGTCGCCGAGCGCCAAAAAGCAAATCCTCCGACTTTGGTACGGGGGTTGTACTGGGAAACCAAGGCCGATCAAAAACTGGCGATTGCCACGCTGACGCGAGCCGGCGAGATCGATCCCAACTCCCCGCGGATGCATGTCCTCACAGGAGATGTGTTTCGTCAAAAGCGGCGCTGGGGCGAGGCGGAGGCAGAGTATCGAAAAGCACTCGCCATCGATCCCACGAGCCGCGGAGCGCGCCTCAGCGTGGCCATTGTGTTGTTCACCGAACTGAAGACAGATGAAGCATTTGAGATCACCAAATCTCTCTTGGCGGAGGTGCCGGAAGATCCTGAAGCGAATTTGCTGGCAGGCGAGATCCTGGTGCAGGGGCATAAATTTGAAGAGGCCGAACCGTATCTCTCCAAGTGCAAAAACCTCGATCCAGACCTCATCCCCCGCTTTCACGTACTACTCGGACAAGTATATGCGGCGACAAACCGTATTTCAGCGGCAATCTCGGAATACAAATTGGGATTGGTAAGCGACGTGGATGGCAGCATTCACTATCAACTCGCCCGCCTGTATGAAAAGTCTGGCGACAAGAAGGCAGCGGCAGAAGAGATTCGAATATCACAGCAGCTGCGCAAACGCTGGGATGATCAAGCACACACTGCCATTGAACAACTCTCGACAGACACGAGCCGGCAGTAGGGCATCGCATGAGCCCTACGGAATCCATCCCGCCTGATCAATTTGTACCTGGGTTCAGGCGCGATCGGGCAGCTCACCAGGTAGTTTCTGCAGACCATATGACAACGATTCGAGGAGCGACAACTGATGCCTTCGACCTTGCGAGCACTTTTTGTTTGTTTCAGTGTGGCTGCGTGCAGTTGCACGCTTACTTCGCCGTTGCATGCAAATGCCCAGGCGATCGAGCGAAGCGCAAATGGCGTGACACTTCATTCTTCGAGTGGCGCTCTTCACATTTCTGTCTGCTCTGAGCGGGTCATCCGAGTCGAAGCAAGTCCAACCGATGAATTTCCAAAGTCTATCGTGCCCACCGTGATTCGTCCGTGTGGAGGGGCCTCATTCACCGTTTCCTCCAATGCTTCGACCGTGTCTATAAGGACCAGCGCACTCAAGGTGGAGATCGCCCGGGCAACGAGCTCAGTGCGGTTTCTGACGGCTGCTGGGCAGCCTGTGTTGAGCGAGCAGGAACACGACGGTCGTACGATCGCGCCTGTCGATGTCGACGGAATGCACACCTATGAGATTCGCCAGGACTTTCTTTTGTCACCTGATGAAGCCCTCTACGGATTGGGGCAACATCAAGAGGGATTCTTGAACCTACGCGGCATTCCAGTCCGGCTGCTGCAGGCAAACACAAACATTGCGATACCTTTTCTCATTTCGACCAAGGGATACGGCCTTCTGTGGAACAACGCGGCACTGACGGACTTTGATCCGGCGACGGAATCAATCCATCTGGACGAAAATGGCGCGGGGACATTCCGGACGAGTGCGGAAGGAGAATATGGCTTTCTGCTGAGCGGCAATGGAAGAGGCAACCTTCAACTCAGCGTCAATGATGAAAAGGTCATTGATCTCAAGAATATGTGGCTTCCATGGTCCGTTGGCGGCAAGATACATCTGGCAGCAAATACAACCTACAGAGTGACCGCTGCGACGGGAGGTAATACAGAGCTGTTTGCGCGTCCTCCGTCAGACGCGATGGGCTTTCGCTCTCAAGCGGGCCAGATGGTCGATTATTACTTCATCTATGGACCGGCGCCGAACCAGGTGATCGCTCAGTATCGTGAGTTTACGGGCTCTGCTCCGCTGTTGCCTCGGTGGGCCTATGGCTTTTGGCAGTGTCGTGAGCGCTATTCGAGCCAGCAACAGATTCTTGATACGGCCGCCGAATTCCGCAAGCGGAAAATTCCCGTCGATGTCATCGTTCAGGACTGGCAGTACTGGGGAAAGTACGGCTGGAATGCTATGAGATTCGAGGAGAGCGAGTATCCGAATCCCGTGGAGATGATGACGGCGCTCCATCGCCAGGACTTCCACATGGTGATCTCTGTTTGGGCGAAGTTCGGCTTAGACACCGAAGTGAATCACGATATGGAGAACGCCCACCTGCTTCTCACGAGTGAGGCGAGCACGGGAGAACCAGGCGAAACGAAAGAACAAGAGAATTGGGCAGATCTGTTCAGTCCCAAGGCTCAAAAACTCTATTGGTCGGAGATAGACCGGAATCTGTTTCGTTTAGGCCTGGATGGATGGTGGCTGGATGCTTCTGAACCGGAAGGCGATCCTCTCAAAGTCGACAATACTTACCTGGGACCGGGAAAGATCGTGCGTAACGCATATCCACTGTTTGAGACTTTGGCAGTTTATAGCGGGCAAAGGGCCACGACCGAGAGCAAGCGGGCCGTGATCTTGTCGCGGTCAGCGTATACCGGGCAGCAGCGTAACGGGTCCATATCGTGGTCAGGCGACATCTCGGCGAACTGGGAGACCCTACGGCGGCAAATCCCAGCCGGCCTCAGCTTCGCAATGTCCGGCTTTCCCTACTGGACGACAGATATCGGCGGTTTCTTCCGCCCAGTCGACCAATATACATCGGCAGCTTATCACGAACTACTGATTCGATGGTTCGAGTTCGGTACCTTCTGCCCCATTTTCCGAATTCACGGATATCGATCGAAGACTGAGATGTGGAACTACGGTCCGGAGGTAGAGAAGATCCTGACTCAGTACGATGAATTTCGCTATCGTCTCATGCCTTACATCTACTCCACTGCCTGGGCCGTCACCAGCCGCGGAGACACTGTTATGCAGGCATTGCCATTTGTCTACCCGAATGAGCTTGCACTGAGAGACGTCGATGATGAATTCCTGTTTGGCAATTCACTGCTGGTGAATCCCGTGACACAGCCGAATGCAACGAGTCGCAGTGTGGCCTTGCCGGCGAGTAACGACTGGGTAGACCTCTGGTCTGGAAAGACCTATCACGGTGGACAGACGATTGTGGCTGATGCTCCATTGGACCGGATTCCAATATTGGTGAAGTCAGGCAGCATTGTCCCAATGGGGCCCGTTGTGCAATCCACAGAAGAGTCGCAAGACCCACTTGAGATTCGCGTTTATGGCGGGAAAGATGCCGACTTCCTGCTTTACCAAGACAGCGGGGACAGCTATGCATACGAGCATGGCGCCAGAGCAACGATTCGCCTGCATTGGGATGATCGTCGCAAGATGCTTTCGATCGGGGACCGCACTGGTGCGTTCCCGGGCATGCCAAGCAAGCAAATGTTCCGTATTGTGCTGGTGAAAGAGGGCCACGGTATCGGAATCGGTTCGGAGTCAGGGTTGGATCGTACGGCAACTTACACTGGACATCAGATGAAGATCGTTCTCAGCAAAGCAGGTTAAGGGAGGGGTCGTTGCCGCCATCGCGGCGGCGGTTCCTGGAATGCGCGCTGCACGATTGCACGGTGCAGGCTGAGTTAGCGAGTTTAATAGGCAATCGCGCCGGTGATACGGAAGATGATCACAGCGGGCGAACCATGGCCGGGCGATTCAAATAGTCTGGTAGCAATGCAGAAATCAGATGGTACCTGCATTGACGCAACCTACGGTGAACGGTAGTGCCGGCAGACCATTCTTTCTTTAGCCGGCCGCCCATCGGATAAGTTTGCAACCTTCAATTCGTGCTCCGAGTGCCCTGTCTCCGCAAGGAAAAGCTCACTCCAGATCTCAACGAGGAAACTATGAACTGTTTCGGAATTCGTTTCGGAGTTGCCGCGATGTTGTGCTGTAGCTGGAGTGGTCTGGCCCAGCAGAAACCGGCGTTTCTTGATCCAAGCCTGCCGCCTGAGCAACGCGCAGCTGACCTTGTGGGCCGCATGACGCTCGATGAGAAGGTGCTCCAGATGCAGAGCACCGCTCCAGCGATCGCGCGCCTTGATGTCCCCGCCTACACTTGGTGGAACGAGGCCCTCCACGGTGTGGTGCGGGGGCGCGCTACCGTTTTCCCTCAGGCCATCGGACTGGGCGCCACCTGGGATTCCAGTTTGCTCTCTGGAATCTCGGACGCCATTTCCACTGAAGCACGCGCGAAGTACAACGAAGCCCACCGCCATCCCATGCCGGTCGAGACAGGGACACTGCCCGGCCGCACCGCCGGGTTGACCTACTGGTCGCCGAACGTCAACATCTTCCGGGATCCCCGTTGGGGACGCGGCCAGGAAACCTATGGAGAGGATCCATATCTCACCAGCCGCATGGGAGTTGCGTTTGTTGAGGCGATGCAGGGCCACGATTCGCACTATCTGAAGACCGTAGCGACGCCGAAACACTACGCCGTCCATAGCGGACCGGAATCGCTGCGGCACGTTTTCGACGCCAGGATCAGCGAACATGACCTGGTCGATACCTACCTGCCTGCCTTCCGGGCCACGGTCACCGTGGGCAAGGCTGCTTCTGTAATGTGCGTTTATAACTCCGTGGACGGGGTACCCGGCTGCGCCAACGCAGATCTGCTGCAAAAGCGTCTGCGGCAACAGTGGGGATTCAAGGGCTATGTGGTCAGCGATTGCGGCGCGGTGGAAGACATCTACCGCAGTCACAAATATACATCCACACTGGGTGATGCGGCCGTGGCGGCTGTCGAAGCCGGCACGGATCTGACCTGCGGCGAAGAGTATAAGTCTCTTGTGGATGAGGTCAAGTCTGGCCGCATCGCGGAGGCCGATATCGACCGATCACTGGAGCGGCTCTTCGAGGCGCGCTTCCGCCTGGGCATGTTCGATCCCCCGGCGCTGGTACCGTTCTCCAAAATCCCCATCACGGAGAACGATTCAAGAGAGCACAGGCAGCTGGCCCTGGTAGCGGCGCGCGAGTCGATTGTGCTATTGAAGAATCAAGACGGAATTCTGCCGCTAAAACCATCGGTGCGCAAAATAGCAGTGATCGGTCCCTCCGCGGATGACCCGATTGCACCCCGCGGAAACCTGAACTACGCCGGAATCCCGTCGCATCTGGTCACTCCGCTGGAAGGCATCAAGGGGCAGTTCTCCACTGCGAAAGTGGTGTATGCGCTGGGAGCGACCTATACGCCCAACATACCGTCGCTCGTACCTTCGACAGTGCTGACAACTCCGGACGGAAAGAGCGAGGGACTCGAAGCGGAATACTTTGCCAATGCCGATTTCCAAGGAGAGCCCGAGCTTCGTAGAACCGAACCGCGCATCAACTTCGAAATGGAGGCGGAGGATCCTGCCGTCGTCTCCGCGATCGGCGATGGAAAGTATTCAATCCGTTGGACCGGTACGCTGACGGTTCCGGCAACCGGCGAATATGGCTTTATCGCGCGGACCGGCACGTGGAATCGTGACGGCAAAGTTCGACTGTTCATTGATGACAAAGAACTCGTGCCTCCAGCCAGACCCTCCTTCCGTTCTCAGACTGCCGCCGCTCCCGGAACCGCTGAAGCAACACAAGCGCCGACGGAAGCTGGAGCAGTTCCGCCGCCGGGATGGCGGAATCCAATTGTGAAGATGCAGTTGGAGGCCGGACATAAGTACGCTCTCCGGGTGGAGTACACCCAAAACGGGCCTGGCGGTAGCTCGGAGTTCTCCTGGATTCCTCCGCTCGACACCTCGCTGGCGGAAGCGGTGAAGGCCGTCAAGGATTCTGATGTGGCTCTTGTCTTCGCCGGCCTGAACTCGCAATTGGAAGGTGAAAACACCGATCGTAAGAGCATTGAGCTTCCTGAACCGGAGGAGAAGCTGGTGGAAGCAGTCATTGCCACCGGCAAACCGACCATCGTTGTGCTGACCGCAGGAAGCGCCATTGGCGCAGACTATGCCGCTAAGCACGCGAGTGCGCTCATCGAAGCCTGGTATGGCGGCGAGGAAGCCGGCACGGCAATCGCGGAAACCCTGTCCGGAGTAAACAATCCCGCTGGCCGCCTGCCCGTAACCTTCTATACCGGCGTCGATCAGCTTCCGCCCTTCGAGGACTACTCGATGAAGAATCGCACCTATCGCTACTTCCAAGGCACACCGCTTTACCCCTTTGGCTATGGCCTTAGTTACACCACGTTTTCTTTCAGCGATCTCTCACTCCCAGCCAGCCCTCTTGCTGCCGGAAAACCTATGACAGCTGAAGTCACCGTAACGAACACGGGCAAGGTGGCCGGCGACGAGGTGGCGCAGCTCTATCTCAGCTTCCCGGATGTCGCGGGCGCGCCGATCCGCGCACTTCGCGGCTTCCAGCGCCTGTACCTCGATCCTGGCCAGTCGGAAAGAGTGCACTTCGACCTGAAGCCACGCGACTTGAGCATGGTTACCGAAGCGGGAGAGCCGATCATCCCGGAGGGCAAATACTCTGTGTCGATCGGCGGCGGACAGCCGACTACCGGCGCTCCAACGGCCGAAGGGACGTTCGAGATGAAAGGCTCTGTCGTGCTGCCTGAATAACTGTCCCGAATTTGATGCCGGGACATCCGTGAGCATTGCCGGGGCCAGATAATCCCTGATCCGGGAGACATCCATGAGTAAACGAATGACTCGCCGAGAGCTCCTTAAAGATGTCGGCGCAGCGGGAGCTACGACTCTATTGGCCGTTGGTTCAGGGAAGGCAATACCCCCTGAGGGTCCGTTGGACCAGGCAGCGGGAGCGGAATCAACCGCTCCTCAATCACTGCAGCCGCCCGGCGATGCGAAATCAGTTTCCCACACTTCGCAGACTTCCCTGGGCCCGCAAGAGAATCCTCTGGTGGAACTGACCGCAGGGGACATGATCGTCGCACTCGATCGAAGGTACAGTTCGATCTCCTCGATCACCAGGAAGGGCGATCCGCTGGGGACGAACTTTATCGGGAACGAACAAAACACGCCCGGGGTGGATGTCTCGAACTCCCGTTGGACCGGAGATCTAGTGACGAATGTTTGGGATGTTACCGATACCAACCCGGCCCATCGCAATTGGTCCCCTCGTTCGAACTTTGTCCTGAAGGGAAAGTGGAGGCCGGAGCTGACCGGAAGGTCCTGCGATATCCGGCAGGTGAGCTTCGACGCCGGGACGTTTGCCGTGAACTATGAGGGAACGTCGACGAATGAGGATGGCATCCGGAGTTTCAGTCTCGCCATGAAATACCGCAGAGGAGAAGGCCGTTCCCTGCTCTGGGATGTCGAACTTCGCAACGTGACGGATCGCATCCTGGAGATCGGCGACCTTGGATTCCCTTTGATGGTGAATGATGACCTCGGCGAATTCTACCGGGATCCCAAAACCGGCCAGCCTTTTCCTCCTGACGAGACGGAGCACCCGCTGAGAGATCCTGCCGATCCCTTCTCCGTCTACCTCGAACAATACCCTCGGATCCAGAAACAGTACCACGAACAAAAGGTGGTAGCTCACCACTACATAGGCGGACACAGCTCGTACGTGCTCGTCCAGCGCCCTCTGGGCGATGCGCCGTTTCTGCTTCTCCATGCCATGCAGGACACGGCATTTGAGTGCGTTTATCGTGACGACAGTTCGTTCGGAGAAAAGGTGTACTCGTGGGACGGGCCAAATATCCTGGCTATCCGTTCCTGGGCCACAAGGAGCCTGCGGGGATGGAACAAAAATCCCTGGATCAACGGGCATACCTCACTGGTCCTGCAGCCGGGAGAGAAGTGGTCTTGCCAACTGCGCTTCGTCTTCGTGGAGAGTTATGACGCGATTCGAGAGGAGCTCTACAAAGCGGGAAACCTCGGCATCCGCGTTCTGCCCGCCATGGTGGTTCAGGAGGATACCGATGCCTACGTGGAGCTGAAGACAAAATCCGACGTGGATAAGATCGATTTCCTTTCCGACAACATCACGGTTAAGGACAGGAAGCGTGTCGATGACAAGACCCTGCTGACGCTGTCGTTCAAGGGCCGGGGCCAGAAAAGCCTCAAACTGCATTATGCCGGCCGCTGGACCAACCTGCACTTTTACTGTATCGAGGACATCGTGCAACTGTTGAAGGCCCGGGCGCGATTCATAGTGGAACGGCAATTCTACGAGAACCCTGACGATCCCAATCACCGGTACCACATGTTCCTGCCCTTTGACCATCGCACCGGGAGCACGTTTCTGGACTCGGATGAAGTGTCGGAGGTGGGAGGAAGCGACGCCGAATTCGGATTTTCCGAGCCTTTATTCCTGGCTGAGAAAAACGTCTACTACCCCTCTCCCAAAGAAGTGGCGGCCCTGGAAGCCTACATCGCCGATTGCCTGTTCAAGTACATTCAGGATCCCGAAACGTACGCGGTGCGCGCCTCGCTCTACTGGAAGCTGAGGTATCCATCGAGCCCCTGGAGTCATTGGACGGTGGAACGAGCCGAGGCGACCTATCGATCGTACAACTACGCTCATGTGATGAACATTTATCACGCAATGTACCGCATCGGCAGGCGCTATGGGTTACTGACACGGAAGAGCCCGGAGGAATACCTAAGGATGTCGTACCATACCTGCCTCTACATGTTTCAAACGGTACCTTGGGGGCATATCGGGGTGATGGGTGGCTCGAACATCCTGAACATTCTCGACGACCTCGGCAAGGAAGGCTGGCAGGAAGAATACCGCAACCTATTGGAGCAAATCCGGAAGTGCAACGAGGTCTTCCTCAACGACCCCTATCCCTACTCCTCCGAGTACCCCTCGGACACAACCGCTCAGGAACAGGTCTATTTCTTCACCCGCTACTTCGGGAATACCGAAAAGAATCTCAAGACGCTGCAGATCATGAAAGCGCTCCGAGGCGGGAACCAGCCGGTCTGGTTTCAATGCGGCAATGACAACAAGGGCGATCTGACTTGCTGGTACACCGAGTCGACCAATGGCTGGGCTTTGCTGCGCGCGTTTGAGGACACCGGCGACCGAGACACATTTATCAAAGGATACGCGGGCGTGATGAGCGTGGAGGTCAATCTGCTTCCGGACGGAATGTGCTTTGCTCATTTTATCTCCACGCCGGGTGTATATGACTTCACTCCTTCAAGGACACTCGATGGCGGGATCGCGCAGTTCGGATTTCTGAAGGCCGTGAAGTCCTACGTTATGCGGGATGATTCCTTTGGCCTCATCGGTTGCGGCTGCCGCGTGGAATCTTCAGGAAAGGAGATTCGTGTCTATCCCCGGGATGGCTTGAAAAAGCGGCTGAGATTCGTGCCGCAGAAAATCGATCTGGAGGCTGCGCAGGGAGAGGTCGACCAGATAACCATCAGTGATGACACCAGGTGGCTGGAGCTCAGCCTGAGCGACTCGACTGCAGTCGTGAAAAAGGCTGAACTGGAGATTAAGGGTTTGGACAAGGGAGCGTATCTGATTCGGTATGGTGGTTCGGCGGACCGGAAGCTGGTCTCCGATGTCTTGAAACTCTCACTTCCCATCGCCGACGCGAAGCTGATCAGAATTGAAAAGGCGTAGGCAGTTTTAGAAACTACCGATCGCACTGTTGTGCAGTTCTGCATACGCAGCCGTCGGTGGTCACGACACAGAGCCCCTCAGTCAGCTTCACCGCCCCTCGATTTGCCCGGAATTACGCCTGCTTACATGCTTATGACCGACTGAGGCCTGCAGAATCGTCCAGCTCGAAATTCGATTGCGACACAATGGCCTGGACGCGACTTCAGTGGATTTGACTGATATTTGACACTCAAGGATCTCGTGTTCGCTGGTCCCAAAATTTGAGAAAGTTAACAATAAAGTTATCGCATACTTTAAAGCAACTATGATATAACAAGTTGTGCCCACTACGATGAAAGATATCGCGCGTGACCTCGGTGTGTCGGTGGTCACAGTTTCGAAGGTGCTCCGCAACCACGAGGACATAAGCGACGCGACCCGAAAGCGAGTTCTGGATCGTGTTAAGGAGCTTGACTACACCCCGAATCTGGCGGCACGCGGTTTGGTCACCGGAAAGACCTATCTGGTTGGCCTCGTGGTGCCCGACCTGTTGCACCCTTTCTTTGCCCAAGTGGCGAAATCACTTTCAAGGGCGCTTCTGAAGAAGGGTTACTGCCTCACCATTTCGACCTCGGAAGAGGATGCCGAGCTGGAAAAGCATGAGATCAACCGGCTCCTGGGCCGCCGGCTGGATGCTCTCGTCATCGCAACCTCATCCACCAGCCCATCGGTATTCGAGCGGATCCAAAAGCAAGGGCTGCCATTGGTTTTGATAGACCGCAATCTCACGGGGCTGGATGCTAACTACGTTGGCACCGACGACGAGGCGATCGGGTTATTGGCTACAGAACATCTCATTGAAGTAGGGTGCAAGAGGATTGCTCACTTACGTGGGCCTGACAATAGCCCAGGCGCCGGACGTCTGAAGGGCTATCAAAATGCCATGGCCAAACACGACTTGAAGTCCCTTTCCGGTTATGTGTCTATGCCGCGGCTGGTGGACGTGCAAAGCAGGGAAAGCGGCGCCGAATTGATGCGGCAACTGCTGGCCCTGAATCCTCGTCCCGATGGAGTATTTTGCTATAACGATCCCATGGCAATTGGAGCAATTCATGCCATTCTCGATGCAGGCTTAGGAGTGCCGGCAGACATCGCAGTCATAGGATCCGGGAACCTCCATTATGATACTGAACTCCGCATCCCTCTATCGAGCATCGACCAACAGACCGACATGATCGGCGAGCGCGCTGGGCGTTTGACGTTGTCGTTACTGGAATCAAAGACTCATCGGCGCAACAAGACCATCATCATTCAGCCTCAACTTGTGGTTCGGGCTTCGACGGATAAGAAAGCGGTGATCGAACAGGTAGCCGTGCCATTGAATGCGACGCTGGGCACGAACACGCATCCATGATTCCCGGGCTCCTGCTGGTCAATGCCAGACTGCCTGAACTGCTGTCAACGTATCGCGCCGTAGCCGGGGTATTCAGCGAAGTCTGGAGGCGGCAGGTCGCTCTTTGGGCCGGTGCAAGGGCGCGCAAGATCATCGGGCTGGATGAGGTTTCAGCCGCTGGAACTCGAGGTGAACAATGACTTCGCGAGATCGCGCTGTATGGTGAAATCAGGAATTTTAAACCCGAAAATCAACTTGTTGCTCAGCCTTGTCCGCCATACCAATACCCTGGTCATTGCTGACCGGGGGTTTCCTTATTGGAAGGAAATTGAGACGGTCGATATTTCCCTGGTCGATGACATGCCTCGAGTTCTGGATGTATTGGCAGCCATTCGCAGCAACTTCAGTGTGGCCCGGGCTTTCATGGCTGAGGAGTTTAACGAGGTAAATAGCCCTGAGACAATCCTGAGATTCAAGCGCGCGCTGGATGGAATTGGCCTCGAATTCGAGCCTCACATCAACCTCAAGAAACGAGTGCCGCATGCCATCGGGATCATTCGGACCGGTGATACGATTCAGTACGCGAACCTCGTCCTGGAGTCCGGCTAGGCTCATCTCCGGATCCTCTTAAATGCGTTTACAATAACGATACCTTTATCGTATACTCTACGTTGCAAAGGGTTGGATAATGCACTTCGATCTCACACAGACCCAAGGTCCTGTTTGCAACCCGCTCTCATTGACTGTTTTTTGCCTGATCCGCAGGCGTGGTGGCCAAGAGGAATAAGAAATGCAACAGCAAGGCGGTCGTGGGATCTCGGCGGGTGATTCTGTTGATCCATCTCTGGTGCCTCAGAGAACTCTTTTTAGTGGGGCAACTATGCCGGCCATCGGCCTGGGCACCTTTGGTTCCGACCACGTCTGCGCGGACGAGATCGCCGAGATGGTGAAGGGCGCTGCCGCAGCCGGCTACCGGCACTTCGATTGCGCTTCGGTCTACGGCAACGAGGCCGAGATCGGCGCATCGATTGAGGAGATTCTCCGCGGCGGAATCAAGCGCGAAGACCTTTGGATCACGTCGAAGCTCTGGAACGACAAGCATGACGAGGCTGACGTGATCGCCTCCTGCCGCCAGTCGCTTTCCAATCTGCGCCTCGACTACCTTGATCTTTACCTGGTACATTGGCCGTTCCCGAATTTCCATCCCCCAGGCTGCGACGTTGCCTCGCGCTCTCCTGACGCCAAGCCCTACATCCACGCGAACTACATGAAGACCTGGCGCAAGATGGAAGAACTGGTGGACATGGGCCTGGTGCGGCACATCGGCACCTCGAACATGACCATCCCCAAACTGAAGCTTGTTCTGCGCGACGCCCGCATCAAGCCCGCGGTCAACGAAATGGAACTGCACCCGCACTTCCAGCAGCCAGAGCTTTTCCGCTTCGTGCTCGACAACGGCTTGCAGCCTGTCGGTTACTGCCCCATCGGCTCACCAGGACGGCCCGAGCGCGACCGCACCCCCGAGGACACTGCACCCACCGAGGATCCAGTGATCGTGAGCATCGCTCAGCGCCACGGCATTCATCCGGCAGTTGTATGCATCAAGT
>Ga0208034_1000779_pt1 | contig 22676 bp, 17 predicted proteins | sample June2015DPH_8_10_FD_184699 | JGI IMG/M metagenome (GOLD analysis project Ga0208034, IMG submission 184699) | Peatland microbial communities from SPRUCE experiment site at the Marcell Experimental Forest, Minnesota, USA - June2015DPH_8_100... | ecosystem: Environmental > Terrestrial > Soil >...
TTCGGCATCAGGCAGTAAGCCAGAATGCGCATGGGCACAAATTTCAAACTCTCTTCTCGGGATCGTGGAAGAGAGTTTGAAATTTGTGCCCATGCGCATTCTGGCTTACTGCCTGATGCCGAATCATTGGCATCTGGTGCTTTGTCCCCGCGCGGATGGCGATCTCTCCCAATTCCTGCGACGCCTCACCCTGACCCACACGCAACGTTATCACGCGCGCACCCGGACGGTCGGATACGGGCACGTTTATCAAGGCCGCTATAAGTCGCTGCTGGTCGAGTCCGGCCGTCATTTCCTGACCTTGGTTCGTTACGTGGAAAGGAACGCCAAGCGCGCCGGACTGGTCAAGAAGGCCGAAGACTGGCCGTGGTCCAGCGCTCACGCCCGACTGGGCGGAAACCCAAAGCAAAAAAAGCTGCTAAGCCCGTGGCCCGTGGCACAACCGCGCTCTTACCGGGAGTGGCTGAACCAACCGCAGGGGAAGGAAGAAATTGAACATATCCGCGATGCGATAAAGAAAAGCCGACCGTATGGTTCGGAGCAATGGCTGAGGAAGGCCGTGGCGCAATTCGGACTGGAAAACACCCTGCGCAAGAGCGGGCGCCCGAGAAATGATGCCTGACCCCATTTCTCCCTCCATTTCTCCCAAGGGGATACAGATCGTAGATGTGGTCTCTCGCGACAATTGTAGCGGCTCACGGGGAGGGTAGAGGGAGAGCGGATTCCCGGTGTTTTGCAGCGAAATCCAGCGCGAAGGAAGGCTGGGAAGATGTCCCGCTAATGGCGAATGGAACTACCGTTACGGACTTCTGTTTCAGCAACGGACCGACTGCCTTCAAAACCAGCGCTTTGAATCCCGAGGTGGTGTCGTCGAGCTTTCCGTTGGTGTACAAAATTCCATGGAGATCCACTTTTCGGTCCACCAGGTTGTAAGTGCCGTGAATCTGCGCGCGCGTGCTGGGCGCGGTGAAGGAGACGTTGGAGAGAGTTGCGACGCCATTTTTCGCCGAGACTTGTCCGCTCAACTTCGAGAGCACCGTATCCGGATCTTCAGCTTGCTGCTTCTTGTTCTCGCCGTCCGCACTCTGGGTTAAAGCATTAACCGGCTGCTGAACTTTTGGGTTGGTGAATTGTCCACTGCCAATGCCGCAACTGCCTACGAGATCCAGCTTGCGCAAGAATCCCGGAGGCCCCGCCGGCACCTCCACTTTTGCGTGAAGGGTGATGCTGCCGGTCAACGCCGGGCGTTTCTCGTCCGTAACAAGGAGTAACAGATCCTCAATGCGGCCTGTATTCACGGCCATCTCCAGACGAACGATTTTCCCGTGCTGGCCGGGGTGCCCGGCTACACTACCTTTCGCAGTCACCGTGGTCCGCTCAAAATGCGAGTCCACGTTTTGCAGATATGTGTCTCCATTGGTTCCGTCCACAACCGCCTGAAAATTCGAATCCAGGTGAACGGGGTGGCTGCTCCCGGATACGCGGAAGTCCGGTACGTCGATCTCGCCGTTCGTATCGATATGGCCGATGGTGCCGCTAAACTTGCCTTGGGACGATAGGGTACCGGAGATACCCTCGAACACTGACAGGTTCACATGCTCATAAGTGTAGGAACCTGTCACCGGAGTACTGCCCGGATCATTCTCATTCCAAGGTCCCACCTTGCCCTCGGACCGGATTTCCCCTGGCGGCTTGGTATTCAACAACACTGCATGGTAGGGAATGACCCCGCCTTCACCGACATTGTCCAATTTTAAGCGCTGAACCTCAAGCTTAAAGGATTCCTGGCCCGGGAGCCGAGGCATAAACTCCAACAAAGCGCCATCCGTTTTGATCTCGCCAATCGTTATCGAAGCGCCCGTGGTGCTGGTCGTCAACGGCATGACCCCAGACGGCTGGCCGCTCGGGCTTGGCGGCGGAATTAACACGTGCAACCCTTTCACCTCGACCTCATCCACGCGTGGGTGAATTCGTAAAAGGCCATTGTAGCTTCCGCGAATGATCAGCGTCTGAACCGTGATCAACGGAGGGAGGTCCTTGCGATTCCGGTGCAGGAAACTGACCCCTTCCGCGACGCAGCCCGGTGGAAAATAGGTTCTGCGGAAGCTGCGGATCTGCACGGGCCGGGCGAATCGGTCCTGTAGCGCTTTGGTGACAGCCTGTTGCGTATAGGGCCATTTGCCGGCCAGCAGCACGATCCCCACAAGCGTACCTATGACAACGAGTGACCCTCCAATGATCAGCCACCAGCGTCCAGCGGCCCACCACTGTCCCGGCGTGTGGGCCTTCCCCGTGCCGCTGCGTTTGGATATCGTGGAACTCGTCTCAGTCATTAACTAAAGGCTCCAATCAATTTTGGACTTAAAGGGAATTCACCATCAGGATGCGTGCTAACGTCCCGCCATCGTTATGACGAATGCGCCCATCAGTTTCCCCTGCCAATTGCCGGACTCACTTCCCCAGGCGCGTGAAACCTTAAGCCCTCGTGTCCTTATATCCCATGGGGAGTGTACCCATCAGCCCAGTATTGCTCGTACGGTTGGTCAAAAGTGCTCGTTCAATTTATGCACAGCTCGCGTGCTGGCAACCGCATTGGGCCGGGGAAATGGTTCTATGAAACGGGATGTCAAGTGAAAATACCTCTCCCTTGGCTGGAGGGTTTTGTTCTTCTTGGCGGGGAAATGCGTGTCAGGGGAATAGTGCCAGCTACCCTTTCTCTTTTCAATAAGCGAAGCAGGCCGTACGGTTCGGAGCCCTGGGTGTCGAAGGCGGTGGCGCAGTTTGGATTGGAAAATACCATCCGCAACCCCTGGCCCCGAAAAGGGTACCTGACCCCGTTCTCCCCCCCTACAAATAGAGCTTACGGAGGCAGCACGATGCTCGGACAGACCATCGGCTTCATCGCAGGGCTCGTGTCCGAGGAAAGGGTGTTTCAACAGGTTACATCGGGCCCCTACGAACAAGACGCTCGTCAGGTCCAGTTGGGCCTGGCGATCGTAGTTCATGCAAGTCTGATAAAGGAGGCCATTGAAATGCTTCCCATACCATCGGCGTAGCAGGGCGGCGCGGAGCAGGTAGCCATCGGTCAGGAAGTTCGTAGCGCGGACCGCCGCCTTTGCGGTCCCCGTCTTTTCGCTCGCCATGATGCTCCAAACTGTTGTAGTGTAGCGCCGTGTCAAAGTTGCGGCGTCCTTTTCTTTCGTGCCGATATTTCTTCATCACCGTGCGCCTGCTTCCTCGGCGTACAAAGCTGATGAAGCCTGAGTTCACGCTGTTGGCCCGCGCCTTCGGGGCGTAAACGGACCGTTTGCGCCACATCCGAAATCTTGCTTCGAAGCCGGGTTTGCCGTATCCTAAGTCGCATGGAAATACACCTTACCCCCGAGGAAGGAAGGGGGTCAGGAAGGAAGGGGGTCAGGTACCCTTTTTTTTCGTGGAAAGAAGCGGCAGCATTCCGGCCTGGGTAGAGGACAGATGGAAAGGGTACCTGACCCCCTTTTCTCCCCGGGGTGGGCAGGCACGAGGCCTGCCCCTACGTCGCGGTTGAGCGGTTGGCTCCTGATTCGAGGAAGACGCCCTTTCCTCCCCCCGATGCGCCAGCCGGCCAGTCTCACTGAGGTACGGCAGACGTTGGAGACCGTCTCGGCATGGTCCGTAGCGATTGCTTGATTTCCTGCACGATCCTGTCGTCCGTCTGGTGAGGTAGCGCCTCCTCCAACGCTTTGCGGGCCGCTGGCGTGCCTAATTGTTGTAGGGTTTCGATCGACGCCTGCTTGCGGTGATCGGCTTGCCGCGGAGTTTGCTGATCTGGCCCTGCCAGAACGGCGGCCAACGCGGGAACGGATGGGTCCCCAATTTGAATGAGCGCCCAGGCGGCGGGGAATTGGTTTGGACTCATGCCAAGTCCCCCTAGGATGAAGCTCGAACCGTCATAGTCCATCCACTTCACCAAAGAGGGTATCGCTTCTACCACTTTAAGTGTGGCAGCCAACTTCACCGCGTTGTGCCAACCCTCCTGTGAATTCGGCCCCTTCGCGATAATCGCGGGTAATGCTACGGCCAGTGCTTTCCTAGTCTCCGGTTCGAGCTTACTAAGTCGCAACAACTCCTCAGTCGCCTTGTCAGACGTCTCAACTTTTTGAAGTTGATCCACCAAAGTGGCGGTTCTGGTTTGTTGTTTGGCCCCGTAGGCCTTCGCTGGCAAGCTGACGGCGCACGGTATTAGTAAGAGCGCCGCGGGTAAAATCTGTCGTCTCATGACATTCCTCCTACTTGTTTCCATAGCCCGCCGATGACTTCGCGGAGTCTAGCACCTTACCCGGATCAACGACGATTATCACGTACCACTGCACGCTTGCGCAGTAGGTAGGCACGATCTTTGAGCACACTTTAGACGTCAAGTCGAACGTGTCGGTCACGGAGTCGATGTAGTAACCGTTTTGGGTCGTACTACGGCCGCCCGCATCGAGCCAGAAGATCGTCTTGGTTCCAGGGGTTTGTTGAGTTGGGCCAAGGCCGGGGTCCGGCCCTTGAGCTACGTAATCGGTAAAATTATATTGCGTGCCGGAGGAAATGTAATCACCACTGCCGGATACACCCGCGTTTTGCGATACGGTCCAATTGCTGGCATCGTCGCTCACATCAGCCTCGATCTCCACGTTCCAGAGCCAGTAAGGCGGATTGTACCCGCTGCAATCGTGGAGGCCCAGCGATTGGCTGCAATCTATCTTCGCATTAAATTGCAGTAGGTCGGCGGTATTCTTGTTTCCACTGAACCGCACTATGAAGCTGGCTTTGAGCTTGCTTGCCGGGTAAGAACCGGATGTTGCCTGTGACCCCCCATTGGGCAAGGGGATGAACCCACTTCCGTTGTAACCTTGAGAGGTCACGGTGACATTCACCGCGCCGCCTGAAGCGTTTACCCCCACTGTGATATTGCACGTGATCTGCGTATCACCTGCTGAGGACTCAGTGCAAGTGACTGCCGGGTCAGAAAAGCTCACGATTGGACTGGTCCCAAAGTTATGCCCGCTGATAATCACACCAATCGTCGTTGCTCCGACGGGCCATTCTGTGTTGCTGATTGAAGTGATCACCGGCGTGCCGTCGGCCACTGTGAGCGTTGTCCCGCCCTCGACAGGAACACACGCGCAGGGGTTGCAAACGCCTGCGCAACACATGTACTGCTCCCAACAACTCCCATTGGCAATGATATTGGTGGTACCGGCTGACACAGCAGTGACCACTCCCGTCGTGGAATTGACCGTGGCAATATTCGTCGCACTGGAACTCCAGGTGACCAATGTAGTCCAGTCGGAATAATAGTAATTGCCGTTGCAGTCCATTGTTGCTAGCGTGGCCTTGAATGGAAGCGGGGGGCCGTCAATCGCCATGGAGGAGGATTGCGCGGTGACGGACAGCCCCTGGTAATTCGGGGGGCAGCAGCAACTGCTCGACGTCTCGGGAGTGACCAGTTCGCCGTTGCTCACGACGTCCAACTGCCCCGTGACCGGATCGTTGGTCAGGCGGGTCCACAGGACGGTGCCGTCCGTGGCGCCGGCGGGAATCTTGTGGCCCTGGAAATCCGCTTTCTGCGCATCGCGCAGTTGCCGCAGGCTGATCGCCCGGGTCTCGTGCGCCTTCAAACGCAAGTCCGTCACGTAGTACGGGACGCCGTTTGCTTGAACTTGCAGGCCAATGGGACACTCGTGGTCCGCCGAATTGCTGAGATAGAGCATCGACTCGGTCTGATCATCCAGATGCCAGGCATACGCGCCCGAACCGGCATAGTTGTTGCCTTCATTCTGCGCGTAACTGCTCACCACCAGTTCCCCCCTCTGTTCGATGCTCGCCACCTCGGCGATAACGGAGCCCGGCGCACCGCTGTATTGAATGCCAATCGCAGCGTGGGGAACGGGCGTACTAACGAGAGCCAGGGCGGCGCCCAGCGGAATGTCCATTGTCGCGTAGGGTGCCAACGTCAAAGCCGCGAGGGTTGATTGCGCCGGTCCATTTGCGCCGGGATATTCCAGCGTGGGCACGATGCTTTGGGGTGAGCCTGTCAGGTTGCGCGCGATGATGTGCGGGGTATATGTGCCCGTCCCGGCATAAGGCGAATCCGTGCTGGGCACGCCGAGAGGCAAGCCGTTCGCGTGCAGTGCGCTCGCCCGATGGAAGGAGAGATCCGGAAAGTGCAACGGGGTCGAGAAGCCGGTGGTGGCGTCGGTGATCCTGCCCTGCGCAATCAGCGTCGGTGCGGGGCCGCGCGCGACGATGCTGAGGCCGCCTTCGGGCGCCTGGGCGGGACTTAGACTGAGCGCTCCCAGCAGGTCGACCACAGATAAAACCTTGGTTTCAAAGGGGGCGAAATTCAAGGCCGGGCTGGGGTGGTGTACGCCTTGAAAGTCGAGATACACATCCGCCACGACGGCGGCGGATGAAGCGTTGGCGACGCGAATCAAAGCCTCGCGCCCGCTCCCCAGGCCCCACCAGAGGGTGTGCAGCGCGGCGGGGGCCGTTGTGAGCCCGGGGGAATTGTCCACCACCAGGGAACCCAGAAGTGCGCTTTGGGTGGGATTCGTCATGGTCAGTTGGCCGGCCAGCATTGTGGGCGTCCCCTTGAAGTATACCGCCACGCTGCCGTCGGAGAAGGTGCCCGTTACGTCCGCCACGAGGCCGCTCAGGAGTTGACCGAGATCGATGGAGAGCTTGTCCTGGGGCTGGATGGTCACGGCGGGAGCAAGCAGTGTCTGGCCCGAGCGGCCGTGTACCGCGATGGTGAAACTGAACGCTTGCGGCGAGGCGCTGACCAGCGTGACCGTGGAAATAAATCCGTTGCGCAAAGTGTAGTAAGCGAAGTCCAGTTCGTGCGGCACAGCTTCACCGCAACACGCAGGACCGCTGCTCTGCGCGCTCTGAGCATGGACGGCGTTGTTTGGACGATGGGATGACCACATGGCGAGGAGAATCACCAGCGGGAGTAAGAAGACGACGCGCGTGGCTTTCATCGCGGCCTCCAGTATATTGTCGTGAATTTGAACTCTGTCCGCGGACTCTACCCCCCCCCCTTAATTACTTGTCAAGCATAAACGTCATGAGTAATACTTAATGTCTATACGACATTGTGTCCGGTTACGATGTCCTGAAAATGAGGAAAGGGTCGGGTACCCTTCCACGAACCCGGAACCAACGCTCAACCGCGACGTAGGGAAGGGAAAGGGTGTCAGGGGCAGGCTCGTGCCTCCCACCCCGAGGCCGATTTGGCACCCACGATGAGTGCCCCTGCGAGATTCGCGAAAATTCAACAGAAATCCTCTCCCGTCGGAGAATTTGTCCTTATCCCCCTAGCCTCTGGTCGCCATCGTGCTACATATCTAGTGGAGTATTGTCGTGTGGGTAAAACCGCGCACCGCAGACCGGTTCGGGGGCAAGCTGCCAGCTACCCAGGAGGAGAAAAGGGTGTCAGAGAAAAGGGTGTCAGGAACATGTGAAAGAATTGGTTTTACCGATTTCAGCATTGCGCATTTTCAATAAGTTACACGGTGGATAAGGGGTCCAAATTCAATTTTTTCACATGTTCCAGGTACCCTTCCCCCAATCAGGAGCCAACCGCACAACCGCGACGTAGGGGCAGGCCTCGTGCGCGGCCCCCGCAAGGTGCCCACCAGGGGCGCCCCTACGCTTCCTGGGTTGGCGGGAATGTACACAGAGGGGACGGTAATTCGTCCGCCTTTGGCGCAAGGCCTCGCGGACATCGGCGGCCAAGCGAACGAGGTTTTTACCCGCGTCGTAGCGCAGGGCCAGCTCTCCGGCCCTGCGGCCCTTCCATAACGCGCGCTTTCGCCGCGCTCCGCTGGCTTATCGGCAGCGACATTTTGTAGCCTCTAGCTCTGGTAGAATTATCTTGCCTTTTTAATATATGGTGATACAATAACTGGGTGATACTGTGGAGTGAAGTTAGGATTGCCGATTGGCGAATGCCGATTTTCGATTCGGGAAGTGCCCCTCATTGTGGCGGGTGAGTGTTCTTGATGGCGCAAACTCGGCATAGGCGGGAGCTTTCGGCCCGCGGCAAAGAATGCGACGGCTGGCAGTGGCATCCTGCCCGTGAAGAAGTCATGGTCAAGATTGGCCATGGCACAAGGGCGACGTTGAGAGGACCGCACCTACCCCATGATGTAGTAGAAACAAAGAGGGTTATCTACGAATGGCGGAAATCTTGGCAAAATCGATCATTGAATCTAAACAAGATAGTGTGCTTATCCGAGGCTACGAAGTGGCAATAAATGCATATCAAAAATGCAGGAATAACCCGTGATGTGCATGAAAACAAAGGGACAAAAAATGTCACAACGTTGCTACCCCGTGATGTTGATGAAAAATAAGCTAGTTACGATGAGTACCCGGTGATGTTGATGATAATAAATGTACTTGTGCGCCGGGAGAGCGCGGTGAAGCTAGTACGCCTATCGAAAGCAAACCGGAATTGCCGAATGCCCACGGGCACGAATTCACCGCCGCCAACGCCCCCGAGGGATCGACGCCGGAGGCCGGAGTCACCCCGCCGTGTCCAATTTCCGGCAGGCGGTAAAAAAGATGTTAGAAAAAGACGAGCGAAGCCTGAATGTGTATGAAAACAAACAAAAACATGGTACATTGCCCGAGAAAAAAGCGGACAATTCTACACAACTGAACGACATTTTATACAAAGGAGCACGTGATTTGCGGAAGTCGTCGGCTCTTTTGTCAGTAATCGAGCGTTGCGGAACGAAATCCCGAGCCTCAAAAGGTAGAGAGACGAAGATTGCACTTCCCAGTTATAATGGCCGGCTGCACAACCCGAACCCTATCGTTGAGGCGAAGATGGCGATCCACAGCATTTATACCCTTTCCCAGGATGACCCCGAAGCGCGCAACTGGTTGAGTTTTTTCCGCCGCCGCGGATATAACCGCCTGACCAATGTGCGGATTGAGCGCGTGATTTGGCTGGAGGGGTCATTTAACCTGGAGCGATTGATGCCCCTGCTTATCAATTCGCTTTATCAGGTTCCGGCGTCAACGTCGCAGCTCGATCCTCAGCAAGGACCTATCGTGGAGATTGCCTATCGCCCCGCCGTTACCGACCCGGAGACGCCTTCGATCCTCGCCGGGGCGCAGGCACTGGGGGAAGGCGGCCTGGAATTCGCCCGCTTGAGCCGGCGTTACCAATTCTGCGGGCTCGACGAGGCGGAGGCCAGAAGCCTTGCTGCGCGCTTCCTTTATAACAAGATCGTCGAGAGAATTCGCGAGCCGCATGAGGCCGTGACCACGCTCCACCCCACTGGAAAGCCTGACCCGGTGGGGACGGTTTCTCTCCGTGGCCTCGGCCCGGATCAGCTTGCGGCCCTCTCAAAGGAACGTTCCTGGTACGCCCCGCTTTCGCAGATGAAGGTGATTCAGGCGCATGAGGAGGAACGCGGCCGGCCTTACACCGATGCGGAGATTGAGATCCTGGTGCAGAGCTGGAGCGATCACTGCTACCACACCACGTGGAAAAGCCTGGGCCTGCTGAAAAAGCTGATGGCCGCCACCCGCCAGATCAATCACCCCCTGGTGGTTTCATCCTTTACCGACAATGCCGGCGGGATGGATTTTGCCGATGGCTGGGTCGTGACGATTAAAGGTGAGACGCACAATTTCCCCAGCTCCATCGCCCCCTTTGGGGGAATTGCCACCAAGCACGGCGGGGTGATTCGCGACACTCTGGGTTTCGGCAAAGGCGCGTATCCGATTGGCGGCACGACGGTTATGGGCACCATGGACCCGCGCTTGGCGGAGAAAGACGTGCCGTCCGGCGCGCTCCATCCGGAGTTGATCGTGGCGGAGTCGATTCGCGCCACGGCCTATTACATGAACCCCATGGGCATTCCCATGATGCACCCCGTCTACCGGTGCCATCCCGGCTACGCCAAGTGCTTTGCCCTAGGCCACTCGATAGGGCTCTTGCCCAAGAAGTACGTGCATAAGGAGCCGCCCCGGCCGGGTGACATTGCCGTACTGTTTGGCGGCGCGACCGGGCGCGACGGCGTCCACGGCGCCACCGCCAGCTCCGCCGTCATGACCGGAGAGACCCTGGAAAAGGAATCGGCCGCCGTCCAGATCGGCCACCCCATCACCGAGCGGCGCTTCACGACGGCCATTCCCATCCTGCGCGACCAGGAGTGTACCCGCACGATCACGGACCTCGGCGCGGGAGGCATTTCGTGCGCCGTGGGTGAAATGGGGGCCGAAACGGGCGTGGAAATCGACTTGGACGCCGTACCGCTAAAAGACCAGAGCCTTACGGCATGGGAGATTCTCCTCTCCGAATCGCAGGAGCGCATGCTGATGGCGGTGCCGCCGGAAAAACTGGAAGAAGCACTGGCGATTTTGCGCCGCTTCGAGGTGGCCTCGTGCATCCTCGGACGCTTCACCGACACCGGCCGTTTGCGGGCAAAATGGCAGGGCGAACTCGTGGTCGACCTCGGCATGTCATTCCTCTGGTATTCGTGCCCTATCGATTCGACCCCCACCGCGCCGCCGGAGCGACATCTTGTCCCCCTGGAAATCCCCGAGCCTCAGACCCAGGTGGATTGGCAAAGCGCGGTCTGCCGGGTCTTATCCCACTTCCACTGCGCCGATCAGAGCCCCGCTGGGACGCGCTATGACTCGACGGTGCAGGGCCGAACCGCCGTGGGACCTTATGCCGGCAAGAACCATCGCATGCCCACCAATATTTACGTCTCCGCCCCCTTGCGGGGAAAGCCGAACGGGGTCATCACCACGCTGGCCTTCAATCCCTTTTACGGCGAGATCGATCCCGCGGCCATGGCCCGCCTCATGATGCTGGAGGCGATCACCAAGGCGGTGGCGGCCGGCGCCGATTACCGTGAAATGGTTTTGTGCGACAACTTCTATACGCCTCGTGTGCGCCCGGAAACGGCCTTCGAGCTGGTCGAGATGGTGGACGCCATCGCTTCTCTTTCTGTCGAACTGGGCGTGCCGTTTATCTCCGGCAAGGATTCTAGCTCGGGGACTTTTGAGGCCGGAGGGCGAAGAATCGAAGTGCCTTCGACCCTCGCCGTGGCCGCGATGGGCCGAGTCAACGATGTGAAGGCGATCGTAACCAAGGATTTCAAGCGCGCCGGGAATCACCTGGTGCTGTTGGGCCGCCACGACACGGAGGCGTTGGGGGGCTCGGTTTATGCCGACTCCTTTGGGCAGCGCGGGAATCGCTTGTTTGATGCCTATGACCCCATTTCCATAAAGGTGCAGTGGGATTACCTTCAGGACCTCCACGCGCGAGGGAGCTATGTTTCCGCCTCCGCCATCGCGGAGGGGGGCATTCTGCTGCGGTTGTTTGAAGCCGCCTTTGGGTCAGGCCTCGGCGCGCGGGTGGATTTCGACGGCATCCACGCCGCTCGCCGCGACGGCCTGCTTTTCGGTGAGTTCATCGGGTCGTGCATGCTCGAAGTGCCCCCGGATTTCGATATCCCCGCCCAACTCGCCGGCATCCCGCATTTGTTTCTCGGCAGAATAACAGAGGCGCCTCGGTTGGTGTTTGAAGAGCACGGGGCAGTGATTTGGGAGGAAACCATTTCGCATTTGGCTGACAAATGGAGTGAAACTTTTCGTGAGGTGGTGAAATGAGCCAGGCGACGACCGCCATCCTTTACGCTCCCGGAACGAATTGCCATGAGGAGACCGCCGCCGCGATTGAGCTCGCCGGAGGCAAAGCTGAACTCGTCCTGTTGAAGGACTTGATCGATGGCGAAAGCCGGCTCGACGATTATCAAGCGGCGGTGGTTCCGGGTGGATTCTCCTATGGCGACCACCTGGGAGCGGGAAGGATTTTCGCCACCATGCTCGTGGCCCGGATGCGCGATCAGTTGGTGCGGTTTTTGGACGCGAAGAAGCCTTTGCTGGGAATCTGTAATGGCTACCAGGTCCTGACCGAAGCAGGAATTCTGCCCGGCCGGAATCCCGGCGAGCGCACCATGGCGCTACTGGAAAATCAGTCTGCCCGCTTTGAAGACCGCAAGGTCCGGCTGATCGTCTCGACGCAGGCTTGCACCTGGACCGAGGGTCTGGCCGGCCAAGTGCTGAATATGCCTTCCGCCCACGGCGAGGGACGCCCCTTGCTCTGCGCTTCCGATTCATCAACCTCGACGCGCGCCGTTTTCTATTATGGTGACGAACATGGCCGCCCCACCATGGACTATCCGAGCAATCCGAACGGCTCGCCTGGCGCCGTCGCCGGCATCACCGATGAAAGCGGCCTCGTGCTGGGCCTGATGCCACATCCCGAACGCGCCTCGCTCCCCACCCAATATTCCCAAGATGGCTTGAGGATTTTCCAAAACCTGGTCAAGTGGTTGGATCAGTAAACCTATGACCCAGGCGAACCTGGGAGCGCGGACATCCTGCCCGCTGTGTGGGAGCGTCCCTCTCCCGCCACCTGGAAGTATTTCCATTTGGTTCAACAAAATTGTGAGTAAGATATTCTTACCAAAGAATTGAAACTTTCCACCAAGGGCCAGATCGTACTTGCCGGGGCAATTCGCCGCCGACTCGGCCTCCAACCCGGCGACTTGCTCGACGCCAAGGTGCAAGACGGGCGCGTCGTTTTGCCTCCGCAGAAAACGCGCTTTTCAAACGCGACCCTCCGCGTTGACCCCCTGACTGGTCTCCCGGTTCTCAGCGCCGGGGCGGGGGCTCCGCGTTTGAGCAGCAAGCAGGTTCGCGAAATTGTGGCGGAGTTTCCGTGAAATACCTGCTGGATGTAAATGCCCTGGTCGCGCTGGGCTTCCTTGAACACGAATTCCACGAACGGGTTGCCCGATGGGTGCAGAAGTCAGCCGCCACGGGAACTCCCGAACTCGCCATCTGCTCGATTACCGAACTGGGTTTCGTGCGAGTCCTCGCGCCAGCGCCGCAGTACGGGTTTACGGTGGGCCAAGCCCGCGACCTGTTGCAGCGGCTTAAGGCCGCACTAAGGGTGAACTTTACGCTAATGTCGCTAAACACGAGGCGACTTCTAGCTGTTTTCTGCGATCAACTTGGCGAGTCCAGCCAGGATCGCGATCCAGCCGCCTTCGTTGCGCTCCAGGTATTCGGGAGGGACATCCTCTTGGGTCAAAGTGAGATCGCATCCTGAGCCTGACGCTGCAATATCGATCGTGACTTGCGTGAACAGCGGCGAGTATTTCGGCACGCCGAAGGTAAAGACCAGGCGGCGCGGCCGGTCGATCTGCAGATACTCGCCGAGGTGCTCAACCTCCTCGCCCCCGCGCAGGTCGACAATGGCGAACCGGCCTCCCACGCGCGCGTCGATCTCAACTCGAACCCTTTGGCCGGTGGGTGTGGCGAACAGCCATTTGCCTGCCGTTTGCGGGTCGAGCCAGGCGTCGAAGACACGTTCGGGGGAGGCACTGAAGTGGTGAGTCACTTTTACGACTCGAGGGACGTTCATGGCTTTGCTCTCTTCCTCGGAGAAGGATTGGAGGGGGGGCGGTCTTCGGCCTGTAGCAGGGCGTCGAGGCGGTCAAGCTGTTCAGTCCAAAAGCGCTGGTAGAAGCGCAGCCACCGATCGGCGGCGGCGAGGGGCGCCGGTTCGATCCGGCAGAAATGCCATCGTCCTTGTACTCTGCGGCGCAAGAGACCCGCTCCTTCGAGCACCTTTACATGCTTGGAGGCGGCAGCGAACGACATTTTGAAAGGCGCGGCCAATTCACCGATGTTGTGCTCTCCGGAAGCAAGTTCACGAAGCATGGCGCGGCGGGTTGGATCGGCCAAGGAGGTCGCACTTCAACGAATAACCTGTAATGATCGAGATTCCTTATTGGGATAAATCTCAATTCCGTTATTGTTTGTACCCGAAAACCTGAGCTTGTCTTGGGAACGTGTAATAGGATTCTCCATCGAATTCGGAGATTTCCAATTTGCGCGGCATTTGTTTAGTCTCGACTTCGCTCACCATTCCACACTTGACGGCAAAAGGAGCTACCTCCTTAGCACCCATTAGACGGATGAGGCATTCCAAAATGGGCGAAAAGAAAGTTGCAAAAAATCCCTTGACTCCGTACTAAGGTACGGAGTGTATATTCACCTCATGAGCAGCTTCACTATCGGAAGACTGGCGAAATCAGTTTCGGTCGGTGTTGAAACGGTGCGCTTCTACGAACGCAAAGGGCTTATCAAACGCCCCTCCAGTAGCGATTCCGGATATCGGCAATATGAAGCCGACGACTCACTCCGAATTCGGTTCATAAAAAGGGCGCAGGAGCTTGGATGCACCTTGCGCGAGGTCAAGGAACTGCTGGAACTCAATGCTACTCGCCGGACAACGTGTTCGGATTACACCGTAAGAATCGAGCGTAAGCTGGCAGAGATCGACGGCAAGATTAAAGACCTGCAACGCATGAAGCGGGCGCTCCATGAGATTTTAGCGTCGTGCGAGGATAACCCCCGCGACGCAGAGTGCCGGATCCTAGATTGTTTCGAGAACGGCTGCAAGATGCCTAAACAAGACAAACGAAAGGTGAAAAAAACATGAGCGACCAAACGCAAATCAGGGAACGTGTTTCAAAGGATTATGCCCGCGCTGTTACTGCCCAGACGGGCGGCGGAGGCGCGTGCTGCGGAGGAACGCCCGCGCCGAAGGGGGTTGTAGCGAAGCTCGCTGGCTACACCGACGCGGAGCTTACGGCACTTCCGCCACAAGCCGTCGTAAATTCCTTCGGCTGTGGCAATCCGCTCGCTTTTTCCAGTGTGAAGGAAGGGCAGACGGTGCTCGATCTTGGATCGGGGGCTGGGATCGACCTGTTGCTCGCCGCCCGCAAGGTGGGTCCAGCGGGTCGAGTCATCGGTGTCGATATGACCGATGAAATGATCGCCAAGGCTAACGAAAACATCGCCGCCTCGAGACTACAAAACGTCGTCGTCCGGAAAGGCATCATCGAGGAACTGCCCGTTGACACAGCTTCCGTGGATTGGGTGATCTCGAACTGCGTGATTAACCTGTCACCGGAAAAGCCTCGGGTGTTCCGTGAAATCGCCCGCGTGTTAAAGTCCGGCGGGACGATGATAGTTTCGGACATCGTTGCCGAGAACCTTCCCCCGGAAGTTCTGAAAAGCCCCATCCTCCATTCCTCCTGTGTCGCCGGAGCGATCTCCGAAAAGGACTACATCGCGGGTTTGGAGGCAGCGGGACTCGTTGATGTAGAGGTCTTGGACAGACTCGCATACGACAGCAATCAGTTGGAGTCATTCATCGGTTCCGAATTGTCGGATTTGAAAGAGTCATCCGGCTGCTGTGGCTCCTCGGCAAAAGGCGGAGATTGGGCAAAGAAGCAGGCATCTAATCTCGTGGGGAAGATTTGGAGCGTGAAAGTTAAAGCGAGGAAGTCCTAGGTTAATGAAAGGAAACCCCATGAAAAAAATCCATCTCGACCCGAATACGATCCTCCATCCTCATCCCGTCATGCTCGTCGGCACTTATGGTGCTGACGGAAAACCGAATCTTATGACCGCCTCATGGGGCGGGATCTGCTGCAGCGATCCGCCCTGCGTGGCGGTTTCGCTTCGCGAAGCGACACTGACCTATCACAATATCATGCACAGTCAGGCGTTCACCGTGGGCGTCCCCTCACGGAAGCACGTTGAGGCTGCCGACTATGTCGGCCTCGTCTCGGGTCGCGATCATGATAAGTTCCGGGACACGGGCCTCACGCCGCTCAAAAGCGAGCGCGTGCACGCCCCGCTTGCCAGCGAGTTGCCCTTTTCCCTGGAATGCCGTCTTTTCCAGCATCATAAGCTCGGGCTGCACACAATCTTCATCGGAGAAATCTTGGGCATTTTCGCCGACGAGGACGTCCTGGGCCCGAATGGGCTACCGGATATCGAGAAAACCCAGGCAATCCTCTGGGGCGGGTTGGGGAACAACCACTACTTCGCGGTTGGCGAAAGACTGGGGGAAGCTTTCTCCGTCGGGAAAAACCCCAAACAATTGTAACCTGGAACAATTCTTTTTGGGTTTGCAGTGCTCTTCTCTACATGCAATTCAGGACCGCCCTGCACGGATGGTCGCCCAGACGAAAAGAAGGTGCTACACGGGAGTGGTAAGTGGCCCCTCCGGCCCGCTGGGGGGAGATCCGCCGCGTCGCAGGTTAGTTTACGCCTACGAAAATGTAAAAATTCCAGGGGACGGGCGTCTCGCCCGTGCATCATCATGGCCGGGATGGCCATGCCACGAGAGGTAGCGCGGGCATCTTGCCCGCTGTGGCATGGGCGTCCCGCCCGTGCCACAGCGGGAGCGGGACGCTCCCGCGCCCGAGCGGGCAGGATGCCCGCGGTCCCAGGCGGGCCATTTTCACGGCTTCGAGACGAAATGGTAGTGATTATCTCCCTCATCGAAGTCTTCGCCAGCCAAGGTCAGACCCTCGGCGCGCAGGATTTGCTCGTACACTTCGACTCCCAGCGAAATCGACGCGCGTCCAGTCAGCGCGTCATTCAACGTGACGGCTTTCTGCGGCGATTTGAACAGAAATTTGCCCCCCGGATTCAATGCCCTGGCAACCTTGCCAATCACGATCGTCTGGACATCGGCCGGCAATAAGAACATCAAACCCCATGCGACCACGCCGTCAAACTGGCGGCGAAAGAATTCCGAGTCTTCGACCGCCGCGCATTCCGCGTCAGCATCGGGGCATCGTGCGCGAAATTCGGCGATCATTGTCGGTGATGCATCGACGCCATAAACGGGAAATCCCTTGTTGATCAGCGCTTGGGAAATCGGCACGCCATGACCGCATCCGAGATCGAGGACGGACGAACCCGCTGGCAGTTTTTTGCTCCATTCCAGCACCATTGCGGGGCCAATGCGCGAATTGCGTGCGCGAATGAAGGTTTCAGCAATTTGCTCGTAGCCATTAGACTTGTCTTGCGGAATTGTGTTCGCCATCGCGGCAGCCCGACATGTTCGGAACGGCAAGGGGGAGTATACCACCTCGTCGAGCAGGCTTTAGTTGTCAGATCCGTGATTTGTGGAAGCCCCCGGCCCAGAAAGCCCGATTGGACATTGAACGTAGCGGCGGTCTAATGTATATTACCGGCAGGGCGAAAACAGAAAACTGAAATTCGGACAAAAGCTTTCTCACTCTCGCGGGAGGCGGTGGCTGGGCTCGCGAACATCGCGCACATTGTGTATCTGCTGGGCATGGAATACCGGGCCACGCGCGACGCCAACGCGGCCTTGGAGGCGGGCCATCTCGACATCACTTTATTTGACACCTACCCCGCTGCCGCCGCCGACATCGAAGGCAGGGTCGGCGCCTGCGGCCTAGGCGGGTTTGCCGGCACCTCAATCAGAGACTCGGTATGGAAACCGAGCCCAGGTCTGACGAGAGCAATACCCTGTTCACTTTTTTGAGATACGGACTGGGCGTGTCGGTGGCTGGAAACTCGAACCCGCAAACGTCAAACTTAACATTTTGCATGTGAACAGCGTGCTGCGTGAAGATGATCCGGCAATTGGTAAAACTGCCATTTCCCAGCGAACCCGCATCGAAGAGGATGGTCTTATCGAATTCTCGTATGCCCCTCATAATGCCTACACTCAGGATGTCGCTCAGCGCCTTGGGCTGCTCTCCCTGCGGGACCTTGGGCGCCATCACGAAACTTGCGAATTGAAGAAACCGCAGAACCGTGGGCCAGTAATCAGCGGCGGACTCATCCGTCTGTCGCAATTTTCCGGTTAGGGCGGTTAACGTATCCTGGTCCATCACGGCCTCCGGGCTGGATTGTTCGATAACCCGGCGCAATTGCGGCAAAGAATGCTCGAATGCCTTCTGGTCCAAATGGCTGATTTGCTCCAGAGTGAGCGGTGGGCGGTTCGCATCAGCCTTCTCCAGTCCTTCGCCGGGATTCACTGTCGGGCTACGAGTGCAGGCGCAACTGGTCATGACGGCGATGTACCCTGCGCAGGCAACGAACGCGGTGAGGAGTCGGCCCTTTTTTGCGGTACGCGCGGCGGCAATAGGACGATAGCGCGGAGTAGCCCCTCCGCGAGCGGGATTACTGCGCGATTCTCGGTCGATGGATGCGAGTGACGGCATTTTGGTCCTCCCCGATATACTAGAACGTAAGCAATTTGGTTGCGCTGGGAGTCGACAGGCGCTCCTTTTGTCACATCTTTCTCCCTTGGAAGTTTATTCTTGGCCGCCGTGCTGACGCAGCAAGTCTGCCGCGCGCGTGTGGCCATAATGGATGGCCGCCGATAAGGGGGTCCAGCCGCCTTTGTTCCTGCCATTGACCTCGACGTTTTTGTTCAGGAGCAATTCTACCAACTCGTAGGTGCCATCCTCCGCCGCAAAGTGCAAGGGCGTATTGTCGTAGTTGTCCTTGGCATTAAGCTCGCTCTGGTCCGCCAGCAATCGCATCACAAACCAGAAGTGGCTGATCGCCATGCCGTCGAACCGCCCCATAAGCGATATGTGGTTGGCATTGCAGTTGGCCGCCGCCACATGTAAGGGAGTCCTGCCGCCATTGTCTTTGGCATTGACGTCGCCATGGTTTTTCAGCAGCAACTCCGCCACACCGTCGAGGTAGTGAGCGGCGACCACATGCAAGGGAGTGGAGCCGTTGGCATCCTTGCTCAGGGCCAGAGCAGGATCGGCCTCGAGCAGCGCCGTTACTTCCCCCCTCTCCCCCTGCTTGATGGCCTCGTGAATGGTGAGCGGGGGGGTCGTGTCTTGGCTGGCGCGCTCGCGCAGGAATGCCGCGAGGGCGTGGTGACCCTCATCTGCTGCCAATTGCGCAGGAGTTTTGGGCCAGTTGTCCTTGGCATTGATTCCGGCTTGGTTGGCCAGCAGCAATTCCGCCACGTTCCGGTGTCCCTTCCGCGCTGCCAGATGCAACGGCGTGCTGCCCCTGTCGTCCTTGGCATGGACGTCGGCCTTGTGGGCCAGCAGCAATGCCACTACGGCCTGGTGGCCTTGTTCCGCAGCGAAGTGCAAGGGCGTAGAACCGCCGATTTTAACGACGCAAGGCGGGCTGACCGGATGTTCCCACTTTTTAGCATTGACGTCGGCCCCGTTGGCCAGCAGCGATGCCACGAAGTCCAGGTGGCCGCCTGCTGCCGCCGCGTGCAAAGGCCTGGCGCCATCATTGTCCCAGGCGTTGACGTCGGCCTTGTTAGCAAGCAAGAGCGCTGCAACCCCTTGATGGTTATTCCCCGCCGCCGAGTGCAAGGGCGTCCTGCCGTAGTCGTCCTTGGCGTTGACGTCGGCCTGGTTGGCCAGTAAGAGTTCCATCACGCCTTGGTGGTTGTGATACACCGCCGAATGTAAGGGCGTCGCGCCACGATAGTCCTTGGCATTGACCTGAGCTTGATTGGCCAGTAGAAATGCCGCCACCTCCCCTTGTCCTGTATCTGCCGCCCGGTGGAGCGGGGTTGAGCCATGTTCGTCTTTGCTCAAAACGAGTTGAGGATGGCGCTTAACCAGGGCCCGGACTCTTTCCAAATCGCCAACCTGGGCCGCGGCGAATATACTGGATGATGAGGAACGAAATAGCTCGCTCAAGAAGCTCATGTTCGCGCTCTCCGTTATCCGGCTACCTTCGCGACATACCGCTCAGGAAATAGCCCACGGTCACAACGCCATTGACTGTGGCCACCCGCTTGTGGCACGGGCATCTTGCCCGCTGTGGCATGGGCGTCCCGCCCGTGCCACTCCGGGAGCGGGACGCTCCCGCGCCCGAGCGGGCAGGATGCCCGCGGTCCCAGCTTTGAGGCCGAGCCTTCAACTTTTGTGTCCGCTATCGGCTGCTTACTTTCAACCTCCCCCCATTGGCAGCTACCGACAACTGAACATTGAAGACTAGTAACCGAGGGTTTAAAGCCCACGGCCCGGGGTTAGTAATCCACCCCTTGCCAGTAATTGGGGGTGTTTACGATTTCGAAGCGATTGGGATTGGCTTTCACCATCGCATCGGCGGTGGAGTTCCAGACGGTGCCGTGGCCGATTGTGCCGTTGCCGTACATGTTGTTATCCTGGACAACGGTCTGATCGAGAATGTAGTTGTGGAACCCTTGATTGCTCCTGTCGTTGGCGTCCTGCCGGGCATGATAATCCGCGTGTTGCTGGTCATTGGCAATGTCGTTGGCTTTCATCCGCGCGGTGGCCTCCGCGCCGATTCGGTGGATGGCATCGATTGCCGGGGCCGCGATAGCGTTTGCTTCCCGATTCACCACCGCCTGGTCCACCTGATAGCTCTGGAGAATCTGGGCCATGGTGGCGCGGTACCGGTCGACGAACCTGGGATCGATCTCGTAGGTGGAAATCGTAACCGTGTAGTCGCCCATCTGGTTAGGAGCAGTCGTGCACGCCAGAAACTCCATCTCCCAGTAATCTTTCTCCTGTAGGTTAGGCGGTGGCGGCTGGGTTGCCCCTAAAAGCAACCCGTGTCCGATGGCATGGACGCAGCGTTGGCCGGGAGGTCCGGCCATCTGCTCGGCGGTGGCCATCCGAAAGTCAATGCGTTGGTTGCCCACGCGATAGAACTCTTTGATGAAGCCGGGAAAGCCCCGAACCGGATCGAAGTTGGCCGGGTAAACCATTTTTACGCCCATCCCAGTGGTCATACCGCCGTAGGGCCGGTAACGAGGATTGGCGGTTGCCCCCCGGACCAGGTTGAGGTTGATCATCGCGTTGTAATAGGGTTCGAGGACGAGTGTGGTGCCCCCATTGCCTTGCACTTTCCAGTCGGCGGGGATAGCAACGTTGGCTGAATGATCCTGATTCCAAACCTGTTGCAGCGGTTCAGGCGGAGCCGGCCTGCCGCCTGTCGCGCCGCCCGCTGGTCCTCCCCCACCCGGCTGCCAGACGCCGAACAATTGCTTTAGCATGGGATTCATGCTGGAGCCAAAGCGCTCCGCATCGTCCATCACAAAGCCTATTTCCACCTGATTGGGACCGGTAGGAGCAGCGATGAGCTCGCCTGCCCTTTGTCTGTTGCCCATCGCGTGGTTGACGACGGTTAAGAAGACTGCATCCGAATTCGTGCCTCGCACCTTAAAGACTTTCCCCACTTGCGGTCTTTCCCCGCAGGTGTTGTGCACGTTGCGCAGAATCATCCCCATCGCTGCCGCCGGGGTGGTCGCACCTTCCACTGGCCCGTAGACGATTCTGCTGCCGTCGGGATTGTTAATGCCCTGCAGCGAGGTTTGGGCATGCGCAAAGTGCGCGCAAATCCCAACCACGAACAACCACAAAACCAAGCACACGGAAAATCGCTTACTTTTGCACATGATCGTCACCTCTATTCGTACCGTAGGGGCAACCGTTGTGGTTGCCTTGGGCGGCCCCGAGGGCCGCCCCTATGATCGATTTCACACGACGTCAAACTGTTTTACTTTGCTGCCACATTTTCACGCAGAAACGCTACAACTTTAGTGACGGAGTCGTTGGCCGCGTCCGGGTCCCATTTGATCGTGGCTGTGCCGCCGATAGCGGCCGGGTCATGATAGGAAAACGAGGGTCCGGAGCGGTTGAAGTCATGCGTGGCGCCGGCATATTCCACGGTGCTGATGTCAAAGTTGAACTTTTTCTTCAGCATGTTCCTGAGCTCGGGAACAGCCTTTCCCTCGCCATAAGAGTCTTCTGTTCCGTAAAAGACGATGATGGGCGCTCCAGTCATCCCACTGCTGTGTTCAATGATCTTAATGAGCGGCTTCGATACCGGGTAAAACGCCGCATGGGCAAGAAACCCTTTTTCGTTGCCTAACCATCGTTTGCGGTTTTCATCGACGGCGGTCCTCATCGTGACCCCGCCGCCCATCGAAAAGCCCATGATGCCGATGCGATTGGGATCGATGGCTGGGTTCTTTCTTAACTCCATCAACGCCGCAAAGGCCATGGGCAGGAAGGTATCAATCGTTGGGCGGTCCATGGGCCCGGTAAAGATGCCGGTTTTGAAATCCACTTCAAAGATTGCGATGCCGGCATTCAGCACCGGTTCGCGATAAAGCCTGCCGACCATGTTGATCCCTGAAGTCCCGTGAACCAGGACAACTGCCGGGCATGGACTTGAAGCGTTTTCCGGCAAGTAAAGGGTCCCTGACAATTGGTAGGACTGGCTTTTGTCGAGGGAAGAAAACTTAATCGAAGTTCCCGGGGCAGTTGCTTCCGCCGACGTGACAAAAGCAGTTAGGAAAAGTACGGTAAGTAAGCCGAGACATCTCAAATACTTCACTACGAGCCTCCTATAATTAATCGTCGGGACATTGCGTTTTCCCCCATCACCCAGATAGCGTAAAGCAGCGGGAAAATGCCTCAATTTCTTGTGGATGCGCATTGCTGGGGGCAAAGGCAGGTCCGGAGCGGGCTGCGTAGAAATGTTGCGAGTGTTGCCGGATCGCGCACATGAAGAACAGTGGGTGCACGATACGTGATGACCTTGAATCGGAAGTCAAGGGCAGGGCCTCTCTCCCGGGACACGACATATCACAAAGAGACTGCACGTGCGCTGGATACTAGTGCTTAGTTGCGTAAGTTAACGATAGTATTTCGAAGCTGCGAACCCTCGACCTCGCGCTTCCGCCACTTGAACGGCCTGGCATTTTGGGCATAGGCCGCGATGAACGCCTCGATGGCTTGACG
>Ga0208034_1000786_pt1 | contig 22581 bp, 21 predicted proteins | sample June2015DPH_8_10_FD_184699 | JGI IMG/M metagenome (GOLD analysis project Ga0208034, IMG submission 184699) | Peatland microbial communities from SPRUCE experiment site at the Marcell Experimental Forest, Minnesota, USA - June2015DPH_8_100... | ecosystem: Environmental > Terrestrial > Soil >...
CGACACAGCCGCCACCCGTCTCAACACGCCCCCATTCCTGCGCCCAATTCCCCTCGTCTCGCCGCTCCTGCCTCCCGCCAGCCTCGCGCCCTCCCCCACTGTCTGAATCGCAGGTGATCGACACCAACGCTTGCCGTGGACTGGGAAAGGGCGTAACCTTACAGCATGAACACTCTGGATGCCAAAGAGGCAGGGGAAAAGCTTGACCGAATTCTGGACGAGGCGGCCGAAGCGCATCAACCTGTCTTGATTACCAGTCTGCGCGCCAATGCCGTGCTGGTGCCCGAGGAAGATTGGAATGCCATTCAGGAGACCCTTTACCTCCTATCGGTGCCGGGCATGCGTGAATCCATTCGGGTGGGACTGGAAGCCCCTATTGAGGAATGTGAGAAAGAGCCCGGCTGGTGAACGATTGGAATCTTGTTTACACAAGGCAAGCGCAGAAGGACGCGAAACGGCTTGCGGCGTCGGGGCTGCGGGAGAGAGCGCAAAAGCTCCTCGACTTGCTGGCCAAAGATCCTTTTTCCAAACCCCCACCATTTGAAAAACTAGTCGGCGATTTGGCCGGCGCCTACTCAAGACGTATCAATATTCAGCACAGGCTCGTGTACCAGGTCATTCCAGAGCGCCGGACAGTCAAAGTGCTGCGAATGTGGACGCACTATGAGTGACAGGAGCAACGGCGAAGGAGGTAGCGCGGACCGCCGCCTTTGCGGTCCGCGTCCTTTCCCCTGGTGCGCCGAGGGGGCAAGCGCACTGTGATGACGGAGTATCGATCCGAACAAAAGGACGCCGCGACTTCGACACGGCCCTACAGTACAGCGCTGTGGACATGATTGTGACCGGAAAGACGCGGACCGCAAAACCGGCGGTCCGCTACCTGCTGAATGGAGGGCAAGATGAGCGATCAAGTCCGTGGACCCGGAGAGCCGGTCGAAGAGTTCACTTACCCCTACAAGAGCACGAGGATTAAGGTGTACGTGTACAAAACAGGGGAGAGTCGGTACCTTGCAAGAGGGGACGTCGAAAAGCATGGAACTCAGTTCGGGTTCTCCGCAGGCATAGAGGCGGCGAGTATCGAAGAGGCGAAGGCGTTGGGACTTAAAGCGGGAAAAGGAAAGGCGGACGAATATTTGTCCGATTAGGGGAAACCGGGGACAGCAGGTAGCAGGTAGCGCGGACCGCCGCCTTTGCGGTCCGAGTCTCTTCTCTTCGACACGGCGCTACACCACAGCGCTGTGGACATGATTGCGACCGAAAGGACTACCTGCTCTGCGCCTTCTGGTTTCGTTGGCTAGCCTGGGCACAACGGGGATAGATGGAGGGGGCGTATGATCAATGGTCTCTCGTTGATCTTTGTTGCATTCATCGTAACGGCAATTACTGCCATCCGGGACAACCAAGGAAGACGACTGCGCACCTGTCTGATTATCTTCGGAGCGGCAGCAACGGGGTTTATCGCTGCGATAGTCGGGAGTTACAGCGGCTTTGGCAGCCCCGCGGTTTGGGGGCATTTGGCGCTGCCTCTATTCACGTTGGCAGGACTATGGGCAGCTCTAAGGAAGAACAGGGAAGCTGGCTGGAAAAGCTGGCGAGCGAAGTAGGCAACCTAAGATAATCATCTCACGGGCTGCCCCTCTGGTGCATCGCAGACCTCAAACGCTGAGGTCTGCGCCAGCCCGCGTACTTCGCTAGCCTGCTATGCGGATCGATCTAATCATTGTTAGGCGTCATTCTCATGGAACTGAACCCCATTCCAGTGGCAGCTGACGGCCGCGACATCGGGGAGTGCATCTACTGCGGCGCTCAGCGCGGCCCCCTCAATCGAGAGCACGCGGTTCCGTACGGCCTCAATGGTCCCTGGACGCTTCTGCGCGCAAGCTGCGATGACTGCGCCCGGATCACCCATAAGTTTGAGCGGGATACCCTTCGTAGCCTTTGGCCAACCATTCGGAATGCGCTGCGAATGCAGACGCGCCGGCCGAAGGAACGAACGGCAATATTACCTCTGGTAGTGGTCCGTGCGGGCGTGCGCCAGACAATCCAGATTCCTCGGGAGCGGTACCCGATCTACCTGCAGACCCCGCTATTCCCAGCCCCGGGCGCTGTGTGTGGTCGACCACCGCGACGCGGCGTTTTCACAAACTTAGACGTACTGCACATTGCCGGACCGTCATTCAAGGAAGTCAGTGCGGAGTACCCAGGCGCCGAGTTCGTCGGGATGCAGACGAACTTCTCGCCAGAGGACTTCGCTCGAACAATCGCGAAGATCGCCTATTGCGCCGCTGTCTTTGCTCTTGGTGTTGGTCCATTTACCAATTCGCCTGTCAAGGCGGTGATTCTGGGGAAAGACGAGAATATCGGCCACTGGGTCGGGTGCTGGGAGCGCGAAGAAATCAACCCGCCAGTTGGGTTGCATTCGATGCGGGTGTTTTGCAGCGGCACTGACATCCACGTGGTGCTTCGGCTTTTCGCCCAATTCAGAGCGCCCGAGTATCACGTGGTTCTGGGCGCAGCCGACCCGACATTCGTGGCTTCCGACAAGTGGCCATGGCCGCGATGACGCCTAACAAGCGGTTGCATTTCTCGGCGGCCTCTGTAACATTTCGCGGGTGGCGCAGACATTGGTTTGTATGTCTGCGCCCCGTTTGGAGGAGGGAACAATGGACGCGATAGGACGATTTGTGGCAGATGCAGTTCTCGGTATCGACACGCTTTGGGGTGGTGATGTCATGTGCCCCTCGGGCACGGGACGATTCATTGCCGACTCGTGGTTCTCCGATGAGCCACTGCCTGCGGCCTACAAGGTTCCAGCGGCAGCGCGAGTGCGGGCGAGCGGCGGGGTTGGCGGCAAGAAGGTAGATCAACCAGCAGTGGAGGAGTATCTCGCTGAGGTAGATCTTCCGCAAGCCATCGCGGGTGTTCGAGATGAGGCACGGAAGATTGGCGGCATGCGCGGCGAGTATCTGCTTGGCCTGTCGCTTTGCCTGGAGACCATGTGGGATCTTGCCATGGAAGTGCTGGGGAAAGGCGAACCGATTCCATACGCCCGATGTGTTGAGGCCGCGACCGGCCGTCCGCCGGAAGCCTCCCACCCGGAAGCGAAGCGCGCGCGGGTGGCTGAGTTGTTGGGCCGGGCAGGTTACGCGACCTCTGGTTCTGCCAGCCTTCTGGAGGCGGTCGATGCGTGGCGACGGGATCGGTTGGTTCCGATGGCTTCTGTCCGCGCCCTCGGCGCTGCCATGATCGCCCACTTTGACCGCCTCAGCGCGGTCAAAGTGCTTCCCTATCTTCCGCCGGATCTCGCGCCGGTACCGCGGGCCAATATTGAATTCTTGCCCATTAAGGACGCATGGTTTTCCGGCTCGATGAACTACCTGGGAAGGGCGCGGAATGCGGATGACAGCCCGCAGTACGAAGCCACGTATGAGATTAACGCTTCGCTCCAGATGTCTGTACCGGAGTTCGAGCAACTGGTGAGTCATGAAGTTGTGCCCGGGCACGTGACCACGTTTGCCTACTTGCAGAATCTCTATGTCCGCGGGAAGGCCGGCTTCGAAGTCACGGTCCCGACCATGAACACCCGCTCCGGCACCCTGTACGAGGGAATCGCGAACAATGCGATTCTCATCGCCCATGGCGTAACCGAAATCGAGCAACTACCCGACGAGGATTTGCAGATCGGCGTGTTGCTGGCGTTGCTTCAGGACGATGCCAAGAATCAATCTTCCTACCTGACGTGGGGGGAAGGAGTGCCGCGCGAGAAAGTGGCTGCCATTCTTCGCAGCGATTTCCTGGTCACGGAAGAGCGCGCGGACAAGCTCTCCGGTGCATGGGGTCAACATCCGTTACTAGGCCGAATGTATCTTCCGGCCTATAGGGCGGGAACGGAGAGAGTTGCGCAACTGCGACGCATTCACCCGGCGGATCGCATTCTACCGGCAATCTATGGCTGTTCTGGGCTAGCTGATATCGTGACCATCGACGAGATGTTAAAGCAAGAGTAGCTCAGTCCGGTTTCGTCGGTGGAATCAGAGATCTCCCATTCCCCGCTTCGTCGTGAAAATAAGCGGACATTTTAGCGGACACTCTAGCGGATTCAAAGGGTCTTGTATTTCTTATGTCTCCATGCTATACATATATATTCTAGGTGAATTGAGGCGGACATCAAACCGGACATTGTAGCGGACACCAAAGCGCTGGACCGAGGCGAGCACGTCTCCCTCATGGAACCGTTGCTTATTGGCGACGGCTACAAGCATCGGGGTGTGCTCACCGATTTGGCATTCGAGCTCGCCCAGAAATCCGCGGGGTTCCGCCGCAGCTTACCATCGTCCCTCCTGCCCTCGCTCGCCGACTTGGTCCGGGCGATGAATTGCTACTACTCGAATCTCATTGAGGGGCACGACACGCACCCCGTGGATATCGAGCGGGCACTCAAGAACGACTACAGCCAGGATGCCCGAGAACGCGACCTCCAGCTCGAGGCCAAGGCGCACATCATCGTGCAGCAGTGGATCGATGGCGGAGGCCTGAAAAGCGGGCTTTCAATTAAAGCCGAGGGAATCCGCGAGATTCACCGGCGCTTCTGCGAGTTGCTCCCTCCGGATCTTCTCTGGCTGGAGGACCCGGTGACCCAAGAGAAAGTCCCAGTAGTGCCGGGCGAACTTCGCCGACGCGACGTCAAGGTGGGGAATCACGTCCCCATCAGCCCGGGCGCAGTGCCACGCTTTCTGGAGCGTTTTGCGCAGGTTTATGAGAACATCGGCAAGACCGAGTCGTTGATCTCCACCGCCGCCGCGCACCACCGCCTGGCGTGGATACACCCGTTCATCGATGGCAATGGGCGGGTCGTTCGGTTGATGTCGCACGCCATGATGCTGGAATTACTTGATACCGGCGCGGTCTGGTCCGTCGCTCGCGGTCTTGCGCGCAATGTGAGGGAGTACAAAACGCTTCTCGCCAACTGCGATCTGCCCCGCCGCAATGATTTGGATGGCCTGGGAAGTCTGAGCGAAGAAGCACTCGCCGAATTCACACGATTCTTCCTCAACGTTTGCATCGACCAGGTCAACTTCGTGGAAAGCTTGTTGCAGCCCGATCGCCTCCGCACCCGCATTCTGCTTTGGGCCGAAGAGGAAATCCGGCTCCGGCACCTGCCTGCCAGATCCGGGAGCATCCTGGAAGCCGTGCTCTATCGTGGGAGTCTGCCGCGCGGCGAGGCCGGCGCAGTCGTTGGCACCGACGAACGGCAGGCCCGGCGCATTGTCTCCGCTCTCCTCGAAAAGAAAGTCCTGGTGTCCGACAGCACCCGTGCGCCGCTGCGCCTCTCGTTCTCCGCTACACTCGCCGCGCGATGGCTGCCGGGGTTGTTTCCGGATAGAATCGCGTGACGTCGGGCGGCATTACGCCGCGCTATGGCGGCGTAAACCCGCCGCTACATTCAGACCCGGTTCATATCAAGGAGGACTCATGGAAAGCGATTCGAAAGTTAACCGGCGTGACTTTCTGCGGGCGGGCATCGCCAATGGCGCAGGCCTCGCAGCGCTCGGTGGTATTAGCATTCTTCCCCAGCGGGTTTGGGGAGCCAACGACCGGGTCCGAATGGCGGTGGTCGGTGTGCGCGGCCAAGGGGGCGAGCACCTCAAGGGATTCGGTAAGGTTCCGGACGCGGAAATCGCGGCCATTTGTGATATCGACGACAGTGTGATCGGCAAACGGCTGGGGGATATTGCCAGTTGGAACATGCCCAAGCCGCAAGTTTACAAAGACGTTCGCAAGCTGCTGGAAGACAAGTCCATCGATGCGATTTCCATCGCCACGCCCAACCACTGGCATTCCTTGATGGGAATCTGGGCGTGCCAGGCGGGCAAAGACGCTTATGTCGAGAAGCCCTGCTCGCACTGCTGGTGGGAAGGCCACCAACTGGTTGCCGCGGCGCGCAAATACGATCGCATCGTCATGCACGGAGCGCAGGGGCGCTCCGCCGAGGGCTATATCGAAGGCGTGCGCAAGCTTCGCGAGGGCGTGATTGGCGACGTGTACCTGTCGCGCGGACTTTGCTACAAGTGGCGCGATACCATCGGCAGGGCCAACGAGGAAGCGGTTCCCGACGGCGTGGACTACGATTTGTGGACCGGCCCCGCGCCGCTGAAGCCGTTTACGAAAAACCGCTTTCACTACAACTGGCACTGGATTTGGGATACGGGCAACGGGGACGTGGGCAATCAAGGCGTGCATGAGATGGACCTGGCGCGGTGGGCGCTCGGCGTGGGGTTCCCCAACAAGATCTCGGCGACCGGCGGCCACGTCATGTTCAAAGACGACCAGGAAACCCCCAACGTCCTGAACTGTGCCTTCGAGTTCGACATGCCCGATGGATCGCGCCGCATTCTGGAATTCGAAGTTCGCCACTGGATGACCAACACAGAAGCGGACATCGGACTGCCCGGATTCGGAGCGGGCGCGGGAGCCTTGCCGGAAACGGCGGGCCACACCCATATTAAGCAACCGAAGTTCATGTGCGGGAATCTTGTCTATGGGTCGAAAGGATATATGGCGTTGGCCGGGTATGAATCCTATCGGACTTTTCTTGGGGAAGAGAATGAGCCAGGCCCCAGCGCCACGCGCTCCGGAGACCGTTGGGCGAACTTCATCCGTTGCGTCCGCACGCGCAAGAAGGAGGACGTTCCCGCGCCCATCGAGGAGGGCCACATCTCCGCAACTTTGATTCATCTGGCAAATACATCCTACCGGCTGGGGCGCACGCTGAAGTTCGATCCCGAGTCCGAAAGGGTAATTGGCGACGAAGAAGCCAACCGCTACTTGCGCGGTGAGGACCGGGGCTACCGGGCGCCGTTTACGATACCGGCGAGAGTTTAGGGATGTCGCGCAGGGGAGTAGCCACAGCTCAGTGCAGTTCTAACCGTGGATTCTTCCGGAGGCGGTCCGGCATTCTTAGTCCCGGCTTTCGATGAGTACTATAAGGCCTATAAAGACAGAAGTGCGTTGCTCGACCGGATAGATTCCAGAGAATTCAATCTGGGTGGAGCTGCGGTCAACGGGGCGATCGGCGTGGATGGAAGGATAATCCGTCGTTGGAACCGTACCGTCGGCGACGGCGGCGTGACGCCACGTCACGAGTTTGCGAAGAAGACACGGTCCCTCGGCGGCAGGGTATCGTCGCGGCGGCGAAGCAGTACGGCAAATTTGTTGGTTTGCCGGTTTCTCTCGAGCAGGTGTAATGCGGGTCCGTGCCAAGCCCCTTGCGCTTGGTTACCTGCTCTGTGTTAACCCCTCAAGTGCCTTCCTTGCAATTTCCTTTACGTCGTCCGGTTGGTCGGGATCTTCGGCAAGCCTTTCCAGTTCGGGCTGTGCCTGCAGCAAGGCGCGCCGCCCCATCCGCGGGAGGACTTCCGCAGCAGCGAACCGGGTTCTTGAGTTGCGGTCGTCCAGCGCGGCAACCACCCTATCGATGATGTTAGGGTCCGTTACCGGTTGGGTCCCCAAGGCTTGCAACGCTTGTATGCGAGCTTGCGTGTCTAATGGGCGGTCCAGGAAGTTGAGGACGGCGCCTACGTTCTCCGGATTGTCGGGAGCGTATTTCATCAGGAAACCCGCGACCCCAGCTTGCGCCGTTGTGTTTGCATCGGTTCGCTTCAGAAATGCCAACATAGGCGCAGCCGCTTCCGGAGGCGGCAATGGTTTCAAGTAACCGAGGATTTCGACCCCAATACCTTGCAAACGCTCGTTCGGAGAGACTAGCAAATCACCAATTGGTTTGATGTGCGCCCTCAATAGCGCCGCGCTGTCCGGCCGCAAGGAAATGGCGAGGAGGGCTGCACAAGCAACAAGTTTGACCTGATCGTCTTGATGGGCGAGCGCAGTGAAAATCCAGGGCAGGGCTCTGGAAATTTCCTCAGCGGGAGCGGCCTGAGCCTGGTGCATCACCCTCATGCGTTCCTCCTCGCTGGGCAGCGAGGAAGGGTTGTAGTGCTCTACCAACCGTTGATAGAACTCCTGTAGAGAGGGAATCGCTTTAGGGTTCGTTTGGGCGAGTAGGTGGCCTGGCGAAACAACCGCGATGATGAGAAAAATCGCCCTAGCCGTTAATGATTGATTGTGATGCATGGCTTTCCTTTCTCGCATCACTGCGGCGGAACCTGCACAGAGGACGTCTGCCCGGTTATTTTGGCATTGAGCTGCGAAAGGCAAGCCGCGATGTACGCAAGATCGTTCTCCGGCGGCGTGTACGAGTAGACCACAGTTCCATTCACCTTGATCTGGTGAGCTGGATAGCAGGTATGATTGTAGTTGACATAGGCGGTGGGCGCGCTAGGATTGGTCTCATCCACGACCGTGCGCATGTCCCAGGTGATAGGAGGGCTTAGGCTCTCAAGAGGGTTTGACGCCGCGCCCGAGTAGTGGACTTGGCCCTGGAAGGAGTAGGGATAGCTTACGTCATAAGAGAAGGCCGGAATCGCTTGGCCGGCGTTATTCCACAGGTAACAGTCTAGCGCCACGCCGTCCTCGTCGGCTTGCGACAATGTTGAGCCGTTAGCGGGAGAACCATAGCCGTAGTTCCTCGTGTTGCCGGTATTCTGGTAGAAGCCGGAACTGTTCTGCCCGTCTGGTGTAATTTGGATCGACTCCGTGGTTCGATACGTATTACGCAAAGCGTCTCCCATATAGATCATCGAGAGAACGCTGTGTAGTCCTACAGAACATCCAGTAGGCCCGGAAACATGATCAACGGGTATGTAGCTGCTGTATGCAACGTTGAAAGTTGGAACCGGGACCGATGCCTGACTCGGAGCATTATGAATGAAGTATCCCATGCAAGGACAATACACCGTGTGCGTGCTTGCTTCCAAATAGTCTCCGGTGTCGGTGGGGTCGAAAGACAATAGGGCCTCGGCGTGCGTGGTGTTGGTTCCTTGCATGCTGCCGGTCGCCTTCCGCCCCTTGGGGCTAGTGAGCGTAGCCGTCGCGTATGCGGTGTGATTCATGTTAGTGCCGGGCGGTGGAGTTCCGTCGGTAACTGCAGTCCCCACAACCGTGCCGTTGCTCTCAAGGGACGCGAGAGAATAGGTTGAATATGCGTTCGACGGTATAGGGCTAAAGATAGCTACAAAAATGGTGAAAGCTGCCAATCGAATGATGGGCGCTCCTGACGGCTCGTCCGGGCGGGACTCAGCTTGAATTATCGAGTTACGTCTCATGTTCATGGCTCCTTTCTCAGGCGATCGGGCAACCCGCTTGCGTCCTCGATGGGATGTGCTGGTTGCCCGGCATATCCAGTTATTTCTTTTGCCAGGCACGGTAGCTGAAACACATGAAGTCCCCGGGGTTCAATAAACTGGTTTGCCATTCTCATACGACGAAGGGTACATTTTCATCGCGTGCTTCTCGCGTTGAAGATGTTCGCCGAGCTTGGCGATGCCCCCTTCGCTAAGGCGGGCGGGCACGGCCGCAATGGTGTCGGCGAGGAGTTTCGCCCGTTGCGCTCGGATGTTTCGCAACTGTTCGGCAACGGTGCCGAGAGGATGCACGGCGAAGTTACTTTGCAGAAGATCGGTCTCATGCGCATTCAGCGCGTCGAATTGCTTACGAAAGGCGGTGAGAAGCGAAAGAAAAGCTACGGCGTCGTCTTCACTGAGCCTGGCCGGAGCGATCTTGGCACGGGCGAGCGCGGTGCGCTCCGCAGGGGCGCCCTCCGGCTCGGCGACAGCGAGGAAAATCAGCCGGTAGGCGACCTCGTCGGGAATAAGTTCTGGATGTTTCGCTCCGTCAATGGTATCGGGGGGATCGCCGCCGGCGGCTTGTGCTTGAACGCCGCCATCGATCGACGCACTCTGAACCAAGGCTGGCTGCGGAGAGACCGATACAGTGTCGTAACAAGGATTATCAGGAACAACGGTTCCCGGTGCCACAACTTGGTTTGTTTGGGCCCGATAGAGGTTCAGGTGATCGGCAGGGGAAAACAGAACAACCAGGACCATGGAGAGTAAGACGAAGAGGATTCGCGTAGATCTCATGAAAACCTCCGTCAATTGTGGGATGCAAGTATTCTCGCGGCAGGAGTGTCCCGCCACAATAATGGCTTGTCAAGCATAAACTTTGTTGTTAAGAACATTAAGTCATACCGACAAACAGTCCACATTTGCTTTCCGCGGAAGGGCTCTCGTGGCGTGCACCGGGCTAGATACGTACAGGCAATCTTTCAGTCTTAGGAGAGCAGGGCCGAGGGAGTGCCGTCTGTTACCGAAAACACAAATCTCCGGACTGATGAGTCATTCGTTCCGGTCAGAACCGCACTGACAGTGGTACTCCGGTGCGGCAACTTCTTCGCACTAATCACCTCAGAAGCGCCTCACTTGCATTTCCGCCTCGCCCAAGTATGCTAACCTTTTGAAGCGGAACTTCACATGCAGAGAGACCTGAGCGCATTGGCTAGGCAAACCTACGATCTCGCTATCATCGGTGGCGGGATCAACGGGGCGGCAACGGCGCGGGAGGCGGCGCTGCGCGGGTTGAAAGTGGCGCTGGTGGATGCGCGCGATTTCTCCGCCGGAACTTCCAGCCGCTCGTCGAAGCTCATCCACGGCGGGCTGCGCTATCTCGAGCAATTCGATTTCAAGCTGGTCCACGAATCCCGCACCGAGCGGCGCATTTTGCTCGCCCTGGCCCCTCACCTCGCGATTCCCTTGCCTTTCGTCCTGCCCATCTATCGCGGCGACCCTTACTATCCGCTCAAGATCCGAGTGGGGCTCACGATTTACGACCTGCTGGGCAATCTGGGCCGCGCCGACCGCCATCGGATGCTGAACCGCGAGGAGGCGCTGCGGCTGATTCCCGCGCTCGAAGCCCAAGACCTGCGGGCGGCGGCGGTTTACTACGACTCGGAGACGGATGACGCGCGCCTGACGCTGGAAATGGTTTTGGCGGCCGCCGAGCGCGGGGCTACGGTGGCGAATTACGCAGAGATTCGTGCATTCCAAACTTCCCGGTCATCGGCGGGAATCGCATCCGCAGAAGTCGAGGACCGCCTCAGTGGCCGCCGCTTCGAACTGGCCGCGCGCTTTTGGGTGAATGCCGCCGGACCGTGGGTGGATCATGTGCGCGCACTCTTGCCCGGGTTCGATGGCGCAAAGACCGTCCGGCTGACGAGAGGCACACACGTGATCCTGCCGGCAGTGTCTCCGGACCACGCGCTGTTCGCCGCGGTTCGTCCCGGTGACCGGATTTTCCTCATGCTGCCCTGGCACGGCCACGCACTGCTGGGAACCACCGACACGGACTTTGACGGCGACCCGGCGAGCGTGCAGCCCGACCAGGCCGATATCGATTACCTGCTGTCCGCAGTAAACCGCGTGCTGCGCCAGCCGCTCGCCGCCCATGACGTGATGGGCAGCTTCGCGGGGTTGCGCGCCCTGGCGATTGAGCCCGGCCGCAGCCCTTCCGCCAACACTCGCGAGTATCGCTTTCACGAAGAATCCGAGGTCAAGAACTTCATCACCATTTGCGGGGGAAAACTGACCACCGCCCGGGCACTGGGGGAGAAGCTTGTTGACCGAATCGCCGCGCAACTGGGTGCCACCACCACTTCTGCCCAAGTGAGCCGGACAACTCCGCTGCCGGGTGGGAACACAGGGCCGTTCGAGGATTTCGTCAAAAGGGCGACCGAAGTTGCGAAGGATATCGGCGTGGCGGCGCCCACGGCCGAGCGGATCGTTCGGACCTACGGCAGCCGGTGGATCGAGGTACTCGGGCCGATTCGGAAAAACTCCGGACTCGCCGAGCCGCTCGCGGGGAATCCTTCGCTGCTCACGGCTGAGGTCCAGTTCGCCATCCGGCACGAAATGGCATCGAACGTGGAGGACTTCCTGGTGCGGCGCTCCGGTTTGAACTGGCTTGCGGCGTGCGCGTTGCGCGAGGCGGCTCCCGCCGTGGCGGAGATTTTTGCCCGGGAGTTGGGCTGGACCCCTACGCAGCGGGAAGCCTCACTTGCGGCCTTTGCGTGCTGTTGCCATGCGCCGGCGAGCCCTTAGCCAGTTGGCTTCTTCGAGGTCCGCCATGAAAGCCGCTAAAGCAATCTTAACCGCTACCAAATTGAGTTACTTCTCAGCTTCTTGACTTGGCTGTAAGTGTAGTGTATAGTTGTTCTTACTAGGACAACGTTGCCAATCGACGATAGCCATTCACCCATTATCGGCCAGACTGTTTCACATTACCGCGTGCTGGAGAAGCTCGGCGGTGGAGGAATGGGTGTAGTTTATAAGGCCGAAGATACTCGCCTTCACCGGTCTGTCGCCCTGAAATTTCTGCCGGAGGCTGTCGCCCGAGACCCCCTGGCTTTGGCGCGCTTTCAGCGCGAAGCACAATCTGCCTCCGCCCTGAATCATCCCAACATCTGCACAATCTATGACATTGGCGAATCGGAAGGCCGGGCGTTCATCGCCATGGAGTACCTGGAGGGGGTGACGCTCAAGCACCAGATTCAGGGTCGCCCCCTTGAGTTAGACCGGTTGCTGGAGATCGCCATCGACACCTCGAACGCCCTCGACGTAGCTCATAGCCAGGGCATCATCCATCGCGACATTAAACCCGCGAACATCTTTGCCACCAAACGGGGACACGCCAAGGTGCTGGACTTTGGTTTGGCCAAGGCGACCACGGCGGGCGGCCCTTCCGATCAGGGAGTTTCGAATACTCTCAGCGCCGTCACCCTATGGGACCTGCATCTGACCAGCCCGGGGACAGCGCTGGGCACAGTGGCCTATATGTCGCCGGAGCAGGTGCGGGCCAAGGAACTGGATGCGCGCAGTGATCTGTTCTCCTTTGGCGTGGTGCTGTACGAAATGGCAACGGGAATGTTGCCGTTTCGCGGCGAGAGTTCGGGTGTCATCTTTGAGGCTATCCTGAACCGTGAACCGCCGGAGCCGGTTCGACTGAATCCCGAATGTCCCGCCGAACTCGAACGGATTATCCACAAGGCGCTGGAAAAAGACCGCGACTTGCGTTATCAGAGCGCCGCAGAATTGCACGCCGACCTGAAGCGCCTGAGGCGCGATACGGATTCCGGACGCACCGGGACCGTCACGGCTGTAAGGGGCGCAGTCGGGAAGGTTCAAGAGGCCCACCCGCATCGTCGATGGCCCGCTTGGGCGGTGATATCCGGTGCCGCGCTTATCGCCATCGCGGTAATTCTCGGGTATGTTCTCACGCGCCCACTGCCCCCGCCGCGCGTGCTGCAAACGGTCCAACTCACCGACACCAACCGGGCAAAAAATGATGTGGTCACGGATGGCACGCGGCTCTATTTCGTGGACCCTGCGGGCCTTTCCCAAACCTCCGCGACGGGTGGCGAGACGGCGCCCATACCGACCTCATTACCAACAATTGACCCTAACTTTATCGACCTGTTCGATATTTCAACCGACGCGGCAGAACTTCTTCTGAATACTCACCAGGGAACGTCCCCCGAGGGGCCCCTCTGGACTCTCCCTGTACTCGGAGGCTCTCCTCGACGGTTGGGAGACCTTGAGGTTCACAGTGCGGCGTGGTCACCGGACGGAAAGAGGATTGCCTACTGCCAGGGGAACGCGATATTCCTGGCAGGAAGTGATGGGAGCGAACCAAAGCGTCTCGTCTCGACGGATGGAACTCCGACCCGCATCCGCTGGTCGCCCGACGGAAGCATCCTGCGCTTTACCTTGGACAACCCCCAAATCAATAGCCGCTCACTGTGGCAAGCGTCTGCGGATGGGTCCAATCTTCATCCCCTGCTTCCAGGTTGGAACAACCCATCCAACGAATGCTGTGGCCGCTGGACTCCGGATGGAAAGTATTTTGTCTTTCAGTCAAGACGCGAGGGAACAGCGAATATTTGGGCTCTCCGTGAAAAAGCCGGCCTCTTTCGGCCCGCTTCCCACGACCCCGTGCGGTTGACGACGGGGCCGATGAATACCGGCGATCCCGTCCCCAGCCGAGATGGTAAGAAGCTCTTTGTCGAAGGCTGGCAGCCCCGTGGGGAACTGGTGCGTTACGATGCGAAATCAGGGCAGTTCGCGCCTTATCTTTCGGGAATCTCGGCGTGGGGACTCGACTTCTCTCCCGATAGCGAGTGGGTCGCTTACAATGACTACGCGGATGGCGCCATGTGGCGAAGCAAGGTGGACGGAACCCAAAAGCTTCAGCTTACTTTCCCGCCCATGCAGGCTTACCTGCCGCGATGGTCTCCCGATGGCAAACAGCTCGCCTTCTTTGGCCATCCACCCGGTGAACCCTCGCAAATCTACGTTATTTCCGCAGCCGGAGGTTCACCCGAATTGGTCTATCGCAATGGGAAAAACCTGGCGGATCCCAACTGGTCGGCAGACGGCAAGTCGCTGATCTTCGGAGAGGATGCGAGCAGCAATCAGGGGTCAGCGATCTACGTGCTCGATTTGAAATCGCAAAACCCCTCAAAACTTTCGGGGTCCGATGGACTGTATTCTCCCCGCTGGTCGCCCGACGGACGTTATGTGGTCGCCATCGCTCTGAATTCTCTCAAGCTCCGGCTCTTTGATTTCACCGCGCAAGAGTGGACCGACCTCGCCGATATGTTCGCAGCTTACCCCAGGTGGTCCCGTGACGGCGATTACGTATACTTCAACGGCGCTCAAGATAACGACCCGGGGTATTTCCGCATTCGAATCAGCGATCACAAACTGGAGCGGATTCTTAGCGCCAAGGGGTTTCCGGTGGCCATTGGAGCCTTCGGACAATGGAGCGGCCTCGCCTCGGATGAGTCTCCGCTATTTGTACGCGACGCCAGCATTCAGGAAATCTACGCCCTCGATTGGGAAGCGCCTTAACCCCTTCGGAAACTGACCCCTCCCAAAGATGGTCGTTCGCAAAAAGGTCAGGTAAGATCAGTTTGGAACGGCATTGGCCTTTGCTGTGAACTGATGTGAATGCCCTATCTCCCATCCTGAAACGTGTTCTCGACCGCCGCCCCTCGCCCCTCGCCTGGCCGCCACTCAAGATCGGCCATCGTGGCGCGGCGGGCGAAGCGCCAGAGAACACCATGGCGTCGTTCGACCTCGGCTGGCGGCAAGGTGTGGACGGAATCGAATTCGACGTTCAGCTTTCCTCCGACGATGTTCCGATGGTCATTCACGACGCCCGACTGGCGCGCACCACTTCGGGCAACGGGTGGGTGTGGGAACATCGGGCGAGTGTGTTGCGCCGCCTCGATGCGGGGTCGTGGTTCAATCGTCGTTATCGCCTCCGCGCCCGCGAACGTTACGCGGGAGCGCGCATTCCCCTGCTGGCGGAAGTTCTGCAATGGGTCAAAACGCGGCAGTGCCTGGCTTTCATCGAACTCAAGGATTATCGGCCGGGGGGTGCGGCAAGGGTACTTCAGGAAATCGAGCGTGCCGGCGTTTGGCATTTGACGCGGGTGGTTTCTTTCGACCTGCCATCGCTTCAGCAGGCAAGGAATTTGAGCGGGCAAGCGCACCTGGGGCTGGACTTCTCCGGGCGCCTGCTGCCTATTCGGCGGGCTCTCGCGCTCGGCGCGGAGGCGCTGCTGCCCCACTGGGCGATTGCTTCGCGGGGACTCATTCGCCGCGCCCACCGCGCGGGGTTGCAGGTCATCCCCTGGACGGTTAATTACCCGCTGCACATGCGGCGCAAGATTCTGGATGGTGTGGACGGCCTTATCAGCAACTACCCGGCCAGACTCACCGAAGCTTTGGAGACCATCGAGCGGGCGCGGGCCGAAGGGAAAGGATGAAGGGTGATGGGTAAAGGATAAGGGGTGAAGGTTGAAGAGTGGATCGAGGGCTATTCGGCTCCAGTAATGGATGAGCGTTTTCCTTCATCCTTCATCCTTTGGCTCTTTTCACTGTAACCTGTCACCTGTTCCCTGTAACCTGTCGTTATGGGCAAGACGGTTGCAAAAATCGCCAAGAAATTCTTGATTACGGGGCGCGTACAGGGCGTCGGATATCGATACTTCGCGGATCGATGGGCGTCTCAACTCGGCATCCGCGGATACGTGAAGAACCTCTGGGATGGCAACGTGGAGGTCTATGCCATCGGCGAGGCGATGGCTCTGGAAGAGCTGAAGCGCCAACTGGCCGAGGGCCCGCGCAGCGCGCGTGTTGCCGCCATTGATGAATCGGACGAGCCCGTGGACACGCGGTACGATCGCTTTATCATCGAGGGCGGATGGTAGGAATTCTGAAGGGTAAAGGGTAAAGGAAAAAAGAAAGTTCTCTTCCCTTGCTGGATGTAAAGGCGATCAAGAATCTACCTTTTACCCCTTATCCTTTACCCTTTAACTTTGTTAACGGAGGACCTGTGATCGATCTCAAGAAGCTGATTCGCGAAATCCCGGACTACCCCAAGCCGGGCATTCTCTTTTACGACATCACCACGCTGCTGAAAGACCCGGTGGGCCTGCACTGGGCCGTCGACGTCCTGGCCAATACCTTCCTGGCGCAGAAGATTGACCGGGTAATCGGCATTGAGGCGCGCGGATTCATCTTCGCGCCCATGGTGGCTTACCGCTTGAACGCGGGATTTGTGCCGGCGCGCAAGCCCAACAAGCTGCCCGCCGAGCGGGCCACCATGACCTACAGCCTCGAATACGGAAAGGATGCGATCGAGATTCACCGCGACGCCATCAGCCCGGGCCAGGAAGTGCTGATTATCGATGACCTGCTGGCCACCGGCGGAACCGCCGCCGCCACCGCTCGCCTGGTGGAGTCTCTTGGCGGACGCGTGGCCGGAATCGGATTCGTGATTGAATTGGAAGAGTTGAAGGGCCGCGAAAAGTTGAGCCAATACGCGGTTCATTCGGTCCTGAAGTACTAAAGAACAGTTGATAATTCATAGTCGATAGTCGAAAGTCAAAAGCAACGGGCTATCAGTTTCAACTTTTCAACTATTTGACTTTTCGACTTTCAACTTTTGACTCTCAAGTCTCCTCCAACTTCTTCAGAATCGCATCCAGGAAGAACCCTTCTGGTAGAGAGCCTTCAACATAGGTCCCTTCGTTGATGACGATCTTGGGGACAGCGAAAACGCGGAACCTGTCGGCGAGGTCCGGGAACTCGGTGGCTTCAATGCCATCAGCGCGGACAAGGTCAGATTCCATCGCGAACTGGTAAGCCAGGCGCACGGCTGGCGGGCAATGGGGTCAAGTCGGTGTGGTAAACACTTGCAGGTGAAGCGGCTGGGTAAGTAGGGCCAGCTTCTCGCGGCTCTCGGGCTTCAATCCCGAATCCCCTGCTGAGACCGCCAGAATCGCATCGAGTAGCGCCGCGAACTCGTATCCCGCGGGCAAGCCAAAGAAGCGAATGCCATAATCCTTGCCGTTGCGGATGACGGTGGCGGGAACTTTATCGACTCCGTATTCAGAGACCTTTTCCTTGTCGAGCAGAAAGTCGTAGCTCTCAAGGGAAAGCTTGTCGGAAATTTGCGTGAGTTCTTCGAGCAACTCGCGCGCTTCGCGGCCGTATTCGAGATTCAACTCCTGGGTAAAGTGAACCAGCTTGACTGGACTTACCATCCCCTCAAGTCTCTCGCGGATTTCCGCCACATCCGATTCGCGAAGCAATGTCATCGATTCTCCTTGGTGAAATCAAGGTGAGCAGTCAGGGGCGGCTGGCGCGGGCCCATGAAGCCGCCTGCTATTTAAGATGCGCGAAAGAACAAAGGGATGCGGCCATGGCGGGGCACCGAGCGGTTTAGGCAAAAGGCAATATCGACTTTCATAGCGCGAACAGGAAACCTTCGCTAGGTTTCGGCCTCCGCGTCGAAACCGAATTTCTTCATCTTATATCGCAGCGCGTCGCGGGAAATATCCAGCAGTTTGGCCGCGTGAGTCTGATTGCCGGCGGTTTGTTTAAGCGCCAAGCCCACCAACTCGCGCTCCACTTCTTCGAGTGAAGTACCCTGCTTGGGTAGTTCGAGCACCGGGATCATCCTTCCCGTGGGGAGTGGCCGCCATGACGCCGCAGTACTGGTGACCATCAGCGGAGTATCGGTGAACTCCCCTTCCGGCACACCCACGGGCATGGTGTTATCGTACCCGAGCGCGTGCCCCGACACCTGAATCGGGAGGTAGGTGGGGCGGATGTAATCCGACTCCTCCAGGATCATGGCGCGCTCCACGGCGTTCTTCAATTCGCGCACATTACCTGGCCAATCGTATTGCAGCAGTAAGTCGCGGGTCTCTTGCGTAATCCCTTTCAACGTTTTCCGAAAACGGAAATTGTAGCGTTCAATGAAGAATTCGACCAGCGGCAGGATATCTTCCTTGCGATGTCGCAGAGGGGGAATGAAGATTGGAATAATACTGAGCCGGTAGAACAAATCCTGCCGGAAGGTTCCATCCCGGACGCCTTGTTCCAGATCACGGTTGGAGGCGGCGATGACGCGGATATCCACCCCGATATCCTTCACGCCGCCGATGCGGCGGATGGTCTGATCCTCCAGCGCCCGCAGCAGTTTCGCTTGCAGGTACGTGGACAACTCCCCGATTTCATCCAGGAACAGGGTGCCGCCATCGGCGACTTCAAACAACCCCTTCTTCTGCGCCTTGGCGTCAGTAAAGGCGCCGCGCTCGTGCCCGAAAAGCTCAGCTTCCATCAGGGTCTCGGGAATAGCGGAACAGTTGATCGTCACAAAAGGCTTATCGTTGCGGACGCTATCGTAATGGATGGCCTTGGCGACCAGGTCTTTGCCCGTGCCGCTTTCGCCCTGGATGAGCACGGTGGAGGTTTCACTTACCGCCACCTTGCGTACAAAGGCCATCAACTCGGTCATGCGGGGAGATTTCCCCACAACCTCGTGATAGCCGGAGCGTTTTCGGACCTCGTCGCGCAGGCTGTCGCGTTCGGAGCGCAGGCGCGAACGATCGATGGCGTTGGCCAGGGTGATTTGCAGCTCATCGAAATCAAGCGGCTTCTTGATGAAGTCAAGCGCGCCCAATTTGATGGCCGTCTTGATGTCATCGAGTTGCGGGTCGCCTGTAATCATGATGACGGGAATGGAAAGGTTGTTCTGCTTGATTTCGCGAAGGACTTCGATGCCGCTTAAATCCGGAAGCCGCACGTCGAGGAGGATGAGGTCCGGCCCTTCCGCGCGAATCTGTGCAAGGCCGCCTGTGCCGCTTTCGGCCTCGATGGCGATGTAACCCCACTCTTCCAACTGCCGGCGCACCGACCACCGGATCAGTTTTTCATCGTCTACGATCAGAACTTTTTCATTGGGCATAGATTGAAACCTCGGGATACGGGGCACGGGATACGGGATACGGGGTTAGGGACTCGGGGGAAAAGCTCAACACCCAAATCCCTGGACTGAAGCGTCGTATCCCATGGGGGCAGGTCCCGAGTTACTAAGCGTGTGTCCCGTTCCGTTTCCCGTGTCCCTTGCCTCTAGTCCCTAGCCCCGAGCATCTGCACTTCCTCAACCGCCTCACGCATGGGGAGGTGAATGATAAACCGGCTCCCCTTATTGACTTCACTTTCTGCCGTAAGCGTCCCGCCGTGCTGGCTGATGATGCGCCGGCAGAGTGAAAGCCCCAAACCCGTACCCCCCCGTTTGGTGGTGTAGAATGGCCGGAAGATTTTCTCGAGCTGCTCGCGCGAAATTCCCCCGCCCGTATCGCTAACAGCAATTTCGATGTAATTGGACCGATTCGGCCCTCCCATGCCGCCCAGCACTCGGGCCTGAATTGTTATCTTACCGTCTTGGTTAAGCGCTTGGATACCATTCAGGACCAAATTGAGCAACACCTGGTGAAGTTGCTCAGGGTCCATGCGGAAACGCGGGAGGGGCGAAGGGATTTGGATGGAGAACTCCACGTTCTTGCTTCCGATCTGCTGGCGGGCAAGTTGCAACGTCCGCGCCACCGTGTCCTTCAAATCCGCCATGCCGAATTGCGGGGCCTTGGGGCGCGCGTATGCCAGGAGATCGTTCAACACTTTCTCAATCCGCCGCACTTCCTGCCGGAGGTCATCCAGGATTTCACGGTCGGGGTGATCCTTGGGGAAGTCCTTACTGATAATCTCGATAGCGCCGGCGATCCCCGCCAGCGGGTTCCGAATTTCATGCGCTACGCCCGCAGCCAGTTCCCCCATGGTCGCCAGGTGCTCCGCTTGCACCATTTCGGTATCGTGAACGCGCTGGCAGTGATCGCAGAACTGGCGCCAATTCTCGGTCAGGGAGCGAATTTCCGTTTCCAGCGCCAGCGTGCTGTTGGGAGGTTGTGCGATTTGAACCAGAGAGGGATAGGTGGGAGCGATCTTGCTGAGGGCTCCCCGTAGTTCGCTCAGAATTGCCCAAGACTGACGCTCCTGGTAAATGAGCGTCCCCGTTGCGGCGGAGAGTGCAGCAAGCAGCGCCACTGCCAGCCCTAGCGTGAGGGTCGCGCCATGCCGATATCCTTCCACGCCCACCAACAAGACGATCCCGCACAACGAAGCCACCAGTACAACCAGGTTCTGGTGGAAGGTGGGAGGAAACCGCAAAAGACGTTTTAGCCTTACCCGGTCCAATGGTATGATATTTCCCTTTCAGTGGCACTCAGTGATTAATTTTATCACAAGGCAAATTAGGTGACCAGAAAGCCCGAAACATTCTTCGAGGAAATGAAGCGGTATGTCGGCTTCAGCGAAGAGGATGCTCGCTCGCTTCAAGCTGTCGGGGCGCGCATGAACCCCTACCTGGCGCGCATGTCGGAGCGTTTTTACGACCAGATCACCCACCATCCCGAAGCGATTAACGTATTCACCGGGGGCCAGGAACAAATTGACCGCTTGAAGCGCACGCTACAAGTTTACGCGGAGCGCTTGTTTTGTGGCCCCTTCGATGAGGATTACGCCGCGGAGCGCTACAAGATCGGCGTGCGCCATGTGCTGATCGGCCTGCCTCAGCGCTACATGATCAGCGCCATGGGGGTGGTGCGCACCCACCTTCAGGAAAGCCTGGGTGAAGTACTCCTCTCCGAGCCCGCGCAACTGGAAACTACCCGGCTCGCCTTGGACAAAATCCTGAACGTCGACCTGAACATGATGTGCGAGTCCTACTTTCAGGAGAGTATTCGCCACTTGCGCGAATTGAACCGGAGATTGGAACGGGCCAACTTCGAATTGGCGGAGTTGAGCCATGTCAAAACGGAGTTCCTGGCCACCACCTCGCACGAGTTGCGCACCCCGCTTAATTCCATCCTCGGGTTCTCGCGCCTGATTCTCGACGGCTTGTGTGACAGCCGCGATGAGGAGCGTGAACTGCTGCGCGACGTCTATTCCAGCGCCGAACACCTGTTGTCCATTGTCAATGACCTGCTGGACGTGGCGAAGATCGAGGCGGGCAAACTGCGCTTGGCGCCGGCCATCGTCGACCTGAAGCCCGTGATTCAGGAAGCCAAAGCCGTGGTGAACGTCCAGGCGGCGGCCAAACACCTGACGTTTATCGATGAGACGGAGGCGACGCCGCTGCCCCCCGTGACGGCGGACCCCGCCCGCGCCAAGCAAGTTCTCATCAACCTTTTGGGTAACTCGGTGAAGTTCACCGACAAGGGATGGATTACGCTGCGCGGACGCTCCTTTCCCGACCGCGGCTATGTGGAGTTGGAGATCCAGGATACGGGCATCGGCATTGCTCCGGTGAAGCAGCAGCACTTGTTCGAAAAGTTCCACCAGTTGGACAGCACCTTTACCCGCCAGCAAGGGGGCAGCGGCCTGGGACTGTCGATCTGTCGCAGCCTGGTGGAAATGATGGGCGGACGCATCAAGCTTTGGAGCGCGGGCCGGGGCTGCGGAACCACGGTGACGTTCTCCCTTCCGGTGCGACGGGAACAAGAAGACGTTGTGCACGTGAAAGGCAGGGAAGCCTTGTTGGCGGCGGGGGACGAGAGCGGCGTAAGAGTTCTCGTGGTCGATAACGATTCGGAATTTCGCCACTACTTCAAGACCCTGCTGACCAAGCATGGCTATTATGTTCTGACGGCGGCGACTGCCGACGACGCGCTCGATGCCGCACACCGCTTTCGCCCGCAGGTGCTTATTGTTGATCTGGCCCTGCCCCAGCGTCCGGGGGCGGAACTCGGAGACGGCGCCGATTTGGTCGCCCAGCTCCAAACTGGCGCGTTGATTCGTGAGATCTACTGCTTTATGATCACCGGATACGAGCCCGCGGATGTTCGTGAGCGGCTCTCCCTCCTCCAGGTTACGCCGGAGATCTGGCAGAAACCCTTGGAGGGGGAGCGATTCCTGACGCGGCTGGATGAGGTTCTGCATGGGTCAAAGCAAGGGACGCCGCTAAAATCAATTGCCCCGGCCGGAGGCGCGAGGGACAAGCAGTAGGCACCAGGCAGTGGGCAGTAGGCAGAAGGCCTCACTCGGCCCGTTCGCGTGACAATCTGAATTCTCGAATCTTGAATATTGGGTCCTGATTCTAGCTCGCTTTCAAGATGAGACTAAAAATGATACAATCGCGGCATGTCAAGACCACGACACATCGATTGGAAACTCGTCTCGAAAGCGCGAGCCGTCGTTGCCGAAACCACCGATATCCGAC
>Ga0208034_1000787_pt1 | contig 22573 bp, 18 predicted proteins | sample June2015DPH_8_10_FD_184699 | JGI IMG/M metagenome (GOLD analysis project Ga0208034, IMG submission 184699) | Peatland microbial communities from SPRUCE experiment site at the Marcell Experimental Forest, Minnesota, USA - June2015DPH_8_100... | ecosystem: Environmental > Terrestrial > Soil >...
ATTGATGTCAAGCTAAATGTTTAGTACAGTTCGTCACTATTTTCCGATCATGGAAAGGGCCCGCTCAAAATAAAAGCCTTACCTTTCGGAACGGGCGAAAATTAGGCCTATGAGTGGCGAAGTTGGGCTAACACCTTCATTAACCCATTTTGTTTCAACAACTCATCAGGGTAAGCAGAACGCTCATCGAGCAACCTATTTGTTTTCTGTAAGTTATTGGCCTAGACCGGATTTAGCGGTATTTCGGGGTGCTTTGGAGGTCTAAGAACGACCTATCTCTTTTATTATCATAAACTCATCGGTATTTGATATTAAGTCCTTTGTTTTCATAAATTCATCAGGATATGACAAAATGTTTATAACTTAGCCCTTTGTTTTCAATAACTCATCCGGACCACTCTTAATTATTAACCAAATACTGTTCACTTAATGAAGAATATGGTATTCTCCTCGCATTAAATTGAGAGGAGGACTGTCGATGGCCCGAACGATGGCTGGACTTCCGCAAGGAACGCGCCTTACCGACTACATCAGTCTTGGGGTATTAACCAAGACTTTCCCCTTGCGTCAGGTGCACGGCGTACTGGCGGCGCAGGGCAAGGGGAGTCAGCGGCAGCGCGGCTTGCCCGCGCACGTGGTGGTGTACTATGTCATCGCCTTGGCGTTGTTCATGCAGGTTTCCTATCGCGAGGTGCTGCGCTGTTTGCTGGAGGGCCTGAGTTGGCTGCGGGGGCCGGGACAGGAGGCGGTGCCGGTGACGGGCAAGTCGGGCATTTCGCAGGCGCGCACCCGGCTGGGCTGGGAGGTCCTGAGCCAACTGCACAACGAGGTGGTGAAGCCCGTCGCCGTGGAAGCCACGCGGGGGGCTTGGTACCGGCGCTGGCGTCTGGTGAGTTTGGATGGCAGCACCTTGGACGTGGCGGACGAGAAAGAGAACGAGCGGGCCTTCGGTCGTCCGGCGGCGAGTCGCGGGGCGAGTGCTTACCCCCAGATTCGCTTCGTGGCGCTGGTGGAGAATGGCACGCATGTATTGTTTGGGACGCGCCTGGCCGACTACGCGACGGGGGAAGTCACGCTTGCCCACGAGGTGCTCGGCAGTTTGCAGAAGGGGATGCTGTGCTTGGCGGACCGGAACTTTTTCGGTTTTGCCCTGTGGAATCGGGGGCGCGCCAGCGGGGCCGATCTGCTCTGGCGGGTGAAAAAGAATCTGCGCCTGCGGGTGGAGCAGCGCCTGCCCGATGGCTCCTACTTGAGCCGCATCTATGCCTCGGAGCGCGACTGGCGGCGTCAAACCAACGGCGTGGTGGTGCGCGTGATCGACTATCGCTTGGAGGGCATCGCCGATGCCGAACCGATCTACCGGCTGGTGACGACGATCCTTGACCCGACGCAGGGACCGGCGGAGGAATTGGCGGTTCTCTATCATGAGCGCTGGGAAATTGAGACCACTCTGAGCGAATTGAAGACCCACCTGCGGGGAGCGAAGATCGTCCTGCGCAGCAAGACGCCCGACTTGGTACGGCAAGAATTCTACGGGCTCTTGTTGGCGCACTTTGCCGTCCGGGGACTGATGCATGCGGCGGCGCTGCAAGCGGGCGAGGATCCCGACCAGCTCTCTTTCGTCCATGCCGTGCGGGTAATTCGCCGCAAACTGCCCGTCTACAGCGCTACTCCCCCCTCGGGCGAAACCGGCGTTCCATAACGCCGTGCTGGCGGAAATCTTGCAGGAACGGGTCGTCTCCAGCCGAGGACGCCGCAACCCGCGCGGGGTGAAGCGCAAGATGAGCAACTTCCCGCTTCGGCCCCGAGGGGCTCGTTTGCATGTTCGGATTGAAATCGCAAAAGGCATCAAAATCGTTAAGTGAACAGTATTGTGGTTAGACTAAGGTAGGCGGAAAATGACGAATGCGGCGACTGAGGCGACTATATTTATGAAAAGAAAGTTGGTTAGCAGAGATTCGGGAGAAATTCGACGGCCTCAGCGAAATTCTAAGTCATTGAAAGTAGGTAAGTTAAACTGAGGCCGGCGAGGCGCTGACTCAAAAAAGATGTTAAAAATGAAGAATGATCCGACTATATCTATGAAAACACAAGGCCGGGCGACAGAATGTCCAGCGACGAAACCTGCTTTTTTGCACGAAAATGCACCCCAACCAGCGATAATCGACGGCAATCGAGCGCGCTTCCAGGCCGAAAATGGTCGTAAGTCGTCACGGCTTGGCGGCGAGGTTGGGCTTATCAACCTTGATGATCCCCGCGCCTTCCTTGATGGGCTTCGCGGCGGTACTGGGCTGATCGCGCTTGATGATTCCCGCGCCTTCCTTGATGGTGAGGAACTGGTTCGCGGGGATATTGGTGAATTTCTCCACCTTCTGGGTGGTGGGCCACTTCACCTCGATCAAATCCACCTGCGGAGAGGATCCGAGACCGAAATGGAGGCGCAGGTCGCTCTGCGACATGACGCTGGTGCCCGTATGAACCTCGTCGATTTGCGCATGTTTTCCCGTCACCACGCGCACGCGCGTCCCGATGGCCGTGCGGTTGCACTGGGTGCCGAGCAATTTGATGGTGATCCAATTGTTCTTGTTGCCGCCGTCGTTGCGCAGGAGCGAGGGGTAGTCGTTCATGTTCAGGATCAGCACGTCGATATCGCCGTCGTTATCGAAGTCGCCAAACGCGCAGCCACGGCTGGCAAATTCTGCTGCCACGCCTGGGCCCATGTCTTTGGAAACGTCCTTAAACTTGCTATTGCCGAGGTTGCGATAGACGATCCGGGGAGAAACAAATTTCGCGTCCAGGTGGTACTCCACGATTTCCGGGTAAACGTGGCCGGTGACATGGAAAATGTCGGCCCACCCATCGTTGTCGTAGTCCACGAAGCCAGCGCCCCAGCAGACATATTGGGTGTTGACGCCCAAGCCCGCCACAAAGGTCACATCGGTGAACGTCCCGTCCTGGTTATTGTGATACAAATCTGGGGTATCGTCGGAGAAATTAGTCTTGAAAATGTCGAGCCAGCCGTCGCCGTCGTAGTCAGCCACGCCGACGCCCATGCCGGCCTGCTCCTGCCCGTCCTCATTGTATGCGCAGCCGGCCATGACCGCGATGTCTTCAAACGTCCCATCGTGTTTGTTGTGAAACAGAATGCTGGGCTCGGAGTCCACCGCCACGTAGATATCGGGCCAGCCGTCGTTATCGAAATCGTAGGAGACAGCGGTGATGGAGTAGCGCGCTCCCGGCTTCAGGATGCCCGCCTTCTCGGAAACGTCGGTGAACGTTCCGTCGCCTTTGTTGTGGTAGAGGATATTCGTACCGCCTGGCAAGCCACGCGGGCCGCACATGGTGGGAATGCCCTTCCACTGGCAATATCCGGTCTGCCCCGGCACCGGCACCTTCGCAACGTCCAGTTCGATGTAGTTACACACGAACAGGTCAAGGAATCCGTCGCGGTCGTAATCGATCCATGTGCACCCGGATCCCCACCGGATGCGGTCTTCCCACAACCCCGCTTGCTTGGTCACGTCCGTAAACGTTCCGTCGCCGTTGTTGTGCCACAAGACGTTGTGACCCCAATAGCCACAGAAGAGGTCGTCCCAGCCGTCATTGTCATAGTCGCCCACGCAGACGCCCGTGCCCCATCCGGTGCGGGCCAGTCCGGCTTTTTCCGTCACGTCGGTAAACGTGCCGTCGCGGTTGTTCTTCAGGAGGTGCTGAATGGGGGACTTGCCGTCGGGATAGGGTTCTTCGCCTTCCATGCGGACGCCGTTGGTCAGGTAAATGTCTATCCAGCCGTCCTGGTCGTAATCGAAGAAGGCCACCCCGCTGCCCTTGGCTTCAATGATGTATTTCTTGTGCTTGACCCCACCCCACACGTTGGGAACGTTGAGGCCGGCTTCTTTTGCCACGTCCACGAAGGTAACGGGGATGGGCGCTTCCGGATGAGGCGCGGTCGTAGCCTGAAGCACGGGTATTCCTGTCCATCGCCACAGGGGCGTATTGAGAGCATCAAGGATTTCCGATCCCAAAAGTATTGCGGAAGAACCCAGCAAATTGCGACGCGAAAATTTCATGCCGTCCTTGAGGCGACCGAGCGTTTCGTCGCCTTCCCTCCTGGATATTTCACCCCAAAGAAAAACAGGTTGAGCCGCGGAAATTCAAAACCGCTATTATACTATGCAACTCGCCGAGTGCCCCAGGGAAGCTCTTGCTGCCCGCGAGCGTTCCCCTACTCGATTCAAGATTGCCGCGGAAAAGCCGCGGACCTAAAAAACAGGTCCGCGCTCCGCTTCCCTGCTCCTCTTCTCTGGCAATTCATGGCGCGGCAAGCTAGAATCCCTTTCGAGGCACCTCATGTCTGAAACCCATTCTGAGTCTTCCTCCGCAGCATCCGCCTCGGCCAGTGTCAAAATCATCGCCATTGCCGTTCTTTTTGGCTGCATCTACTACGCCAGTTCCGTGGTCATCACTCTGATCTGCTCCATCCTGATTGCATCGGTCCTGGACCCCGGAGTCAAAGTGATGGAGACTTTTCGAATTCCGCGCTGGTTGGCCTCGCTCATCATGGTGCTGCTGATGCTTGCCGCCGCGTACCTGCTCATCTACGTGATCTACGATCGCGCGCAGGCTTTTGTGGAGGCGATGCCCAAGCTGCTCGAGAGGCTGAAACAAATCACCGCGCACCTTCAGGTGACGGCGCACACCCTCCAGCAGAGCACGCAGACCATTATGCCGGCTTCCCCGGAGGTGAACATGCCCACCGTGCGGTTGCAGCAGGAATCGCGCTACGAACAATTCCTGCTGCGTGGCATCGGCTCGGTTTACGCCTTTACCGTCACCGTGATGTTCATTCCTTTCCTGGTGTTTTTCATGCTCACCTCGAAGAACCATTTGTGGGCGGCGTCGCTGAATCTTTTCCATATTAAACGGCGCCAGCAGGCCGAAGATGTGATCCATGCCATCGCCCGCATGCTGCGTCAATTTGTGGTGGGAAATTTACTCGTCGGGCTCATTTCCGCCTGCATTATCACACCCGTTTTCGCCCTCATCCATCTCCAATATGCGTTGTTGATGGGACCCCTTGCCGCGCTTCTAAGCCTGGTTCCCTATATCGGCGTGGCGCTGGGGATCCTTCCTCCCTTGCTTGTTGCGCTGATGCAATACGACACCACCGGCCCCTTCATCGTGATCGGCGTCGCCGTCACCGTGGTCCACTTCGTGGCCGTAAACGTCCTCACGCCCAAGCTGGTGGGCCAGCGCGTTAATCTGAACGCGCTCTCGGTGACCATTGCCATGATGTTCTGGTCCTGGCTGTGGGGAGGGTTCGGCTTGGTTTTGGCAGTGCCCATCACCGCCGCCATCAAGGCCGTGTGCGACAACGTTGAGGCCCTCAAACCCTATGGCGCCTGGATGGGCGAAGGATGAGCCAGTGCAGCGCGGCCGGAAATCCCGGCCCGCGCTGCCGTGACGAAAGTAATTTGTAGCCTACTAATGTGGGATCTGCGGCAACTGAAACTTCTGTGGTTCGCCCTTGATATGGGTAGTTTCGTCGGTCAGGGTTTTCTTTAACACCATGGTCACGTCCGGACCGGTCATCTTCGCCATGGCGTAAGGCGTGATTTGGTCCGAAACCCAGTAGTCGACAGGGCCACTCTTCTCCTGCTTGCGATAGTGTTGACACGCGTAGGTGCCTGCGGGGACGGTGATGGTTTCCGTGCCCACCAGTTCGCCGTATTCTGCTTTGCCTCCGGAACTGGAGGGTTGGGCTTGGCCCCCCTTCATCAGTCCCATCATCATGCCGGTCATTTCCATGGGGGGCTGTCCGGGCTGCTGCATGATCATGCGCTTCATGCCGGCTTCGGGACCTGTGGTGACCATCAGCATCTTCGAGACCATCTCCCCACCCACGTCTGGGCTTTGCATTCGTGTCTCTATCCAAATGCCGGGATTACCGCTTACATCCTCCTTGCCAACGATCGCCCAGGCCACGTCCATGTCCTTGCCTTTTGTGGTCATCTGATACTCGGCGCCCGAGCCGACCACTGGGTTGCTTAGTCCAGGCATCTTGGGCAACGAGCCCATCATGCCCATTCCGCCTCTTCCGCCCCTCTGCGCCCAGGCACTCGCGGCGACCGCCAAGGCCAGCACCAAAAACATGCTTGTTCTCTTAAAAGAACTCATATGCCGGTACCTCCTGTTTTTACTGGCCCACGTGGAACCCTACTCTGCCTGCGGCCAGAATTGTTCAATTAGGAATGCCTGACCAATGGCGACAACTTTGCAGCTCTTCAAGACCACAAAAAGAGCCGGGTCTGACGCCGAGTATAACAGAAAAGTCGCGCGAAGGTGCAAAGTGTAAAGCTGAGAAGTGGTGACGGGAAAAACCCCCGGGGCTTATTCGCCGTGCGCGCCGTAAGCCATGAATCGTTCTTTCTTGAATTGCTCCCACTGCGCGGGCTGGTAGTGGTCTTTGGGAATGAAGACCTTGTGAAGAAAGGCGATGCCCAGTTTGGCTTCGTCGATTTCCGCGTCCTTTTGGGGAAGGTAGTCGAAGACGCTGCGGTTGGCTCCGTAATACGCGCAGAGCCAGACTCCTTCGGAGTTTTCCACGGCGTACAGCGCGCACACCATAGGCAAAGGGCGCGTGGCATCCACGGATACCTTTACTACCGTGTCGATGATCTTGCCGGCGACGCGCGGGGCAGCCGCGGTCGGGGAAGCTGGAGTCGATGCCATGGTTGACCTCGCGCACAAAGCGAAGACCTGGAGCGAACAGAGGATGGGTCCCCCGCATGGAAACATACATCGGGCGCTCAAAGGGCGTCAATCCATTTTGGATTTTCGCTTTTGGATTTGGGATTGGAAAGTTCAGCGGTGAGCAGCGAACGGTCAGCGAGCAGCTCGAGCAACTACAGAACGCTGATGGCTAATAGGTAACCGCTCAGACAGGAGATGACGGGCAGGGGAGGATCTTAATCCAAAATCCAAAATCGGAAATCCAAAATGCTTATTTCGGGCCTTCACATGGCGCCGGTAGTTTTCAGTTCAATCACCAGCAACTGACCATCAGTTTTCCAAGTTGCTCCCGTCGCCGTCTTTCCTTCGGAGAGAGGATTGGGGCGGGTAACGAGTTGTTCGGCAGCAACCTGGCCACCCGCGATCAGGTCGGCCCCGACTTTGGCTCGTTCCAAATCCAGGTTGGGATCGATGGCGTGGGAGATCACACCGATGTGCACATCCAGACCCGCATCGTGCGTCGAGGCACCCAGCCAGATTGGGCGGCCATCGGCGGTCGTCGCCGTGGTCTTCCACAGCCGCAGGTGGTGACGCTTCAGGAATGTATTCAGCATTTTCTCGAAGGCAAAGTCCTCCATGTGGCCGTAAAGGTAGAGGTCTGAGACAGGAGCTTGCCCATAACCTTGGCCGTCCCATACGGCGCGTGCCGTTCCCACCCCCGACTTCCTGTTTAGTTTATTAGGCTCAATCCACCCGGCTTGCTTATAGGCGTTGAGAATCTGGTCGGAACTCCCGATGACGACCAGATTGAGCGGATCCCCAGGCTTCTTTGTCTTGCTCGCGCACCGATTTGGCGCATCGGCTAGCAGTTTCTGGACAGCGTCCGCCGAAGCTGGTGAGATTTGCGTCGCCGCTGCCGCCGGCGAGGTGGAATCCACGGCGAGGGGTTGATCCAACGCCAAATCCAGATCCGTACCCGCGGGATAGTCAATGGAGGTATCCGGCTTGCCAAAGGTCTTGCCCCCTATCTTTTCCATTTCGCTGCCCGTTGATCCTAATTTGTCCAACATCCCGTCCACGCGCCCAATCGGCGCATCCTTTTCGAGAACGCCTTGAATCGTCCCATCCGCAAGGACCGTTTCCCGCGCGTTCTCCACTTCCGTGAGATGCACGGTCAAGCTAAGGGGGAGATGACTGGGTATGGCCAATTCGGTGAACCGGATCAGAAGGCGCGCGTGGTCGGCGGGTTCCGATGAGGGGATTAGCTTTTCGATCTTTCCGGACACTATCGCTCCAATCGGAACCAGTACGCCCTGGCCGCCTGTGGCCTCCCGCACCACCTGGGCCGTCACGGTCTGGTTGAGGTGTGAACTCTTGGTGCTTACGGCGGTCACCAGCCGGACATAGAGCTTTGTACCGCTCCCCAGCGTGTTCGGCGCATCTGCCTGGGAATAGGCAGGCCTGGAGATCCCGAAGGTGGCCACAAGGCTCGTGGCACAAAGAACGATCCAAGCACGACGAGGCCGCAGTCGGGAAGGAAAGCGGATTGCCTGCGTGGAAGAGAAGGGAGTGCTCATGGCTCGGTTTCTCACGGTCCACCTCGAACGTAGTTTGTTCGGACAGATGACGAGGAAGAGCTCCCGGGCGCTCCCTGGGCCTACCCCATCCAATGATGCGATTTATACATAGGGAATGGTCACAACGCAAGACAGAACTTGCACGAGGGTCCACCTTCAGCGAAGGCGGGAGGCACTTCCTGGCGGACAGAACGGAGGTCGATCCGCTAAGGTTGGACCTCGAGCAGGTCGGGGACCAGTGCCAATGCGGGCAGGATGCCCGCGGTCCCTCGGGAGAAACCTCGGGAGAAGTTGACTTGTATCGCCTCTTGAGTTACCCTTGGCCTTGCTGATAAAACTTTGTTTCTGAAGCCGCTTACGCCAGCGCGTGGTGACGGTCAAGGATCAAAAACAGGTGGAATGGCTCCCGAAAACTGAGGGGTACGACCCGAAGCGGGAAGGCGAGGCATTGTGGCCGAAGCTCTAACGAAGGCTGGGCGATATCAGATTGACGGTGAATTGGGCCGGGGTTCAATGGGGGTGGTGTATAAAGCGCATGACCCCATCATTGGCCGCACCGTGGCCATCAAGACAATGCTTCCTGAAGGTGTCTCGCGCCAGGAGTTTCAGGAGTATAAGGCGCGCTTCCAGCGCGAGGCACAGGCAGCCGGTATTCTCAATCATCCCAATATCATCACGGTCTACGATTTCGGCGAGGAAAATGGCGTCCTCTATCTCGCCATGGAGTATCTAGAGGGCAAGTCTCTCGAACAAATCGTGCAGGAACAGACAGTCCTTTCCATCGAAACCATTTTGCCCATTTATGACCAGGTTTGCAGTGCTCTTGATCATGCTCACCAAAACAAGATCGTGCACCGTGACATCAAGCCCGCTAACATCATGATATTGCAAAGCGGCCTCGTGAAAGTGACCGACTTCGGCATAGCCAAGATGATGGCCCTGGGCATGACGCAGGTGGGCCAAGTCTTGGGGACGCCGAATTACATGTCGCCGGAGCAGGTTAAAGGCCGCCAAATTGACGGCCGATCTGACATTTTCGCTCTGGGCGTCATCCTTTACGAACTGGTGACCGGGGAGAAGCCTTTCGGGGGCCAGAACATTACGACGGTGATCTACAAGATTATCAATGAGAATCCCATCCCGCCGCGCGAATTGGACGCATCGATCCCGGCGGGCTTGAGCTATGTCATCACCAAGGCGCTCGCCAAGAGTGTGGATGAACGTTATCAGACTTGCGGCGAGTTAGCGCAAGATCTGAGGAATTATAGGAACCTGGGCGGCGTAGTGACAGGTCCAGGCACGTTACGTATGAAAGCATCTCCGGTTCGAGCGGAAGGCGCCGAAGCCGCTCCGCTGCCGGTGGCTCCTGCGGCGCAAGATCTGGGGAGCTATGAGAGCCTGGGCGGCGCCGCGACAGGCCAAGGCTCGGGGGTTCTGAAAGCATCCCCATTTCCAGCGGAAGGTGTCGAACCCGCACCACTGCCCTGGGCTCCAGAGGCGGAACCTCCAGCCCCGCCGCCGGAAGTCACTCCCAGCGCCATCGGTGATGCGCCGATTGCAAGCTCGCTCAATATCCACGAGATTCCTCTGGCCCCGCCCCGCGAGAAATCAATCCCGCAGGTTGCCTGGGTTCTGGGTGCGCTCGTGGTGGTGGCGATCCTGGGCATTGTCAGCTACTTCATGTTGCGGCCGAAACCCCAACCCCAGTTGACCCAGCCGACCCCGCAGGTTGTCGTGGCGCCCTCGACCCCTACGACACCCGCGGGACATGGCGCGACCGGGGGGAATACGGCGAGCGTGGGGCAACTGGCAGTGAGCGCGAACGTGAAGGGGGCAAAGATTTCTGTTGATGGTAAGACCGATCCCAGTTGGTTGACGCCCTATACCATTCCGAACCTCTCTGCCGGAACTCACACCGTTACAATTTCCGATGGGGGTTACGGGGACTACAAACAGAGCGTGAGGGTGGAAAGCGGCAAGACCATCAGTGTGCAGGGTAACCTCTCAACATCGCAGACGACTAATACGCCCCCTGAGCCGAAGCCGGTGGGGCAGGGGCAACTGACGGTGAGCGCGAACGTGACTGGGGCGAAGATTTCCATTGATAACAATTCCGATCCAGCCTGGGTGACGCCCTATACCATCTCCGGCCTTTCTGCCGGTCCACACAACGTTGTGATTTCCATGGACGGTTACGACAGTTTCCAACAGAGTGTGACGGTTGTAGGCGGGCAGACCCTCAGCTTGGTGGGTAACCTTTCCGCCCCCACCGCGGAACTTGACATTGTTACCGTGCCCAAGGGCTTCGAAGTGCTCATTGACGGAAAATCCTATGGGCTGAGCCCTGTTCATGCGAATCTGCCGATCGGGAATCACACTTATGCGGTGAAGCAGCCGGGGGCGGAGCCTGAGGACACGGTGTACAAGTTGACCAGCGGCATCCACAGGATAACCGTCACTCTGGGTGAGGCTATCGCCACAGGGATTGTGGAAGTCCGGACCACACCGCCCGGCGCCGCAGTGCTGGCGGATGGAGCGCGCATCAGTGGGCAGACTCCGACGTCTTTTCGTTTGACCGTCGGGACTCACACCCTTGCTGTTTCGCTGCCCGGATACCAGCCGCAACAACAGCAAATTACAGTTTCACAGAACGCGACAACCCCCGTTAATGTTCAACTAGCCGCGCAATGATGGGGGACGTCCCTTGAGCAGTAGTAAGCGAAGCTTTCTTCATGGCTCGATTCGTCATCACCGATTCCTCGGCCCAGACCCAGATCTTCGAAATTACCAGCCCTACAATTAGCGTGGGGCGGGCGGATACGAATGATCTGGTGCTGCGTCATCCCAGTGTGTCGCGCCACCATGTGCGCATCACCGTGCTCCCCGGCGATACCACGCTGCTGAACGATTTGGGGAGCATGAATGGGACCTTCGTCAACAACGTGCAGATTCAGGAGCACCGGCTCAAGGACAAGGACCGCATCGCGATCGGCATGTTCGAGTTGAAGTATGAATCGACCCCCACGGGCGCCTTGCACATCGAATCCGGTAGCGGATCTTTAGCCGATGTCAAAGGATTGGAGGACATCAGCACGGCCCTGCGGCTCTCCCCCCCTACGGTTCCCGTCGCGGAGGTGCCGATTGAGGAGCGGGTAAAGGTCCTGGAGAAGGAAAACAAACTCCTGAAATTGCTCCTGGCGGTCGGCAAAACGCTCTCCGCCGTTCTTACTCCCGACGAAATCATGCACCGGGTCATGGAACTGGTTTTTCAAATGGACAACGTCGAGCGGGGATTCGTCATGCTCCGCGACGACAAGAAAGGCTTCAAGCCCGCCGTCCTCCTCTACAAGGACGAACGCCGGAAAAAAGAAGCGCGCGGCGTCGCCCTTTCCACCACGGTAACGGAAAAGCTCATGCACGACCGCGTGCCCCTGTTGATTTATGACGTGGGCACCGACGAACGGTTTTCCTCCAGCCAGAGCCTGCGCATGTCCGGTATCCGCTCCGCCATGTGCGCGCCGTTGATTAGTAAAGACATCGTATTCGGAATCTTTTACGTGGATTGCCTGAGCAAGCCTTACGCCTTTTCCCAAGAAGAATTGGGAATTTTTTCCGTGGTCGCCGCTGAGGCGGCCATCAGTTTTGACAATGTGCGCTCGCATGAGGAACTGACCCGTCGCACCGTGGAACGCCAGGCGCTGGAGCGCTTCCTCAGCTCCAACATCGTCGAAAAAATTCTGGCCAACCCGGATGAAGTTCACCTGGGAGGGGAAAACCAAACCGTTACGATTTTGTTTTCCGACATTCGCGGCTTCACCCGGATGTCCGAACATATGGAACCCCATGCCGTGGTGGAATTGCTGAATGAATACTTCTCGGAAATGACCGACATCGTTTTTGACAGCGGTGGGACGCTCGACAAGTACCTCGGTGATGGAATCATGGCGGTTTACGGAGCTCCCATTCCCAAACCCGATGACGCTTTACGCGCCACCAAGAGCGCCATGGAAATGCAGCGCTCGCTGGTGGCTCTCAATCGCGATTGGGAAAGCCGGGGCCAGCCACCGCTGCGGATGGGTGTGGGGGTGAATACGGGCCCGGTGACAGCAGGAAACATCGGCTCCTCCAAGCGCATGGATTACACTGTCATCGGCGATGCGGTCAACTTGGCCTCGCGATTGTGTGCGAATGCCGCCCCAGGTCAAATCCTGGTTTCCGATTCTACTTACATGCAACTGAACGGCAGAATACCGGCACAACGGCTGGATCCCATCCGCGTGAAAGGCAAGGAGACTCCCGTGGAACTCCATGAGATACTTTGGAAAGATCTGGGTTCCTAGGGGCAATAGAAATTGTGCTGAGTTTTTGGGTCGGTCAAAGGCATCATCAGGGTTCATCCCCAGGAGTCCACATAAAATGTTTTTGCCGCCATCCCATCTCGCGCGTTGGGGGTTTCCTACCCTCGCCGTTCTGATCCTGTACGTTCTTTCCGCGCCGGGGCTGACCGCCCAAGCCCAACCCGGCAGCCAGGTCCCGGAGGCAATTCGCGGTGCAAAAATCTATCAACTTCCCGCGAAGGGAGGCCAACCGGCGCCCAACCCCGGGGTCTACAAGAGTCTCTCCTTCCGGGATATTAACTTTGACCGCCTTTTACTGGGTCTCAGCGTCAGCATCAAGCCCGTCGATCGCGCCGCCACGGTCGAGCACATGTATTTTCAAGATGTGCGGATAAACGGCATTCCCGTCCATATCGAAACCTTTGACCAGGAGTTCAAGCTTTCCAGTAAAGAGACCATCGATCTTCCTGCGCCCCTCAAATGCTCCATCGTTTTTGCCGATCTCGATTCCATGAAGCCGGTCCGCGACATGGTAGACAAGGACACGATCCAAATCACCGGCCAGAGCTTCGTCGAGGTCAAGCTGAACTCTCTGGAGAAGCTGGCCCTGCGCGCCAAACAGGTCGTCATCCCGGTAGATTTGCATGAACAGGTCCCGCTGAACCTCTTCCAGGGCAACCCTCTCCTCAAAATGACCGCGGATTCGATTCTGGACACCCTCGCCAACCCGACGTCCACCGCGGCCATTAGCATGGCGAAGGATCATCTAGCGAAAATGCGCCTGGACGAGGCCTTGGGAGGAAAGGTAAAACCGGCCCTCTATCTGTTATGCACGGAATTCACGGTCCGCGATCCCAAATCCAAAGCGTCGGAGCAGTTTTCCCAATCCGGCACCGGCTTCCTGGTGAGTGCGGATGGAAAGCTGCTGACCACCAAACGCGTGATCGAACCCTGGAAATTCGATCCCCAAATGGACTTCCTGATCGAACACCAACACCTGGAACTGGTTAAGGAAAGTGTGAAGACCTATGCCTGGCCCGCGGGGGCGCAGGTGATGGGGGCGGACGGCCAGCCTAACTTTCCCTCCGCGCTCAGCACGGAAAAGCAATCCGTAAAGATCCTCCAGATGCCCCCCGATGAAATGGTCCAGCAGGAGTACCAGGATGCGGACTCCGGCGAGAAGGCGACGCTGCACCTCCACGCCGAAGGCTTGTCAGACCTGGCCCTCCTGCAAATAACCGGGACGGGCTTTCAACCCCTGGCTTTACCCGACCCGGCGACCACCGCTGCCGCCAATCCCAACCTGGTTTTGTGCAGTTATCCCTTCGGCATGAGCCAACCCCAAATCGCCCCGCGCCTTCTTACTGTTCAGGTGGGGGTTCAAGGGAACACTCTGAAAATGGAACATCAGACCGATCCGGGTGAATCCGGCGCACCTTTGCTTGATGCCGACGGAAGGGTTGTGGCGCTGGCCACCTCAGCAGACCTGTGCGTTCCCATTCAGGCCGCGCGAAAGCTCATCCCATGAGGCCTAACCTCCGTCGCCCGTGAATTCGTCCACATACGACCCATCAGGGCGCATGACGAAGTCTTGGGTGAGCGGCTTCAACGCTCTCCATCCGCCGTCATCCACAGAGACAATGACTCTGACATCCTCGTCCCCGTTGATGTCCCAGATCGCCTCAACCTCTAGCTGGTAGGAATTGCCGTCGTCGCCCACAACCTGCTTTGTCTCGGGTGCTCCAACCAGGTTGCTGATTTCGGAGTAGGGCAATTCGAGGAGTCTCCGCAGCTCCGCATCAATCAAAACGTAGGCGACGTCTTCATTCATGCTAGCCTTATTGTCTCACGTAAATGGCGCGAAAGGCAGTGGCCGACGGCTACCACAGAACCTTGACTGCCGCCAACACCAGGAGTACGGTGATAGTGTCGAAGGAGAACTGCCCATGCCCATCACCCTACAGCCAGAACACGAGCGGCTGATTGCGGAAGCGCTACGGTCCGGCCCCTACCAGAATCCCGATGAAGTTATCCAACAGGCGCTGGAACTGCTCCGCGCCCGGGACGCGTGGCTTGCCGAGAGCCGCGCCAGAATCGATGAAGGGTATGCTGCCGCCCAGCGTGGAGAATTGATCGACGCCGGCCAGGTCCGCGTCCAAATGGAAGAGAAAAAACGTGCTTGGCGGGCCGAACAGCCCAAGGCATGAGCCGATATCAGTTCACCCCTTAAGCCGTTGACGACCTTTTCGAGCGATCGTAGCGCGGACCTGTTCGGTAGGTCCGCGGTTCTTCCCAATGATTTCAGGCTCCTTCCGCAATGACACAAAAGGCCGCGGACCTACCGAACAGGTCCGCGCTACGCTCGTTGATTTCTTGTCTGCGAACTCATTTGAGAGCAAGTTGAGGCTGGACAGTCCCGGCGGGCGGAGTCTCGGAGCCGCCCTTGGCCTCCGTGCCGCGTTCGAGGGACTTCCACAATTTGCCGAGCGGGCCGACAGCAGCGCGTTGGCGGAAGTACGCGATTTCCTCCCTGGGTGAGAGGCCTTTGATCTCTGCGTAAATCTCCGCCTGCGCCTTGCGCTTGAAAGCGATACTATCAAAGCCCTTCGCCGGCCTACGTCGCTTCATCGAGACGTACCTCCTGCGGGGAAACAATCGACAGCAAGCCGAAGCCCGTCTGAAGATTGACTTGATTATAAGCCCGCATCTTGTCAATCCGCACGATATGTTTGAAGTTCCAGGAGACAATGGCGTCTGCCCGGGCGACGGTCGCAGCAGCCACATGAGTCGCATCGTCCGTCCACTGAGGATCAAGAATCCCCGCCGCCAAGTAGGCATTGCGGAGATCAATGACGGCGTTCGTCAAAGCCACTGGCACCACGGCGCCGTGGGGCAAGGAGGTCAGCAATTCGCGTACTCGGGGCGGAGCACCAGCGAGTTCCCTCACCACGACCTCGCTGAGCAGGAGCTTGACCCGCCCGGCGCGCACCAAGTCGAAGAACCGCCGCGTTTCGGACGCGAATTCGGCGTCAAAGTATCCGCCGAAAACGGATGTGTCTGCATACACTCGAAGCGCCTTCATTCTCCCCCGCCTGCACCCGGTATCTCCCCAGAGCTTACATCAATTTTGAGAGGCAGACTATCCAAGTCGCGGATGGCGGCGCTGCTCAAAACGAGCCGGACACAGGTTGACCGTCTGCTCGATCCGAAAAACGACATCACGCTGTCGAGCTTGCAGCGCGCGGCGGCATTGCTTGGGCGCCGCGTAACCATCGAGTTGACGTGATGAAAGGCGCGGCCTTAAATACGAGAAGCGTCGCCTCGTTATGATGCGATGGAACGAAAAGCCGCAGACTAACGCGAACTGCGCGTAAGTCTGCGCTACCCCGCTTCAAAGCTCATAGTGCCTGTATCATCGTCCTCGACGGCTACTTCTTGCAATTGAATCCGGCTTGGGAATCAATCCTGGGTTATACCTGCGACGAACTCAAGGCCAAGCGCATCTTTGACTTCAGCCTGGACATGCGGTCAATCTACGCGCGACGCCGTGCGGGGGGAAATAGTGAACCGAGCCGACGAGGGCGGGCTGGCGCGATGAGGACGGGCAGTCAATTAAAGGACGATTTTCAACTGACCTGGCGTTGTGGCGGCGTGAGGCTTTATCTCAAGGAACGCGTGAAATGCTGGGTGTATTTGAAATCGCCGGATTCCGTCCGTGGTTTCCTCAGCAGTTTTCTTCGCCATTATGAAGATTTTTTGCGTGTCCTGCTCATCATACAGGAACTCGAAACGAGTAGGTGCCACCTCAAAACCGAAGAACATCAACTGTCCGAACCAATAAATTACGGTCTCCAGCTCGCCTTCAGGTATTTTGGCGGCGATCAGCCTCGTCGCGACCTCGTGCTCTGTGACAATCTCGGATGACTGAACAAAGTGCAGCAACAGGTCTTGGACGTTAACGACTCTCACTGATGTTTCGACTATTAGGGAGTCAAGTGCAAACCGTGAATACTGCTTCTCACCGTCGCTTATATCATTTTCGGATATTCGGGTTCGACCCCGATTGACTGCAAATTGGAGAGCCGATTTGATAAGATAGATCAGATCGCGTGGTTTCGGAAGTATACGATGCCCGATATATGCCCAGGTGGGAATTCCACGGATATGGGGACGAAATACCGTTCCCCATACTTCGTGTGGAAATTCAACACCTGCGCCTGATTTTATAAATCGTTCTTCAATTACCCTCCTCAACAGAAGCGGATCGCTCCAGCTGAGTAGCCGTGCGGGTAGCTTGTCTCGTTCCTTAGCGAAGTCCAGCATGGCGGTGTAAATGTCACTGCGAAGGAACAAAGCAAAGAACAAGTTGGCTGCAGCACGGCCCGAAGCATCATGCCCGAACTCCTCCGCCACTCGTCGGCTGGCGCTTAGCAGCCCGAACAGTAAATCACTGAGCTGGCGTAGGTCACCGTTGGGGTTCCACGCTTTGTCCAGGTTATCTACCAGCACCATAACCTTCGCCTTACTCTCCAGCGCTTCGCCCAGCAGTTTACGAAGCCACGCAAGCATTTCATTGTGCAGCAACTCACTTATCTTCAGCCGTCGGCCATCTTCCAAAGATGCGCCCGGGAGCTGCCGAAGGCGGGCAACAGCTGATTCCAGACGAACCGAAAACTCAGGGGTAATCAAGGACTGGTACTGCTCGACGAACTCGCACATCGCTGCTTCAGCCGGTGTCCTGTCGTAATACGCCGGTTTGCCGAGCAGTTGTTCGTACACGCTCTTTGCTAGCTCCGTATACAAAAGGAATTTCCAAAAACTCTCGATCAGGTAGCCCTTCTCTGCCCGTGGGAGCTCCTGGCGAAGGATGTCCAATAAGCCTTCAAGTTCGTATCCGACCGGCTTGATGACGCAGACCAGATTGCGCGGATCGGCCAACAGTTCCTCGGTGAGCGCGTAAAGTGTCGCCGTCTTGCCGGTACCTTTCCGTCCGACCACGATCGAATACTTCGAGTGCAGAGTTTCCGTGTAAGCAGCGGTCTTGACGTAGTAGTCGGGAACGGAGTCGGACTCGTTTTCAGCGATCGGTTCGCCAATCGTGATGTCGCGCAATTCCCTCTGCGCTCGTTCTTCCTCCCTGTAAGCGTCGGACTGCACTTTACGCTTCTCGTACTGCTCTACATATGGCAGCAACCAATCAGCGAAGATGGATTCCGCTGCCGCGGCTGTCCCGTGTTTGCGAAGAAGGTCGCGGTAGTCGAGCGGCGATGCGTATGGTTCATGGGCGAGCATCAGCAAAGGTTTCGCCATGCCGTGGGCCAGGCCAGCGACAAGGGCATGCTTCGCATTGTGTAATTCCCAGTTCTCATATTCAGTAGAGAGTAAGTGACATACGACCGCGTACGCGGACGTGACCTGCTGGACATACCAACCGAAAGGCTGTATACGAATTTCTTGGGGGTCATCAATGACTGACCGAATGGGCCCGGACGCCACCCGCCTGGCAATACGCATCGAAGCTTCAGTGTCCACATCACAGCGCAAGTACAGTAGTGCGTCCCTCTTGCTGGGCGGCCCCGCCGCCCGCAACAACTCGTCATAAAGGGTTTGATCGAGCTTTTTGTACGGCTCATCACGGTAGAACGTAATCACGATCTCGCTACTGTTGTTGTAAGTTGCGTATCCCACCGTTGTGAGCAATTGGAATCGATCAAAATCGATCTTCGCTCGTTCTATGTGAGGATTGAATAGCAGCCACACGCGTTTCTTATGTGCTATTGCATATCCAAGCTCAAACAATACGTTCGGATTCAGGCCTGTGACATCTGCGATGAGAATCTGGCGGTTCTTGATCTCCTCGCAGATCGCTCCGATCACTGCTCGGCCGCTAACCATGAGGCCCTTCCAACCGATAATGTCAACCACACCGCCCGCGTCAATCTCCCAAATAGCTTTCTCGACCGACTCCGCGCGATCCGCCGGTGTTGAGGGATATGCAACAAAGCAGCGCGGTTTTTCGGCCGGAAGATCGTTGCTCTGGTTGGATAGCATTGTTTCGCGTGCGGATTCGGAGCCGGTGGGAGAGTCGATGTGCGAGTTGGTCATGCCGAATTCTCTCACGGAGGTAGCAGTGAAATTCCTAAATGCGTGCCTCTTGGGATCCAAAGCTGCGGGCGACGTTGCGCCACCTATACTCCGCCCCCAGCCTTGGAACACCGCGTCACGAAAAACGCATATTAACCATATTATACCATTCACTGGTGTCGCGAACATTCCGGAGTTGGGCACATGGGTGTAATATCCAATGCAGCGATAACGAGCGAGTCGCCAAGGCAGTCCTGACCGTGCGTTTTTCTCATGCCCGATACCCCAGCGGCGCCCGCACGTCGTCAATCTCGATGGGCCACGCCGCTGGGTAGTGGGCTACTTTGAATTGAGGTTTTTAGATTTTGGTATCTGGATTGCTAACCGTGGCGTGCTATACTGACGCCCCTAATGATTGCAAACCCTGAATTCCAGAGCCAGCCCAAAATGTTCTGGGCATACGTTCGCACCCTCAGCCAACAACTCGGGTACACCGTAAGAAATAAGAAACAAATCAAAATTCCAACTATCCCAGAGCTTGTTATGGGATTGACCGCGCTCGGTCTCGACGCTAGTAAATTGGTGACGATGGCGGGCTCGCCAACCGAGTTGGGACAGGAATTGCTCAAATATTTCTCCTACCGTGCGCAGGTTCTGAATGAAAACGTCCAGTTCCAGTTGATGAACGCGGAGGCGGCCCAACAACTCTACGAACAGTTGCTCGGGAAGGTTCTCTATCCGTCTCCCGTTCCAATGAATAAGCAGACCGGCGAGAAAGCCAAGCCGTCTTACTTTACAGCCATCATCAACATGCTCGTCGCCGACGGCATATCTGGAGCGGACTGTAATTACTCTCCCATGGCGCTCACCACCGTAACTCTCGGTGGGGCGGCTGTGCGCACGCTGTCACGACGGGTAGACGGAGCTTTTCCGGGGATCGTAAATCCCGTTGCCGTCTGGGAAATCAAGGAATACTACTACACTACCACCTTTGGAAGCCGCATCGCAGACGGTGTCTACGAGACGCTGGTTGACGGAATGGAGCTTGAAGAACTTCGCGAGAGCGAAGGGATCGATATCAAGCACTATCTGATGGTCGATGCCTATGAGACGTGGTGGGAAATGGGGCGTTCCTATTTGTGCCGCATCGTGGACATGCTCCACATGCGTTACGTCGATGAGGTTCTTTTCGGCAAAGAAGTTGTTGACCGGATTCCTGTTATCACCAAGGAATGGACGCAGATTTTGGCGTTACGAACTGTAAGTAAGAAGTAGGCGATCAGTGACAACCTCTTCCTCAAGGGTCAGACCGTCCATTTGGAAGCGCTTCAACATCGACCTTCCGCAATCGATGAACAGCTCTTGCTCGAACAGGCCGTCAGGAATCGGTAGGTTGACCGTGGTCTTCCCCGACTTCTTTGTCCCATCAATACTCAGCGCAATCTTCGCACCCTTGCTCTTACACTTCTCGATCATCGCGAAGAGATTCTCAATGTCGAACGCCTGCGCTCCGTACAAAATCGTCTGAGAATTCCTGTAAGGCGGATCGCAATAGATGAGATCGCCGGAACCTGCCCGCTCCATCGCTTCCTGATATTCCATCCTGAGAAACTGCGCTCCTGCCGTCCGACGAAACCACTCATCAACGCGATGGTTAAAGCTCTGAGGGTGGATCGGATCGTGTACGCCACATGGGGTTGACATGTAGCCGTCAGCCTGCCTGAAGCGCACGACTCCCCCGTAGCAGGACCGGCACAGGAACAGCAGATCCGCCCCATTGGGCTTGGCATTATACGAGGCTTTGATTTTTTCATACTGCCTTACTTTGTCGCCGTCGCCCATGAACAACCACCGTTCTGCGTACCAGAGCTTCAGTAGTTCTGGATTGCTGGACAGTGTTTGCCAAATCTCTACCAGAGGCTTGAAACAATCGGATGCCACGGCCCGCGGTGGTGCGAGTGTCGCCAGCACTGCGCCGCTTCCAACGAACGGTTCGATGTACTTCTCAAACGTACTGGGGAAGAGTGCAGCGATTTTGTGAGCGAAGCGCTGTTTGTTTCCGATCCACTTCAAAAGCCCACTCTTAAACGGCTTAACCGGAACCCGGAAAGTGTCTAATTCAAGTTGTGTCTGTCTGTTTATCAACGCGTCCCCTTTGTCACCGTGAAGGTTCTATGCTGCTCTTTCCAACCTCCGCTCTTCGCGCTCCTAATAAAGCCACAAGATCAGCTTTCGATTTCATTATGCGCCTATATTAGCACGCAGGAGGCTCTCGTGAACCACCCAATGATATATCGGCACATACGATGCCGGGGGTGAGATCATAAGGGCCTTCAATATCGGGTTCGGTGTAGGAGAAGAATTGGTTCAGAAGGGCGGCCAACTCTTTGGGGTTGCTGAGACTATACGGCCCGTTGATCTCTTGCTTGCTCTGAAACAGGACGCCGGTTTGGGTGTCCTCAAAGATGATGTTGGAGAGGGGGTAGCCGCGCGCGATCTTGCGCTTGATCTCCGTGTCGAGGTCGTCCTGGGTGTCCTTGGCTTCCCAATAGCCGCGCGGCAGGCTGTTGCGGTCGCGTAGGGTGCCGTCAGGACGAATGAGGGCGCCGCCGGACTTTCCCGAAAGCTCGGCGATGAAAGTCCAGTCCTTGAGCCGGGCGGTTTCCTGGAGCAATGACTCGAAGCGCGAACGCACGCTCATCTCATTGAGCACACCTTGGTCGCGCAAGGCCGAGACGTGTTCGTAATACTTGCGAATGGAGCGGTGCGTGGGAGGTATTAGTCCAGTCATGATTTTGCGGCTAATACTAGCACTTTCGCCGGAGCGGACCAAGCAACAATGCTTTCTGTCGGATGGTGGAGATTGTCGGCTGCGCGTCTGAAAAGCCGCGGACCTTCAACAAAACGAGTCCGCGCTACGCTTGCTATGGGTCGAAGTCCCTCACCATTGCTCTACGGTGTCAGAATCTGTAAGCCGGGAAAGCCCTCGAAGTCCTGGCGGTTAAAGGTGCAGTCAGGTGGTCCTGCTGTGCTCGGTCAAGGAAGGCACGGCTGGTCGCATGCTGAGGGGCGTCCCGATAGAGCGCGTAGACCAGGACATTAGCATCGACCGCGATTCGGTCAGTGGGCATCGTCGTAAAGGTCCTCGCGGCGAAGGTCATTTAAGGCGTGGCCGGGCCACTCGGGCAGGGGCGCAGCTCCTCGTGGCGTCTCTGCTGTGGCCTCTCGAAACACGCGCTCGACGTAGGCCTCGATCGAGATCCCTTCGGCGCGTGCCCTCCGGGCAACGCGTGACTCGAGTTCCGGGGGCAAGGTGAGGGTCATCGTGCGTTCCTCCTTAACCTCTGTGATCATTGTACTCGCAACCGCTGCCGCTGTCAGTAAGTGACGCACCCCGCAGTCTCTCCGTGTGGCTCGTCTAAATCTGGGCATCGTAGCCCCCACGTTAGACGCCCTCTCTAAGGCTTCTCCCCTCGGGGGAAGGAGGAATTGCTGACTTCTTGTCCAATTTAGAGATGTTGTTACATACGATAATTTAGCTCTTGACAAAAGCTAGGTACATGTGCTATCGCTGAAGCCTAGCCACGCTGGCCGACAGGCAAGGCCGCGGACCCGGCAAGGGGTCGCGGCGAAAGGCAGAAAGCAGTGGACGGTAACGAGTGTTTAGTGGCGCGTGCCACGGGCATCATGCCCGTGAAAGGACGAATGCCCGGACCCACGGTAAATTTGTTCTAACTAAGGGGGAGCGGAACAGAATGGCGATTGATTTTGGGAGTTGGGAGGCTGCCCGACATGCACGAGGAGGATTTCGGGCGTCGGTTGACAGGCGGGCCTGGCGCCGGG
>Ga0208034_1000790_pt1 | contig 22524 bp, 17 predicted proteins | sample June2015DPH_8_10_FD_184699 | JGI IMG/M metagenome (GOLD analysis project Ga0208034, IMG submission 184699) | Peatland microbial communities from SPRUCE experiment site at the Marcell Experimental Forest, Minnesota, USA - June2015DPH_8_100... | ecosystem: Environmental > Terrestrial > Soil >...
CGTGTATGAGCCTTCGCCGCGGCCGTATCCGGCACGGACACCGGAAGTGGAGTATCCGGATTCGATGCAGGTGGTGACGGTGCAAAGTCATGGCTGGTTCGGCTGGAAGAAACGGAGCATCTTTCTGAGCCAGGTGCTGTGGGGCGAACGCGTCGGACTGGAGCCCGTCGGCGATGGCTTGTTCACGGTCTACTTCGCTCACCTGCCGCTGATCGGCTTCGACGCTGGTCGCGGTAAGCTGGTTCCGCTGAGCAATCCCGGCTGGCAGAAGCACCCATTTTGGGGTCGAGGGCAAGCTTGCCCTCGACCCCAAGACAAAAACAAAAACCTTCCTGAGAAGGAAGAAGTGTCAGGGATGTGCCCGGTCTGAAATGTCAGGAATCTGCCCGGCCGTACAAGGCCCGCACTTTCAGAAGGGTTTCACTACGCTTCGACCAGTGCGTCGGCGATGGCGAGGTGCTCGTCGAGCGCCGCGATGCCGAGGTCGAGTTCTTCTTTCGTCACGATCAGCGGTGGGGCGATGACGAAGTGGCTGACCCAGGCCTGAATCGACACACCTTGCGCCATCATCTTGGCGGCGATTTGATCGACGACGAGCGGCTTGCCTTCCACCTTGTCGCGCATGGTGTTGAAGAGCTGCTTCGTCTTGCGATTCTTCACGATCTCAACCGCAAAGAAGAGGCCAAGTCCGCGCACGTCGCCGATGGAGACGTGTTTGGCTTTGAGGGCTTCGAGCTTCTGGCGAACATAGGGCTCGAGCTCGGCGGCGCGCTCGACGAGCTTGAGGCGCTGCATCTCCTCGATGGTGGCGACGGCGGGTCCGAGAGTGAGCGGGTGGGCTTCGTAAGTGTGGCCGTGGGAGAAGTAGTGGTCTTCGAAGTAGTCGGCGATTTGGGTTGTGGTGGCGCAGAGGCCGAGCGGCACATAGGCCGAGGTGATGCCCTTGGCGGTGACGAGAATATCGGGCTTGAGGTTCCAGTGGTCGATGGAGAACCACTTGCCTGTGCGGCCCCATCCGGCCATGACTTCGTCGGCGATAAGCAGGACTCCGTGGCGGTCGCAGATCTGGCGCAAGCGGGGGAAGTACTCGGGCGGCGGCACGAGGACGCCGTTAGTGCCGACGACAGGCTCGACGATGATGGCGGCGACGTCGCTTTCGTTGCGGATCATGTGCTCGATGTAGTCGGCGCAGGCGATGTTGCAGGTGGGGTAGGTGTGCTTGATGGGGCAGTCGTAGCAGTTGGTTTCGGGCGCGAAAGCGACGCCGGCGCCTTTGCCGGCCGGCTCCATTGCCCAGCGGCGCGGATCGCCGGTAGCGGCGATGGAGCCCATGGTTGAGCCGTGATAGGAACGGTAGCGCGAGATGATCTTGTTCTTGCCGGTGAACATGCGGGCGATTTTGAAGGCGGCTTCGTTGGCCTCTGTTCCGCTGGTCGCGAAAAAGAATTTGTTAATGCCCTCGGGCAGGACTTCAATAAGTTTCGCGCTCAGGCGGGCGCGCGATGTGGTGGCATAGCCGGGCGCTACATAGCAAAGCTCTCGTGCCTGCTCAGCGATGGCCTCCACAACGCGGGGATTCTTGTGGCCGAGGTTGACGCACATAAGTTGCGAGCTGAAGTCGAGGTAACGCTTGCCCGCGCCGTCAACGAACCAGCAACCTTCGGCGTCAGCGATGTGCAGCGGCTTCCAGGTCTTCTGAAAGCGCCACGTGCCGTAGTTTGTCTGGCGCGTGACGTTGGAAATTTGCTCGGTCGAGAGCACTGCGGGCGCGGAAGTTTCAATCATTGCCGGGGACCTCCCATGCGGATGAAACTTATCGTAGCATCCCTAACGCGGAGATCCGCGGAGTGGGATTTGACTGCCGAAGCGGCAGGCCAGGCCGTGCGATGCCTGCTGCCTCGGCTGCGTCCGGAACTCGTGGTTATTTTGCGTGGAGCCATTGTAGCAAGCTCACTTCGCTGCCTGGGTAGGGTGGATTACGGCGAACTATCGGAGGCTTCCTTGGCTAATGAGGTACCTGCAACGCATTTGGCGATGCAAAGGTAGCGCTGCGGGGGCACGGGTGTATGGAAATCGGACAAAAATAGCGCGAGAAGATTAAAGATTCGTTCCTCTTTGCCGATAGAACGCGGCAGAGATCGGGATACGAAGATGGAGATTGCACCCATTCCGGGAATTCGCGCATTGCCTGCCGTGAGGGTGTCACGATCTGACGCGTGGCCGCCTGCAATTTTCGACATCGACCCTTCGGCCAAGCCGGGTGACGGCAGAGAGCAGCGAAGCGGGCGAAAAGCTTCCGGCGCGGAGGAGAGCGAAGAGGGCGATCTGGTGCTCGAGGGCGAGACGGCTGCCGATTCGGAGGTCGTCGAGGAGTCACCTTTAAAACAAGTTGATTATTTCGCGTGATTCAAGGCCGGGCTAGAAGAGGCCTGCGCATGGTTGGAAGGCGGGTCTTGGATTGCCGCAAGTTTTGCGAATAAGGATTGGTGCGTCAGGCGGTGACTGACTCGCGCAATTTCGGCAGCGCATAAAGAGGATCGGACGCGGCTAGAACGTCGTTCTCGGCGAGCCGCAGAAGGCGGTGAAGATAGGCGCGTGAGATGGACAGGCGGCGTGCAGCCAGGGTCTTGTTGCCGTTATTCTCACGAACGGCAGCGACAGCGAGCCTGATCTTGTAGTCGCGGAGCTGGCGCTCGAACGAGCCCGACACCTGGTAATCGGCGATGTCGACGATCTCATCGAACGCGGCCGCGTTCTCTTCCGGCTCGTGCGGCTTGAGATTCAGGTCTTCTGCGCGGACCACTCGACCGGGAGCAAGGATGATGGCGCGCTGCATCACATTTTCAAGCTCGCGCACGTTTCCGGGCCACGAGTAATTCTGGAGCATCTCCAGAGCCGCAGGTTCGATCGAATCCATCGGCTTTTGGAAGACGCTTGCATAGTGACAAAGAAAATGGCCTGCAATCAGCGGGATGTCCTCCGCCCGCTCCTGCAGAGGGGGCGAATCGATGCGCATGACATTGATGCGGTAGAAGAGATCCTGACGGAACTTGCCTTCCGCGACCAGCTTGGAGAGGTCCTGATGAGTGGCGAAGATAAGGCGCGCGCGCAGCGGAATCAGCTTGCTGGAACCGAGGCGGCTGAACTCCATCTGCTGCAGGACGCGAAGAAGCTTGACTTGCGTGAAGAGGCTCAGGTCGCCAATCTCATCGAGGAAGAGCGTGCCGTCTGCCGCTTGTTCAAAGTAGCCCTCGCGGGCACCGACAGTGCCGGTAAAGGCGCCCTTCTCATGGCCGAACAACTCGGCTTCTATCAGGGTTTCAGGGATGGCGCCACAGGAGACAGCGACGAAAGGCTTGTTGGCCCGATTGCCGAGGTTATGAATGGCGCGGGCAATGAGCTCCTTGCCGGTACCGCTTTCGCCGGTGACCAGAACAGCGGCGTTGAGATTCGTCACGCTGCTCACTAACTGGTAGACACGCCGCATGTTCGGGCTTGATCCGATGATGCGATCGCACGTTCCGGGCTCCGCGATGCGTTGCTTGGCGTTGTACAACTGTTGCTTCAGCGCCGAGGTTTCACAGGCCCGGCTGAGCATGGTCTTGAGGTCACGAATCGAAGGCGGGCGGCGGCAGTAGCCAAAGGCCCCGGAACGAACGAGTTCGAAGGCGGTGGAGCGAAGGCTGTCGTCGGCCATCAGGATAGCAGGGACGCTGGAGGCGATGAGGCGGCGGGCACATGCCAGGCGAGTTTGCAGGGTGTCCTGCGAGGAATAGAGGTCCAGAATCATCACGTCGCAGCCGGCGCGGGACACGAGGGCGTCCATTCCATCTCCATCCGGCTGGAGCAGGACCTCAAAGTCCTTACCAAGGGCAGAAGAAAGAAGGGGGTGCAAAGTGCGGTCTTCTGAATACAGGCCGATTTTTGTCATGTGCGGGCGAACTACCGGTCGCCGGTTTTACGACGCCATATTAAGAAACGTGGCGGTGTAAGTTCATCATCGGCAAACAGTCCCCGAGGGAACATTCCCCTTTCGTGCTAGGAAAGTGAAACCTTGGTAATCAATGCCAGACAGAATCAGCCCTTGAGTCCCGCTTATGGTTTAGGAAGCAAGAGCTAGGGGTTCTTAAGACCCATGAGCGCCGATTGCGAAACAAACCGTGGGACTTGCGGGACGATCAGAGTGCGCGGATCCCCCGCATGAGGCTGGGCCTACTGGTCTCTAATCAGAGTCAGGCTTTGTAAAGGCCGAGGTAACAACCTTATTCAAATGATTTATATAGCTCATCGACGCGCCCTGAAGTGAAGCTTGGAGTGTATACGTTCCACTCCATGGGGCGGTCTGAAGCGTAAACAACGGTGTACACCTTAAGTTGCAAATTGCATTCATCTGTCTGAATCGACACGGGGTTATCGTGTAAGGACTTTGGCGCGGAAATTGCACTGAGGTTGGGTGGTCCCTAAAGGACCCCGTGCTCAGGAGCCGAATTCATGCACTCATTTGCCTGGTGGCCGACCGTGATCGTTCTGGGAGTGGCGACCTTCACGGATCTTCGCAGCCGGCGTATTCCGAACTGGCTGGTGTTTCCTTTTTTGGGCTGCGGAATCGCGGCATCGATCTGGGCTCATGGCTGGCACGGCGTGGAGCAAAGCATTCTGGGCGCGGGTCTTGGGCTTCTGGCTTACGGGGTTCTTTTCCTGATGGGCGGGATGGGCGCAGGCGATGTAAAGCTGTGCGCTGCGATTGGGGCCTGGATCGGCCCACTCCAGTTGTTTTACGCGCTCGTGTTTACGGGCCTGGTGGGAGGGGTGATTGCTCTCGCCGTTGCGGTTTGGGGCGGATTTCTGAAGCAGTTGTTTCAGGACACAGGCGATTTGGTTTTCAGCGCGAACAAGCGCGGAGAAGCAGTTTTGAGCAATCCGCTGCGGCACAAGATGCCGTATGCGCCGGCAATAGCGATCGGGACATTGATATCTTTTTTTGCGCGGTGACGACGGATTAAGGGCGTTTTCGAGTAAGGCGCTCTGGTTAGAAGTAAACCGAGACATAAACGACGGCGAAGGTAAATCGTGGAAATACTGAATCTAGAAACCTACAAAGCGGAAATTCACCGGACACTCATCTCAAAGCTGGATCTGGAAAAGCTGTCGCGGGTGAACTCGAGCCAAGCGCGACAGGCGGTCTCCGGACTGGTGAAGGAGATCATGTCGGACCAGCGAGTGCCGCTGAACTTCGAGGAACAGGAAAAGATCCACGCCGAGCTGCTGGATGAGGTCTTCGGACTGGGTCCACTGGAGCCGTTGCTGAGAGATCCGAAGATCTCCGACATCCTGGTCAACGACAAAGACCACGTGTTCGTGGAAAAGGGCGGGCTGCTGCAGAAGGTGGACGCGTCGTTCCGCGACGACCGTCATTTGATGCAGATTATCGACCGGATCGTTTCGCGAGTGGGGCGCCGGGTGGATGAATCGTCGCCCATGGTGGATGCGCGTTTGCCTGACGGCTCGCGCGTCAACGCCGTGATTCCACCGCTGGCGCTAGACGGGCCATCGTTGTCGATCCGGCGATTCGGAACCGGGCCGCTGGCCGCCAATCAGCTGGTCCAGCTGAAGAGCATTTCGGCCGAAATGATGGAAGTACTGTCGTCGGCGGTACGGGCGCGCATCAGTGTCCTGGTTTCGGGAGGGACAGGCGCCGGCAAGACGACGTTTATGAACATCCTATCGCAGTACATTCCGAATAACGAACGGCTGGTGACCATTGAGGACGCCGCCGAATTGCGGCTGGCGCAAGAGAACATCGTGCGCCTGGAGACGCGGCCACCGAACATCGAGGGACAGGGCGCGATCCGCCAGCGGCAACTTCTGATCAACGCCCTGCGTATGCGGCCCGACCGCATCATCATCGGTGAGGTTCGTGGCGAGGAAGCATTCGACATGCTGCAGGCCATGAACACCGGCCATGAAGGGTCGATGACGACGATTCACGCCAATACGCCACGCGACGCGCTGTCGAGGCTGGAGTCGATGGTGGCCATGACCAACATGAACCTGCCCGAGAAGTCGGTACGGCAGCAGATTGCTTCGGCGCTCACGATTATCGTGCAGGCCTCGCGCCTGAGCGACGGCACACGCAAGATTACGAGCATCGCCGAGATCACGGGAATGGAAGAGAACGTCATCAGCATGCAGGAGCTGTTCACCTTCGAAAAGAAGGGCATTGGGCAAGACGGCCGGGTGATCGGCGTGTTCAAGCCCTCGCGTATCCGTCCGCGGTTCCTGGAAAGGCTGCGCGTGTCGGGTATCATGCTGCCGCCGAGCTTATTTGAACGCGAAACGCCGGTGAACTGACAGGAAAGGAGGGACGAGGAATGGGACTGATCGTTGGTTTGGTCTTTGTGGGCGTTTTTACGCTGATCGCCCTTCCTTTGGCGGCCATGGGGCGCTCCGGCAGCGTCAAGCATGCGCTGGCGGCGTTGGACTCGGCGATCAAGGTCGAAGAGCGTGATTTGCTCCCACCAAAAATCAATGTGCGCAAAAGCGAGATCCTGAGCAGTATTCCCTGGCTCAACCAGAAGCTGCTGAAGTTCGAGATGACGCCCTATCTGCGCAGAGTCATGAGCCAGGCAGATTTGAACTGGAGCGCGGGACGGCTATTGCTTTTGAGCGCGGCCAGTTTTGTGATCCCGACATATGGGCTGCACCAAGTCACCGACTCCTATCTGCTTTCCTTCGCGGTCGGTGCAGTGCTGGGCGTTTTGCCTTTCGGCTGGGTACTTTTCAAGCGCCACAGGCGATTCGGCGCGTTTGAAAAGAATCTGCCAGAGGCCCTCGATCTGATGGTCAGCGGTCTGCGCGCCGGACACAGTTTGCTGGCGGCAATGGCCCTGGTTGCCCGCGAGTGCCCCGAGCCCATACGCGGAGAATTCAGGATCTGCTTTGAGGAACAGAACTACGGGCTGGAGATGAAGGCGGCAATGGAGAATCTGATCACGCGAGTTCCATTGCAGGATTTGAAAATCACAACCACCGCCATTTTGATCCAAAAGGAAAGCGGCGGCAACCTGGCCGAGGTGCTGGACAAGACCGCGTACATCATCCGCGAGCGCTTCAGGCTAAAGCGACAGATCGCGGTGCACACGGCGCAGGGAAGGCTAACCGGCCTGATCCTGACGTTGCTCCCGATCGCCCTGGGCATAGGCATCTACTTTATAGACCCGGGAATGATCAGCATCCTGTGGCATCGCCCCATTGGAATCAAGCTGATGTGGGGCGCCGCCGGACTGATTGCGTTGGGCGGATTCGTGATTCACAAGATCGTCGATATCGATGTTTGAGGGTGATTCATGGCTTTTGCGGCTCTGGCATTTCTAGCGGTCTTCGTTCTGGTGGGGAGCATCGGCGTCCTCTTCTTCTATCGTGAGGCGGCGCGCAACCGAATCAGCGAAGTCATCAATCCGCGTCCCAAGCAGAAGTCGCTGGTCCAGACCTTCCAGCAGACCGGGTCTTCAATCGGCAACGTGGTCAAGCACTTTGAGAACCTGATGCCGAAGAGCCAGAAGGAAGTTTCGGTGGCCAGGGTGCGGCTGACGCGAGCAGGCTTTCGAAACGAAAACGCAGTGAAGATCCTGTACGGTTGCAAGGTGGTGACGCCATTGTTGTTGGCGACAATCGCCGCGGTGAGCGGTTTGGCGAACATGGGTCCTTTTTTTGTCTATTTGCTTGCGCTGGGACTGGGTTTTCTGGCTCCGGACTTCTGGGTGGGAAAACGAATGGAGGCCCGGCAGAAGCGAATTCAGCGCGGCTTGCCTGACGTTCTCGATCTGCTGGTGATTTGCATGGAAGCGGGCCTCAGCCTGGATCAGGCAACAGCGCGCAGCGCAGATGAATTGAAGAGCTCGCAACCCGATATTTGCGACGAACTGACTGTCGTGGTGCTGGAGCAGCGAGCCGGCCGCCCCCGTTCCGAAGCTTGGAAGAACATGGCCGACCGCACCGGCGTTGAGTCTTTGCGCAACCTGGTATCGATGCTGGTACAGACAGAGCAATTTGGAACGAGCATTGCCAAGATGCTGCGCGTTCATTCCGACACACTGCGAGTTCAAAGGGTGCAAACGATCGAGGAGAAGGCAGCGAAAACCTCAGTCAAGCTCGTGTTTCCACTGGTGTTTTTCATTTTTCCTGCGCTTTTTCTGGTTACACTTGGACCAGCCGCGATAGTAATCGTTGAGTCATTCAGTTCACTAACCAAGCATTAAGGCAGGAAAGGGAGAATTGCATGGATAGCACCATGATTATCAGAATTGTTGCCGGAGTTCTGGCGGTCATCATTCTGGTGGTACTGATTCAGCGCCGCCGCACGCGGGTTAAGTAGACGGCGGTGCGTAAGGGACCGTGGCATGCAGCAAGACCGCGTGGAACCACGGAGAGGTAGCGAAAGTTCCGTTGCCGAGGTGGCTTGCCGCGCATACGGCAAATGCCTGAGTGGGCAGCCCGGGCAGGGGGAACAGGTGAAGTGTTCCCTCCGCAAGTCGAACGCCGAGCGATGGGAAAGGGCGTGGCCATACATGGAACTGATGGAGAGCGCCAGGTGGGCGGAAGGCGCGACGAATCGAGAAGGGATCGGGGCGCGACTGCCAAGGGCAGAAGGAACGATGGAATCGCAAACGTATTGTGCCTATAACCAGACGCGCGAATGCTTTCTCGGCTTGAAGGTAAAGGCAGGCGACTTTTCCGCGGTAAGCCACGCAGAACGGGTGATGGAGAAGCCGCTAAGGTCTGGCGAAGGCGTTTGGATGAAGCCATTCCGGGAGATTCCGGCAACGGCGATGCCGGCGCCGCTCGATCTGATCTATCTGGACGAGGAGTGCCGGGTCATCGACATGGCCGAGTCCATTCCCACAGTTGAAGCGGGCCCCACAATTCCTCGTCTGGAGAGTGTGCTGGCGCTACCGGCGCATTCAATCTATTCATCGCAAACGCAGTCTGGCGACCAGCTCGTGCTTTGCGTGGCTGAAGAGATGGAACGGCAATTGGAGAGGTTGACCAACAGGCGCGAAGAGGCGGCGACGGGAATCGTGATCGCTGGCGCGGCGCTACTGCGTGAAAAGCCGCTTTGGGGCGGCGGCCCGGGCCTTCTTGAGCTTGAAGACCGCAACGGACAGAATAAGCCGGAAGTACTCGAGGCACACATGATGGACCTGGCGCCTCCGGACGGAAAGTCGAAGGGGCAACCAGAGCCCTGGTTTGAGCGGTGGTGGTCGCCCGATCCGCGAAAGGCTCCAAGGGTGAAGGAGACGGGTCCGGCTGCGTATTACTGGAACGGCGCCGCCTCTGTGGCACAGGCCTTGAGCGACGCCAACTCAACGGGACTTTACGTGGTGACCGAAGAACGGTGGTATCCCGCGACTCTGGTCCTGATGACAGTGCGAAAGACCGAGTGGGGACAGGAATCCGTGGAGCGTTCGATTGCGGTGCAATCGCGCGCGGTACGCCGGGGGCCGGACAGCGTAGGGTTGAAGTTCTTTGTTTCCGGCCCAAAGGATATGAGCCGTGGAAGAACCGCGAACCTGGATGCAACCAGCGCACGGGAGCTCGAATGCTTCCTGCGGCGGTTGACGGGAAGCATATGAAGGGCCGCCGAAACTCCGAGCCGGGAGAACAGGAGCGCATGGCGCATTCGGCCGGAATCGAACGAGCGCATGAGCCGGGAGGAGAAAGATGAAGATTAGAGATGCCCTACAGAGGGTGAAAAATGTGTTTGTCCGCCGCGGCAACCGAGCAGCCGGCCATGGCGGCGAAGAAGGCTCAGCGGTGCTTGAATTCGCCGTTACGCTGCCGATGCTGATGATCGTCTTGCTGGGCACGGCATCCTTCTCGTTGGCCTTGTATTACATGCAGCAGATCGGGAACGCGACCTCATCGGCCGCGATGGCGGTTGGAGGAGAAGCAGGCCTGTTTCCGAACAACGATCCGTGCGCGGCGGCAAAGTCGTTTGTCACGCAGTCGCTGCCGAATCTGAAGCCGGCAAGCATCTCGTTGACATTGACGATCACAGACACCAGCCTTAACACGGACAAATACACAGGAACTGGAAGCACGTTTTCGTGCAGCACTGCTCCATCGATGGAGGCAAACTATCCCGTCACTCTCACGGTGAGCTACACGTATTCCTGGCTGCCGATTCCGCATTTCGCTACGCTTAAGGAGTTCACGTTCGTTCCGTCCGGAAACCTGACGTCGACGCAAGCGGCAATCCAGATGTGAGCGGAATGAATTCGCGATGCGCTGAATCGCGTCTCCCAAGCTGCACCGGCGAGATGCCTGACGAGCGATAGCGCCGACTCAAGTGAATTCCGAATCCAAAGAAGGCGGAGACTGCCTTCGAATATTCGTCTTTCCACGCCTCTCCCGCCGACTCCACAGTTTCACAGTCGCACTTTTGATGGGGGGAGGGGGTGGGGTGCGAGCTTGAAATGATTGATTCCAAAGGGTAGCTTCGCGTAGATGTGCCATTTTAATGATTATTTCCTGGGTAATCGGCCACGCTTTGAGCCTCATAAACGGGATACTCAGCGAATTTTTGCGTAAAGCGGGCGTGAAGACGCGGAGCCGGCTAAGAGCCCCGTCACGATGAAGTCCAGGATGCGTGCTCATGAACTGATTGTGCAACAGAAGCGGGAATTAATCTGCAAGGTTGACGAGGGATTTTTTGCAGCGCGAGCGGGGAGCAATGTGGATTGGAATCAGCAAGCTTGCGGCGTTTGCTCCTGGCGCAGGCTAGCAGGAGGCACTTGACACGAGGAATCGTGTGCGCCAACCCCAAACATTGCTTCCAGGGAATGGGCGAAAAGAAATTAGAGGCTGTTGCTTTTTTTCTCGCTGCAGCCCGAATGCAGCAAGCGGACAATCCCGACGGGGTTGTTCAATTCAATACAGTTAACGGAGCCGAGAGAGGAGAAAAGCATATTAAGTTACGTGGGTAACTTTCTGATAGCACGAAAGTGTAATATGACTAATTACCTTCCTTCTAGATCATTGGATGAGATCCCCAGTTCCTGGGAACAACGCCGTGGAGTCAGCAAGTTCTAACGGTGTTACAGCCCCGGGGATGAAATCGAAACATATCTCAATTTCGAAAGCTTGATTTCCCCAGCGACACGGCTTCGACCACGAGTCCGATCAGTGGGAATTCGTTTTCCTTTGCACGGGGTGAGGCAAGGAAGCCAAACGAGTCAGTGAGGATCAGGATCCGCACTGCGAACTGACGGCCCCCGGAGCCGCGTGCCAGTCACGCGAATCGCTCGGCGCGAATGCGAGCCGCAGTGACTGCGCAGAAGGAGGAACTCGTAACATGAGACGCTTTGGTTTTCTTTTAATGCGCAGCTTCCTTAAAGATCAGAGGGGCCAGGCCGCAGTGGTCGTGATGCTGACCGCAAGCGGAATGATGGCCCTGGCAGGCGCTTCGGTTGAGACAGGGCATGTGTATTACGCGTACCAGCAATTGGTGGCGGCGACGAACGCTGCGGCCCTTGCCGGGGCGGAAAGCATGCCAAACACGACTCAAGCCTCGACGAACGTAACGACCTACAGCGCCCAGACGAGCGAATTGAATGCGACGTCGATGCTGCAGAATGTGGTGGCGACACCGAAGTTCCTCTGCCTGAGCTCAGTATCGAGTTCGCTGAATGTGCCATGCAGCACGTCCACGGGCGCTTCGGGCGGTTACAACGCGTTGTCGGTGAAACAGACGGCGACGATCCCACTGTGGTTCGGCGGGCTGATCGGGATGCGGCAGATGAACCTTGCAGCGACGGCGACGGCGGCGATGCGCGGCGGTCAAGACGCGCCGTGGAACATCGCGATCATCCTGGATACGACCGCGTCAATGAACGACTCGGATGGCGGGGGACAATGCAGCGGCACGCGAATCAGCTGTGCCCGACAGGGACTTCTGGTGCTCTTGAACGATTTGTATCCCTGCGCGCTGGGCCAGACCTGCACAGCGAGCGACGCTACTGCGGTGGACAGCGTGAGCCTGTTCGTATTTCCAGCTGTAACGACAGCAACGGAATCGAAGGATTACACATGCCCGACCAGCAACCCGACAAGCGTGATGTATACCTTTCCCGATCCGCCGACGAGCACGGTACTGCCGACAGGCGATACGTACCAGGTGATCGGGTTCAAAAATGACTTCAAAACCACGGATACCTCGTCGAGCCTGAACACCGGTTCGTGGATCGTGATTGCGGCAGGAGGCAAGAGCGGCTGCAACGGCGTTCAGGCGCCCGGAGGCGCGGGTACGTACTACGCGCAGGTGATCTATGCGGCGCAGGCAGCGCTGGTGGCGCAACAGACGGCCAATCCGAATTCAAAGAATGCGATCATCATCCTGACGGACGGCGATGCGACGGCTTGCGCGTCGAATGCATACACGACAGGCGGAGCCTGCAACAGCAAGGCGCAGCTGGTAGCGACCGAAGGCACGCTGAACGGAACTGGGACGCACACGAGCAACCCGTCGGGTTACGAGTCCTACGCCTATCCGTCCGCGCTTGGCGAGTGCGGGCAGGCGGTGCTGGCGGCCCAGGCTGCTGCGAATGCCGGGACCACGGTATACACGATCGGCTACGGGTCACCCACGTCAGGAAGCTGTCTGACGGACAAGACCTACAGCACCTCGGTGACGACGAACGGAGGGACATGGGGTCCGGGAAAGCAAGCCTGCCAGGCGATTGCGGCGATGGCGTCCGCCCAAGTGAATTTTTACTCCGACGACGGCTCCGGCTGCCAAGCGACGGCGCCGAGCAACCAGAGTCTAACGAAGCTGACAGCAATTTTTCGCGCGATTACGAACAACCTGACGTCGCCGCGCCTCATTCCCAACAGTTCAAGCTAACGGGATGCGGAAGAGGGCCGCGGCCAACGCGAGGGAACCCGAGAGCCGAAGAGGGCACCGGAACGCAACCGGTGCCCTTTTCTTGTAGGGTATGGCAGGCCTTAGATTACCCAAGTAATCATCTTATAGCACTAAGGTGTCATAGCTGGTAATCAGCGAAGGCACGATCATGGGATCAGATTACTCTTCCCCGAGAGGTCGCAGGAGTGTCCGCGAGGCCGAACGATGGTGTCGCAAAGGGACAGAGCCGCAGACCTCTCCGCGCTCAAGGCGCGTTGCAACAAGTGTTTGCAGAACTCCCTTTCCTTCCGTCCGCTTCAACAGGCACACGAATCCCATAACAAAAGAACAGCCGAACTTACGGTTGCGTCTGAACGCTCATTGGTTCGCCAATTCACGTCTGAGGCGGGCGCCGCGTTTTCGTGGTGCGGATGGTGCGGCTCCGCGCGAATTCATCTTCGGGCCGGGAACGCCGATGCGAATGCGCACGGGCGGGCCGTGACCTATAGATTCCAGGTTCAAACGATCGAACAACCGAGTGTCATACAACCCAGCGCCTTGGCTGGGTGAAAGGAGGAATTTGTCCTATGAAGCGATTTTCGAATCCGTTCATGCGCAGGTTCCTGAGGAGTCAGAGCGGTCAGTCCGCGGTCTTTGTGATTCTCACTGCATCGACGATGATGGCTCTAGCCGCAGCGTCGGTGGAGACGGGGCATGTGTATTACGCGTACCAGCGGCTGGTGGCGTCAACAAACGCGGCCGCGCTGGCGGGCGCGCAAGGCATGCCGAACACGACGCAAGCGTCGACCAACGTGACGACTTACAGCGCGCAGTCGAATGGGATGAACGCGACGCCGCTACTGAAGAACGTGGTGGCTACGCCGACATTTGTTTGTTCGAATGGGGTCGTGAACAGCTTCAACGTGGCTTGTCAAAGTGCCAACGGCGGCTCTGGCGGCTATAACGCCATTTCGGTAAAGCAGACGGCGACGATTCCGTTGTGGTTTGGCGGGTTGATCGGGATGAAGCAAATGAACGTGGCGGCGACAGCAGAGGCGGCGATGCGCGGCGGGATGAACAGCCCCTGGAATATTGCGATCGTGATGGATACGACAGCGTCGATGGGCCAGAGCGACGGGGGATCGCAATGCTCGGGGACGAAGGAATCGTGCGCGCTGCAAGGGCTGAGAATTCTGCTCAACGACCTGTATCCCTGCCAGCTCGGCCAAACCTGCAATTCCACCGGATCGAAAGTGGTTGACAGCGTGAGCTTGTTCGTATTTCCTGCCGTGACTTCCGGTAGCGCCGCGAACGACTACACATGCACAAGCGGCCACATGTACAACCCCACAATCGTGGCCTACACCATTCCGGACGCGGTCCCGACTTATGTGCCAGGAGCCGCGCCGACGTCGAACCTGATGCTGCCGACGGGGAGCACAGGTGACACCTATCAGGTGATCGGGTTCGGGAACGATTACAAGACATCTGATATGGCAACGGGGCTTAACACCGGATCCAATATCGTGGTTGCGGGTGGTGGAAAGAGCGGATGCGCCGGCTTGCAGACGCCGGGCGGCGAGGCGACATATTATGCGCAAGTAATCTACGCGGCTCAAGCTGCACTGGCTACGCAGCAGGCGGCCAATCCCAACTCGCAAAACGCCATGGTCATTCTGAGCGACGGAGACGCGACGGCCTGCGCAAGCAATGCGTACACAACGGGCGGCGCCTGCAATAGCGCTTCAAACATCGTGGCAGCGGAGGGCACGTTGAACGGGACCGGAACGAGCATGAGCAACCCGTCGGGCTACAAGAACATCACCTATCCGTCGGCGCTGGGCGAGTGTGGGCAGGCAGTGCTGGCGGCGCAGTATGCCGCAACGAAAGGGACCGCGGTGTACACGATCGGGTACGGATCGCCGAAGACGAGCAGCTGCAAGACAGATAAGACTTATAGCGCGACGGTGACGACGAATGGCGGAAGCTGGGGTCCGGGCAAGCAGGCTTGCGATGCGCTGGCGGCAATGGCTTCGGCGCAAGTGAACTTCTACTCCGATGCCGGCCAAGGCTGCCAGGCGACAGCTCCGAGCAACCAGAACCTTACGAAATTGACGGCTATCTTCCACGCCATCACGAACAACCTGACAGCTCCGCGACTGATTCCGGCCGGTACATAGTTCGAGGGCTTGACATAAGGCAGAGAATCCGGTAACAACGTCTGAGAAAAGCGGGTAACGTCGCAACACGCCCGAAAGAAGGGAGTTCCCCCGTGCGTATTTCCTGGACGATTGTGCTGGGATCGTGTGTCCTCCTGCTTTCCGGCTGCTCGGGAGTTCCAGTAACACCGCCAACAGGGTCAAATTCGAAAGCCGTTCCGGGCGCAGCCTTCGAGGGCAGGGTGCACGGTGGCCAGAACCCGATCGTGGGCGCGCATGTGTACCTGTACGCGGCGAACACGACGGGCTACGGCGATGCGTCGGTTTCGATCCTAGCCAGCGCCGGCGGCACAACCGTTGACAGCAGCGGTCATTACTATGTCACGACGCAGTCGGGAGGCACCTTCAGCATTACCGGCGATTACACCTGTCCGAGCGCGGGATCGCAGGTGTACCTCTACGCGGTGGGTGGGGACCCAGGGTTAGGATCTGGGGCGAATGCAGCCATTGGATTGATGGCGGCTCTGGGGACCTGCGGTACGCTTTCCTCTTCGACGTATGCAGTGATCAACGAAGTCTCGACGATCGCGACGGCGTATGCCATTGCGGGATTTGCGACGGACGCGACGCACGTATCTAGCTCGAACAGCGCTCTGGCGACGGGAACGGACGTTCCGAACGCGTTCGCGACAGTGAAGAATCTTGAATCGCTGAGCCAGGGCACGGCGGCCACGACGACGCAAGGGGGGAACGGCGCGGCGCCGCAGGCGGAGATCAATGCGCTGGCGGACATCCTGGCCGCATGCGTGAACTCTTCGGGTCCGTCGTCGACACCATGCGCCCAGCTTTTCAGCAATGCGACGAATGGCGCCAGCCAACCGACGGAAACAGCGACGGCGGCAATCAACATGGCGCACAACCCCGGGGCGAACGTGACGACGCTCTATGGATTGCTGCCGGCGAATCTCGCGTTCCAGCCGACGCTGGGGGTGGCGCCCAACGACTTTAGCCTCGCGATCACATTTTCAGGAGGGGGTTTGGACGGCACGGGATTCGCTCCGGAGGGAATTGCTGTGGACGCCGCGGGTAATGTGTGGGTACCGAACTACCTTTCGAGCAGCCTCAGCGCGTTCAATTCCAACGGAGTTGCAATGACCGGTTCGCCCTTTACGACGGCCGGCCTGGACGAACCGACGAGCGTTGCCATCGACCCTTACGGAAATGCCTGGGCCACGAATTTCAACGGCGACGATGTGAGTGAATTCAATTCCAGCGGGCAGAAGATCTCCAATCCCCCGGGGTGGATAGGCGGCGGACTGAACAAGCCATACGGCATCGCCATCGACAACGTGGGTCATGCGTGGGTGGCGAACTTTGGCGGGAACAGTATGAGTGAATTCAGCTCGTCGTTATCGTTTGGGCTGGCGATTTCGCCCAGCACCGGCTTTGGCGGCGACGTACTGGTGGGTCCGGCGGGCATTGCCTCCGATATCTCAGGGAATATGTGGACAGCCAACTACACGGCAGCGACGTCGAGTCTGGCGGAAGCGGTTCCCAGTACGACGGCGGGCCAGCCTCCGACGTTTACGCTGTTCACCGGCGTAACAACGAACACTCCCCAGGGAGCGGGGCTTAACTCGCCTTATGGCGTTGCGATCGACGCATCGGGCAACGTCTGGGCAACGAACGTTTCCGGCAACGGCAGCCTGAGTGAAATCAAGCCGAACGGCGATGCCATATCCGGAGCGAACGGCTACCAGGGCGGTGGGTTGAGCGGGCCCTACGGGATCTCGATCGACGGCGCAGGTAACGTTTGGGCCGCGAATTTCGGCGGCAACAGCAACAGCGTTAGCGAATTCAATGCAAGCGGGACGGCGATCTCCGGCGCCAACGGGTATGTGAGCAATGGGCTGCTCGAGCCATACGGCATCGCGGTGGACGGATCAGGCAACGTGTGGGTTGCAAGTGAGAACACCAGCGGCCCGCTTACCGAGTTTGTTGGAGCCGCAACGCCCGTGGTCACTCCGCTGGCAGCGGGCGTGGCATACAACCAGCTCGCCACCAAGCCGTAGTCGATGCAGAGACCGCTGAAGGAACGATGCGGGCGTGGCCGCGTGAATCATTCAAACTGCTCGGGAATAATTAAGAGCACTTCCACTTTGGCCGACTGGCCGTCCTGCAGTGCAGGCCTGAACTGCCATTTCTGAAGCGCAGCGAGGACGAACTGCGCCTGAGGGAAGGCCTGCGGGAAAACGACGCTGAGCATTTCAAAGCGGCCCGCCTGGTTCACAAAGCCATGAATCATGAGGGCGTCCGCATCGACGGAGCCAGGATTGAGATTGGGGCGAACGATGTTATACGGCCAGGGAGCTTCAAGACGGGCGATGGCGCCCCCCTGGGAAGAGTCAGTGGGGCGCGGAAGCGAGTACTGCAGGACCCAGCTACGCGACAGGCCGACGTGAAGGTAGACAGTGTAGGCCATTCTTCCATCCCATACGCCAGCCGTTTCGGGAAACTCATCCTGAATCGAGTCTCCGATGATGATGGCGCTGAAATGTCCATCTTTGGGCAACGTAATGACCATTGAAGAAAGCGGAGAGCCTTCAAGGTTATTGTCGCCAGTGCTCGTGGCTGTTTCAGACGCGGCGCCCTGCTGATTGCCGTTTGGGGCAGAGCCGGAACCGGCCGCCTGAGCCAGCTTACCCTGACCCGCGCCGGCGCCCTGATTTGTTGCGCTATTCCCCTGCCCGTCGCTCGAACCTCCCTGTCCTGGTTTCGACGAGGTGTCTTTGCCCGATGAGGCGGTCTTGTCCTGGCCCGCAAGCACTCCCTGAGCACTGACAACTACGCTTTCGTTCACGGGCGGCAGCGTTGCGACGCCTTCCTTCATGCGGAGGTTGGAGAGTGAAAGAATGGTGGCGGGCGTCGGCTCAGATGTAGATACTGACGAGGTAACCGGCGGCAACTGCACTTGTTGGGGTGCGTGGACCGCGACCGGAGAGGTGGTGCTGGCCGTGAAAACCGGATTGGGCACGGGCTGAATGCTGGAAGAGATGTTGACATCGGCGAGGTTGAGCTCGTCGTTGGGCCGCTCAATCGACGGCTTGACATCTGCGGCCGTGGATTTCTGCGGCAAGGGTGGAACAACCTTCCTGACCGGCGAATGGCTAGGCGCCCAGATAACGGCTTGAGGCACAGGGATTTGATCAGGGAGCGTAATGGGGTGCTCGAGATCGGCCTGGATGAGAGTTTGAGGTCCGGGCCTGGCTTGCGCCACGTCGCGCAAGGCAGGCACGCTGGGCGACGGTTTGCCTTTTGACAAAGGAGCGCGGGCGCCGGAATTCGAGCCAGGATACGCAATTTTCGGCACCGACGAATGCGCCTGTTCGTCAGGCATCATGAGATCGAGCTCGCGGACCTTGTAATGCTCCGATGAAATCCTGGCAAACGGGGGCTTGTAAACGACGCTGAACCACGCCACGGCAATGGCAAGAGTGTGGAGAAGGACGGAAGCCGCAATCGAGGTGGGCCTCGGACCAAGATCGGGCTGTTCGCTGAAGAGCGTGAGCGTGTAGGAAGGCGTCATCAAGGGCTCAATTCCCCCATCAAGATTCTCTGAGTGGGCGATGACTTTCCGAAAGCACGAATGAGGCCTCTTCGCTGGGGGCCTTCCCACAATGGCACAACAAATTGGTTACGGCTATAACACGGAAGATGCAGACGCGACCTCCGATTGCCGGTTGAATTGAGCGTAAACTTCTTGTGGAACAGCCCCTCAATAATGAGCATGGGACGAACCGGGCCGTTCCATTTCGGAAGTGCTTTGTTGCCACATTTAGAATCTCTCATTGTGACGATTTCCCCCATAGCAGATTTGATACCCCATTGTTAGGTAATGGCGGTTCTGAATCGTTTTCGATGCCTTGCAGGAACTACACTGAAACCGCACTGCGCCCTGAAACTCGATTGGCATGAACGAGGTGGGCGTAAGTAGCACGGCATTTTCGGAGATGGGAGATATTTCCCGATCGGATTGGGGCGTTGGACCGCAAAATGCTCGACTCACGGACGAAGGATGCCGATATAGGCCCGTGGTTCCCGGAAGCGGTGGCTCCGAAAATGCTCGAAGCGGACTTGCCGAACACAACGGGTAGGGCAAGCATAGAACGACGGTGTTCTCGCACGCCGGCTGCAGCGGGGTAAGAATGAATCGAAGACTCATCACAATCCTCCTTTTCGCAATCGCGATCGCTGGCGGGTGCTCCTGGCTGGTTTATCGCCTTGTGGGAGTGAAAATTTCGGCGTCGAAGCCGGTGGCGACAACGAAAGTGGTTGCGGCAGCGAAGGACATTCCACTTGGCGCAGTGTTGACGAGCGCCGACTTGAGTTCAATGACGGTAGGTGGCACACCACCCAAAGGCGCCATTCTGAAACCGGAAGACGCGGTCGGCCGCGGAGTGATAACGGAGATCTTTCAGGGCGAGCCGATTCTTGACAGCCACCTGTCGAGTCTGGGATCCGGCGGCGGATTGGCTCCCACGATTCCTCAGGGCATGCGGGCATGCGCAGTGCGAGTGGACGAGGTGGTAGGCGTAGCGGGTTTTGTAATTCCCGGCATGCGAGTAGACGTTCTGGTCTCAGGCAATCCTCCGAGCGAGGGCGCCTCAGAAGGCGTCGTGACGCAAACACTCCTGCAGAACATCCAGGTTCTCTCCGCCGGCACGGACATTCAGCGGGATGCCGAGGGCAAGCCGCAGCAGGTGCAGGTAGTGAACCTACTGGTGACACCTGAGCAGGCGGAGTTACTGAGCCTGGCCAGCAATTCGTTGAAGGTCCAACTGGTGCTGAGGAATCCGCTGGACACGCAGATCGCGAAGGTTCCGGCGACGGCCATGCGCAACTTGTTTGACGCCCAGTCTCCAACACCACTGGCTCCGCGAGCCGCCAAGGGCACCCGTAAAGCGAAGCCGAAGCCTTTTTCGATGGTCGTGATGAACGGCAGCAAAACCACGGAAGAGAAGTTTGCAACACCCGAGGGACAGCATTGAGAGCGAAGGCGGGGCTCATCATCGCATGTTGCAGCGCGCTGTCATTCGCACCGTTTGCGGTACGAACGATGCGGGCGCAGACTACGCCCTCATCGCAGCCGCCGGCGGCAGAAACCAGCTATCAAGACTCCACGAACGAACTTTCGGTCACCGTGGGCAAATCTGTGCTGGTGGACTGCGCGCAACCCATCCAGCGCGTTGCGGTGGGTATAGGCGACCTTGCGGAAGCCACGGCGATCAGCCCGACCGAGATCATGGTCGACGGCAAGGCGCCGGGCGAAACCAGCCTGATTATCTGGGACATCCACGGCGGACGCCAGTTCTTCAACGTGACGGTGCGGCCGCTTGCCGCGCTATCGGGCGACAATCTGGATGCCATCCGGCGCGAGTTGCGGACAGAACTGCCGGGTGAATCGATCAGGGTGACTTACAGCAACAACACCATTTTCCTGCGCGGCACGGTGAAGGACCTGACCAGCGCGCAGCGCGCGGTGCAGATAGCATCGACGGCAGGAAAAGTGGTGAACCTGATGGATGTGGAAGTGCCCAAATCCGATCCGCAGATCCTGATCAAGGTTCGCTTCGCCAGCGTGGATCGCAACCGGGCGCGGCAGCTGGGAGTGAACCTGTTCGACCTGGGACTTGCCAATGCCGTGGGCGGAGTGACGACCACGCAGTTTTCGCCGCCAACGATTACGAGTGGCGGCGGCGGAGGCGGCAGCGGCGGATCGGCCACCGGAGTCGGGGGGGGTGCGACGTTTTCAAATGAGCTCAACCTGCTTGCTTTCTTCCCGGGCCTGGGCGCGGGCGCCGACATCTCTGCGCTGGAGACCAAGGGCGTAGTGCAGGTGCTGGCGGAGCCGAACGTGTTAGCGGCCAACGGGAGGGAAGCCAGCTTCCTAGCCGGCGGAGAGTTTCCTTATCCGGTGGTGCAGGGCACTACGGGCGGTACAGCCACGGTGTCAATCCAGTTCAAGGAGTATGGCGTCCGGCTCAACTTTATCCCCACCCTCACACCGCGCGGAACCATCCGGCTGCAGGTGGCGCCGGAGGTGAGCGCGCTGGACTACAGCAACCAAGTGAACATCTCGGGATTCGAAGTGCCGGGAATCACGTCGCGCAAGGTGAACACGGAAGTGGAGCTGGCCGATGGCGAGAGCTTTCTGATCGGCGGCCTGCTAGACAAGAGCACATCAGAGACGTTCGAGAAGATTCCTTTTATCGGCGACATTCCAATCCTCGGCAAGCTATTCCAGTCCGAGGTCAGGACCAAGAACGACACCGAGCTGATTGTGATTGTGACGCCGGAGATCGTTACGCCGCTGCCGGCAAATGCAGCATTGCCAACGCCGAATTTTCCTCGAACGTTCCTGCCGCCCAATTCGAATATCCCAATGCATCAGCCAGACGCGAAGACGCCTGAGAACACGCTGCCGCCATCGCCGGCATCGATTCCGGTGGAGGCGCTGGTTGACAGCATGAAGCCGGAGAAGCCGCTGATCATCGAGAGCGGGACGGGTACATTCGGCACGGGAGGAACAACCATCAACTCGGGCGGCGGCACGGCCCCGACGGGCATGGGCTCGCCACAGCAATAGGCATTGCAACCTGCGAAACATAAAAACGCCGAGGCGCGAAAACGGATGACTCCTTTGGGAAGGATCGCCAGAGTCGTGCGGGATTTCCTTGTTCCGCCCTCGCCAATGAGCCCGAAAAGGCCGCTGCGGGTTCTGAACGTTACGCGCGGAACGATGCTTGCGACGCGGCTTGAAGCCGCGCACACGGGAGCAACGCGCCGCAAAGGGCTGCTGGGGCGCGACAGTCTTTTGCCGGGCGAAGGATTGTGGATCGCGCCGTGCGAATCGGTACATACGTTCTTCATGCAATTCCCCATCGATCTTGTTTACCTGGACCGCGAGCACCGGATCAAGAAGGCGCGCAGCGCGGTTGGGCCGTGGCGCTTATCCGCGTGCCTGTCGGCGGACAGCATTCTGGAGCTTCCTGCCGGGACCATTCGCGAGACGCAGACCGAACGGGGAGACAGGCTGGAGATCGCGGAGGCGGAAGAGCAGCGGGGTTAGCGGGGTTGGCGGAGGAAGCCAGTAGCCGGCAGCCGGTAGCCAGTAGCAGGCGGTGGGACAAACCACTCCCGTGAGCGCCATTCGAGGCCGGCCTTTGCCAAAGGGGCTGAAAAAATCGACGAAATTTGTCGACGATTTTGAGACCGTTTTGTTGATTACAAATAAGTTAATGGTGATTTTTCGTCTCAAAAATTTTTATTTTTTTCTTGGGGCTGTCCTAGATAACTAACGAAGGTGTTGCTTAACCCATTGATTCAACTGTAGTAGTTGATCTTCCGGGTTTGGATTGTTGAAACGCCATTCGCATTCCTTGAGAAAGAGAGGAAAGTGGTCTT